>Ga0193739_1000152_pt1 | contig 18632 bp, 19 predicted proteins | sample L2a2metaG_FD_144926 | JGI IMG/M metagenome (GOLD analysis project Ga0193739, IMG submission 144926) | Soil microbial communities from a riparian zone of the East river system, Colorado, United States - L2a2 | ecosystem: Environmental > Terrestrial > Soil > Riparian zone | place: USA: East River...
ACATGGTCCGGATCGACCTGGCCGCCGAGTCGAGCGCGATCGCGGTGCAGGCCGCGTTGGCCGACGCCACCGCCGGGCTGGCGAAGATGCGCGAGGCGCTGACGGCCGCCGGCGTCCAGACGGCCGACTTGCGCACCACCGAGACGTCGGTTCACGTCGACTTCGGGTCGGGTGGTCGGCCCCAGGGTTATGTCGCCCGGCTCGGCCTGTCGGCGACGGTCCGCGACGTCGGGACGGCAGGCACCGTTGTGCAGGACGCACTCACCCGAGGTGGCGAGACCGCGCGGCTTTCCGGCCTGGCGTTCTCGCACTCCGACCCGTCCGGGCTGCTGGCCACCGCCCGCGAGGCCGCCTTCGCCGACGCCAGGGCCAAGGCCGAGCAGTACGCCGCGCTCGGCGGGCGGGCGCTCGGTGAGGTCACGGCGGTCGAGGAGACCGGCGGCGGTGCGGTACCGATCGTGCGCACCATGGCAATGGCCGCTCCGGTGGCCGACTTCGCGGTCGAGGGCGGGACGCAGGAGGTCACCGTGTCGGTGGTCGTCCGCTGGTCCTGGGCCTGAGCGTCAGGCTCGCCCCACCAGGTCGGCCACGGCTGCAGCCGACAGCCCGACAAGCGGTAGCCCGCTGCCCGGACGGGATGACCCGCCGACCAGGAACAGTCCTCGAACCGACGTGCGGTTGGCCGGACGCCGCCACAGCGATGCCAGGCCATCGAGGGCCGGGCCACCCGTACGGCCCCCGGGCGCGCCGACCTCCTGCTCGAGGTGCTGTGGAGAGCGGACGACGCGCCACAGCACCCGGTCCCGGACGTCGGATCCGCGCGAAGCCAGCACCACGAGCACGCGATCGGCATACGACTCGGCCAGGCCCGGCGCCGTCCAGTCCAGCGTGCCCGGGCCCCCGGTCCCGTGCCGAGGTGCCGGAACATGGATGGTCAACGCCTCGGCCTCCGTCGACGGACGCAGCGTCGGGTCGTCGGGCGCAGACAAGTAGATCGTCGGGTCGTGCGCAGGCCGGGCGTCAGCTCCGAACACAGCATCCAGTTCCGCGTCGGTGTCCTCGGGGAACAGGATCGTGCGCCGGTTCAGCCCATGAGTGCGCCCGCGTAGTGCGAGCAGGATGGTGAACACCGACGACGAGGACGCACGGGACGGGGTCATCTGTCTGCGGACAGAGCCGGCCTCAGGGGCGACCAGACCGTCGATCAGGGCACTGTCCACACCGGCCACGACGACGTCGCCCGGCACGGTCTCGCCGCCCTGCAGCCGGATCCCGGTCGCACGGCCGTCGGTCACCTGGATCCTGGTCACCGGTGCCGCCGTCCGCACGACCGCCCCCCGGACCACCGCCCGGTCACGTAAGGCCTCGACCAGCTGGAACATGCCGCCGCGGACCGTCCAGCTTCCGAACGTGTGCTCGACGTAGGCCGCCGCGACCAGCAGGGCAGGTGCACGCCGGGGATCGGAGCCGGCCAGCTCGGCATAGCTGTCGAGAATCGCCCGGAGCCGGGCGTCGGGCAGGAGGCGCAGGCCCAGCGCACGGAGCGACCGTCCCGGTCCGAGCGCCCGGACGTCGCCCGGATGTGCCGCAAGCCGGAGCAGACCACGGACTCCGGTTGGCGACTCGAGGAAGGGTTGGCGGATGATCCGCCAGATACGCTCTCCGCGGCGCAGCAACGCATCCCAACTCGCTGCAGCCCGCCGGCCGAGGGCGTCATCGATCTCCCGAAGCACACCGGCCCGGCTCGCATTCGGGAGATCAATCTCTACGCCGTCGGCGAAGCGGACGTGCCACATGGGGTCGACCGGTACGAGCTCGAGCTCGCGTTCGAGCGGCCGTCCGGTGGCCCGGAACAGGTCGCGATAGACGGCGGGAAGCGTGAACGCGGTCGGTCCGGTGTCGAAGCGGAACGGGTCGTGTGAGTACGTTCCGACCATCCCGCCCACGGAGCCGGCCTGTTCGAGGACGGTGACCTGATGGCCGAAGGCCGCCAGGCGAGCCGCAGCGGCGAGCCCACCGATGCCGGCGCCGACGACCACGACTCGAGCCATCGGTGCTCCTCCGTCGTGTACGTGCCGGGACGCGCCGGGCTGGTCGCAGGGTCAATCGCTGACGTCGGAGAAGTATCGATCGCGCAACTTGTGCCAGCCGCGGCGGATGCGTTTGAGCAGCCAGAAGGCCAACCCGAGGCTGGCCGCCAGCAGGATCAGCGCGATACCTGCTGCGAGCCACGGGTACTCGGTGGCGAGCAGCAGGACTCCTACCAGCGAGATGTCCTCGGCGGCACTGACGCCGATGTTCGATGCCGGCTCCGGTGATGTGTTCACTGCAAGTCGGACGCCGGCCTTGCCGGCATGGGAGAGCAGTGCCAACCCGCCGGACAGGCTGGCGGTGAGCGCCTGCTCGAGCGTCGAGGCGTCACCGGCGATGAGCAGTCCGAGCACAGCCGCGACGATCGGTCGGACCACGGTATGGACGGAGTCCCAGAGGCTGTCGACGTACGGCACCTTGTCGGCGACGAACTCGACGACGGTGAGGATCCCGACCAGCACGAGGACATCGGTGCGCTGCAGGGCCTCGGGGGTGTCGGCCAGCCCGGCCCTGCCCACCAGGCCGAAGATGAGCACCGTCGCGTAGGCGCTGATCCCGGACGCCCAGCCGCCTGAGATGGCATAGGCGATCGAGTCCATTGGCTCCTCCGGCGGCGCATCCGCGGTCCGGCTACGTGGGCCGAATCTACCGGGCCGCGGCCCATGGCCGGGCCCCGTGCCGCCTGGCGAGCCCGAACCACGCCTCGACGTCGATTGGTCGGCGTATTGACGCGGTGTCTGCCGGTGGGTGTACTGTGAGAAGCGGATTCGAACACATGTTCGAGTCATGTCCTGAGGGCCGCTGCCAGCAGCCTTCAGGGTGGCGGTCCTCGCCGGGTGCGGTCCTCGACCCCCGTACCCGGAGAGGGCTGTCGCGGCAGGCGGCGGGAGGCGGCGATGGCGGCGGGGCACGACGGTGAGCGCGAAGCCGCGGAGGTCCGCCGCGGCGGCCCAGGGGAGAGGCGTCGGTGATCATGGTCGGACACCCGGTTCCGCGACCGCGCACCGGTCATGCGGTGGTCGATCTGCTCGAACAGTCGCGCAGCTGTCTGGCCGAGGCCGCGTCCGCGACCTCCGCGGGTGAGCGGTACGCGGCTGCGCACCTCGCCGCGTTGCGCGCAGGAGCAGCCGTGCTGGCGGCCCGGGCTCGGGCCGTCCCTGCGGGCGCGTCCGGCTCCCGGCGAGGGCTCGGCCGGGGACCGCGCAACGTATGGACGGTCCTCGCGGCGATCGCGCCTGAGCTCGCGGAATGGGCCGCATTCTTCGCCGCGGGAGCCGGCAGACGAGCCGCTGCTGAGGCGGGCCTACCCGGTGCAGTCACGGCTCGCGAGTCCGACGACCTGTTGCGCGACGCCGACGCCTTCCTGGGCCTGGTCTGTGCTGTGCTGGGGTTGCCGCACCAGCAGCCGCTCGCCGGCACTGCCGTCGGTCTTGCCGGCTGAGGCACCGGCCGGGATGTTCTTTGGCCGCGGTGGTGTTGTCATGGAGACTGAAGTACCAACCACCGCACTGGAGTGTTCGAGATGCTCGACCCGAAGAGCCTGTATGAGGTCGTCGGCGACGTTCCCACGCTGGACGCACCGGTGCTCGTCATATCGCTCGACGGCTTCATGGACGCAGGCAGTGCCGGCAAGGGACTGGTCGACCACCTGCTCTCAAGCCTCGACCACCGCGTGCTCGCCCGCTTCGACGCCGATCTGCTGGTCGACTACCGGGCCAGGCGGCCCGAGATGCTGTTCGTCGAAGACCACTTCGAGCGGTATGCGGCCCCCGAGTTGGCGATCCGGCTGGCCCACGACACCGCGGGCACGCCGTTCCTTCTCCTGACCGGGCCCGAGCCCGACGTCCAATGGGAGCGGTTCGTCGCCGCCGTGACAGGGCTGATCCGGCAGTTGGGCGTTCGGCTGGTCATCAGCGTCCACGGCATCCCGATGGCGGTGCCGCACACCCGACCGCTGGGGGTCACCGCGCACGCCACCCGTCCCGAGCTGGTTACCCTCGTCAATCCCTGGCGCGGCGAGATCCGCTTTCCCTCCAGCGCCACCGCGCTGCTCGAACTACGGCTGGGCGAGGCCGGCCTCGACGCCATGGGCTTCGTCGCACACGTACCGCACTATCTCGCCGAGTCCGACTACCCGGACGCCTCGCTGGCGCTGTTGCGATCGATCTCCGCAGCCACCGGCCTGGAGCTGCCCTCCGACGCGCTGTCCGAGGCTGCCGGTCGCATCCGCACGCTGGTTCAGGAGCAGGTCGACCAGTCCGAGGAGGTGGGGCGCGTGGTCCGCGCCCTCGAGACCCAGTTCGACGCATACGTCGGGGGCACGAACCGGGGGAGCCTGCTCGCCGACCGTGCCGCGATGCCCAGTGCCGACGAGATCGGTGCCGAGTTCGAGCGCTTCCTGGCCGATCTCGGCGACGACGATCGCCCGGACGACGGCGGCTGAGACCGGCCCAGCCGGCCCTGCTCAGAGCGGTGGCCGGCGGCGCAGTCGCTTGGTTTCCGACCTGCGCTTCTTCTGCTCGACCCGGCGGGCACGCGCGGCCCGCGAAGGCTTGGTGGGACGGCGCCGGCGCGGGGGCGGCGCAATCGCCTGCGCCATGATCTCCGCCAGCCGCCGCTCCGCCGCCTCACGGTTGCGCAGTTGCGACCGGTGCTCCGATGCGCTGACGGTAAGCACTCCGTCGACCAGCCTCCCGGCGAGCCGGGCGAGCGCGCGGGCCCGCAACGTCGGGCCGAGCGCAGTGGAGCGATCCACATCGTAGGAGAGCTCGACTCGCGAATCCGTTGTGTTCACTCCCTGACCGCCCGGTCCTGACGAGCGCGAGAATCGCCACACCAGCTCGGACTCAGGGATCACGACGGTGCCGTGGACCGGCAGGTCACCCGGCACGTTCACCCCTGCCTCGGATGTTCGTCGCCGGTGGATACGCTCGCTCGGTGAGTCCACGCACCCTGACCCTCTACCGGATCCTCGCGTACACGACGGGCGTCGTGCTGCTGGTCTTCACCCTCGAGATCGTGCTCAAGTACGGCTTCGACGTCGAAGGGTTCGAGTTCGTCGCGATCGTGCACGGCTGGATCTACATGCTCTACTTCTTCGTCTCGGTATACCTGGCGATCCAGCAGCGATGGTCCTGGCGGTGGACGGTTCCCGTCGTGCTCGCCGGAACCATCCCGTTCGCGTCGTTCGTCGCCGAGCGCCGCGTTGTCGCCAAGGTGCACGCCGAGCACCCCGAGCTGGTCACGCACTCCTGACCTCGTCCCGCGTCGCGCTGGTGACCGGCCGCGAGTTGCGCCGTACCCCGGCGCGGACGAACGAGAACCAGAACACCACGGCGGCCCCCGCAAAGACCCACCACTGGGCCCAGTAGGACAGGTTCTGCCACGGGCTCACGTCGCCGATCGGATCGACCACGCCGATATCGAGCCGCTCCGGCGAGGTCGCCGGAGCCGGTTCCTCGCTCTCCAGCAGCAGGTACCCGGGGTAGAATTGGTCCGCGGCCAAGCCGGTGGTGGCAGCGACTGACTCGGCAGCGACGAACTCAATCTCGCCTGCCGGTCGATCCGGGTCAGATGCAGTCGTGTCGGCCTGTGTCTCCGGCGACAGCAGGTGTCCTGCGACGGTGACCGTGCCACCGGGGACGTCGCCGGCCGGCTCGTTCTGGTCGTCCACCCAGCCACGGAGGACGGTGAGCAGGCCGCCGTCAGACGTTCGCAAGGCGCCCACGACGTACGAGCCGAGGATGCCCTCGTGCACCCGCGCCGGGACGGTCAGCCGTCCGTCGTCGAGATAGCTTCCGGTCGCGACGACCGCGCGGTCGGTTCCCGGCCCGAGGTCGCCGCCCGGCTCGACCAGGTCGGATATCGGAACGGCTGGCCGGTCGCGGACGTCCTGGCGGGACTCGCCCTCCCGGTAAACGCCCAGTTGCCACCAGCCGAGCGCCACGAAACCAACGACCACCGCCACGGTGAGGGCGTGCAGCGCGATCCACCGGGGTGTGAGCAGGACTCGGCGCACTTCTCGAGGCTATAGAGTCTGCACCGAGTACCAGCGCTAGGAGGCCTCCGGTGGCTCGGGTGAAGCGGACGGCTGCCTTCGTGGCGCTGTGGCGAGCGCTACGCGGCGCGAACAGGCCCGGCGCCCCGAGCTTGGGAACCCGCCTGGCGGCATTACCGCGGCTGGCGGGTGCGGTGGCGTCTGGGCATTGGGAAGGCCTGGGCAGGGGTCGGCTGGCGCTGATGGGCCTGGCCCTGCTCTATGTCGTGTCGCCGATCGACCTTGTCCCAGAGGGCCTCCTGCTCGCAGTCGGCCTCGTGGACGACGTTGTGGTGGTGAGCTGGCTCGCCGGTAGTGTTCTCGATGCCACCGACAGGTTCGTGGCGTGGGAGCGGGGGGAACCTCAGATCATCGACGGTGACGTCGTCGCCGACGGCTGACCGTCCACACACTGTGACGCCTCGGGCCCGGCGGGTGCCCCGCACGAGGACGACAGGCAACCAGATCGGCAGCCGTACGAGTCAGATGGAGACGAGAGCGATGACTCGACCCCACCCGCTGACCGCGATGTCCGAGCGGCAGTGGGCGCAGGCCTGGGAGGATCAGCAGCACGTCGTCGACGCCATGCCCTACGGCCGTGGGTCGTGGCTGCCAAACGTCGTCGAGGCACGTCAGTGGGGGGCCGTGCGGTGGACCTCCGGGCGGCCGGCGCACGCGTCGGACACCGGGCGCGCGGTGGCCGAGTCGTTCGCCGTGCTCCGGCCCGACGTCTCCGATCCCGCAGTCCGGGCCGCCGTGGTCGACGTGCTCACCGATCGTCCCCCAGTCGTCCGGATCGCCGGCGTGGGGGTTCGGGAGCACCAGATCCAGGCCACCGTTCTCGGCGCCGTCGGGCTGTCGGTCGTCGCGGCGATCATCGCGGCGCTGGCCGGAGCCGGTTGGGTAGTGGTGCTGCTGGTGGCAGTGCTCGGAGCTGTCGGCGGGGCTGTCGCGGGCGCAAGCCTGGCCGACTACCAGTTTGGTCGGACCAAGGCGGCCGTACTCGCCGATTCTCGCCGGGTTCGCGTGATCACCGGGCGGTACGCGCCGCCGGCCTGGATCAGGCTGGTCGAGGCGACCACGCGGCTCGAGGAGATCTCGGCCCGCGATTCTGACCCTGAGGGAGACCAGCAGGCGCACGAGGCGGTCCAGGGCGCGCTGTGGGAGGCAGCGGGCCTGCTGCTCGGGTCGTCGGACCACACCGGTGTCCAGGTGCTGGCCGAGGGCGTCGAGCGGCTGGCGGACGTGCACCGGGGGTGATGGCCGGCTCAGCGCCGGTCGTGGATCTCGTGCACCGATGCGATGGTGTCGGCCTCCACAGCGGGCTTGTCAGGACGGTGCCGCAGCACCCGAGCAAAACGGAGCGCCATCCCCGCCGGGTAGCGAGGCGAGTGCTGGACGCCGTCGAAGGCGATCTCGACGACGAGTTCCGGGCGGACCGTCACGACCCAGCCGTCGGCAGGACCGTCGGCGAGCTGGAGCAACTGCTCCGTCTGCCAGGCCAGCATCGTGTCGGTGAGGCCCTTGAACGTCTTGCCGAGCATCACGAACCCGCCTGCGGGCCCGTACCGGCCGTCGGCGTCGCGGGCGCCGAGATGCAGGTTCGACAGCTTTCCCTCGCGTCGACCATGGCCCCATTCCACGGCGAGGACGACGAGGTCGAGCGTGTGCCGCGGCTTGACCTTGACCCAGCCGGCGCCGCGGCGTCCGGCGTCGTAGGGCGCCGACAGCGACTTGACCACGACTCCTTCGTGGCCGTGGGCCAGCGCGTCGTCGAAGAACGCCTGTGCCGCCGCGACGTCGTCGGTGACCAGCCGCGGGACCTGCAGCGCCTCCGGAACGGCCGCAGCGAGCGCCTCCCACCGCTCGCTCCCCGGTGCGCCCACGAGGTCGTCGCCGTCGAGGTGGAGGCAGTCGAACACGTACGCCGACAGCGGGACGGTCGAGCGGGCGGTTGCGACATCGAGGCGGCGGCCGATGCGCGAGGCCGTCTGCTGGAACGGCAGCGGGCGCAGGTCGGGCCCGAGCGCGATGGCCTCGCCGTCGAGCACGACCGAGGCGACCGGCAAGGACTGGGCGGCCTCGACGAGCTCAGGCACGCGTTCGGTGACGTCGTCGAGCGTGCGGGTGAACACGGCGACCCGGTCGCCGTCGCGGTGGATCTGCACGCGGATGCCGTCGAGCTTCCATTCGACAGCTGCTGGACCCGTGCGGCCGAACGCGTCGGCCAGGTCAGGTGCGCTCTGGGCGAGCATCGGGCGCAGCGGTGACCCGACGGCGAGCCGGAACCGTTGCAGGCCGGCGGTGCCGTGGGCGAGGACCGCCTGGGCGACGGGCGTGAGCGTGCCGGCGACGGTGACCGCGCGCCGGACATCGGCGGCCGGCGCTCCGGCCGCGACCGCAACCGCCTCGGTGAGCACGCCGTCGAGCGCGCCCTGGCGGAGCTCGCCGCTGACCAACCCGGCCAGTAGGCGCTGCTCGGCCGCCGTCGCTCGCGCCATCAGTTCGCTCAGCCGCGCCCGGCGGGCGGTCGTGGAGCCCGGTCCGGACAGGTCGGCGATCGCTGCGAACTCGGCGTCGACCTCGGTCAGCCCGAGGGTGGGCCGATCGGCAGGGGGAGGCAGGTCGCGTAACGCCGCGTAGCCGAGCCCGGTGCGGCGCTGACGCAGCTCACCGGACAGGTAGGCCACGGCCACCGGCACCTCGTCGGGAGCCGCCCGTCCGAGGCATTCGGCGAGCAGGGTCGTCTTGGCCAGCCGCGCCGGCGTGGCGGCCACGGCCGCCGAAGTCTGCGCGACGTCCTCCAACAGCACGGCTCGAGTCTGCCAAGCACCACCGACACCGCGCCGTATTGTCCGTGATCAACGGACACGCACACACGGGCCCCTGGGGGGAGACTGGGTGGCGGCTCCGCAGGGGCCCGTGTGTCTGTGGGGTGCCGGCCGGTCAGGTCGACGGGGAGTCGCTGCCCAAGGTGACATCGACGGTCTGGGTCTCGCCGTCGCGCACGTAGGTCAGGGTGACGGTGTCGCCGGGACGGTACGAGCGGGCTGCGGCCACCAGGGAGGTGCCATCGGTGATGATCCGGTCGTCGATCTTGGTGATGACATCGCCCTCCGCGAGCCCGGCCTCGTCCGCACCGCTGCCGTTCTCGACCTCGGCGACGAGGGCGCCGCTGGTCTCGCCTGTCGTGTTGCCGACGCTGAGGCCGATCCGCGCGTGGGTGGCCTGCCCGGACTCGATCAGCTCGTCCACGATCGGTCGGGCCTGGTCGATCGGGATCGAGAAGCCGAGGCCGATCGAGCCGCCCTGGGCGCTCGGCGCGTAGATGGCGCTGTTGATGCCGACGACCTGGCCGGACATGTTGACCAGCGGGCCGCCGGAGTTGCCCGGGTTGATCGGCGCGTCGGTCTGGATGGCGTCGATCACCGCACCGCTGCCCTGACCGTCACCGGCCGATACCGGCCGCCCAACTGCGGAGACGATTCCCGTGGTCACTGTGCCGTCGAGGCCGAACGGCGAGCCGATGGCCACAACCTGCTGGCCCACCTGCAGGTCCCCGGAACTGCCGAGCTCCGCGGCGGTGAGCCCGGACACGTCCTGGGCCTGGATGACCGCGAGGTCGGTCGTCGGGTCGGTACCCACGACCTCGGCGGAGGCGGTCGTGCCGTCGTGGAACGTGACGGTCAGCTCGCCACCGCCCTCGACGACGTGGTTGTTCGTGAGGATCTGGCCGTCGGAGGAGATGATGACGCCACTGCCGGTGCCGCTGCCCTGCGGGCCGCGTACCGCGATGGAGACGACGCTCGGCAGCACCTGCGCCGCGACGTCCTCGACCTCGGAGAACGTCGACGTCTGCTGGCCGGACGGGGCTGGGTCGAGGCTGTTGCTCACCGCCGGGGCCTGGTCGTCGTCCAGAACGCTGACCACGCCGGCGCCGGCCGCCCCACCGAGCACGCCCGCGCCGAGCGCGAGCGCCACCATCAGCGCGGTGCCGCGGCGCGGCTGCCTGCCGCCGGTGGCCTCGGGGGCTGGGCCGGCGAACGGCGGCTCGCCACCGGCCGGGTACGAGGGCGGCTGAAAGGTCTGGGTGTCCTCCGGACGCGCGACCGAGCGGGTGTCGTCCGGGCGGGCGGTCCAAGGGTCGGCCGGCGGGGGAGGCTGCTGCCCGGAGCCGGTCGGCGTCGACCAGCCGGAGCCGGTCGGCGCGTCAGGTGCGTCAGGAGCGCGGCCCTCGTCCAGGGCGGCGCCGGTGGGCTGAGTGCTGCGCGTGGTCTCGTCCATGACCCCTACGCTGCCCTGTCCGGCTGAGAGCATGCTGAGAGTCAGGCAAGAGCCGGCGAAGAACCGTCGGCCGGCGCGGATCCGCGCGCGCTGCCCGGCAGCGTCATCGTCAGCCGGGCTCCGCCCTGCTCGGCTCGACCTGCGCTGACGGTGCCGCCGTGGCGCTCGGCAGCCGCGCGCACGATGGCCAGGCCCAGGCCGGAGCCGGGTCGGGCGCGTGCCTCGGTGGACCGGTAGAAGCGGTCGAACACGTGCGGGAGGTCGGCGTCGGCGATCCCGGGTCCCTCGTCGCTGACCTGCAGCACGCCGTCCCGGAGGCGCACATTGACCGTTCCCGGCCGTGGGCTCCAGTTCGCCGCATTGTCGAGCAGGTTAGTCACGGCGCGGCCGAGCAGGGAGGGGTCGCCCTCCACGGTCCAGGGCCGCAGATCGGCGGAGAAGGTCACCTCCGGTGCCCGGCGACGAACCCGGGTGAGCGCATCGCGGACGACGTCGGCGAAGTCCAGCGTGTCGCGCTCGGCGTCGGGTCGGTCCTCGCGGGCGAGCTCCATCAGGTCGGTGGCCAGTGTGGACAGCTCCTCGAGCTGGGCCCGCACGTCGCGGATCAGCCCGGACCGCTCGGCCGGGTCGAGCCCACCCTCGCGGTCACTCTGGGCGAGCAGGTCGATGTTGGTCCGCAGGCTGGTCAGCGGCGTTCGTAGCTCGTGGCCGGCGTCCGCGATCAGCCTGCGCTGACGGATCCGTGCCTCGTCCAGTGCCGCGAGCATGGCGTTGAAGGCGTGTGCGAGCCGGGCGATCTCGTCCTCGCCCTCGACGTCGATCGGGTCGAGCTGTCCGGTGTCGGCGACGTGTTCCGCGGCCGCGGTCAGCCGCTCGACGGGTCGCAGTCCGGTGCGGGCGATGGACGCCCCTGCCCAGGCGGCCAGCGCGATGCCACCGAGGCCGGCGATCAGCAACACCCAGCCCAGCGTGCCGAGCACGCGGTCTACGGTCTCGGTGGGCTGGCCGAGCACCAGGGCCGTCCCGCTGCCGGCGGGGACGGCCACGACGCGGTACGACTCTCCGTCGAGACGGGCCGTGCGGACGCTCTGATCCGCTTGCCCCTGCGCGACTGCGAGTTCGGGCTCGCCGAACGGTGGTGCACTGTGTGGGCCCTCCGGGGAACGGGCGACTTTGTTCGCACCGAGCAGCGCGACCCGTACGTCGGCGGCGAGGATCGCATCGGAGGGAATCCGCGTGAGCAATGCCGGGTCGCCGAGCGGGCTCGACACGGCTGCGTGCGCGCGGTCGAGCAGGTTGTCGTCGACGCTCTGGGTGAGTTGGGTCCGCACCGTGACGTATGCAGCTAGCGCCGTAAGTAGGACGGCGAGACCGACCCCGATCGCGGCGAGCGCACCGACCCTCCGACGAAGGGGAAGCCGGCCGATCCGCTCCCGGAGTTCGGTCAGCATCCTTTTCCCCGGCTGCGAATCCGCTGCGGACGTCGTCACGGCGGGGTCTCCCGGGCGACGTACCCCACGCCACGGACGGTGTGGATCAGGCGTGGCTCTCCCTCAGCCTCGGACTTGCGCCGCAGGTAACCGATGTAGACCTCGAGCGAGTTCGCGGTGGTGGGGAAGTCGTAGCCCCAGACCTCCTCGAGGATGCGCTCGCGGGGGAGGACCCGGCGCTGGTTGCGGAGCAGCAACTCGAGCAGGGCGAACTCGGTCCGCGTGAGCCGCAACGGCCGTTCGCCGCGGGTGACGTCCCGGCTCGCCGGATCGAGTGTGAGGTCGCCGAGGTGCAGTACCGGGCCGGACTCGTCCGGTCCGATCCGTCGCAGCAGCGCCCGCAGCCGGGCGAGCAACTCCTCGAGGGCGAACGGCTTCGGCAGGTAGTCGTCGGCACCGGCGTCGAGGCCGGCCACCCGGTCGGCGACCTCGTCGCGGGCGGTCAGCATGAGCACGGGCACGTCGTTGCCGGCGGCGCGCAGGGCGCGACAGGTCGCGAGGCCGTCCATCTTGGGCATCATCACGTCGAGGACGACGGCGTCCGGCCGCGAGTCCTCAACGGCCCGCAGCGCCTGCTCGCCGTCGGCGGCGAGCTCGATCTGGTAGCCGTTGAACGTCAGCGAGCGGCGCAGCGACTCCCGGACGGCCAGGTCGTCGTCGACCACGAGGACACGCATGGCGCCAGTGTGCCCGGGCCGGCTGAGATCAGCCTGAGAACGTGGCGGGGGCGGGGGAGAGGTCGGCATCGTCGACGGCGAAGGTACGGACCGGGCCGGGTGGGGTGTCCGCGGTTTCGAAGCGGACAGTGACCCGGCCGCGGCCGCTGCCCCACACCCACCCCGGTCCGAGTGTGGCGTGGTGGACGTCCATCCCGGGTACCCACCGGCGGGGACCGTGTACCTGCTCGGCAGGGTCGGGGCCCTCCGCCGGCTCCCGTGGCTCGGCCGAGGAGAACAGATCTTCCTGAACCCAGTCGGCCAGGCCGGAGACTCCGACGCCCAGCAGCCGGATGCCGGCGGAGGTGTCGATCTCCGCGAACAGGCCGGCGGCAAGCCGTGACACGACCCGCGCGTCGTCGGTGGGTGCTGGCAGCGTGGTCGACCGGGACAGCGTGGTGAAGTCGTGCAGCCGCACCTTGAGCGTGACCGTTCGACCCGACAGGCCCGACTCGACCAGTCGCGCCGTCACGCGCGCCGCCATCCGCTCGACCAGCGCGGACAGCAGCGCGGGATCGGTGACGTCGCGGTCGAACGTGTCCTCCACGCTGATCGACTTCGACTCGCGCTCGGAGGAGACCGGCCGGTCGTCCTCGGCGCGCGCGAGTCGGTGCAGCGAGCGACCGTGCGCCTCGCCGAGCACGTCGACCAACTCGGCCTGGGTGACGCGCTCGATGTCGCCGACCGTGCGGACACCCAGACGCGTCAGCCGCTCGGCGGTCGCCGGACCCACCCCCCACAGGGCACGGACAGGCAGCGGCTGCAGCAGGTCGAGCTCGGTCCCCGGTTCGACGACAAGCAGACCGTCGGGCTTGGCCTGCTCCGAGGCGATCTTCGCGAGCAGCTTCGAACTGGCCGCGCCGACGCTGGCGGTGATGTGCGTGCGGTCGTGGATTTCGGCGCGCAGCGACTCGGCGATGGCCCGGACGCCGGCCGGGGAGAGGTCGTGGGACGGCTCTCCGGCCAGGTCGACGAAGGCCTCGTCCAGCGAAATGGGCTCGACCAGCGGTGACAGATCGCGCAGCGCGGCCATGACCACCTCGCTGACCGCGTGGTAGGCGCCGAACCTGCCGGCGAGGAAGGCCGCGTTCGGGCAGCGCCCTCTTGCCTCGGCCATCGACATGGCCGACCGGACGCCGAAACGGCGCGCCTCGTAGGACGCGGTGGAGACGACACCACGCGGGCCGAGCCCGCCGACGATGACCGGGCGGCCACGCAGCGAGGGCTTGTCACGCTGCTCGACGGCGGCGTAGAAGGCGTCGAGGTCGAGGTGCAGGACGCTGGGCTGCTCCCTCATGATCGGTGGATGCCGATCCAGGCGTCCACCCGCTCCCACCAGCCGTAGAGCCAGTCCGGGACGGCGTCCTCGTCGCGCGGGACCTCGGCCGCCGGCACCTGCCACCAGTGCATGCGGATCTCGGTGTCCATCGGCAACCCTCGCCAGAGGTCTGCGACGGTGGCGAGGTGCTCGAGGCCGGTGTGCGCGACGAACACCGCGTCGGCGTCGGTGGCGGTCCGTAGGGCGGCCGTGACGCCACCGGGCCGGGGCGGCATGACGTTGACCATCTGCTCGGCCTGGTCGGCTGCGTCGACGTGCCCCCGCTGGCGCAGGCGCTCGATGGCCCGGACCCGGCGACCGGCGGTGAAGTTGCCGCCCTCCGGGAAGATCACCAGCGAGTCGTCGTGGTCGAGGCCGGCCGCCAGGTCGGCGATGTTCTGTTCGATGTCCGTGCCGCCGGCGCCCGGGTCCGGGGGGATGAAGCGGTTGGGCAGCCGGTTGAGAACGATGTCGATCGCGGGATCCCACTGCAGAGTGTCCTTGAGCACGATGCGCGGGTCGCGCCCGTACCAGTTCATCAGCGAGTGGACGACCAGGAAGGAGTCGCCGGGGCCGGCGTGGCGCGCCATGACGACCAGCGGTCGGCCACGGTAGTCCGACGGCGTCGGGCCCTCGACGACGATCCGGACGCCGAGCACCCGTCGTGCCTCCCACTCCAGCACCCGGAGGAACCATCGGACGATCGCGTAGTGCGCCCGGAGTGACCACGGCGCGTCCATCGCGGCACCGAATCCGGTCGCGAGCCAGAGACCTAGCAGGGCCAACAGGCAGGTGAGCTCCATCGCGGCGTAGACCACGAAGAACCACAGGAAGCGGAGCGGCCGCCACCGCCCGGGCAACAGCGGGGACACCGCGGCCGCGCCGAGCAGCCACAAAGGGGCGCTGAACAGTCCGATCCAGAGGGCGACGGCGACCACGGGGGCGACGACCGCGCGGCGGAACCACAGCGGGGGTAGCACGTCAGCTCCGGGCCAGGTAGGCGGTGGCCGCCTCGTGGGCGAGCTGGATCCGTTCGGATACCCGGGAGGTGTCGCGGTAGCGCAGCACCGACCGGTCCACGTACCGGGGCGGGTCGGGGTCGCCGGTCGGCAACAGGTGGACGCTGACGTCGTCGGGAACGGCGGCCATGTCGGCCGCGAACCGGTGCCGCCGAGCGATCTCGAAGGCCACCATCGCCACCTCCCAGGGACGGCTCGGTGGAACGAGCGGGCGTTCGATCCGTCCGACGTGCAGGACGTACACGGTGCGAGCGCCGAGGGCGATCGCGCGCCCGACCGGGATCGAGTTGACCAGCCCGCCGTCGAGATAGTGCTCCCCGTCGATCTCCACCGGCGGCAGCAGGCCGGGGACCGCGCTGCTGGCCATCACCGCGTCGACCACCCGTCCGCGCACGAACCAGTGCTCGGCGGCGCGCTCGATGCTCGCTGCGACGCATTGGAAGCGCACCCGCAGGTCCTCGATCCGCCGCTCGTCCCCGAGCGCCGCGGTCAACAGGTCGCGCAGGGGAGCGCTGGGGTGGGTGTGCGTACGCGTCCGGGCCAGTGTCGACATCCGGCGTAGCGCAGAACCGCCGAAGACGTCGTCGGCGGACAGCTTGGTCCACAGCGTCTCGAGTCGTTCGACGGTTTCGCTGGTGGGCGCGGAGGCGAAGACGGCGCCGTTGACCGCTCCGATGCTGGTGCCGATGACGAGATCGGGCGCGATGTCCGCGGCGACGAGCGCGCGGAGCATCCCCACCTCGGACGCCCCCAGCACTCCGCCGCCACCGAGGACGAACGCGACGTCGGACACGGCGTGATCGTCCCACGCGGCGGTGCCGGTCAGGTGCCGCCTGGGGTAGCGTTCGGCACGCCGCAGCGTTGCGGCATCGGGAGAGGAGCACGTCGCGATGGCCACGATCGTCGTCGGATACGTCCCGAACGCAGAGGGCCGCGCAGCACTGCGTCGCGGTGCCGAAGAGGCCCGGCTGCGGGGAGCGCACCTGATCGTCATCAACTCGGCTCGCGGGGGGCGCGACTTCGACTCCGAGGAAGCCGTCCGCTCCGACGCCGAGCTCGATGCCGTGCGCCAGGAGCTCACCGAGGCCGGGGTCGAGGCGGAGGTCAGGCAGCTCGTCCGGGGCATGGAGGTCGCCGACGACCTGATCGCCGTCGCCGAGGAGACCTCGGCCGATTTCATCGTCATCGGGCTACGCAGGCGCAGCCCGGTCGGCAAGCTGATCCTCGGCAGCAACGCCCAGCGCATCCTGCTCGACGCCCCGTGTCCGGTGCTCGCGGTCAAGGCCGAGGAACACGACTGAGCTGAGGAGCCCACAGCGATGACCGCCACACCGAGCCTGCGCCTCGCCCAGGACGACCGCGCCGACGCCCTGCTCTCCCGCGACCCGTTCGCGCTGGTGGTGGGCATGCTCCTCGACCAACAGATCCCGATGGAGTGGGCCTTCACGGGTCCGTCGACGATTGCGCAACGGCTCGGCACGTCTTCCCTCGACCCCACGGTGGTCGCCGGGCACGACCCCGACGCGTTCGTGTCGGTGATGAGCGGCCCGCCGGCCGTCCACCGTTACCCCGTGTCAATGGGTGCCCGGGTCCAGAAGCTGGCCGCATTCGTCGTCGAGCGCTACGACGGCGACGTGTCGCGTCTGTGGGCCGACGCCGGCTCGGGAGCCGAGCTCAAACGCCGGCTGGCGCAGCTGCCCGGATTCGGCGATCAGAAGTCCCGCATCTTCGTCGCACTGCTCGGCAAGCAACTCGGCGTCCAGCCCGAGGGCTGGCGTGAGGCGGCTGGCACCTATGGCGAGGAGGGCTCGAGGCGTTCGGTCGCCGACGTCGTCGACGGTGAGAGTCTGGCCGAGGTGCGGGCCTACAAGAAGCAGATGAAGGCGGCGGCCAAAGCGCCGAAGGCCTGAGCACGACAACACCTCAGCATTCTCGGGTTACGGTGGACCGGTAGGTGAGGCTCGCTACGCGCGGGAAGTGTTCGCCGTGTCAGAATGTTGTGTTGCTGTCGTGGTGAGCCACCCGTCGCTCCCATTCGCCCGTACGTCGAGAGGTCCTTCGTGTCGTCGAGTTCGTCGCGCCCTGAGCACGCCCGGATTCTCGATCTGCCAGAGGGGCAAGACCTCGCCACGGGCAGCCGGTCCCGCGGACGCGGGTCCCGGGTGGCCGCCGCGACCGCCCGGCGCGCCTCTGCCACGGCCACGGTCGACGCCCCCGAGGCCACGACCGGCCGGTCAGCCCGCAAGAGTTCGGCCAGGAAGTCGGCGGCCAGGGCCAAGCCGTCCACCGCGGCCGAGCAGCCGGTCAAGAAGGCCGGCGTGAAGCCGGTCAGCAAACCCGCGTCCAGGTCCGGTACCAAGAACGCGAAGACCGCGCCCGCGAACGAGACCCAGCCGGCGGGCGTTGACTCCGGTAAGGCCGCCGAGCCGGCCGTGGCCGTCCCGGGCGACCTGCCTGAGGCCGGTCCGGCCGGGCTCGATGACGTCGAGCCCGACCCCAGCGAGCTTGCCAAGGTGGCTGCTCCCGAGGAGGCGGCGGCCAAGGAGGAGGCCGAGGGTTTCATCTACTCCGATGCCGACGACGCCGACGAGCCCGAGCAACAGGTCTCGGTCGCCGGTGCCACGGCCGACCCGGTCAAGGATTACCTCAAGCAGATCGGCAAGGTGCCGCTCCTCAACGCCGAGCAGGAGGTCGAGCTCGCAAAGCGAATCGAGGCCGGTCTGTTCGCCGAGGAGAAGCTCGCCCGCGACTCCAACGCGTTGGCGCCCAAGCTCCGTAACGAGCTCCAGTGGATCGCCCAGGACGGTCGACGGGCGAAGAACCACCTGCTCGAGGCCAACCTGCGACTCGTCGTGTCGCTGGCCAAGCGCTACACCGGTCGCGGCATGCTCTTCCTCGACCTCATCCAGGAGGGCAACCTCGGGCTGATCCGCGCTGTCGAGAAGTTCGACTACACCAAGGGCTACAAGTTCTCCACGTACGCCACCTGGTGGATCCGGCAGGCGATCACCCGGGCGATGGCCGACCAGGCCCGTACCATCCGCATTCCTGTGCACATGGTCGAGGTCATCAACAAGCTCGCCCGGGTACAGCGGCAGATGCTGCAGGATCTCGGCCGCGAACCGACTCCGGAGGAGCTCGCCAGGGAGCTCGACATGACCCCGGAAAAGGTCGTCGAGGTCCAGAAGTACGGCCGCGAGCCCATCTCCCTGCACACCCCGCTCGGCGAGGACGGCGACAGCGAGTTCGGCGACCTCATCGAGGACTCCGAGGCCATCGTTCCGGCAGAGGCCGTGTCGTTCACGCTGCTCCAGGAGCAGCTGCACGCCGTGCTCGACACGCTCTCCGAGCGGGAGGCCGGCGTGGTGTCGATGCGTTTCGGACTCACCGACGGCCAGCCGAAGACGCTCGACGAGATCGGCAAGGTCTACGGGGTAACCCGCGAACGGATCCGCCAGATCGAGTCCAAGACGATGAGCAAGCTGCGACATCCGTCGCGGTCTCAGGTGCTTCGCGACTACCTCGACTGAGGCTCCGGCAACGAAAAGACCGATTTGGACATCGCCCATCTCGGCGACCGCCACGCCGCCCGGCTCCACCGCGGCACCGATCCTGCTCTCTTCGCCCGACAAGGCCGACGTACGAGGTCCCGGCGCTCGTTCGCGCACCGCAACACCT
>Ga0193739_1000153_pt1 | contig 18532 bp, 13 predicted proteins | sample L2a2metaG_FD_144926 | JGI IMG/M metagenome (GOLD analysis project Ga0193739, IMG submission 144926) | Soil microbial communities from a riparian zone of the East river system, Colorado, United States - L2a2 | ecosystem: Environmental > Terrestrial > Soil > Riparian zone | place: USA: East River...
GGGGGGGGGGGACCGGAAGCGTGCGCCTGTGCCGCACGGTGCAGGGGGTCGAGCGGCTGTTGCAGCAGCGTCTCGTGGACGCGGTGGTGCTCGACGTGCGCACCTGCGCCGCCGAGGGGTTCGGTCTGCCGGCGCGCTTCCCGCGCATCCCCATGTACGCGCTCTCGGCGCTGCGTCCCGACGATGGTTCTCTCCTCGCGTCGTGCCAGCGCGCCGGGTTTGCGGGGGTCCTGGTCGAAGGCGTCGATAACGCGGTGGCGGGGGAATGGATCGCCGCGCGCACCGCGCAGGTCGCGCGGCGCGCCGCGCTCGCCGACGCTCCCCGACTGCTCCGGCTCACCGACCGGCTCCAGCTCGCCGCGTGGGAAGAGGTGCTGCGGCGTGCCGCGGTGCCGACCCAGACTGGCCACGTCGCTCTCGCGCTGCGTGTCACGCGCGAGCATCTGTCACGGGAGTTCGGCGCCGGCGGCGCGCCGAACCTGAAGCGGGTGATCGACCTGGCCCGGGCCGCCTGCGCAGCCGACTTGCTGGGGAATCCCGGCTATACGATTCGCGCCGTCGTCCGCATCCTGGGGTACGCGTCTCCCAGCCACTTGGCGGGGACGGCGCGGCGGGTGGCGGGCGCGACGCCGCACGAGCTGCGGGAACTAGGGCCGCGGGGTGTGTTGCAGCGGTTTCTGCGCGGGCGGACCCGGTCCAGGGTTTGACTGACCCCGGGCAACAGCTCGGGGATTCGGGTTGCCGGGTCCCAAAGTATGTGATATTTTTCACAATCTCCTAAGGGCGATTCCATGGCGACCGATTCCATCCTGCGGCCGGGCGAGCTGAAAGACATCCTCCTCAAGGAAATCCAGGCGGCCGACCTGGCGGACATCGACGTCCGCGAAGTCGGCACGGTACTGGAGGTGAAGGACGGCATCGCCCGGATCTATGGGCTCACCTCGGCGATGGCGGGGGAGATGCTCGAGTTCACCGTCTCGGAGACCGGCGAGAAGATCACGGGCCTCGCGCTCAACCTCGAAGAGGACAACATCGGGGCGGTGATCTTCGGCGATTACCTCCAGCTCCGCGAGGGCGACGAGGTGCGCCGCACCGCCCGCGTGCTCGAGGTGCCGGTCGGCCCCGCGATGGTCGGTCGAGTGGTGGACGCCCTGGGGCGGCCGGTGGACGGGCTCGGCCCGATTCACACCACCAAGTCTCGCAAGGTCGAGATCGTCGCGCCGGGCATCATCAAGCGGCAGCCGGTGAAGGAGCCCCTCCAGACCGGGATCAAGGCGATCGACTCGATGATTCCGATCGGCCGCGGGCAGCGGGAGCTGATCATCGGCGACCGCGGCACCGGCAAGACGGCGATCGCGGTCGACACGATCATCAACCAGAAGGGGCAGGGCGTCGTCTGCGTGTACGTGGCGATCGGCCAGAAGAATTCCACGGTCGCCGGCGTGGTGGAGCGGCTCAAGGAGCACGGCGCGATGGAGTACACGATCGTCGTCGTCGCCTCCGCCGCCGAGCCGGCACCGATGCAGTACATCGCCCCGTACTCGGGCTGCAGCATGGCCGAGTACTTCATGTACGACGAGAAGAAAGCCACGCTCTGCATCTACGACGATCTCTCGAAGCAGGCGGCGGCGTATCGTCAGTTGTCCCTGGTGCTGCGGCGCCCACCGGGCCGGGAAGCGTATCCGGGCGACGTCTTCTATCTCCACAGCCGCTTGCTCGAGCGCGCGGCGAAGCTCTCCGATGAGATGGGCGCCGGCTCCCTGACCGCGCTGCCGATCATCGAGACGCAGGCGGGCGACGTGTCGGCCTACATTCCCACCAACGTCATTTCGATCACTGACGGGCAGATCTTCCTCGAGACCGACCTCTTCTATTCGAACGTCCGGCCCGCCGTGAACGCGGGCATTTCGGTGAGCCGCGTGGGCGGCAACGCGCAGATCAAGGCGATGAAGCAGGTTGCCGGGCGCTTGCGGCTCGACCTGGCGCAGTACCGCGAGCTGGAGGCGTTCGCGCAATTCGGCTCCGAGCTCGATCCCGCCACGCAGCGTCAGCTGGCGCGGGGCGCGCGGGTGGTCGAAGTCCTGAAGCAGCAGCAGTACCAGCCGATGCCCGTCGAGCAACAGGTGGTCGTGATCTTCGCGGTGACCAACGGCCTGATCGACGACGTGGACATCCCGGCGATCAAGGCGTGGGAGAAGGGCCTGCTGGAGTTCATGGCAGCGCAGCATGCGGGCGTCGTCGACGAGATCAAGACCCGGAGGGCGCTCTCGGACGACCTGAGCGGCCGGCTGCGCAAGGCGGTCGAAGAGTACAAGCTGCTCGGCAGCCGGTAATGGCGAAGCCCCGGGAGCTGAAGCGGCGGATCCGCTCGGTCCAAAACACGCGCAAGATCACCAAGACGATGGAGCTTGTCTCCACGTCGAAGTTGAAGCGCGCCCAGGACCGCGTCGTGGGCGCGCGGCCGTACGCGCAGGCCCTCGCGGAAGTGATCGGCGATCTTTACTCCCCGGCCCTCGCTGAGCGATTCCCTTTGCTCCGTCAACCGGCGCACGGCGCACGGCGCACGGCGCTACTCCTGATCACGTCGAATCGTGGTCTGTGTGGCGCCTTCAACGCCAACTTGATTCGCGAGGCGCGGCGGCGCATCACGGAGCTCGAGGGGCAAGGGGGGGGGGCGCACGTCGAGCTGCATCTCGTGGGCAAGAAAGGCATCGGCTATTTCAAGTTCACGCGCCGCCCGATCGCCTCGCAGCGCGTGGATATCGGCGACCGGCCCACCGCGGCACACGCGGCGGAGCTGGTGGAACCCTTGATGGCGCGCTTCTCCGCGGGCGATCTCGATGCAGTGGATGTCGTGTTCGCGAAGTTCAACAGCGCCGTCTCGACGCCGCCGACAACGCTCCGGATCCTCCCTGTCGTTCCACCAAAGACGGTCAAGGACGGTCAAGGACGGTCGAAGACGGTCAACTACATTCTCAAACCGTCAGCCGAAGCAATCCTCGAGTCCTTGCTGCCGCTCTACGTTCGGAATCAGATGTATCGCGCGCTCGTGGAGACGGCGGCGGCGGAGCACGGGGCGCGGCGTACGGCGATGAAGAACGCCACCGACGCCGGCGGCGACATGCTGGATGTGCTGCAGCGCACCTTCAACCGGGCGCGGCAGGGACAGATTACTCAAGAGCTCGCGGAGATTGTTGGCGGGGCGGAAGCCCTCAAAGGATAGCCATCAGCCATCAGCCATCAGCCATCAGCGCCTGCTGATGGCCGACGGCTGACGGCTCACAAGGGATTACAATGGCGACGAAGACAAAAGACGCTCCAAAGAAAGCGGCGGCCGCGCCGAATACCGGTCGCGTCGTCCAGGTGATCGGACCCGTGCTCGACGTCGAGTTCGAGCCCGAGAAGCTCCCCGCGCTGTACAACGCGTTGATCGTGGAGCTCGAGGGGCGTCGGGTGGTGGTCGAGGTACAGCAGCACATCGGCCGGAATCAAGTCCGCGCCGTGGCGATGAGCCCCACGGACGGCGTGGTGCGGGGGATGCCGGCCGTCGACACCGGCCAAGCGATCACCGTGCCCGTGGGCAAGCCGGCGTTGGGCCGCATCCTCAACGTGGTCGGCGAGCCGGTGGACGAGGGTCCGCCGATTCCGGCCGACGCGGAACGGTGGCCGATTCACCGCGACCCGCCGGATTTCGTGGATCTCGAGCCGAAGACGCAGGTGTTCGAGACGGGGATCAAGGTCATCGACCTGATCTCGCCGTTCGTGAAGGGCGGCAAGATCGGTTTGTTCGGCGGCGCGGGCGTGGGCAAGACGGTCGTCATTCAGGAGCTGATCAACAACGTCGCCAAGGCGCACGGCGGCAAGTCCGTCTTCTGCGGCGTCGGGGAGCGTACGCGCGAGGGCAACGACCTCTATCTCGAGTTCCGCGAAGCGGGCATTCTCGAGAACGTCGCGCTGATCTACGGCCAGATGAACGAGCCGCCCGGCGCGCGGTTGCGCGTCGGCCTCACGGGGCTCACGGTCGCCGAGTACTTCCGCGACGTCGAAGGGCAGGACGTGCTCGTGTTCATCGACAACATCTTCCGGTTCACGCAGGCGGGCTCTGAGGTGTCGGCGTTGCTGGGCCGGATGCCGTCCGCCGTCGGCTATCAGCCGACGCTCGCGACGGAGATGGGTGAGCTGCAGGAACGAATCACGTCGACCAAAAAAGGATCGATCACGTCGGTGCAGGCGATCTACGTCCCCGCCGACGACCTGACCGACCCGGCGCCGGCGACGGCGTTCTCCCACCTGGACGCGACGGTCGTGCTGGATCGCGCCATCGTGGAGCTGGGGATTTATCCCGCGGTGAACCCGCTGTCGTCGTCGAGCCGCATTCAGGACGCCCAGTACCTGGGCGAGCGCCATTACAAGGTCGCCACCGAGGTGCAACGGATCCTGCAGCGCTACAAAGATCTCCAGGACATCATCGCGATTCTGGGGATGGACGAGCTGTCCGAGGACGACAAGCTGCTCGTCGCGCGAGCGCGCCGGGTGCAGCGCTTCCTGTCGCAGCCCTTCTTTGTCGCCTCCCAGTTCACGGGGCTCGACGGCAAGTACGTGAAGCTCGAGGATACCATCACGTCGTTCGAGCGCGTCGTGTCGGGCGAGTTCGACCACCTGCCGGAGCAGGCGTTCTACATGCAGGGGGCCATCGACGACGTCGTCGAGCAGGCCAAAAAGATGGCGTCCGCCTGATGCGCGTCACGGTTATCTCCCCCGAGCGGTCGCTGTTCGACGGCGAGGCGGATGCCGTGGTCGCGCCCGCGTTCGACGGCCAGGTGGGGATCCTGCCCCGGCACGCGCCGTTTATGACCCTGCTCGGCGACGGGATTCTAAACGTACGGGGGCGAGGCGAATCGACCCGGTTTCGTGTGGCCGGGGGCTTCCTGCAGGTGGTGGGGGATGCTGTGCGGGTGGTGGCCGGGAAAGCGGAAAATGCTTGACAGAAGCGGGCCTGTTTCTTACCCGTAGAGGGCGTCGTCGTTCTTCCCCTTTACGGAGGGCCCGTATGAAACGCACGCTGCTCGCAGGTTTAGCAGTCGGGTGTCTCGCCATCGTCGCCGCTCCCCAAGTGTGGGCACAGGGCCTGCGCTGGGGTGTGAATGCCGGCATGCTCATGCCGCTCGGTGACTACAATTCGATCGACAAGCCGGGCTGGATCGTGGGCGGCGGGGCGACCTACTGGTTGACCGGCGGCGCGCTCGGCGTACGGGGTGACGTCTCCTACGGAACGACGAAGCACGACGCCGGCGGCGAGACGAAGATCGTTGGCGGCATGGCCTCGCTCGTGTATGGACTTGGGTCCAGCAGTGCCGCCGCGCGTCCCTTCGTGACGGGTGGCCTTGGGATGTACAACGTCGATTTTGGCGGCTTTTCGCAAACCAAGCTCGCCTTCGGCGTCGGGGCCGGCGTCATGTTCAAGCTGGGCACGGGCGGTATGCGCGGTGTCATCGCCACCCGCTTCACCAGCGTCAGCCTGGACCCCGCCGTCACCTTCCTGCCGATCACGGTAGGGCTCACGTTCGGCAGGTAAGGGAACCCCGCGCGGTGTGAGCCGCGTCACCGCTGGATGCTCGTGGCCCGCCCGCTGTCGCGTGCGGGCCACGCTGTTTTTGCATTTTGCGGCTTGACAGGCGGGCGGAGGGTTCTTAACGATGTGGCGGCTTAAAACCACCCCTCTCCTTGTGGAGGCTGGTATGCGGAAGTTCCTCGGTAGCATCGCGTTAGTCGCCGTGCTCGTTTCGGTGCCCGCGCTGGCAGACGCCCAGCGGCGCGCCGCCTCGGCCGGCGGTGCCAAGCACGAGTTCGGTGTCGACATCGGCGTCGCGTACGTCAAACCCGACCAGATCAGCGGCGGCATCGTGATTGGGACGCCGGTCGATGTTCGGGTCGGCCTGGTGACGGCCAAGAAAATGATGTGGGAGCCGCGGTTCCAGCTCTTCTTCAGCACTGTTGGCGGGAGCACGTTTTACCAATTCAACCCGGGAGTGAACGTGTTGTTCGCGAACACCCCCGGCGGTCATCGCCGCGGAATGTATTTCACCGTGGGCGGCGGGCTCGCCCTAGGGGATCTGGGTGGCGGCAGCGGTACCGCCTTTTCGGCGAACGGCGGCGTAGGCTGGCGGAAGCCCTACGGGAGCGGCGCCTGGCGCTACGAGTTGTTCGTGCAGTACGACAGTGAGTCCCTCGAGCTACTGCAGCCGAGCACCATCTCCATCGGTGGTCGCATCGGCATCTCGCTCTGGCATTAGTCTCAATACGGGTGCGGCGTTCCGGAACATCGGAACGCCGCTCCACCCCCCGGGTACCCTGTGCCGCACGGTTTACGAACTCGACTCCCAAGGAGATTCGTATGCGTCGGTATCTCACGCTGTTCGTGTTGGTGAGCGCGCTGTTGGCATCGGAAGCGGCGGCGCAGGCGACCGGCATGCCCAGCTTCAACGCGCCCTACCGTGCCTTCACCCGTTCGGAGCTCGGCGTCGTCTTCAGCTTCCCGAGCGGCGGCGGCACCGGAATCGAGGGCGCCTATCGGATGTCCAGCGGCAAGTTCGACCTCGGGTTCCGCGGCGGCTTCCTCGACATCGGGGGCGCCGCCCCAACGATTCTGCTCGTCGGTGCCGAGGCGCGTCAGCGCGTGTTGTCGCACACGACCGACTTCCCGCTCGACGGGGCGCTGGTCCTCGGCGTGGGCGGCTGGTTTTCGAGCGGCAACTCCATCCTGTTCGTACCGGTGGGTCTCTCGCTCGGCCGGCGCATCGATCCGGAAGGATCCTCGGTGAGCATTGTCCCGTACGTGCAGCCGACGGGCACCCTCGTCGCGGGCAGCGGCACCTCTGACTTCCTGTTTACCCTCGGTTTGGGGGCCGATTTCCGGCTCTCCCCCCGGTTCGACGCCCGGATCAGCGCCGGTCTTGGGGACTTAGAGGGTGTGTCGCTTAGCGCCGTGTGGGTGCATTAGGGGGACACAGATTGACTTGCCGCCACCGGTTTCCTACCGTAGGCGGAGCTTGGCCGGGGTCCGGAGATGCCGGACCTCCCGGTTTCCACGCGCGGGGAGGATACGCATGAAGCGCATCATGACGGTTTTGGCGTTGGCCGCGGTTGCGGCGGCGCCGGCAACGGCTCAGTGGATCGGCATGCCGGTTTGGAACAGTCCCAAGGGCGGCACGGGCGTCACGATCAACGGTGACTTCGGGCTCCCGAACGAGAACGGCGGCAAGGGCAGCGCGTTCGGCGTGCGGGGCTCACTCGGGCTCGCCAACCTGCAGCTCACCGCCGGACTCGCGAATTGGAAGCCGGACGGGGCAGCAGAGGGCTACACATCGGTCGGGGGCAACGCGGCATTCCGCGTCATCGGCGGAAGTCTGCTGCCCATCGCGCTGAACCTGCAGGTGGGCGCGGTCACCATCGGGGCGGCGAACACCGATCCCAGCACCACTCGCCTCACCGCCGGTGGCGGCGTGGCCGTGAGCGTCCCGACGCCCGGGATCAGCATCGAGCCGTATCTGTCGGTCACGAACCGCTGGTACAAATTCTCCGGGATCAGCGGCACCACGTCGAATCTCGGCTGGACCCTTGGCGCCAACGCCAACTTCGGGATGTTCGGCGTCCATCTCGCCTACGACTCAGAGAGTCTGGGTGGGGGGACGGCGGGCATCATCGGCATCGGCGCGCACATCGCGCTGAAGGCTCCCATCGGCATGTAAACGTGCTAGCTTTGGGGGCGCGCCGTTCTCGGCGCGCCCCTTTTTTTTCCAGGAGATCCGTGATTCGTTCGATTGCGCGCGCGGGCTGGGTGGCGCTGGCCCTCACGGTGAGCGGTTGCGCCCTCACCTTCGACAGCACCGAGCTCGGCGTGCCCACGTCGCTCGCTGAACCGGCGGCAACCCCGCCGCAGGGCACGCCCTTCAGCGTCACGCGGCGTCCCGTGTTCCTGCTGTGGGGCTTGGTCCCCGTGGCCTCGCCCAGTGCCGAGGATGTGCTCGCGGGTCAGGTCGGGACGGCGTCGCGCATCGCGAACCTGCGCATCAAGGTGCGCAGCCGCTGGTCCGACCTCCTCGTGACGGTCCTGTCCTTTGGGGCGATCGTCCCGCGGTCGGTGACGTTCGAGGGCATCATCGTCCCGCGGTAACAAGCTCCCGCACCAGCGCCGTCGTCCGCTCGCTGGCACCTCGTCCCTCCGCCACGACCTCTTTCGCCGCCGCACCCGCCTTGCGGCGCGCCGCCGCGTCATGGTGCCACACCAACCACTGCGAGTGCAGCGGATGCCGCGCATCGCCCGGCAGCGCGACCGCGGCGCCACGCTCGATGAGGAGTCCCGCGTCGCGGCTCATCTGCCAATGCGGGCCGATGGCGATCGGCACCCCAAACACCGCCGGCTCCAGCACCGAGTGGAGGCCCGCGCGATGAAACCCGCCACCCACGAACGCCGCGTCCGCCAGCGCGTAGAGATCCGCCAGGATGCCGACGCGATCCACGACGATGACCGGCCCGGCCTTCGCGTGCTCGAGCTGTGACAGTCGTACGGGACGCGAGAGCTTGAGCTCGTGGAGGCGTTGGGCGATGCCCGCCAGGTGATCGGGGTTCGGTTCATGGGGAGCGAGCAGGAGACGCGCGGTGGGGATCTGGACGAGGAGGTCGGCGAATGCGGGGAGCAGCACCGCTTCGTCGCTCGGCCAGGTGGAGCCGGCGACGATCGTGAACGTCCCGGCGGCGACCGTGGCGAGCCGCGCCAGCGGCTCACGCGTACGATCGAGTCGCTCCGCCCGCTCGGCCACGCTGTCGTAGCGCGTGTCGCCCGTGACGGCGATGGTCTCCGGGCGCGCGCCGAGCTGCTCCAAGCGCCTCCCGTCGTCGTCGCTGATCGTGCCGATCCGGTCGAGCGCGCGGTACGCCGGTTGCGACCACTGGCGCGTCGGCCAGCGCAGCCGCGAGCTGTGCGGCGCCACCGTGGCGGAAATGAGACCGAGTTTCACGCCGCGCCGTGCCGCCGCGAGCGTCAGCTCGGGCCACACGTCGAGCTTCGAGAACACGAGCGCCGAGGGCTGCAGCGCGTCGAGTACCGCCTCGACCTCCGCGGGCCGGTCGAGCGGCAGGTAGTCGGCCACGTCTACGGGGAGGTTCTTGGCGAGGCGTTCGGCGGAGGGAGAGAAGAAGGTGAAGGCGAGCTGCCAGTCCGGATGCTCGGCGCGCAGCGTCTCGAGCACCGGCTTCGCTTGCAGCCCTTCGCCCACCGACGGGGCGTGCATCCATACGAGGGGCCGGCGCGGGTCGCGATGGGTGGCGGCCCACGCGGCGAGCCGCGCGGCGAGGCCGCGACGCCCGTCGAGTCCGCGAGCGAGCTTCTTGTCGAAGCGGGCCGCAAACGGCGCCGTACGAGCGGCCAGGTTGACGCTCAAGCGGTAGAGGAACGGCGGCCGCTTCACAGCAGGCTACCGTGGTCACGGGAGGTATGTGAGGTATATAAGGAAGGCGGCACCTCTCCATAATATGGGCGCCGATTCCCTGAGGACAACCCGATGTTCGTTTAGGGGCTTACTCGGAACGGCCGCGACTTGGTCCACACCACGATGACGCCGCAGCCGGCATTGGACCCGGTGAACTCCGCCGGGATCTCTCCGGCGCCGCGGTAGATCTCGATGCCGTACACGTCGCGGATCGACGTACTTTCGTGGAACGAGTGCACCTGCTGCCCGTCCACCCACCAGGTCGGCAGGCAATGTGGGGTGCGGGCCATGTAAGCGAAGCACTCGTATGTCTGCTGGTTGCACGTCATGCGCACGCCCCGGACGGTGCGGAGGGCGTCGCCCACGGAGCCGTACGCGGCGAGCTCGTCCCAGCGAAGGTAGGCACCCAGCTTCCGATGGCGCCGCTGCTCGAAGGGAACGTAGCGCGGCTCCAGCTTCTCGGCCCGGGCCTCGACCACCACCGCGGGCAACCGCGCCCCGGTGAAGTCGAGGGCGAATACCCGATCCACCTCGCCCGACGGGGGAATGCGAATCCAGAAGGCCCCCCGCGCGTATCCGATGACCTGAATCGCGATCTCCGCATCCCCTTCGGGAAGGCCCCGCACCTCGAATCGCCCCAGGCTGTCTGTGGTGAGGGGCGGGTCTCGCCGGATGCGGACGGTGGCCCCCGCAATGGGTTGGCCGATTTCGCTGTCGATGACGCGACCCCGGAGGGTGGCTTGGGCGGCGCCCGTGCGAGGGCCAAGGGCCAGGGCGAGCAGGGCGGTCATCAGGGCCCTGCGGTGGTGGCGCAGCATGCTGGGGATCACGGGTCGGGACTGGCCCCCTAGCGGGAATTCGATTGGACGGTAATATGATGCGCTAACGCCGTAGTTGGCGCCAGCATCCGTGCAGGGCCTCCAAACGTCTGCTTGCCGTCCGCCCGGTCGATCCGGGTGGGACCAAGGGGGTCGGTTATGCCGTTGGTGATCGGTCGTGCCTGTCCCTTCCACATCCCTCCGTTCGGGGGGAAGTCCGCGTTTCCTCTCCCCTTCTTACGTACGAGGCAGATCATGCGCGTTCCACGGTGTGGCTCGCTGCTCGTCGGCGTCGTCGCCGCCGCATTCGCGATGGCGACGGCCAGTCCGCTCTCGGCGCAGGAGGCCGTGATCACCGGCAAGGTGACCGGGCAAGGGGGCGAAGCGCTGGGCGGCGCGAACGTATTGGTGGCCAACAGTAACTTCGGCGCAGTTACGACGGCGAATGGGACGTATACGATCACCATCGGCGCGGCGGCCGTGCGCGGCCAACAGGTGGTGCTGACCGTCCGCTACATCAGTTATCGGCCCGCGACCCGCACCGTCACGATCACCGCCGGCACGCAGGAGCAGAACTTCACGTTGGAGGCCGACCCGTTCCGGCTCGAAGAGGTGATCGTCACGGGCGTCGGGGAGGCGACGGATCGCCGCAAGTTGACGTTCGCCGCCGCGAGCGTCAGCGCGGAGCAGCTGCAGCAGATCCCAGGAGCGAACGCGCTGGAGGCGATCCAGGGGAAAGTGGCCGGCGTGCGCCTGGTTCCGCAGTCGGCGCAGCCGGGCAGCGAACCGTCGATCCGGCTCCGTGGCGCCACCAGCATCTCGGGACGGCAAGATCCGCTCTACATCGTGGACGGCGTGATCAGCCGGTTCGGTATCGCGGACCTCGCCCCCGAGGACGTGGAGCGGATCGAGGTGGTCAAGGGGGCGGCGGCGTCCTCGCTGTACGGCTCCAACGGCGCCAACGGCGTCGTGCAGGTCTTCACCAACCGGGGCAACTCCCTGGCCGAGGGGACGCTGCGGGTCACGACGCGCACCGAGGCCGGGGTGAACAGCATGCCGAAGCGCATGCAGTTCTCGCAGGCGCATGCGTGGGAGGTCGAACAGGCCGCCGGCTACTGCGGCTCGCTGGATTACGACGGCGATACCCTCGGCCTCCCGGACGGGTACACGGTTGATCCAGTGGGCAACTACTGCCTCGACGGGGATGCCCGGGTCAACAGGCCGGACGGGATCGCGAAGAATCTGTTCGTCACGAGCTATGACCCCTGGAGCGCGATGGTCAACACCGGCGCATTCTGGACGGGCTACATCTCGATCGGGCAGCGGCGCGGCAACACGAACTTCAACGCTTCGTTCCAGAACACCAGGAACCAAGGCGTGATCTTCGGGCTGGGCGGCTATAGCCGTCAGAATTTCCGGCTGAACCTCGACCAGCAGCTCCGCCCCAACGTGGACGCCTCGTTCAGCGCGTTCTACGGCACCTCGACCAACGGCCGCGCGGCGGAGGGTACCGGGTCACCGTTCTACCAGCTCATGTTCGTCCAGCCCGACGTCGACCTCACGGCGTGCTGTAACCCCGACGGGACACCGTACAAGGCCGAAATACCCCACAGCGGGGAGGTGGCCAACGACGCCAACCCGCTCTACGAGTTGAACACGCGCAAGATCACGCAGGATCGAAATCGGTTCAGCGGCTCGGGCCGGCTGCGGTGGCGGATACGCGACTGGCTCGCGGCGGAAGGCAGCTTCGCCTACGATCAGGAGGGGCAGTTCTTCAAAGACGTCGTCCCGCGGCCCTACTACAATTCCTCGGGCGGCGAGCCGGACAAGGGGGGGCTCATTGAGCAGACGGTGAACGGGTTCCAGTACAACACCGGCGCCACGCTCACGAGCATCCGGCGCTTCGGCAACATCACCAATACGACCAAGGTGGGGACGCTGTACGAGAATGAGCGCCAGCGGGTGCTCTTCGCCACCGCCGGGGAGTTCCGGGTGGGGGGCGTGCCGGAGTTCAGCGGCGTCGATCAGTCCACGGTCGAGCCCCAATCCGGCGACACGGTCATCCGCAACGTCAACTTCTTCGCGGTCACTACGTTCGATATCAAAGACCGCTACATTGTCGACGCCCTGGTGCGGCGTGACGGGTCGTCGCTGTTCGGGCCCGAAAACCGGTGGGCCACCTACTACCGCGTCTCCGGCGCGTGGCGGGTCACGGAGGACATGCGCATCCCGGGCATCGACGAGTGGCGGCTGCGCGGCTCCTACGGCACGGCGGGTCTCCGGCCGGGCTACGACAACCAGTACGAACGCCTGGACGTGACGCCCGGTGGTTTCGACAAGGTGATCTTGGGCAATCCGTTCCTGAAACCCGCCCGCGCGTCAGAGCTGGAAGTAGGCACCAACATCGAGTTCGGCTCCGGGCGGTACACCATCGAGTACAGCTTCGCGCGCAAGACCACGAAGGACCAGATCATTCTCGTCCCCCTGCCGGCCTTGACGGGGTTCCGCGGGGGGCAGTGGCAGAACGTCGGCACGCTGGCGTCGCGGACGCACGAGCTCACCTTCGCGAGCCGGCTCATCAACACGCCCAGCACGTCCCTGACGCTGAACATCGTCGGCGACCGGACCCGCCAGAGGATCACGTCGTGGAGCATCCCGCCGAGGGGCTACACCTTCGGCCAGATGCCCCGGGCGTTCTTCCTGGGCCCGAACTCGGATCTGGGGGTGCTGTACGGCAACCGCTGGATTCGCGATGTCGACGAGCTGTACGACGACCCGGCCAAGGCCGCGCAGTCCGGACCCGGCGAGGCCTGGAGCCCCGACAGCGTCATGATCAACGAGGATGGCTACGTCGTGCGGCGGAACACCTACGGCACGTCGGGCGAGCGGGCGATCAAGTATACGTTCTGCAAGCGCGCGGATGCGTTGGGCAACTGCCTCGAAACCGAGCAATTCGTGAAGATCGGAGACGCCAATCCCGACTTCAATCTGAGCTTCGGGCTCACGTTCACCTATCGGCGGCTGATCGTGAACGGGCTGCTCGATTGGTCGCACGGCGGCGACCTCTACAACGGGACGCGCCAGTGGGCATTTCAAGCGACCCGTGACCGCGTGCAGGATCAGTCGAGCAAACCCGCGAATGCTGCGGCGTGCGGCACCGTCAGCGATCCGATGCCGTCATGTCCCCAGAAGGCGCTCGGCTACTACGGGGTCGGGTTCTACAACGGCCTCGATCCGAACGACTTCTTCATCGAGAACGGATCCTACGCCAAGCTGAAAGAGCTGTCGGTGAACTACACGTTCGTGCGCGAACAGCTGCAGCGCATCGGCCTGGGCAGCCTGCATGAGCTGCGCCTCGGGTTCATCGGCCGGAACCTGTTCACGATCACGAAATACTCCGGCCTCGATCCCGAGGTCTCGGGTCTCGATGGCGATCCGTTCCAGGTCAGAATGGATTGGTTCCAGTACCCGCAGTTCCGGACGTTCACGGCCGTCGTCGAGTTGACGTTCTAGGGGGCGCCCGAACCATGAACCTACATCGCGAGATTCCTATGCTGCGGCTTTCGTCCCTCGCCACCGTGCTTGCGGCCGTCGTGATGACCGGCGGGTGCAACCTCGAGGTCTCGAACCCAAACGACCCGGATCGCAACCGGGCGTTCAGCGATCCAGCCGGCCTCGAGCAATTGATGGCCGGCGCGATCCGGACCTGGGTCGCGACCCGCGGCGATTACTTCATGATGCCGCTCACGGCGCAGGCCGATAACTACACCGCGTCGTGGAACAACGCGGCGCTGCGGTTCTACAGCTCGGTCGGCGCCGAATGCGCGTCGCGCTGCGGCTGGACCAACAGTTCCACGGCGCCCGAGGCTGCCGGCGGCCCGATCCCCGAGGCTGCGTGGTACGGCTATCACACCGTGCTCTCGTCGGCCAACGACGTAGTCGGCGGTATTGCCAACGGTGTCTGCTTCGATGCGGACTGCACCGTCAAGGACAGTCTGACCTCGCGCAACAAAGCCATCGCGAAAATGCTGCAGGGCATGGCCCTCGCCGGCATCTCGCTGCTGTACGACCAGGGTTTCGCGGTGGACGAGACGACCGATCTGAGCAACCCGCTCGCCATCCCCTTCAATACCCGGGCGGAGGTGCGGGACTTCGCCCTTCAGAAGTTCGAGGAGGCGTGGACCGAAGCCGGTCGCTTCGGCTGGTTGACCGGGGTTGACTGGATGGGGCTGGACGGTGGCAGGCGCTACACCAACGTGCAGATCCGGCAGCTCATCCGGACGATGCAGGCCGAGCTGGTCGCCCTCTGGCCGCGCAACGCCACGGAGAATGCCGCAGCCGACTGGGCCCAGGTGGTGACCTATGCCTCCCAGGGGGTCAGCTCCGCGCCGGCGTTCGACTGGGAGTTCAACATCGACGTGAACTCCTCGGCCAATGCCGCGGTCACCCTCGATTGGGTGAAGGCCTGGGGCAACTCCATCGGCACGATGCGGGTGGACACGCGAGTGGCCGCCATGATCACGACGAACCACGTCACGCCGTGGCCGGACCCGTCGGGCAATCCCTGTCCCACGACATCACCCGACCTGCGCGTTGGGGACGGCTCGTGGGGGCTGACAGATAACTTCAACAATTACGGGACCGTCGCGGCCACGGCCAACGCGGGCACGGACTTCGCGTGCGCGACCGTGGTCGTCTTCCCGCCGGCGCGCGGCCAGTATCACCAGAGCAACTTGCAGCACATCCGCTACAACCACCTGGCCTACAACGGCGAGAATCTGCCCGGCTCCGACGGCTCGGGGCAGGATCCGTTCTACACGACGCAGATGAACGATCTACTGTGGGCGGAGGGGATCATCCGGAGTGGTGGCACCATGGCCACGGCGGCCGGGCTCATCAACAACAGCCGCGTCGGCCGCGGCGGTCTGACCGCGCTCACGGGCGCTGAGACAGTGCCCCAGCTCCTCACAGCGCTGCAATACGAGCAGGAGATCGAGTTCATGGGGCAGGGTCCCACGCCATTCTTCAACCGGCGCCGGATCGATGGACTGACCCTGGGCACGCCGCGGCACATGCCGGTACCGGCGAAGGAGCTCGAGACCCTCGTGCGCCAGATCTACTCGTTCGGGGGGCCGACTTTCCCGGACATGTCGGCGGGCGCGAACGGGGCCGGCGGCCGGATTCGATCGGTCCGGGAGATCTGGCAGGACTACCGGGCGCTGGCACGAGCCGCGAGGCGGTTCTGAGGCGGTTCTAAGCAAAATAGGGGCGGGAGCGATCCCGCCCCTCTTTGTTTTTCAGGGGATCTGGACTGTCACCTCCGCCTGGCCCGCCGTTACAGGAACCACCTGCTCGCGCCCACCGGGCCACCGAATCCACAGCGCCGTCGGCTGAGCCGCGCGCCCCAGGACCTGGACCGCGCCGTTCTCGGACCAATACCCCGAGCCCGCCTGAACTTCGCGAACCGGTCCATTGCGATCTCCGTAACGCAAGCGCATCTGGGCGCCGATCGCGGCCGGATTCCCGGGCAGCCCTATCAACCGAACGCGCAGCCCGGGTTTCGCGGCGACGTTGTGGAATAGCTTGGTCGAGTCGCCGTTCTGGCTCACGGCGAGGTCGAGCCGTCCGTCGCGGTCAAAGTCCGCGTACGCCGCTCCCCGCTGCTCGCCGTAGACGATGAGACCGGAGCGCTGCCCGGGCACGGGCACGAGACCTCCCGCTCCGTCGCCGCGCAGCAGCAAACTCCGGCCCGCATCGTAGCGGGGCGTGGCGACGTCGGTGGCGAAGAAGTTCTGGCTCAGGAACACGTCCTCCTGCCCATCGCCGTCGAAGTCGGCCACGCCGGCATAGAAGGCAGGCGCCAGTTGAGCCTCGACGGGCAGCGGCCGGGCTTCAAACCGATCGCCGCGGTTCAGGAACACCATGTGGTCCAGCGTCGTCGCGCCGAGCCGCACCGTCCTCGCGGCGTGCGGGCCGAGGACCTGATCCATGTTGGCATCGGCGTATGCGGCGAAGGTCTGCAGCCGTTGCGCCATCCCCGGGAGGCCCAGGCCGAGACGCGCGTAGCTGGCGAGCGGCGCCACACCGCCGATGCGCGCGTCCTCCTGCGCCAGCACCACCTCGGGGCGGCCGCGCTGCCCGAAGAAGCCAAAGTAGAGGAAGAGCGGACGGGCCTCGCTCGCGTGGTACTCGGTGTTGCGACCCCAGCTCGTCGCGACGATGTCGAGCCGGCCGTCGCCGTCGAGGTCCCCGGTCGCGAGGCCGTTCCACCTGCTGTAGAGCCCCGCCAGACCGGGCATCTCGGCGGGCCGGAACCGACCGCTGTCGTTCAGGAAGAGACGAATCATACCCCACTCGATTGCGACGATCAGATCCGGGCGCCCGTCGCCGTTCAAGTCGGAGAACGTGGCGGCGGAGACCATGCCCAGCCCGTGGAGGAGCGCGGTGTTCACCGCATCGGGTACCAGTTGGCCATCGTCGTTCCGATACAGCCGCGAAGAAGGGGAGAGCGGGTAGCCGCCCGGGACGATCCTTCCGCCCACGAACACATCGAGATCGCCGTCCCCGTCATAGTCGGCGAGCGCGAGCGGACCGACGCTCGCGCTGTCGGCGGGGACGACGGGCGTCATCGCACCGGTCGCCAGCGAATACCTGACGACGCCGGGCATGGTCGACGCGACCTCATAGCTCGAGACTCCCGCGATCACGGTCCGGCGTCCGGTGCCCCCCCCGTCTGGCCACCCCAGGACGGTGCTGAGATCTCCCGGCGCCGGGGCAACGCGCGTCGCGACCGCACGCAGGCGGCGCCCGTCGTTCCGGAACCAGGCCAGCCTCCCCGTGTGGCCGGCGCCGATCATCAGGTCCTCGAGGCCGTCGCCGTCGACATCGAACCAGGCGACGCCGGGCCCCAGCTGGCTGAACGCGTTGGGCAGGAGCAGTTGTCGGGTGTAGTCGTCGAAGTAGGGCTCGACGTGGGTGTGGCCGCCCAGTTGGCCGGATACGTCCTCGAAGAGGTGCGTGGTGCGTGGTGCGTCGTGCGTGGGTGAAGCGGCGGTCCCCCGCGCGGACTCCGCAATCTCATACAGCCGGTTCGGTCGCGCTCCGTGCACCACCGTTTTCCCCCCGCTGCGCCACTCGACTTCGATCGTCACCGAATCTGCCTTGCCGGTCGCGAACGTCAGCAGACCATCCGAGCCTGACAGGTAGAGACCGCCGGCGATGACCTCCCGTTCCTGGGCCGGCAGCGCGCCGCCCAGCACTCGAACTCGGCTCCCGACCCCGCCGGTATTGGGCGCCGCGCCGCGCAGACGGATCGCCACGCGCGGCGCGACGGCGTCGTTGCGCAACAGCGCCGCAGGCGCCCCGAATCGATTGATGACGACGTCCAAGTCGCCGTCGCCGTCGAGATCGGCGAGCGCCATTCCATGGGAGACGTCCGGACCAAGATCGAATCGCCATGCTCGGCTCGCGTCCTGAAAGGTCGAGTCCCCGCGGTTGCGGAACGCGACGTTCGCCAGCGGCAGAGGCGGATACTCGAACAGCATGCGCCGCCAATCGATCTCCTGCAGGCGGTTGCGCAGGCGGTACTGTACGTCACCGTCCATCACATCCCAGCGGTGGCCGGTACCGATGAGGATGTCCTCCCACCCGTCGAGATCCACGTCGAGCAGCACCGTGGACCAGGACCATCCCGACGCCCCCACCCCGGCCGACCGCGCGACCTCCGCAAAGGTGCCGTCGCCGCGATTCAGCTGCAGCGTGTTCCGCTGCATCTGTGGGCGGCCTGCTCCATCGCCGGGCCGCTTGGGCAGCGACGTGTGCGTCGGGATCTGGGTCTTGAGCCGGCGCGTATCATCGCTCAGCATGTCCACTTGGAAGAGGTCGGGCTGGCCGTTCCGGTCGACATCGCCCACGGCCACCGCCATCCCCGAATTGCTGGTGGCGCGCAAGGCGTACCACGGCGCGAGGCGGAATCTCCCGCGGCCGTCGTTGAGCCAGAACTCGTCGGGGTCCTCGAAGTCGTTGGTGACGTAGAGGTCGGGCGCCCCGTCGCCGTTCAGGTCGGCGAAGGTGGCGGCAAGGCCGAAATCTTCGGGCTCCTCGGCCAGCATGCGGCCCTGTGCGTCCGTGAATCGTGGATTATGGGCGATCGGCTCCCGTACGAACCGGCCGGCGCCGTCGTTGCGATAGAAGAAATCGGGGTCGGCGCGCTGCACCAGGCTGATG
>Ga0193739_1000154_pt1 | contig 18520 bp, 14 predicted proteins | sample L2a2metaG_FD_144926 | JGI IMG/M metagenome (GOLD analysis project Ga0193739, IMG submission 144926) | Soil microbial communities from a riparian zone of the East river system, Colorado, United States - L2a2 | ecosystem: Environmental > Terrestrial > Soil > Riparian zone | place: USA: East River...
TGCCTTTGCGATTGTATTATGCCTATGGTATTAGAAACAGTTTTGGGTTGGATTTTGATCCCATAACAGGTTTCCTCTGGGACACAGAGAATGGACCTGTCGATGGAGATGAGATAAACCTAGTAAATCCTGGGTTCAATAGCGGTTGGCATCAAATTTATGGATTCTCATCTTCACAAAAAAAGTTTGATATTGATAATCTAGTAACATTTGATGGTAACGGAAAATACGATGACCCTAAATTAGTTTGGGAGAGAAGCGCAGGACTGACTTCAATAATTTTTTTAGATTCTGACAAATTGGGAACTCAATATAAAAATGATATCTTTGTTGGAGATGTTCACAATGGTCGCATTTACCACTTTAAATTGAACGGTGAAAGGAATGATCTCGTACTTCCTGATGTTCTTGCAGATAGATACATTCAGAACCCACTCAATTTTGGAGCCGAAGATATTGTATTCGGAGAAGGATTTGGGGGTATAACTGATCTCACAGTAGGTCCAGATGGTTACTTGTACATAGTATCTATTGGGCAAGGCAAGGTTTTTAGAATACTCCCTCAATAGATCTTAAATATTGTCTATTTTATTAGGAATAAATTAGAGCAAAGTCTGAAGATATATCCAAATTAGCTTCCAATTGAGTTAAATGTAAATAATCTCTCTTATACTTTAATTAAAACTGAACAAAGTAAAGGCTTCATTCAAAGTTATAGGAATGTATTGTACAAGTTGTAAACCTATTGTAGAGAAGCAACTTAAGATGAAAAAGGAGTTAAAAGTATCAAGTTTGATTACATGACGGACAGTATAGTTATAGAGTTTGACCCATCTGTTTTAACCACAGAAGAGGTAAAGAATAGGTTGGACAAATCTGGATACAAGTTTGTCCGTTTAGCCGAGGGAGGTTTTTGAAACTATGTTGTTTGTTACCGCTTTCGCATAAGTTTCATGTTGAACGTATGTCCTTTGAAGCTCGGCTGTCGTAAGAGGAACTCTTGGTTTGTATCTTCCAAGCAAGATAGAGTTACCTACTACAGTTACAGAGCTCATGGCCATTGCAACTGCCGCTAACATTGGTAACCATCCAAATATTCCTACTCCAAGCAAGGGGACTAATGCTCCACCAGCAATTGGTATCAATCCTGTATTATATGCAAACGCCCAGAAAAGATTCTGCCTAATCTTGGAGACCGTTTTCCTTCCTAGTTCGAGTACAATGGCTACGTCTCTAACATCACCTTTTATTAGTATAACACCACCAGTTTCCTTTGCAATATCTGTTCCTGACCCTATTGCAATACCCAAGTCTGCTGTAGCTAATGCAGGTGCATCATTAATTCCATCTCCTACCATCGCTACTATTTTTCCTTCGGACTTGAGTTCTGAGATTACTTTTTCTTTTTGTTGTGGGAGAACTTGAGCAATAACTCTTTTGATTCCTAATTCAGTTGCTATGTGCTTTGCAGTTCTCTCATTGTCTCCTGTAAGCATTATGACTTCTTTGCCCTTAGATTTCAAAACATCTACAGCTTTCTTAGAACTCTCTTTTATCGTATCAGCAAGAGCCAAAATTCCTGAAAGCTTCAAGTCTATTGCCACCAAGACGGCAGTCTTACCCATATTTTCAAGCTGGCTTAATTTTGACTCGACTGTTTCAGGAATTAGAATTCTATTGTCAATCATAAGTTTTCTTGTGCCTACCAATAGTACATGGTCTTGGTACTTGGCTCTTAATCCATGACCTGAAATTGATTCGGATATCTCTGGATTTGGAATCATATTATCTTCCTTGGCTTTCCTTACAATCGCCTGTCCCAATGGATGCTCAGAGCCCAACTCTGCAATGGCTGCCAATCTCAGCAGCTCCTTTTCTCCAATTTTGGTTTCAGAGATATCGTAGATATCGGTAACAGATGGTTTGCCCTCTGTTAATGTTCCAGTCTTGTCAAATACTATTGCTTGTACTTTACTTGCAATTTCAAGGTATTCTCCACCCTTGAATAATATGCCGTGTTCAGCAGCTTTTCCAGAACCCATCATTAATGCAGCAGGTGTGGCGATACCTAGAGCACAAGGACATGCAATTATCATTACTGATACAAAAGCTAGAAGACTGTATGTGAATCCTATATTACCCACAAAATACCATCCAAACCCTACACCTAGAGCAGTTATCACTATCGCAGGAACAAAATATTTTGCAACTTGGTCAACCATTCTTTGCACTTGTGCTTTACCAGTCCGAGCTTCTTCCACGAGATTTACTATCTGTGAGAGTACAGTGTCTTGTCCAACTTTTGTGGCTTTAATTTTTAGCAACCCTGTCTTGTTCATAGTTGCCCCGATAACCTCATCAGCTTTCGATTTGTCAACAGGAATACTCTCTCCAGTAATAGCAGATTCGTCTAGTGTGGACGCACCCTCTACGATTATTCCATCGGTGGGAATACTCTCCCCAGGTCTGACTATCACTACATCTCCTTCTTTTATTTCCTCAATAGGAATCTCAGTTTCTTCTTCGCGGATTTCGCTGGATGGACTATTCGTTGGACGCAACACTTTGGCTGTACGTGGTTGCAAGTCAAATAATTTTCTTACAGCATAAGAAGCTTTCTCTTTTGTTCTTGTTTCAAGTAATCTTCCTATAAGTATTAAAGTAATAATTACAGCAGCTGTTTCAAAATATACTGACTTGAAAGGAAAGAAGTCTGGCAAGATTGTTACTGTTGTGCTATACAAATATGCTGCCGAAGTTCCGATTGCAATAAGTGTATCCATATTTGAAGCTCTTGCTCTAACGCCATCCCAAAATCCTTTGTAGAATCTCCAGCCAACCCAAAATTGTAGTGGTGTAGCCAATACTAGCATAATGTAACTCGGGTTGTGCAACAAATCCATAGGGAGGAAATGACCAAATTGGACTGGCAGCATGTGGGGCAAGCTCAGAAATACAATAGGAATAGTTAGAGCGACACTAATTGCTGCATGGATTTTTAATTTTTTGAGTTCTTTTTGTGGTTCCCTAAATTCATTTAGACATTGGGTGCTGCAGAAGAAATACTCATTACCATTCATTGTATGTCTTATTGAGTCAGGTTTTGCTTCCACAAACATGCCACATACGGGGTCTTTTGCCATACCTTTATACTAAACTAGATGAGATATAACAATAGGACTTTACAATTGTAAAATTTAATATTTGAGCTGAGACCTTCAATCTTCATTGCCTGTTGAACTTGATGATTATGACATTTCAATACTAAAGTCACTATTTAAGGATGGGCGCAAGTCTTTTCGTCAGATTTCGCGAGAAACTGGTATTACAACTCCGACTGTCAAGGCCAGATTTGAAAGGCTGGTGAATGTAGGTTTTATTCAACGAGTCGTACCAGTAATTGACTTTGGAAAGATTGCAAAAGTCAAAGCCAATTTTGAAATCCAAACTGAAAATAATAAACAACCATTCAAGAAAATAAAAAAAGGGATTCAGATAATTTTAGACTGTGATTTTTGTCACGGAACTATAGCTGGAGCTCCACAAGTCTTCAAGTTTGCAAACTACGAGCGATTCTTTTGCTGCACTTCATGCAAATTTGAGTATAAAAGAAAATATGGCGGGAGAATACAGGCAATCATAGAAAAGCATGCAGAATAAAACTTTCTTCTAGGAATATCGATTTTTGTGGACTTAAATTATCTAATGTGGTTCCTCAATTTTTAAATAAAGGTGAATGTCAACCTACTAAAATAATGAATATTCAAATCAATAACAAGATGACATTTTTCTCTACAATTTCTCTGCTCATCATGATTTTATCGTTTACAACTATTATTGCTCACAATCAGGTGATGGCAGCAAGCAAATTTACTATTGACGCTAAAATAAATCTAAAAAAATTAAATAATCCTAGTAAACTGAAAGTTGTAGCCTCAGCTAACGGTGATACCCAAGCTAAAATTGTAGAAGGTGAGGACCTAGATTCAAAAAGCACTACTGTTTCATTTCCATTTAATGAGAAGAATGATGTTGTTTCTGTTGGCAGCCGCGATGAGTATTTTGCGTGTGCCTATGACCTTGATGCGATTACAAATCAAATGATATCTTATTCGTGCGTCGAAGGTAATATTAAAAACACCGGTGGAAAAAACACAATAAACATAGGTTCAGGAAGTTCGGATACCTTGTCTACTGGGTCGTTCCAAACTGTTGATGGTGGGCAAATAACGAATCCAACTATTACAGTATCGATACCCCTTTCTGATAGAAAAGACGTTAAGGAACTCAAAGTGGTTACCATGATTAAAGGAGAATTTGAATCTCAAACGATAGATGCACAAAAATTGCTCAAACAATCTGATCACAATACAATAATCGTTCCTCTTGTTTTCAACAAGATTCCTGAAATTGGTCCCATCCAGCAAGGAGATTTGTTCTTTGCTTGTGTCTCTTCTGATGACTTAAATCCACCTGAAGGAACAGAATGTGAGCATAGAGTGACGATACACACAGGGCATATACATAATCTTGTGGCAAGGTAGTTCAGCTGATGTAAAAAATGGAATTTAAGTAATATCATAAGAAGATGAACTATTATTCAAAGTCCCTTCAATAATGAGTCGAATGATTTGCAATGAATTAAGTCATATAGATTTCTATCAATCTTGTAACACATCTGACTATTGACATTTCAATTCCACTCGTTTAGGACTCAAAATGTTCTACAGAACTGGATTGTCAACATTCTGCAATCAAAACTTGTAAAAAGTTTTTAAACCAATATTATGTTAGCGCTATTTATAATTAAACAACAAAATACGTATTTTTTATAAAGTAAATGCGATGTTTGCTTTTAAAGTTTACCTACTTACATGAGGGTGATTTGTCAAGTAGTAAGGGGTAGTTTTTCTTTCAGTGGCTCTTTGTTCACACTGTTCACACTGTTCATAATTACTAGTCAATCGTTGTCCTCATTTCCGTCTTGATTTTGATCTTCATTTGTAGAACCTCCTGATAAACTGATATCTACAAATTCGGGCCTGTTCAGAGGAGAATTGTTTCCTTCACTACAATCAATTTCAAAATTTTCTGAACTCACAATGCAGACCGTGTAGGGCTCTCCGTCATCTACGGCCAAATCCGGAAAGGTCATTGTATAACTAATGGTGTCTTGACCTTCGGTTTCCGGATTTTCGGCGTTAAATACCTTGACCTTTGTCTGATCTTTAACGTTGACTATTGTTGTAATGTCCTTTGTGGAATTCGTGATGTCGATTAAGGAGACTACCACTTTAAATACGTCCTTTCCCACTCCTGTTTCTCCTCTTGCATCATTGACTAAATTGCCATTGGCCGTGAAAAATGCAACTATTAAACTTACGACGATGAATGTATACATGGAAAAAATTGATTTCATCAGATTAGTAATTACTTTGGTCTTTTTAAAGGTTCGGTTCAGATAGAGCGGATAATTCAATATATCACACAATGAATTTACTGATATTAGATTGGATTTTTTATCATGTGGTAAAACGCAAAAAAATTCCTAAAATGTTGAGTTAATTATTTATTGCCTATCCAACAATATTGGTTATTACCGTCTCACCGGTACTGATGGGAGGAACCGTTTGTATCTACTCATCATAGACCTCCCGTCAGTTTAAACCGTTTTATTGTTTGTTGAGCATACATTACTAACGCAACCATTTGATGGACGTACTCACTCTATGCTGGTGGGCCCTTCTATCACCACTCAAATGTTGGCCCGCCAGTATTCTCATTAACTAGTGTGGATAGTGATTATTGCCAATTAGAGTTAAGAAAGTAAAAATTAACAATTGATAAGAGGAAGTTAATTTGATTTTATAATCAAGAAACAACCCCATCAATTGTTTAATTATAATTTAGTTAATCCAAGAAACTATAAAAGGCCTTGCGAAGAAGGTTATCAGAATTTGAGTTTGTAGAGATCAACAAAAGAGAGTGATAACTGAATAAAGTTTTATATCGCCTGTGCGATATTAATAACAATTAAATTTAAAATGAGTCTGGTAGGCAATCTCTCAACTTGCAGTGTATGCGGGAAGCGAAGGATAATAGCCAAGCAACTAAATAAAGTTTTGAGTAAGCAGAATAGCATGGACGTCTATTTAGAATGTAAGGACTGTGCGGCAGTTCCACTTTGGGAAACAAAATTAAAAGATGGAAAACAAAAGGCATTTGATCATTATCAGTAGAAGGTCAATAAGATAGAAAATGTCAAAAAAAACTATAGAGGTAGACTCTGATACGATTGATGAGAGTCTTGAGGAGTTAGCCAAACTGCATAGAAGTTTAACTGGTTAAAGTATTTTATATGATACTAGTGATTGGTGAAATAATAAGATGAAATGTCCTAAATGTGATCATGAGAATTCTTCGGAAGATTTAGTTAGAAATATGGCAGAATGTCCTTGTGATTGTCATAAAGAAACTCATTCGTTCTAATATTATGGAATTGATAGGGCCCATCAGTTTTCTATAATAGATAGTAGAATTATGACTGTCCTAATGTCACAATAGGGTGGGACTAACTTTCGTTGACACCAACAGTATTAGATTCAATCTTGAACTTTTTTATAATTTGTTGGACATCTACATATACCTAAACACGTTTCAGGCTGGTGGGCCTTTCACTACTTGGCCCATCAGTTTCTAGTAATTTAATGAATCTTCTATTGGTTGTACAGTATTTCCTCTTCTCAATTATCGTTTAATTCTCAAATGGATAGAATTGAAAAGTATTCTTATCATTGCAAGAAAGTATTGAAAAGGAGAATCCTAAACAAGCGTAAGGATCTAACAGATGATTTACACTTAATTACACAAGCAGAAGATAAATTACAATCGCTATAAACTACTTAGCAATTTTAAATATCAAGCATTTACATTTTTTGCATTCTGATAGGTTGTTCCTGGCTGCCTTTCGGAAATGATGTAGTCTTCGATGCCCGCAGACGCACTTGTCAAATTGACTCAATTAAACTATGTTTAGATTTTCAATTTATTAAAAATATCTTCGCCCCTCCGGCTCTTCCTAGTGTTGCAGGTATTAAATTCAATACTTGATCATAATGATTGTGGGCTCTTGTCAAAGAAAATTATTTATTATCTGTCGTTTCAAATTATTACGTTCCTTATCCATCTGATGGGACAATTGGTTTATCTGCTGCATAACTCGGTAAAACAATCTCCCATCAGATTCTATTGTTTTGCAGTTCTTTCATTTAACATGGAATGACACGGTATTTCAGCCATTCTTGGCCTTGTTTGTTTTCAGAATATGAATTAACTTTCATTATATGTTGTGATGCATGTAACTTTTTACTCGAACTGCTTGAATAAATCATCTTTATCTTTGAATTTGAATCCAAGATCATTAAGTTTTAGCATGAATTGTTCGCTCCGATGCTTCATTTCGTTATCTTTCACCATTTGCTTTATGATATGGTGGTTCAATCGGTAAATCAATATTTTGATAATAATATATACCAAAGAGGATTGGATGAACATAAAGAAGCATTCCCTCAAAGAGAAATAGATGATAAATGTATATGATTATACTAAATTATTCGTGGATGAACTAAGAGTTAAAATGACGTGGAGATGGTTAGAATTTTAATTATTTTCTATGTCTTAACACTTCATTCTTGAATTTCTCAAAGTCTGCTTTCAATTCATCAATTTTAGATTTCTCAATTTGTACACTTTTTTCTAGTTTTAGTTTAAGTCTATTTTCTTCATTGATTGTTAGTAATCCGACAGCCTTCAAATATTCTTGTAACATCTCTTGCTCCGTAGGTTTGTAGTATGCAGATGCTAGCCCTATTTTATGGCCTAGTAACATCTCTCTAATTTCAGGATTTAATTTAGAATCCACCAATTGTTTTGTATAGAGTTTACGGAAACCATGAAAGATAGGAATCTGTTTTCTCTTGCGTGGATGTTTGTGATCTATTTCCCTAAGACCGGAATTGTCAAGGGTACATTGAAGCATTGTCCGCAATGCTCTATTTTTGAACGGTCTACCTTTAATCTGAGTAACTTGGCTGAATTTTGTTACTAATAGACATGATTCTTGTGTAATATTTTCACCTCTCCTTTTTCTATAGTCAAGATAAGAATCTATTTCTTTAGTACATTCAGGAGTACAGAATGTAAAATATTCCTCTGAATCTCCCCTATAGACAATGATTTTATACATATTATCTATTCTTTCCAGATCACCAATTCTAATTGATTGTAAAGCCCCTATTCTGATGCCAGTAGAGGCCAGGACTAGAAAGGCAGTCTTTAATCTCTGATCGGAGAACTCTAGTATTTTTTGTATTTCTTCATGTGTGTAACCTCTATCTTTTCCATTAATGCTGTTATCCGTTCTTTCTGATTTAATGAATTTCTTTAGTTTCCTCCAGTTGAGTATCACATCATTCATCTCACAAGCGTGTTTTATCGCAGAAAATATTACAATTTTGTACTGTCTTGATATTTTTTTATTAACTAAATAATCTATGATATAATTCGATATTTCCTGCTGCGATAATCTAAGAAAGGAATCCAAATCCATCTCATAATGTTTTAAAAATTTTGATAGTGAATATTCGTACATTTGTCTTGTTTGGTCTGAGTTTATAGAGTCCACAAAGTTAGAATATGCTTCGTTTTGTATTACTTGCATACGTAAAATGCTGAAAAGTTAGAATAAAGAACTAATCATTTAAACATGTTTATTACTGACTTAACCAATATTTTAAGTTATTAAGAGTAAATGAGTGACCAGGAAGCGAATAGCGTTAAGGAAGTTGTGAAAGAATTTACAGAAGCCGATAACGCTATCAAGACCGTCTTTTCAAAAGTGGATCCAATATTAGTTGTCAGATTGATTTTTGATGAAAAAGCAAAGAAAGAGAATATCTATACTTTAGAAATTATCCTCAAACCTGAACAGGATACCGAACAAATTAGAGAGAGAGTAATTAGCGTTACGGGTATGGCACCAGGTTTTTATCTTAAGGGAACGAAAATGGTAGTAAGTCATACTCTTGATCTTAATTTATTAAAGCGAATAAATGATTTGGACTTTGTAGTAACCATCAAAGGGAGTCCGTATAGTGCTGGTGGTTCTTCGGATTTTTAACAGTAAGTATAGATACTAAATTAATTAATCAAATTACTAATTAGTAACAGTTACTGAACCACGTGCCCAAGTACCAATTGAACCATCACTCAATTTTATATACACTTCTAACAAGTATTTTCCTGCTTCTATTTCATCCATATTAAAGTAAACGTTACCATTTCTTCTTTCCTTGTCAAGAAATTCTTTATCGCCCACTTTACCGTCTCCTAGCATTTCAGCCATTGAAGCAGCTTGGATCTTTCCTTTTCCTCCAATAACTTTTACTCTAAATTCATCAGCATCAAACTTGAACCCTCCTTTATTCTTGCTAAACGGCATTTCATATTTCGCGTCATTTGTATTTAGAACTCGCAATACCAAGTTCTTTTCATCATCATCGAATTTGATATGTATGCGAGGAACATCAACTATGGATTTCGATTTCTTAATAGTTGTTATGGTTTCTGTAATTATTTTCTTGTCAATATCTAAAGTTCTCGGGTGTACGATTATCTTATCATAATTGTCTATACTTATTTTTACATTCTTAATATTATTTACAATATTGTTTGTTATTTGTACAAGAGTTTGTTCTATGTTATTACCTTGTGCTATTTGAGTTCCAATTTGCTGGGTTGCAATATCTATTTCGTCAATATTTCCGTTTGAATATTCCTCTGCAAGTTTCTTAATTGCAACTGCTACAGAACTATTGGGATTATTCGCTACCAATTGAGAAATCTGGTTTACTATAACATTGATATCGCCGCCACCCTGGTTACCTGCAAATGCAATGTTATTGATAACCTGTTGAACGTTAGTAATTTGTTCGTTTTCCGCTCCACCTGTCGCATTGGCTACCCCAAGGGTCGCTGCTGCAACAGTCTCTAATTTTTGATCGATGTCCGGAGTAACTCCCTGTTGTGATTGAGATAAAACATCTCCATCATCTTCTATTGCTAATTCTGAGGTATTGTCTAAGGAGTCCGACATTTCTGTCTCACTTGTCATGTTTTCATTCAGTAAATCATTATCGACTCCGTCTTCTTCTGTAAGTAATGATTCATTTCCAGTATCAAAAGATTCTTCTTCTGTAAGTAATGATTCATTTCCAGTATCAAAAGATTCTTCTTCTGTAAGTAATGATTCATTTCCAGTACCAAAAGATTCGTTGTCTAACATTGGAGTTGTGAAATTGTCGAATTCCTCAACCCCTGCCTCACTAAAGTTTAACATACTCGTGTCATTCTGATTATCAGTCAAGGGTACTGTTTCATTTGTTACTAGTTGGGATCCTAGCTGTGATGATATCTCGTTATCTGTTTCAATATTACCTTCCTCATCTTGGCCATAAACATTTGTTATATTATTGATAGCCACAATTGATACCAACAACAGTAATGCAAAAACTAGTGTATCTAGGATACTATTTTTTTTCATAGAATTCTAAGAAAAATAATGCATAATAGTTTATTAACATGTGTTCGTAGGAAAGAATGTTCTATATCAATGTTCTTACATTAAGTAACTAAATTATCAAATAGAATTGTATCGCTCTATAAGAGTTAAGGTTTCTTAAAATATTGCCTTGCCAGATGTTAAGTTGTCTTCAAAATTCTCATTTTTGAAACCCATTTTGGAATCGGTGAGGAAGGAATTTTAACCCTTATATCAGATGTTGCCTTAAATTGTATATGAGTGGAATTACAAACTGGGATGACATCATAAAAAAGGAAGCAAGGGGACTGGATGAATACGATTTGGGTGAGGTCCAAGACTTAAACGAAGAATTTGTAGTAACAAAAAGAGGAGTTGTTGATAAAGATAAGTTTTATCTACCTAGAAGCAAAGCTGTAAAGTTCGACGGAGATAAAGTCTGGTTTAACGTTACTAAAGACGAGGCTAAGGCTTTCAAGAAAGATTAGGCTCACGTTTGTTTCATTTATTTCCTTTCTTTATGTCAATATGTTCTATTAGCTGCACTTCTTGCTCACGAATATACAAATCGAAAATCCTTTTCCTCTCTTTATCTGTCATAGGTTTAGGTTTAACATTTTCTATAAATGAAATATAATATAGTTTTTGAAAATCCTCATCCGACATTGCTACTATCACACAGGTAGAACATATTTGAATTTCAGATTTGGGATCAACCAAAGTATCACATAATAAACAAGTCGATTTAAGTCCTCTGGCATATCATACTATGTAGAACATTAGATATAACGCTTAGAACAAATGTGAATGGGACTATCTAATTCACGAACTATAAATCTCACCAAGCAGTAATAACATGAATGTATCTCTCCATGGAAATCTTGCCTTCAATTTATGATAACAATTCTGACCTCTGGTATACGAATCAAGATTTACAACAGCACAAATCACTCTTATATTATCCCCGTTTCCGTTTCTAGGATTTTGGATTATGTGTTCTTATATCTGGTGAACCCTTCTTAAACGTTATAGATACAATCTCTTCTTTGTCATAAGGACAATTCTGAATTACCCTTGGGATTTTATCAGAGGCTTCTAGAACACAAGTCCCACTAGCGTCCTTTATTACAACTCTTGCATCACTTACACTATCACTTTCAAATGATTTGAACAAAGGAAATCCAAACATAGCCTGTAATCCAAAGAATATACCTACAATTGCAATACCTGCATAAATGAGCATCTTCCTACCATAATCTTCGTATTCCATACTAGTTCCATATTATGAAACATATACTATATTTATTAATTTCATGTGCTTAGTAATAGGCAGGATATGCAGAAATTAGCACAAAAATAGATTGATAAAATAAATTTAAAATCAAAATTAAGATTATTTGAGCAGTCTTTTAAATCAGAAGTAACTAGAAGCTCATATACAGTTTATTTGAATAAATTTGCAGTTTCCAGGTTCCAGAAAATTTATTGAATGTGACCAAGCAACAGACCCGAGGGAAATAGAGAACCATATAATTAACTTTATAATATCAATGAAGGAGGAAGGTAAGAACTTTATCCATAATTATGTATTTGCAAGAATTAAACTCTATATTATTAATGACGTATACCTAAATACCAAGAAAATATATCGATTTCGATTCTTGCCGGAGTCCAGATTAAGTGTATTTATGTGTAGTAAAATGTCCATTTTTTAGGATTAAAGTGCGACTTGTAAAGGAATTAGATTAGAAATGAGATTAAATATAATCTCCTTAGAATTTACAGGGATCGTGTTACTGTACTATAAGATACAGATTAAAAATTAGTGTGGGACATTATTACACGTATCTTGGGCTTGTGAAAGGGATTGTTGATGAATATCCATCATGAAGTGTATACAATCCTTTTTAGTTGGATATGTGGAATGCCATGCGTCTACTGTTTGCGTCGATATTATTCCCATTGTTGACATTGTAATTAAGACAATTAAAGTCATTGTCTTAGTTGTCGTTTTCATTCTTGTACATAGTGGGGGATTAATACATAAATGTCTTATGTACACAAATGGTTGAAAGAATCTTACGATAAATGCAATTAAGGTATTGAATTTCAGACTAATTCTAAATATTATGATTATTGATAACCAGATGACGGATGATGACAAGCTTATGGTGATAATGGAGGCTGGATTTCTCTCACGCTCAAGTCTCTAAAATTCCATGTCATATTATCAGACCTAAAGATAGCCAAAGGTCCTCCTTTTGTTATTATGTGGTCCTTAGTCTTTCCACAGTTTGCGCTGTAGAATGCAGGATCTGGGCTGTTAGCGTACCATCCCCCATCGTCAATCAAGTCGGCAACTTTTAACCAGTGATTATTGGCCTTATCATCAAGATAAGATTCCATCTTTACTGTCGTCTCATTGTTCATATTGTAGACAACAACTTTCCATCCAATCCACCTTCCAACTATCGAATCCGTAACTTGTGTTTCAGCACGTTTATTGGTATACCCTCCCGTATGCCATATCTCTTTTGCCCAAGAGACAGTACCATTAATATCGATTCCACCCTTTAGAGCGGTTCCTTCACAAGGAACAGTGCTACTATGTTTTCCCCCTCTAACGGACCAGACGAGCGAATCATTTGGATTGTTGGTTGGGATTATTTTAGCGTATCCTGTCATTTCGACATTCTTCCATTCTTCAGATCCTGAAAGTCTAACGACCTCCATTCTCACCTCTCCAACATAAGTGCTATTATCATCTCTTCCACTTACCTTCCATGAACCATCTAATTGACGAGTAATATTTGATCCAGTTTTAAATCCTGGATCCTCAGTAGGATTATTCATATCAACAAACCATTCCCTTCCTCCTGGTTTTGTAGGATATACTTCCATTATTCCAAATTTATCGGTCATAGTCATAAATTCTGGAGGGTATATCCTTGAAATTGGAACATAATAATAAGTGATTGCAAGCATTATGATAATCGGAGCTAATGTAATGATTAACGTTTTCCTTTTGGTTCCCATCTGTTTTCTATACTTATCACTTATATAATCTCTATAGTTAATTGATGCGATCTAATTAAGAGTCTGTGGTATATCCCAAATATTACTTATGAATTGTCCCTAACAAATTAGTTATTCAAAATCACTTTATACTTTATTATCTCCAAAAAAAACTGTGCTTTGGTGGGTCCTTGTATCTATTCTATTCTCAATGATGCTAGAATCTGTTTAACTGTGGGTAAATAGGTATCAAATTTAGAGCTTTCAACACTATATTGAAAAACATAAACCTTGCTGCCTACTGTTGTCCAAGAATGCATTATCTCAAATGAAACTGGGTTTCCAATATTCGGTAACGTTGAGAATACTACCTGGTGACCTGGTCGTCCTGCAAGTGTAGTTGGATCTGAACTTGATACCATAATTTGGTCTGTTTCATTAAGTGAGGAAAGTGTCATATTAGTAAACTCCTTGAGAGATATGTCTTGTTGATAGCTCATTACAGTGATAGTTAATCTGGCAGGAACTGGATCGGAAAGATTTTGCAGTGGGGCATATAATGCACCAACCTGGGTATATTCCGGTAGACCACTTGTGGAGAAAGTCCAGTTTGAGGGGAACAACATAAAGATTCCATATTGTGGATTCCTATAAGCAATTTCGCTTGGTGAGTTACCATTAGTAACATTCGATTCAAGTTGAAAACCATAATTAGTCTTGTTTATATTTGATACAGCAAGAGCTGTCTGTGGTGCAATTGTTATTTGAAATAAGGTGGCAATACATATACAGGTACAAATCATTAATGATCCTTTAAGAATGAGATTCATGCTCTAATTATCAAAAAGTAACGAATGAGTCCTTTAATTGTTTCTATTATTTTTATACTATACCAGTTTCGCCTATCTAACCAGTCAGTAATCTAAGAAAATGTGAGCTTCAATTATAGGCATAGATAACTTTTTAATGTCTTTTTAATGTATGCATTATATAGAAAATTAATCAAGAAAATATTAGCTTAAATTAATATTAAAAACTATTTAAAGTTTAATGAGCATATCTATGTATTGGAAAGTATGAAATGTGACTATTGTAGAAAACATATCCATTCATTAAATCAATTCCTAGATATGTTTGTCTGTAATGCCTGTTATCATAGATTAATATCCCATGTATACTACTCGGGAAAAATCAATGCATAAAAGGATATTAACAGATTAAATAATTTGATTATACAAAAGAAATGATTATATAAATGATGCAGACGAGAATTAAAAGGCAGTAAAGTTTCTACTCTTTGTATTAAGTTGGACAACTGCGACATTTCTATAACATGGTTACTTCGTTAATAACAGCAAGGTTCATACCCGTAATTAGTAACAACGGAATTAATATAAAAAGTCCAAATACCAAGGTATTTTTACCAGCCATCAATGACTTCAAAAGCATATGAAACTTTAACTGACGCCCTGTCGTGCCTCCTTTAATAATGCATATTAAATTTAATCTATGTATCTTTAGCTTCCATCCCTAAAGGATGTAACGGGAGCTTTTATTAAATATGTCAGCCTACCATATAGGGATAGATAGGCGTTGGGTGACAAACACTCTTTTAAAACTGATATAACTGATGGAGATGAATTAAATGAAATCGAGAAGATTGAGAAAATATTAAACTCGGATGAAAAAGTACTGCTTGTAGCTAGGGAATCAAGATTGATGCCGGGTGGCTCAGCTTTAACACCAAATTGTGTCATAGCAACTGAAAGACGAGTGATTATAAGAGATCCCTACATGCTGGGCTTAAAATCGGAACTTATTGATATTCCCTACGACGTTATAACTAGCGTTAAATTACAGAAGGGAGTTTTTACTTCAACTATATTGTTTAAGGCACCGACGATGGTAAACAAGAGCAAGTTAGGACTGATGGATGAAAATCTTAGCGGAGAAGACGATCAAGAAGGTGTAATTGAGGCGCTCCCTAAAGACAAGGCTGAAGAGCTTTTAGAAATAATAAGGCGACGAATGAAAGCTAATAGCACTGGTGAAGCAACAAGCAGTATTGACACTATTTCAATCGCTGATGAAATTGAGAAACTTTCTAAATTAAAACAGAAGGGGATCTTGAGTGAATCTGAATTTCAGAAAATGAAGCAACAACTTTCAGAAAAAATGTAGCTGTGTAAGCTGATCTTATTTGATATTGAGTAGTATATTCACTCAACTAACTAGATTTTTTTTGAAACGAATAACTACGAAATTCAGAATCTGGTAACAAATACCCACACATGCCTACAAGTTAAATCAATATTCCTTAAATTTCGTTTGCCTTAGAAATTATTTCTCTAATGTCTTGTTTGTCTGAAAGGATATGTTGCCACGCGTCGTTAGTTCGGATGATCTTTGGTGTCGATAATATTGTGTATTCCGTCGGCACAATGGAATCCAATTTTTTCCATGAAACAGGCATAGAAACAGTCGCTGTCGGAGTGGGTCGCAGAGAAAAAACGGATGCTATTGTTTTGCCTCTTGCATTTTGGTTATAGTCGAAGAACACTTTACCTTTTCTCTTTGAAGTGCGCCATTCCGTTGTTACTTTTGTTGGAAATTTAGAAACCAGCAATTTCGCCATCACCTCAGCAAAGCTTTTAGTTTGTTCGTAAGGATATTTATTGGAAATAGGAACGTAAACATGCAATCCTGATTTTCCTGACGTTTTTATATAGGAATTTATTGTTAGTCCTTCTAAGATATCTTTTAATACATAGGCAATTTCGACTGTGGCTTTGAATCCTGGAATATTGTACTCAGGTTCTTGTCCTTTTTTCTCTTTACCAGAATAGATGTACGGATCAAGGTCAAATACAATAAAATCAGGAAAATTGAGCCCACATTTTTCTTCGTATAAAAGAGATGAGCTATCACAGCCGTCAAAGTCTTTTATTCTGCTATACCAAGGATGCATCTCAATGCAACCCAAATTTGCTATCCACAGAAGAGTCTCAACGTTATTACATACGATATAATTAACGCTGTCTCCCCTGTGTTCAGAATGTATCTCCGCCGTAGTAACAAAATCTGGCTTTTTCTGATCCCAGTCTTTTTGATAAAATGACTTACCGTTGATTCCGTTGGGATATCTGCTTAAAGAAAGGGGTCTATCCTTTAGATAGGGCAAAATCCAAGTGGCTATGGTCTCATAGTATTCTATTAAATTCTTTTTCATGAGTTTCGGATGGTCTTTGGTAGCCTTCCAGTAAACTTTGTCCGGATTTGTAACTGTCATGGTGCTTGGCGCGTTATTTTTATTATTCTTATTATCAGCAATTTCATTACTCTTGTCAACAATTTCAACGACAGGAGAGGTCTTCACTGGGTTATCGGCCTCCGTAACACATTCTTCCGGTTTTTTGTCTTCGCGTAGCCTTAAGAAAACGGGTGCTCTCAGCACGCCGTCCTTAGTCCATTCACTAAATTTCACTTCTGCAATCAGTATTGGATTTAGCCACGTTGTTTCACGATTCAGGTAGGCAACTTTATCCACGGGCATAGAGTCGATTTCCTCGCGCTTCATTTTAGAATATACCAAGTTAAGAGTTTCGTCATCAAATCCTGTCCCTGCATGGCCCGCAAACTTTAGTTTTTTTTCCTTCGAAGAATACACCGCCAACACTAGTGAACCAAAATATCTATCCCTCGCACCTTCACCTTTTGTGTACCCTATGACTACACAATCCTGCGTTTTAGTGTTCTTGATTTTTAACCACTCTTTGGATCTGATACCTTCTCTGTATGTACTGTTCTTGTGCTTGGCCACTATTCCTTCTAGGTTCAGTTTGTTGGTACTATCGAAGATATCGATCCCCCTTTCTTCAATATAGTCAGATATTCTGATTGATTTTTTGGTTTTTATCGTACTTGATAATATCCTCCTCCGGTCTAAGTAGTTTAGAGATTTGAGATCCTTACCGTCTTTATATAATATATCAAAAAGGTAATAGGTGACAGGAGTCTCTACAGAAAGGGCCATTATTTCTCTACTATTTTGAACATTCATTCTGTGCTGATGAGCGTGAAAATCTGGAATACCGTTTTCATTTAAAACGACAATTTCTCCGTCTACTATAGCAGATTTACAGTCTTTTAGAGAGTTTTTAATCTCGTTTACTATTTCAGGGTATTTTTGTGTAATGTTATTGCCATTTCTTGATTGAATTTTAATATCTTTTTTATGCTTGAATAAAATAGCCCTCACGCCATCCCATTTTATTTCAAAGACCCAGCCTTTATTGTTAAAGGGCTTTTCAACAGGCGAAGCTAGCATTGGCTTTATTTGTGGAAAGGATTCAATCTCTTTACCATTGGTAGAACCAAGCCGAGACCTTAAATGGTTTCTCCTTACTTTGGACTTCTGTTTACTTATAGATGAGCCCTCATTTTCAAATTCTATATCTGAATTCGATCTACCAGTAAGAACCGAGTCTGGTTGCTTAACTGTCACATCCTCGTTTGAGGCATATTCATCTCTCGATTTAATTAATAACCATTGATTATCCCTTTTCGTCCTGACCAAAGAAAAAAGACCTTTCAGTTTGTTACCATAGAGTCGTACTGAAATTTTCCCTCTCTTCATTTGGTCCGAAATATTATCCTCGCTGTTATAACTTCCAGTATCCCACACGATTACAGTACCAGCCCCGTAATTTCCATGAGGGATCGTTCCTTCGAAGAGTAAGTAATCCAATGGATGGTCTTCTACCAGTACAGCTAATCGCTTAATGCCGGGATCCATCGACGGTCCCTTTGGTACAGCCCACGATTTAAGAACACCGTCCTCGGATTCCAGCCTAAAGTCGTAGTGCAAACGAGTTGCATCATGTTTCTGTACAACGAAATGCAAAAGTT
>Ga0193739_1000155_pt1 | contig 18477 bp, 15 predicted proteins | sample L2a2metaG_FD_144926 | JGI IMG/M metagenome (GOLD analysis project Ga0193739, IMG submission 144926) | Soil microbial communities from a riparian zone of the East river system, Colorado, United States - L2a2 | ecosystem: Environmental > Terrestrial > Soil > Riparian zone | place: USA: East River...
GCACCAGACCACCTCGGTATTTATTGACGTTTATTCAAAATAATTTCCTATCTATTTTCGCTTATTTTTGTCTGTGCCAGACCAAATCTCCGTTTCCTACAGGAAGTATTGCGGTTCTTTTTTAGTTCCTTTTCTTTAGTCGATAACCTCCAAGGAGCCTATCACTATCGTTATAAGCCCTACACGTAGAGCATAGACCTTCTAACTTATAGGTCGGATTATAAGGTAATCCCACGCCACATTTAGAACACTGCCATCTTGCTTTTGCTTCCATGTTTACCATAACCTTAATTTCACTATGTGGTTAAATGGTTTACCCCCTGGATTAGTGTAGGAATAGTAATGCCTTGGTGATCTCGTTTTTCTATTCCCTGTGGCAAATCTAGCAGACAGAATCTCTTGAGGGATTCCATCCTTGTTTCACAAGTTATTACAATTTCCCCATTGTCCCGGCCTAGTCTCTCCTATTCTAAAGACAATAAATCTGATTAAAATAGTCATTTCCATCTTAGAATGCTTGTTTGTCTTCTTCTAACATACATAATTTCTATTTTCAGTTACGTATCATGCTTGGAGCGCTGATGGGTATGTCCTCAACGTTTGGGATGTCGTAAAGGATTTTGATAGTCCAGTCTAACAATGGTTGATGGTGGCGCTGCAGCTCCCTTATACATTGATAATGAAGTCGACGAAATCTAATGCTAAGTATCGGAAGATGAATTTCGGGGTAATAGAAGAGGCAATCTGTAAACACTACCGTACATACATCAAAATTACGAACGATCCAAACCACTAATTTCGACGATAACTCCGTCGTCATAAACCCTTCCAAGAGTTCGGGGGTACAACCAACAATTACTTCTGTTCATACTGCAATACAAGACTGGTCCCATTAACTTAGGAAGATATGGTGGGAGGTTATGTTTGTACCAAATGCGTCATTGAATACCGGCCTAATCGGACACCATTCAAGAAAGCAGACAAGTTAGACCTTCTAGGACCAGCTACAGATTCACATGGTATTGTGATAGGAGAAAATGATATTCCTATTGCAATATTGGATATTCCAAGGGAGACATCAACTACTTCATACAGACAACAATATCTACCAATTCTTTGAAGCGCTAAGGAGACATGGATTCAAGTTTACAAACTATGAAGAGAAATAATCTTTAAGATGAATATCCCAAGATTAAGATATGTTAGACTGTAACACCAGGGGAATACTTGAAAAGCTTATTGATGAGGCTGTAATCAAACTCCCCGCACTGTTATTCGTGGCACGAGCGAATAAGTCAGCCTGGCATATTCAAAATGAGACAGATTATGTAATAGGTGTAGCCCACGGGAAGATTATGACGGCCTTTCTGTCCGATTTTGCCTATCGCTACAGAAGAGAACCGAGCTTAGATGAGATGACTGAAGCGAGTAATGTTATTTTTAAAAGGAGCGCGGAACTAAAGAAAGCCGCATTTGAGAGTGGATAATGAAAGATGATCCGGTGAATAGGCAAGTGATGGAGTATATCATGCCATATCATACTACATCATACCACATCGCCCGGCTAGAGGGATGCGTTGCCCTCCCGGTCATTGCCAGTTAGATAGAAGCTGGATATAATTGAAGGGAGCCGCAGGAGACTCAACTGATGACCAATCAATCAATAACAAACCACGTTAGTTAGAGACTGTGATAAAAGATGTTTTCAACAGACTGGCCGAAGTCAGAAAGTCTGAAAATGCTAAGGGACTTTTCATATTTTTCATGTGTTCATTACATTACCGTAATAGCACGCCATACTATTTGTCTAAGGAAACCGTTCACTTTACGGCTAGGCCTCCAGTAGAGCAAAGACCCACGTATTGGTAGTGGCAGATATGGAAAGGAGATGACATCACCTTGAACCACCAATACTCACTATGTAAGTATTATCCGCAGGGCGGATGCTGTATTCACAGCCAGTAATCATACTTGCTGTATGAAGATTTGTCCTCAGATGTTCTGTCACTCTTCCTACTCTATACCGGGATATTCTGTTCATTAAGCTTAATGGTACTACAAGCATATCTGCAAGTAAAAAATCAACAGGTACATTAGCTCTGTAACTTTCCAAGAATTTCTCTGCCGCTTCTGATCCTACCTTTTCGGCAGATTTTCCAAGTTCTCCTAATGAATCACCACCTATGTAAGGTCCAAACTCTGATTCGGAATAGACTAGAACTGAAGAACCAGGGGATGACGAGGTTTCAAATGATGATGAATAGTTATTGCATTGCACGCCATTTTTTTCCAACCTTAAAAGAGCCGATGAAATCTGACGTTCTCCAATATGCGCTGGAAGATGGGAGCACACGCTCGCGATCTTGGGTGCTAGTTGCCTTGTAGTAAGAAGGTCTATTGAATTTGGCAACCTGCAAGGGTAAATTTCTGCAACTATGATACCCTCACCCTTGGGGTAGTATCCTCTTCTCAATATCTGTAACCAAAACTTTATTCCAACACTTCGATATGCCTCGCCCACGACATAGCGCAAATAATCAGTAGTGGGGGCCATCTTCGTATCAGTACCACCAATGATCTGTACTCTAACACTATTTCCGGAAAGAGACACTGCAGGAATCAGAGCGAGAAGAATCATAGGTATGCTACCTGCGCTCTGCACATCAATTTTCATATCTGCTCCTTCAAATTTATCGGGGCTTGGAATGAATCGTATCCAATCTGCACCGATCTTCAGATTGTCTACTTTCGCTTGAAACAAATCCACTATCGCTTTGAGTGCTGATAGATGCTGCCTCCTTAGTCCAGAAACCCTTCGATTCATCCGAATATTGATAATCTCAATAGGCTTTCTCGTTACAGCTGAAAGAGAAATTGCGGTACGTACAATTTGACCTCCTCCTTCACCGTATGACCCATCAACCCTTAACAAATCACTTGCATACCTATCCCTTTCACACCAGTTCAGCAAAAACTACTCAACTTTTAGACTTATATTTATTCATGACGCTTTAGCAGTTCTAGAGATTCAAGAAATAACATTAAAAATCCGAATATCATAATTTGAATTATCAAGGCCAAAAAGTTAAGAGATGCTTAACTTGCAATTTCTTGTGCTTATGTAAGAGGATTTCTAGCCGACCATGCAGTATAAGAAAAATATCAAATGAATTTACTTTTAAATTACTGTAACGAGCCCATCATAGCGTGCTGCACAGAGGACTGTTTATAGGTAGATTCCAACCTTTTCACTTGGGCCATCTTGCCACAATTAAGTTTGCCTTGAAGTCAGTAGAACAACTAGTCATTGTAGTAGGAAGTGCAGACAAGAGCCACGAACTGAGAAACCCATTTACAGCAGGGGAGCGTATTGAAATGATCAAATCCTCATTGGATACTGACAACGAAATCGAAATTTCGAGGATATTCATAATTCCAGTTCCTGACATAAATGTGCACGCTCTTTGGGCTAGTCAGATAAATTTGCTAGTACCGAAATATGAGATAGTTTTTTCCAATGACCCACTAACAAGCATTCTTTTTAGAGAAAGAGGAACGAGAGTGGTTGGGGCTCGGTTATACAATAGAAAGTTATTTTCTGCAACAGAGATTAGATCGAGAATTGTCAGGGATGCAAGCTGGAAAAGACTTGTTACCACGGGAACTTTGAGGGTTATAAATGAGATAGATGGGATAAAAAGAATCAAGGCAATATCTGCAAGAAAAGAAGCATCTCATATCAGCCCTTGACTTTTTGATTTCAATTGAAATCTAGTTAAGTGATACCAGAAAGACTGTATATTAAATCCCGTTTATTAATGAGATTTTACTTCGGTGGTTGGGCTTTGGATTTGTCGACCTGCATCGCATACATTTCACTAGTACTGGGTTCACTTTCCGCAGGAAAAATTCTTTTATAACTATGCGTTCATATTACTAGCGGATGTTCAATAAGAGGATCAGAGGCGAGACCAAGGTTAGGAAGGAATTCAAAATCCCTCCAATTTCGATTCTCGAAAAAAAGCCATGGTTCATGGATTTGAGTAGGCTGTCCAATGATGAACTAATCCGTATTTATAGCACTCTGGCAAATGATTACGAATTTGCGAAAAATGCTTGGTATGTGCCTCTAGGAGACGATAAGAGATGCCCTATTATGATAGCGAAGGGCCATAAGACCCCCAATACATTGGAAGGGATGGCGGAATTTCAAGATGTCGCGCGAACTCTCGAAGAGCAATATCGTCGATTTATAGACGCGTGGGATTTTGGGGAGATCACTAAAACTGACATGAAAGAGGCTGTTCTTGCCCTATTTCAATTAAGAACTATTGAAATAGCTGAATAATCTGGTTTTTGACATGTTTCCTTCATTGGGAGTTCGACATGATAACCCTTCATCATCATTTATAACGAATTTGACAAGTGATTTTTGAATTCAATATCCAATAATACTATTCTTCAATTATGTATTTATTGGATTGGCTAAATCTACTCTTGTCCCCATGTCGATGAAATGTTTAGGTTAAAGGCAACTAGAACACATATACACAGCGAGTAACGAATTATAGCAGGAACGGCGCCATTGTCACAAGAAGCAGGCCATCCAAGGGGTTATAGCAAGGATGCACTAGAAATGCTAGCCCGCTCAAATGTATCTATAGGAGATAGAATTATGGTACATACACGTGATGGTGAAATGTCAGGAACTTTGATGCCCAGATATGAATCTGCCGACAAGAAACATATTGTCATCAAGTTAGACAGTGGCTATAACATAGGGATTAAGATATCCAAGATTGAGTCGATTTACAAAGCTGGCCTGCACCCATATAACGAATCCCCCTCTAAGGTTCCACACATTGCAGTGGGAGGGATCAAAGGTAGTTTAGAACCAAAATTAGAAAAGCTTCAGCGACCATCTCTTGTAGAAGAGGATAATTTAAGTCTTCCAAAAATTGCGCTAATCAGTACAGGGGGCACTATTGCAAGCAAGATAGATTACAGAACAGGAGGTGTAAAGTCTTCGCTCTCAGCAGTGGAACTTTATGAAACAGTTCCCGAATTGGCAGAATATGCCAGAATCGAACCTGAGGTTCTAATGAATGAGTATAGTGAGAATTTAAATCCTCACCACTGGGGTCTTATCGCAAGGAGAATATTCGAGAAATTAAATTCAGAAGAATATCGAGGGGTTATTATTTCTCATGGAACAGATACTATGCATTATTCAGCATCGGCACTGAGCTTTGCCTTGCAAAATCTCCCTGTCCCTGTAGTGTTGGTTGGAGCACAGCGATCCTCTGACAGGCCGTCATCTGATGCGGCTTTGAATCTTATCGGTGCGACATTATTTGCGGTCAAATCAAATTTTACTGGAGTGTACGTAGCAATGCATGCCGGCATTTCTGATGATATCATTGCCTGTCATATCGGAACCCGTGTAAGAAAAAATCATACTAGCAGACGAGATGCGTTTGAATCAATAGACACAAAACCAGTCGCTATCGTTAAAGGTAAAAACGTAATAGTGCAGGACAGCTGGTCTGGCAGAGAAGAGACTCAAAAAATACCAGAATCTGACAGTAAGCATAGTCGCTTTTTGTTCAAACCTGATTTTGATTCTAAGGCTGCTCTGTTGAAATTTTATCCTGGTTTTGACTCAGGATTAATTTCTTATGTCGTAAGCTCGGGACACAGGGCAATTGTACTTGAAGGGACAGGATTGGGACATGTAAGCAGAGATTGCTTTCCAGAAATACGTAAGGCGATGGATGCAGGTTTACTGGTCTTCATGACATCTCAATGTATCTGGGGGCGAACTGGGATGACGGTTTACGATACAGGGAGGGATTTGCTCGATATCGGAGTTATCCCGCTATATGATATGTTGCCTGAAACTGCTTTAGTGAAAATCATGTGGGTATTAGCAAACTCCACCTCTCTTGAAGTTGCAAAGAGTTTAATGCAGAAGAATATTGCTCACGAAATTTCTCCTGTTAGTCCTATCATATAGGGGAATATGGGGAAGACTTAAAAGTTATCTTTTCGGCTGAATGTATCACCCAAAGTGACATTAGATCCAGTAGCCATTAACCTAAAGGTTGGTTTTGAAATCCATCAACAATTGGCCACAAAGAACAAGCTATTTTGCAATTGCAATTTTGAGGACGTGAAGAACTATCAGATGAGCTTCATGCGTAAATTGCGTCCAACACAAAGCGAACTTGGAACCTTTGATCCTGCTGCAATATTCGAATTTAAGAAAGTGAGGAATATAAAATATCATGCTTCGTACAATTCTAGTTGTCTGGTGGAAGCAGATGAAGAACCACCTCATGAAATCAATAAGGAGGCCTTGAAGACCGCTTTAATTTTGTGTTTGACGCTCCAATCCAAAATTGTCGACGAGGTACACCCGATGCGAAAGATTGTAATAGACGGCTCTAATACCAGCGGCTTTCAGCGAACAGCACTTATCGGGACAGGAGGAATATTGAATGTTGATGCGAAAAAGGTTGGAGTTCAGAGCATTTGTATTGAAGAAGATGCGGCTAAACTAATTTCTGATGATGCAATGACTAGAAATTATGGATTAGATAGACTAGGCGTGCCGCTTATAGAAATTGCCCTAGAACCAGTTGGTGGCAAACCGAGTGAGATTGTGAATATTGCTCATATATTGGGTCGATTATTGAGAGCAACTAGACGAGTCACAAGGGGGCTAGGTAGTATTAGGCAAGATATCAATATTTCAATTATGAATGGGTCTGTAGTAGAAGTCAAAGGGGTCCAGCGATTAGAGCAGCTATCGAAAGTGATAGAACATGAGATGATGAGACAACACGCTCTTTTCTTGATTGCCCAAAGATTAAGGATGGATAGAAGTCCTGAAGAAATTGAAGTAGGAGGAAAAATCGAGGAAGTAACTGACATATTCAGGAGGTCGTCCTCAAAAGTAATAAAAGAATTGCTTATTGCAAATGATTGTAGTTTTAAAGCGGTAAGAGTTAGAGGCTTTGCAGGAATTTTGGGTTTTGAGCCATATCCTGGTATAAGAGTCGGTAAAGAGTTAGGAGAGTTAGTAAGATTTTACGGCCTAGGAGGGATATTTCATTCTGATGAGCTCCCAAACTATGGAATTAATAAAGCTGAAATTGATGCTGTTGTAAAGAGGTTAGATATAGCATCTGAAGGTGACGCTTTTATAATATTAGGAGGTCCGAAGGAGAAATTGGAATCTGCAGTACAAGCCCTAATTCGAAGGTTAAATGACGTACTAGACGGAGTGCCTGCTGAAACACGTGCAGCAACGCTTGATGGTAAGACGGTGTACAGTCGCCCTAGACCTGGCGCAGCGAGGATGTATCCTGAGACCGACGTTCCTCCTATTCCTATACATGGTCACACACTTGAATTACTATCTTCCATGGTCGCTCAATCATGGGATGATACCATCAATATGATTGCCAAGAAGTATGACTTAAATCAAAAACTGGCCGAGCAGGTTTTTGATTCAAGCTATTACGATCTCTTTGAAAAGCTTATGGGATTAATAAAAAAAATACCCCCAACATTTATTGTTTCCAAACTGACAGAGGATATGATTAACCTAGAAAGACAGGGTCTTGATACTGCTTCGTTGACTGACGAGATAATAATCGACACCTTTAGAAAATTAGAAGAAGGTGTAATCAGTAAGGAATCCGTAATATTGATTTTCGAGAAAATAATGAAAAAAGAGGTGGAAAATGTAGGACAGGCGATAGAAGTACTCGGAATATCTTCACTCACTACTCAACAGCTGGAAGAGATAATTGCCAAAGTTTTGGAAGATAACATGTCAACAATTACGGAGAAGCAGATGAATGCCCTTGGGATGTTGATGGGCAGGAGTATGGCAGTCCTCCGAGGCAAAGTTGACGGTCAGCGAGTTAATGAGGTATTAAAGGCTAAGTTGCAAGAGAGGCTCAAGCTCATGCGGGATAGAACCTCCGTTGCTCGTTCAAAATCCTAGTGAACACAATAGATTCTGCGATGAGTGGAGGAATGGAAGTTGTCATGGTTTATTCTAAAAGTTAATGTCATTCCATACTATATTGCGGCTTTACGTTGTCGACGATTGAATAGTTTAATTAAATACGAAGTACGAAGTTAAGTCTTAATTTATCATTTTATCCCGGAAAGAAGATTTCAAAAAAGAATTTAGAATTATTAAAGGATAGAAAGCAGTAGCGGTCATACATCTACTATTCTACAACTTTGTGCTAGGTTTTCGTTTATACAAAACGAAGACCAGAACAATGAGAATAGCAGACAACCATAAACTATTACTATTTGCCAAAATATCATCTCCTCGTAGAGTTACGCTGCAAGATACCTCACCGACTAGGCATCCCAATGTAAAAAAAATTCCATTCCACAAAGAGTGAGTGAGGATCGCAAACCAGCCTTTTCCACTTATCCATGTTCTAAGACTAAAGAAAAGTGATGGTATAACAAATAACCAGTTGGCATAAGAAAGCGTGGTAAGTTCAAGTGTATCTGTATTCAGAATGTGCAGCATAACCCATACTAGACCCCCTCCTAGGACTACCAGATGGTTACCAAAAATATAATATGGCAGTCCGAAAAACAAAATCTCCTCAATTGGTCCAGCAGACAAAACCGAGATAATGGAAAGGGGAACTGAAGCATCCTGGTATTCCGGAACAAGACGTTCGATCATAACAGTCCCTAAGGTCATGATAAGTATACCTATCCCATGATAGAAGAGAAGCATTTTCGTTAGATAGCCAATCGATGTTCGACGGTAAGGTGTTAGCCAGGATGAAGGGTTTATGTCTATTCTAAGGTCAGAGAATTTTGACGTCGTTGGTAGTGAGGGTGAAGAAGACAGTTGAATTTCCAATTCTTCTTTAAGATATGTCATATAAAAGTCAGATCGACAAGGATATTTTGATTATCAGCAAAGTCTAAGATCAGCGAAACGATGGTTTAATTTAATTAAAGACAAGTCGATAACTTTTCATGGACAGTCTTAGCGTCAACCATGATTTTGACTGGTGTTATCACCACTATTCAAAACGAAATAACAAACAGACTGACTATCAATGGTTAACCACCATAAAGCCTATTCCCTCTCGGTATTTTAAATCAGAAAATTGGGCTAGACTCGCCACGTGTAATCTTCACATTGATTAGTCAACTGATCTTTCCTTGAACTATTGCGTGGCAACAGCGAAATTTAAGTCGTCCTAGTCAATGCCTGTATCTGCGAACTATGGGGTATCAAAGCAACTTCTGAGAAAGAAAGACCTATATGAAATATAGGTCATCGTAACAAAGTGCGCTCAACACTTCTAGCTTTTCTTATGATTATCCTATTCATGGTGTCTTTGAGCGTATTACTCTTAGAACTGACGCTTACGAGGCTTTTTTCAATTATTCTTTGGTATGACTATGCTTTTATGGTGATCTCTGTTGCATTTTTTGGGCTTGGAATTGGGTCCCTAGTGGTTCATATCATAAAGAATAAACTGAACAAAGAAAATCTACCTTCCAGAATTCTCCAATCTACAATGGCGTCTGCAATATCTATTCCAGTTGTGCTTTTTGTTATGGGTCATTTTGTTCCTTCAAATACATCTTTCATTTATGTATTCTATCTTTCTTCATCTATTCCTTTCTTCTTTGCTGGTATAACAGTAGCGATGATCTACCTGAGTATGCCCAGGGAAATTACAAAGCTATACTTTATTGACCTCTTGGGGGCAGGGGCTGCCGCTCTTGTCCTCGATCCTATTATTCAAGTACTGGGGGCCGAATCTGTAATGCTTTCAATATCTCTTCTTGTTATTGGTCCTTCCATAGCCGCTGCGTTGTTGTTGGTTCGACGCCGAAATAACGACGAAAGTATTACAAGCAATAAAAATGATGGCGCACCAGTTTCGATTGAAAGCAAGACAAAAATTTATGGAATTATTGTCCTTGGATCAGCAACACTACTCCTAGCATTTAACATTAGCTCCAATGTTTTTGCTATAGAACCAGGAATTAGCAAAGGTCTGTATTATCAGTTAGCCAAGCCATCAGAATTCCAGCACCTATCTACACAATGGAATTCCTTTTCCAGAATCGACGTTTCAAGGCAAATTCACCACGATTACAATGCTGAAACTTCTTCCTCCAATAGTAGTACAATAAATGCCGGGAGGTCCAAAGCCTTGGCTTCTATAATTATTGATGCAGACGCCGATACCCCTGTATTTCGATGGAATGGATCGTACAACGATATAGCGTGGGTTAGAGAGTACATGGACTACTTGCCATATGAATTATCGAAAGCAAACAATACTCTCGTTATTGGTAGTGGAGGAGGTGAGGATGTTCTGATTGCATTGGCTGGTGGTTCAAAGAATATTACTGCTGTGGAATTAAATCCACTAATTATTTCAAAAGCAAAGGAGTTTGGTAAATCTGCAGGAAACCTCTATGAACGCAAGGAAGTAGAGGTATTTATCGACGACGGGAGACGGTTTATCAGTTCTAGTAATTCTAAATATGATATGATAACCATAAAGCTAGTCGATTCTTGGGCTGCACAACTTGCTGGTGGATACGCGCTGTCAGAAAATTACCTATACACTGTGGAAGCTTTCAGGCAATATCTACAGCATTTAGATAAAAATAATGGCATGTTGGTTATGGTTAGGTGGAACATTGAGTTACCGAGGCTTATGCCCTTATTAGTTGAATCACTGCGTCAGGAAACGGGAAAGAGTATTCAGGATGTAAGTAAGCAGATGATCGTTGTCGAAGACAGCCCTGGGTTGTATTTTGGAGCGAATGAAAACAGAACTATATACCCTGTATTAGTAATGATTAAAAATAATCCATTCACCGATTCAGAAATTAACCTAGTAACGGAAAGGGTTAGCGAGAATGATGCCCAAGTATTCTTGATTCCCGGGGTATATGCAGAGCCTCCCTATGACAAATTACTGATGTTTGAAGACAATCTGAAAAAAAATCAGCATCAGCAAGGATTGAGAGGACAAGATATTAGTGATAATGATAGCATCAGGGCTATAATGGAGTTGAAACCACCCACAGATGACTCACCTTTCTTTTTCGCAAGAGAAAAAATTCCTGGCCAAATGATTATACTTTTGGTAACAGTCTTATCTGTATCCGGTGTCCTTGCGACACTATTAATTTATTATTCAAGAATTAACAATATCCATTTAGGTTCCTCGTCTTTGTCATGGCTGCTTGTACTTTTTGTGATATTTATTGGACTCGGTTTCATGATTCTAGAAATTACGTTTATTCAGAAATTCCTTTTGTTGTTAGGGACTCCGATAATGGCTTTGACAGTCATTTTGTTTTCCATTCTTGTTACTAGTGGGATAGGTGCTTATTTAAGTGGCAGACTTTTCCGACGAAGCCCCCACATTGGCACGATTATATCAATCCCCATTTTGACTGTAATAATTTTATGTTACTTTATCTTCCTGCAGGATATTATTAATACAAGTATAGGATTCCAAATCCAATATCGAATAGGTCTAACTTTTGCACTTTTAGCGCCAGCCGGCTTATTGATGGGTTTCCAGTTTCCATCTATTATTAGAATATCCTCACTGTATGCACAAAAACAGACAAGACAACCAGAAGCAGAGAATCGGCAAGAAGATGTTACGCTGCTATGGGGTGTGAACGTTATTGCGTCAGTGATTGGTACAGTCCTGACAGCTATCTTCTCCATGATTATTGGCTTTAACGGCAATCTCTTAATTGGAGCCGGGTTGTATTTTGGAGCATTTATAGTGATTGTGGTGTCGCTAATGATGGCCAAGACGATAGTAAACAAGGAAATAGTAAAGTGAGCGAAGTTTGCCATCAAGATATGGAATATGAGAATTCCACGCCAGCCAACAGATAATCCATACAAAATTGAAGGTCTTTAGCTTCTAAATTAATGGCCGATGATTTGAGATGATGTGTTGAAGGATGCGATGATCTATCTTATAGGAGGACGGCACGTCTAATCTTTTGTACTTCTATTAAGGTCGTATTCTGGAGGTATTTGGAGGGTATGCTACGTTGTTCGCGTTTCTTTTGGTTAGGACAGCAAAGTACTTTCTTTCCTTATCCTGCTTTGGAATACCACATCATTGCTTATGCAATATTCCGAGAATATTTTTTTGGTGATAAAAATAGCATTCATACTCACATCATCTCTAGTAATTCTTGCCAACCTAATAGGTAATAGAATAAGACTATTCACTTCTTGGAGAATAATGTCAGACGCATATTATGACAAACCATGGGGAAACTAGCTCAAACGTAGCTTGGTCATTATCAGTGGATTATCATGGGAAAGCGAAAACAGGTTTCTTAAGTAAATGTTATGACTTGCTCATTAATTTATGAAAGACGGCATTAATCATGTTTGGATGTTCAGCTCATATGGTTATGAAAATGATATTATTGCTTTTTCATTTCATCGATCCTAATCAAGATAATCTAGTTTCAAACTTCATCTTTTCGGAGTCCAAGTAACTCATTCATTTCATTATAGAGATGCAACAGATAGAGTCCTTTCTCTGTAGTTTTGTATTGTAAGGTTTTTTCTCCCCTGTGAGACTTTGCTTCTTCTTTATGATATTCCAACATAAGACCTTTCTGTAACAGAAATGAAAGGAATTCTTTTAACTGGGCGTGAGAGATAAAAGATTTATACATTATAGATGTTCTGGAAGCGTCTCCGCTGCTTGCTACTTTCAACATGCTAGCAATTATTTCAAGTCTACTTCTGTATTTCATCAGTTTAGTGTAAATATTATAACGTAATACACACTCTAAAATGAATCGGTATACATGTACTATCTCTTCCCGTCCACAGAAGGTATACTACGTTGGTATCATTTCTAACTTCTGTGACCAGACCCTATGCAAAATATCAAAAGACTAACATCTGTTGTTCTGAAATGCACTTTCGATGGAGACTCGTGTTAGGTCTTCTAGGTAGTGTATCATAAACCTTTTTGTCAGACTTAGGTTGTAAGTTACAGAAAGCTATACTATTTTGAATTCTTCATCGCGTATGTTGCCTGGCGCGCTGCATCAATACAGTTCTGGCCTCATTTGAAATAAGCTGAACCACCATCACCAATGTCTTCTTTTTCTAGTTTTTTGTTTTGTGCACCTTTCACTGTTGTCTTCAAATTTTTCATTGGAGATAATCGGGTGATAGCCATATCGCAGCAGCTTACGTTTAGCATATTTCTGGTTTCAAATTCATAGGTGGATGGTCAAGTTAGGACAGCGTTTTAGCATAGTGCCCAATATTAGGTTAAAACAAGATTAATAAGATAATTCTGGTATGTTGAAGAGTAAACAATCAATTGAGAATTGTAAGCGTAAGAAATAATCTATCGATCTATTAGGAACCCAAGAAAAATTGCTGGAAAGGAAGGGAGCTAAGAAGTATACCACTTGTTCGAATCTATGGGGAAAAGAACGCACCTTAATAGCGTGACAAAACCCTAAAATACGAATCAAGCTAGAGCCCTTATTATTGTCCACACAGTAGCAAATGAAATCAAACAGCGCCTAGAAAATAATTGGATTCAATTTCTAAACATGAATTCTGTCAAATTATCGTTTAACTCATTAGCAGGGGCTTCACCTCCTTCGATATTTGTTGGGCGCTTGGGGTATCCAAAAGTAAAGATCGGGCCGATGGTGCCGCCGATGCACGGGGACACCACGATTTTAGACAAGCCAGAAATGTGGCGCGGTAAAAGTATTGAAGAAATAATTGGTTACCGGTTATCTCTTGTAAGGGGAGTCATGGACTTTGACGTCCATACACAATCTGGAAGATATATCGAGTCCCTACATGAATTAGCAATGGCTGAACAATCTATCGAAAGTGAGGTAACATTCGAAAAGAGACCTGTTTCAGATATCGAACAATTAAAGAAAAATGGACTTGATACAGAATCTCCACCACTTGGTCCGGTGGCACCTCTAAAGAGCTTCAAGACGTCTTCCTCGATTAGTGCAGATCACAGAATAGAAGATGTTTACTATGATAAAGACCTACAGGCCAATAGTGCGATAATATCACTTTATAGTAGTGGAATAGACGTGAGCACCATACAGCGCGTGTTTAGCCTAGGGATGTTAGGATATAGGAAAAAAAGGAAACTGGTGCCGACTCGATGGAGTATATCAGCAGTTGACGGCGGTATCTCATCTCATTTGGTCAAAACCATTGAATTGAATCCATCGGTAGACTATTTTGAAGTATACAAATATTCTCATATCGGTAATTCTTATTCTATAATAATAATACCGGACCAGATATGGAGCTTCGAAATGCAAGAGGCATGGTTTGACAAATTTGGTAACCTAGGAATTGCCATTGACTTTGAAGATGCCAGTGGTTTGCACGAATACCCTTCCTCAGTAGCTGGAGCCTACTATGCTGCGAGATTGGGAGTAACGGAACATCTACTGAAAAGAAAACGAAAAGCTGGAGTTATAGTGTTAAGGGAAATCCGTCCTGAAGAATATGTCATGCCCGTAGGGGTGTGGCAGATAAGAGAGGGAGTACGTCAAGCTCTTCTTGATAAGACGTATAAGAAAAAGGAATTCGATAGCCTCGAAAGTGCATACAGTTATGCTTGCACTTCATTATCGGTTTCACAGACTGAGTGGATAAAGAATAGTAAATTGTATAGAGGTCTTAAGAGAAGTCAACCAAGAATTTCAGAATTTTTTCCAGACACAAGGGTGTATACAGGAGGCTAACAACAAAGGTGCACGTAGCCTACTCTGTCCCTGATTTTGTCAAAAAATGATTTCTTGGTCTGGCTATGTTTTTTGGTAAGGTTGTATGGTATATTTCTTAATGATAGTGATCTGCTCCAAGTCGTATCAGCGCAAAAGCTAAGAAGATAACTTTGTTCCCAAATTTATCGTTACATATTGACAACACTAAAAAATATATGAAAAGGATTGTCTTTCGATACTGCGGACTTCATGACTATCTCAAAAACATTAATTCCTAAAGCAAGCCACAAAGAAGTTACCGTAGAATTGTTATCTATTGGAGATGAATTGCTCACGGGTACTATTGTTGATACAAATGCTCAATGGATTTCAAGTAAGATCACAGGTGCCGGAGGTATTGTAAAGAGAATAACAACAGTAAGAGATAGAACAATCGAGATATCACATGTACTCAACGAGTGTATTGATAGAAGTCCTGGATGGCTTATTGTATCAGGGGGACTAGGTCCCACGTACGATGATAAGACTCTCCAGGGTCTAGGTCGAGCCTTGGGACGTGAGCTTATACTTGACCATCGCGCTGTCAAAATGCTCAGAAAAGGCTATGCCCGGCATAACCAGCGCTTAGTAAGAAATGATAGCAGGCTGAATGAAGTCCGCTTAAAGATGGCAAGGATACCTCAAGGCTCAATCCCGATCCAGAATCCCGTAGGTAGTGCTCCCTCCATATGTGTAGACGTTAAGAGCGGTGTCGGAACAACAAGGATATTCTGTTTACCGGGGGTGCCAAATGAGATGAAAGCCGTGTTTTCTAGAACCATACTTCCACAAATAAAGAAATCCATCGGTAAATATTATCTTGTAGAATCAATGTTTGAGACGATCGGCGTAAGCGAGTCGATGCTTGCTCCCACTTTGTCTGGATTGGTTGATTCCTATCCCACCAACGACATATATCTAAAAACACACCCTAAGGGTTACAAAATGAAGGTTCCAAGAAACCGAAAGATCAGATCGAAACCTAAACTCAATATCCAAATTGTCTCAAAGGGTAAAGATAAATCACACGTTGAGGCAAAATATGCTACTGTTCTTGACGCACTCAGAGAAGAGATAAACAAGCTTGGTGGAAAAATAATACCCAGTGCTCAGGGCAAGAGACTCGAATAGCGCTAGAAATAAGGATTCAGCATTTGCACCATAGTCCAATTCTTTTCTAATTCTTACGCAGCTTAAGATAATTCAGAATAAATCTTAGGTAGTGAAGTATCGTATCTGTAACTAATATTTGAGTGGCCATCATCGAACTCCTCATAGTGATGTTTGATATCCATATTATCTAGAGTTGAATGTATTATTCTTGCACCCCATTGTAGATTAAACTCATCTTTTATCCCACAATCTATGAATATGAGTTTTAATTTTTTTAGGTTATCACTGTAGTTCCTAATAATCCTTGCGGGATCCCAAGCCTGCCACCGACTCCATACGTCATCCAGAATCTTCCCCGTGTCTACTCTGAAAGGCAAATCTACTCCCAATTCTGAATTCGGGTTCGGTGAATAATGTGCAGCCATTGCAAGTACGTTTAGTGCGGCTGCGTCTTCACTTCTATGGCGGTTTGATTTGTCCCAGAACGTCTCAAACCATTTTCTAGGACTGTTGCCTGAAGCTCTAAATGCCTCAAGTGCTTTTGGAAAATCAGGGAGGTAGCAATATTCAAAAGCTGCGTCTCCTGAGTGGTCTACAAGTCCTTGAAATACCTCTGGATTACGCATTCCAAGCATGAGAGCGCCATATCCTCCGGATGATTTTCCCAAGACAGTGTGAGATGACGTATTATAGCATTGATCTACAAAGGGTACGATTTCTTGTATAATGTAATCTTCGTACATTCCTGTAGCAGATGAGTTTATGTACTGATTTCCTCCAAACTTAGTAAAGCAATCAACCATTACCAGAATCATCGGTCCGCATTTTCCTTCGGAGATTAGTCTATTCATTCGACTTTCTATATCCTCTCCTAGTGGATCGTAGTTTAGAAGTGACCTTCCATTTCCGCCAATACCTGCCAACATGAAGACAGTAACATATCCTTTAGAGTAGGATTGGGAATACTCAGGTGGGAGGTAGACCACAACATCCCTAGTATAAGGATCATCTAAAGGGTTAGATCTCAGAACAGCACTTTCATGTGAATGAACCACTATTCTTCCCTTCAAGATATTTTTCAATTACAAGGGCTTCATCTGATTTATTATTAAAGTTATTTAATCACTGAGATTCATCATGACTACTTTGGGCAAGTTTAATTTTGAGGCTCATCCATTTATTATTTGTAAATAATCTATGTAGATTTCAAAATCCTTACACAACAAGATCAGATCAAAAACTTCATCCTTCTTTTATTTTCTTTGTGATAATTTTATTTAGGAAGGTATTGTTGATATCTTGGGGGTATAAAGAATATTTTTTCAGGTTTAATTTTTAAGATTATCCTTTTTAAGTCCTGGGAGTGACCTGGATACTTTTCGGCTTTAAGGTATTTTCTTGCTAATTTATCAATATGATCGTTTGCACCCTCGTTGGTTTGTTCTATGACTCTACCACTTATGGTAACCATACTATACGGGTTTTGGTCATCAACCAGAGAAATCGCGACCCTGGGATCTTTTGTAACATTCTTGTGTTTTATCCTTCCCTCAGCAGTATTTATTAAAATAATATCCTTATCCCTGTCTATCCACGTAGGTGTGACCTGAGGAGACCCGTCCTTCTTAACGGTTGCTAAGAAAGCGAAGTTTCTCCCATCAATTAATCTCATAATGTTCTCGTCAGTTATCTTGTCTGGGTTACGACTCATCTAATAGCTACCGCTACGCGATACCTAATAACTGTATCATATTGCTTTTACTGCAACTTGATCATGATTCGATTGTATACCTTGTTTCAGTTGAAAGATTCATAGTAGGCCAACCAACTAGCTTGAAATGAAATCTGAATCTGAACTTACCGTTGTGAATCAGATAACTGTCTGCCCGCCAAAGGAATAATTCTGGCCGTGGATCGGTATGCGGTAATCTTGGAGAGATTAGAATTTAAGACTAGACATCATATCCATTATTTCTAATATTTTCAGCGTAGGTCCTCCAAATCCTTTTCATCGCGGTAATATTCTGGATTCAATCTGAATCCGCCGGTATTTTGGTAGGGGATATCCGCCAACTTGAGATAATACTCCAAGTTCCTTTTCTTTAGCTGCCTTGATAGCCAGAACACAAATTCTTGTTCTAGCATATGCCCTTCTTCCTTTTGTATATCTGGGTAAACTTCAATCAATTTTTCTACGAAAGTCTGATCAAAGTAAATCTGAAAAAAATCCCAACCAAGCGCCTTTCCTGTGGAGGAAACTTCACAGTCTGACTTAGTATGGACTCCCCACTCTAGTTCTCCTATAAATTCCATTATTCGTGGTCTCTCTTTATCGAAATTCAGACACGATCCGGAAATCACAATCATCGGTGGTTTCTCGGCATATTTCCTCTTCATGCGACCGATCTTAAATTTACCGCTTATGCTATAAAAGTAATATGGTGTACCGAGCCCTGCTATATTCCGTGTCATTTACAGTTAGACGCCACCATCAGGTTGTAAATTCAATTGACTTCT
>Ga0193739_1000157_pt1 | contig 18356 bp, 12 predicted proteins | sample L2a2metaG_FD_144926 | JGI IMG/M metagenome (GOLD analysis project Ga0193739, IMG submission 144926) | Soil microbial communities from a riparian zone of the East river system, Colorado, United States - L2a2 | ecosystem: Environmental > Terrestrial > Soil > Riparian zone | place: USA: East River...
TAGCGCAGCAAATATCATCTAACCCTGGGGGTGCTATATCGCAATTAATAACGCAACTTGCTCAGCAGGTAATAGCAGGGAATAGTGATTGTGCTAACCAGACAATCAATCAAATAGCGCAACAAACGGCTCAAGGAACCAATATTGTCCAAGTAATAAGCCAAGTTGTGATCCAAACAACTTGTCCACCATTAACACCTACACCCAATACCGCAACCCTGATAGTTGTCAAAAATGTAATTAATGATAACGGGGGAATACTTGAACCAGGTGATTTTAGAATAAGCGTCACAGGCCCTGCCCCTAATCCATCTATCGCGAGTCCGTTTCCAGCTGAAGATACCCCTGGAACCTCGATCCCTGTAGTTCCTAATTCTGCCTACCAAGTGAGAGAAGTTACTCGAGAAGGTTATTCTGTAGATTATTCTGGCGACTGTGATAGTAACTCAGGAATTCCAACTGGACAAACAAGAACTTGCATTATAACAAATAACGATGAATCTTCGACGCTGAGGGTTATAAAAAGAGTAATCAACGATGACGGCGGAGCATTACAACCGAGTGATTTCCAAATAAGTGTGACAGGTCCCTCCGAATTATCCCCTAATCCTGAGAGTTTTCCAGGAAGATCGGGATCAGGCACGAATGTCGAAGTGACTTCAAATACTCCCTACAGTGTAACTGAGACCACGTCATCCCGCTACAACGCTGATTTCGATGAGTGTAGAAGTTCAGGAGGTATCCCGCCAGGTGAGACTAGAACGTGTATTATTACCAACAATGATAAGGAGAGAACCGACACCACTAACACGATTATAGAATACAGGGAAACGACCCCTATCGAAATGGACGTAGAAACAATAAGATTTGACAAGGGTACTTTTGAAAGTAAAGAAATAGTACCTATTGCTGATGTAAGCCCATACGTAATGATTGGAGGTCATGTTCTCCTGAATTTGCCGACAGGAGATTTTAAATTGATAGCTGCCGAAACATCAAGTACCGAAGTTGAACACGCGATTCTTCTTAATCCTCAGGAGATAGGCAGCGTAAGGACAGGCCAAACACTATATCATGTGGATTTGGATGATAAAATGAGTGGGAAAAATCCGTTAACAAATAGGGCAGACAAAGTAACTGAGTGGACTGAGCTTTGGCTGTATAACTCAAATGGAGTAAAGGATGTTCAAGTAGGTGACGATAATGGTTGGACTGCTACTTTTGTAATGGCAGAGTTTCCTGGTGCAAAACTGAGGTGCCCATGTGAATGGGTTGATACCGAAATCGTAAAGCAAGGGAAATCATTCTTCTCGGCATACGGGATGAGGGCCCTTGCTGACGTACGTCCATTCCATGTTATAGACGGGCATGTTGCACTTGACTTACCTAGAGAAATAGGTATGCAGCAATCATCTGTTAAATTAGTGGCGTTAGAACTAGATGATAACAATAAAGTAGCACATGCGGTAAGTTTGAATCCTATTAAGATTGGTGATCTAAATTCTGCTGAATCATTGTATCATGTAAATCTGGCCGAAGATATGAGTGGCAAAAATCCATTTACAAACAGGTCGGACAAGGTGACCGAATGGACGGATCTGTTGCTATGGAATTCCAATAAGAAGAATGGGCTGGCAATGGTTGATGATAACCAGGTATCAGTAACCATAGTAGCAGATCGGTGAAGTAGCTAAATCGTGTCATATGAACTTGTACATATCTAAGAATCCTAGCAGTGGATCCCAGAGTACCTTTTCCTGGCATTTACTGTTCTTATTTATGCAGAATATATCTATCAAAGATCAACGGTCCTTTCTAACATTTCTTCAAAAATGCTACAATTATTGGCGGCTAGCTTTAAGAACATTCAACTTTTGCAACTAATTTCCAGTCCATACAATGGGTCTAAGACAACTTGAGAATAACTAACAGCAAGCCACGTAAAAAAGATATGAAGATCTATGAGATGAACCTTGATCAGCGGTTCGACTATTTGAAAAGGGAGACAAAATTGTCAAATCATGATATCAAAATCTTGCGCAACCCATCATCATTTTCATTCGTTAATGCGGATAGGATGGTAGAAAATGCTATTGGAGTGTTATCTTTACCACTCGGCATAGCTACAAATTTTGTGGTGAATAACAAGAGTTATCTTGTGCCAATGGCCACAGAGGAACCCTCAGTAATAGCTGCTGCTAGCAATGGGGCCAAGGTTGCAAAGAATAGTGGTGGTTTCAGTGCAGAATGTCCCGAATCATTAATGATAGGACAAGTTCAATTAGTTTCGTTGCCTATTTCTCCAGTCACAGCTAGGTTGAGGATCAGGGCTAATAAGAAGGAAATATTGCGTATTGCTAATTCGAGGAGCAGATCTGTTGTAGCGAAGAGCCTCCAGGTTCGGGAATTAAATGACAAGAGTCGGAACAAAATGGGAAAAATTTTGCTATTAGAATTGCTTGTCGATACCAAGGATGCAATGGGTGCAAATGTGATAAACACAATGTGCGAATCTGTATCTTCTAAACTTGAGGATTTGACAGGAGGAAAAGCCATATTAAAGATTCTTTCCAATTATGCTACAAAACGTTTAGTGAAATGCCGCGCGATTTTTTCCAAGGACGAGATTGGAGGAAAAGATGTTGTAGAGAACATTCTGTATGCCTATTCCCTAGCATATACTGATGTCTATAGAGCGGTAACACATAACAAAGGAATTATGAATGGAATTGATGCAGCTGCTTTGGCTACAGGACAAGATTTTCGTGCTATTGAAGCTGCAGCTCATGCCTACGCTGCAAGGGATGGTACTTATCGATCACTGACAAAATGGTATAAAACTAGGAAAGGTGATTTGGTTGGCGAACTAGAATTACCTATTGCTGTTGGAATAGTAGGTGGAGCGACATCAGTCAATCCAATATCTAAAATAGGATTAAAGATACTGGGTGTAAAAACTGCAAAAGAGCTCTCGATGGTTTTATCAGCCGTAGGACTTGCACAGAACCTGGCTGCTCTCAGAGCATTAGCCTCAGAAGGTATACAGAAAGGTCATATGAGATTACATGCTAGAAATATTGCATATACGGCTGGATGTCGAGGCAATCAAATTGATTTGGTAGTTAAAAAGATGTCCGACGAGAATAGTATTACTGCCACGAGAGCAAAAGAGATCCTTTCCTCCTTAGAAAACAAAAGAACTGGATGCTAGGCTTAAAAACAGCTCCTACAATTCACCAATTCAAGAAATAATAAACAACTAAATATATATCAAATTATAGAAATTCCTCTAGTAATTCATTATGCCAACCGTAAAATTTGCTGTTCCGAAAGGTAGTATTGAAGCAGCGACATTCAAGATCCTCGAAGAAGCGTGGCAGAGTGTTGTAGGTATTGGTCGTACATATAGAATAAGATTAAGCGACCCAGAAATTGAGGTTAAGGTCCTCAGACCGCAGGAGATTCCAACTTACGTGCAGGAAGGTTTCTACGATATTGGAATTACAGGTAAGGATTGGATAAGGGAGGCCAAAGCTGACATAAAGATTTTACTTGATTTAGAATACGGACTAGTTAAGCAGGTTTTTGCTGTTCCCGAGCATTTTGAATCTTCCAATTTGACAGAACTGATCGGAGAATTTGCTACTAAGAAAAAGCCACTCAGGATATCTACAGAATATCTGACAACTACTTCATCACACATAAAGGAAAATTCTGCATATAAAAGGTATTTTGGTGACATATCTCCTATGATTATTACTCCCTGGTTGCGAGTAGGAGAAAATAGAAATGTGCAGATATTTCTTTCGTTTGGCGCTACAGAAGCAAAGCCTCCAGAGGACGTAGACGCTATTTTTGATATAACAGAAACCGGCACCACTTTGGTGCAAAATAAATTAAAAGTAATTGATACCGTGATGGAATCAAGTGCGGTTTTAGTTGCAAACAAGGATTCGCTAAGGGATGTAAAGAAGAGGGAAAAAATATCAGACATGGTTGCCTTGTTAAAGGGGGTAGTCGAAGGTCGTAAGAAACTACACATTTTTGTGAATGTGAAGAAGGAAAATCTCGACAGCTTACTTGCCAATATGCCCGCTTTGAAAAAACCTACTATTAGTACACTAAGCGAAGATGGGTGGTACGGCGTAAATACAATAATAGACAAAAATGAATTTATTCAAATAGTCCCAATTATGCGCAAGCTAGCCCAAGGATTGGTTGTGATGGATCCAAGGCAGATATTGCCGTTAGATGAAATAAGACTCGATAACGATATGGATGAAAAAATTTCTTGATAACCTCAGTTATAATTAAAGACCCTAGATTAGATGCTGCAAGAATACGTAAACGTACCACTAATTCCGTGAACTCAAATAAGGTATTTCAAAGAGTGCAAAATATAATAGATGACGTAGCAAGGAGTGGAGATCGCGCTATATTCGATTATACTAAAAAGTTAGATGGTGTTGAACTCAAATCCTTGTTAATTTCAAGTATTGAAATAGAAGACGCCTACGCCAATGTGAGTACGAAACAAGTCCGATCTATAAGGTTAATCAAAGACAGATTAACCAGGAGCGAAGCAACTGTGCTAAAACATTTTTTTAAAGAGATTAAGACCTCATCAAACGGAATAACAATAAACAGGGCAGTTAGACCGCTTAGGAGTGTAGGTTGCTACATTCCGGGGGGAAAAGCACGCTATCCGAGTACAGCGATTATGTGCATAGTACCAGCGAAGGTCGCCAAAGTAAAAAGAATCGTAGCAATCTCTCCCCCTTTGACGGACGGAACTATAGATCCTTTAACCCTGGTAGCTGCAGATATCTGTGGCGTTACTGAATTCTATAAGATGGGTGGTGCACATGGTATAGCTGCTCTTGCCTTGGGGACTTCAACAATTAATAAGGTGGATAAGATCGTCGGTCCTGGAGGGACTTTTGTTACAGCCGCAAAGATTCTGGCTTCGAGAAATGTACCAACTGACATGGTTGCTGGTCCGACAGAACTGTTGATTTATGCGGATGCGAGTTTTCCATCGAGACTTATTGCTTTGGATATAATCTCGCAGTCAGAACATGGTTTTGAAACGTTCTGCGGCTTAGTCACAACGTCTAAGAGGCTAGCAGCAGGAGTATTAAGTGATTTAAGAAGAATTCTTAGTAAGGGGAATATGAGCCGAGCAGATTTAGTGCGGAAAAGTCTAAGGGACAATGGCTTTGTCGCTGTATCCAAGAATCGGTCAATGGCAATAGAGTTTGCAAATGAGATAGCACCAGAACACTTGGAAATATTATCAAAAGACGGCAGATACATTTCAAAAAAAATCACTACAGCAGGATTATCACTAGTTGGAAAGTACACTCCATCCTCAGCAAGTGATTACTGTTTAGGTTCAAACCACGTTCTTCCAACAATGGAATATGGAAAATCAAGATCATCATTATCTGTACTGGACTTTGTCAAGATTATAAATATCGTTGAAGCCACTAGAGCCGGTCTAAACCGAGTACAATGGGCAATAAAGGAAATTGCATACGCTGAAGGGTTATCGAACCATTATGAAGCAGTTAAGGAACGATTTAAGGAAAGATGAAGTGGTTATCAGGCAGATTAGAACATCTCTCTAGACTAGATTATTATTCTAAACCTACCGACAACGGTGGGCGGTACGTAAGACTGGATTCTAATGAAAACCTGATGTTGGACAGGAAATTTGCATTAGAAATCATTGCAAAAGCAATTAAGGATGTTGACTTGAGATTCTATCCAAAGCAAGAATATGAAGACTTTCTATATCGACAGCTAAAGAAATATCTCGGAATTGAAGAGAACTACATTGCGGCAGGGAGCGGCTCGGATCAAATAATAGATCTCCTCCTTTCAATAATCGGACCAGGAAAACGTGTCACCGTATTAACACCCACATTTTCCTATTTTCTTAATCGATGCGAATTGCACGGACTAAAATTGGAGAGTGTACCTTTGCGAAGGGAAAATAATACCATATGCGAAAGTGATTTCTTCAAGCTTGCCAAACAATCTGAAATTGTATATATTTGCTCCCCAAATAACCCCACCGGTAATCAATTTGACAAAGGGTTAATGATGGATATGATAACAAGTCTACAAGATAAACTAATTCTGATAGACGAAGCTTATGTTGAATTTGCAGACTATTCTTTGGCCTCTTCAGTTACCAAATATGAAAATATCGTTGTATTCCGTACGTTATCAAAGGCTTTTGGGTTGGCTGGAGCAAGGGTCGGCTATATGGTAGCAAACGAAAATCTAGTCGGAGTCTTCAGGTCTAGAATTCAGTTACCCTATTCCCTAGGTACATTGTCACTTAGAATAGCAAGCATGGCCTTAGTTCGAAGTAACCAGGTTAGAAAAACAATAGAGAGGATTAAGAGGGAAAGAGAAAAAATATTTGAAAATCTTTCCAAAATAAATGGCATTAAAGTCTTTAAATCTGATTCAAACTTTTTATTCTTAGAATGCTGTGAATTATACTACCAAAACATAGTTAAGCAGTTACAAAGAGCGAGGGTCTCTGTTAGAATGCTGGGTAATATTGATGGCCGTGCAGGATGTTTGAGAGTAACTGTAGGTACAAGAGAAATGAACGCTAGATTTCTCAAAGCAATTGAAATAGTTAGCGATCAAAACAAAATTTGAGGAAATCAGTCAATGGTAAGCCAATCACAATTAGAACTCCTCAACAGGGTTGACTGTGCACTATTTGATATCGATGGTGTTTTGGTTGATGTTAGAAATTCATATAGTCTTGCCATTAAAATGACTATCGAATTTGTAACGAAACTTATGATGGGAGTCTCCTTTGCCAGAAAGCTGGTACCAGATACACTTCTTCTAAAGTTCAAGCAAACAGGAGGTTTTAACAATGAGATTGATATTAGCTACGCCATTATTCTAGCATTGTTGTCTAGGCCAATTAATGAATCACAATCCGATAAGAGACATTTTCTTTTTACAGTCGCCGAAAATGCTGATAAGACTGGAATATTGTCAGTTGAAGAATATCTGTCCACATTGTCGACTCCGTCACATATCGAAAAATTAAAGGCGGATTTAGTGTATCCTGCCCCAGTTGGAAGAAGTTTGCTTGCGACTGTGTTTGACGAGTTTTTTTACGGTCCTGCACTGTTTCAAGAGCAACACAATATGAAACCACGCTACTATCATGGCAAACCTTTAATCGAAAATGATAAGATGATAATTAGAGATAGAACTCTAAAAATTATCTCAGAAAAATTTCAAGGAAATCTTGCCACCATTTCCGGAAGAAGTAGAATTGCAGCTCAGCACACATTAAGATCACTATTCAAAATTTTCAATCCAATGGCCTCAGTATTCCTAGAGGACGAGGATCGTATACACTGGAAACCCAACCCTTATTCCATAAAAAGAGCCATGAATTATCTCGGAGCTAAGACCGCATTTTATGTGGGAGATTCAATTGAGGACTTGTATATGGCTAAAAAAGCAGAGAGGGATGCTGATGTCAAAATTTTATTTGTTGGCGTTTACGGCTGCAGTGTGCGACCGGAAGAAACAATAAGAAAATTTATTGAGGGTCATGCAGATATAGTGATAAAAAATGTGAATAGTTTGTTTCAACTAGTAGACAATACCGATCAGAATTTAATACACAAAAAAAGCTTATGAATTGGACCGATTTATTGGCTAATAATAAGTATCAAATCGGCATCCGCTCCAATTCCGTCGATTCTTTAAGGTCTCACATCACAATTTCAGATTTTACATGTCTAAGGGTGCACATTTTCTTCTTGCTATGGATCCACCATCGAACCGAGTCCTAAGTGACAATTGGTTTTATTGTGGGCAAAGGTTGTATTGATATTAACCAACTTCCCACTTAATCCCCAAACAAATTATTTTCATTAGAACCATCTCCAGTGTCCTGGTCAGTGGAAGATTCTTCTCCGTTCTGATCCTCAGGGGTCGGTTCCTCTTCCTGGTCGGGTGTCGATACTTGTTCCCCATTTGAAAAACTCAAAGGAGCGGATGGAGATTCAGGGGCTCCAGATACTATTTTGAATATTTTCCCTTGTCCAATAGAAACAACATAAAGGTAGCCATCAGGGCCAACTTCAATATCAGTAATGCCTGCAAATCCCTGTCCAAAAATTATAACTTCGAGACCTGGCGATGTTGGAAGTTGTATTACCTTGTCTGAAAGGGCTTCTGGCAATTCCAATCCGGTCCTCTCTTGGTTAAGGTCGAAATGATAGAGTCTTCCATTGTGTACGTCTCCTACAAACATGTCATTTTGATATTGCGCACCTAACTTGTCGGAATTTAAGAATTTAACGGCGGTAGGACCTGCTGTGTTCAGCCAAACAAGTTCAGGATCCCTGTATACTCCTGCCCCTCCAAAGTCGACTAAGTCTGCCGGATCGAAACCTTCTTCCATTGCAGCTAAACCCATTACTTCCTGCCATCCGCTGTTGAATCCCGGTAATACGAGATTTATTTCATCACTATTTCCTGGGCCGTTTTCTGTATCCCATAAATTCCCAGAAATCGGGTCAAAATCCATACCAAAGCTGTTTCGAATACCGTAAGCATAGTACATGCTGAGCGGAGGCTCATCACCAAGGATACCTCCATCAGGCACAGGGGCGCCGTCCTGAGTTATCCTTAGTATGCCGCCTCTTCCGTCAACATCTGCACCATCTTGATAGTTTAGAGATGAAGTTTGCCATTGTTCACCCCTGTAGGATCCATCAATATCCCCTACTGTTATGTAGATATTCTTATCGGGGCCAATTAGAACATCCCCCCCATTGTGTCGCGGTCCGGGATCGGCAGGAAGATCCAAGAGCATTTTCGGATTTACTAGCTGGTTGTCAACCAATTCGTATCTATATAGACGATTACCTAACGGAGGAGTAGGGTCCGCTGTCATGTCTTCCCTATCTGCCGCTTGAGCTTCAGTATAGAATAAGAAAACGTATGTATGTCCGGGCGTATCTTTTGACACCGCGATTCCGCACATGCATCTTTCAATAAAGCCCGCTACATTGACATCTAGCAAAGGTTGAGGTAGTATGTTTCCATCAACTATTCTCTTAACCATACCATTCTCTTTTTCCAATACTAGAATATCATTTGGGCCCAGAAAAGCAATGGTCGTAGGAAGTTCAAGTCCCTCGACTACCACCTCAGCATGCAAATTAGGATCATAAATGTCGGGATGTCCAGTTTCGTCAGTGAACTCTCTTTGACGGAATTCCGATACATCCTGCTGTCCATAAGTTTGAACTCTGTAATCCCTATCTACCATCACAATAGCTGCTAATACCAAAAGTACAGCAAACATCAATTGTTTGGATAGTCTACCGAGATTTTTTTTAGCCAAGACCTCTGCTATAGCAACATAAACGTTATATAAAGCATTTAATTTTAGGACTTTAGAAAATGATTTTGTACTAAGCGGATAATCTTGAAATTAGATCTATCCCATCCCGTCATGATACTCATCATAGGCTCAACTAACACAAATATCATCAATAGATTCTTGCGCCAAATACGGCATTACGGGATTTATTTGGGTTATTTAACCCTCACTTGTAATCGAGGCAAAGAAGCGTTATTATTAAATAATTAATCATACATGTACTGCCAGTGGTCAATGTCGCAAATCTCTTAACGTTGAGATATGACCCAGACGCGGGCAATAATGGCGCTATTAGAAATATATTGTACCAAGAAATCTTATACTCGAGACAGACAACTGACTATCCCCCGTCTTCAGAAGAAATTGAGACGGTGCTTAGAAAGGAAATAAGAAATAAGATCAATGCGCTAGGAGCAAAGCGGATTCCCCTTGCTATTAGTGCAGGAATCGATTCCAACTTGATACTTTGTCTAATCAGGAAGGAATTTCCAGATATCAAACTAGATTGCCTTACCGTTGGGTTCGATAGTGAAAATGAAGACTCGAGTGAGGTACTGACGGCAAAAAAAATAGCAGAATGTCATGATGCTGGGTTTCATGAGATTCTCGTAGAGAATCCCCTTAAAGATTTACCACTATTGATTAGTATTATAAAAGAACCACGATGGAATATCTATCAGTATTATTTCATTGAAAAGGCGAGCACGATTTCAAACATTCTATTTACAGGTGATGGTGGGGACGAACTATTTGGTGGATATACATTTAGGTACAGGAAGTTTATTGAAAACCTCCCGTTGGATCATTCTTGGACAGACAGGGTACGTGTATATCTTACTTGCCATGAGCGGGACTGGGTTCCAGATCAAGAGTCTATGTTCGGACCAAATATGAAATTCGAATGGGCATCGATATATAGGATTTTAGGGACACATTTTGACAACGATCTCGAACCGCTTGAGCAAGTTCTATTGGCAGACTATCATGGCAAGCTGATGTACGATTTTGTCCCTACAAATCAAAAGTACTTCACACATTTTGGAATTAACGGGGTTGCTCCACTTTTGTCAAATAAAGTCATTACATTGTCAGAAAAAATACCTGTCGGATTAAAGTATGACTACTTGACCAATGTTGGAAAAATTCAGTTGCGGCAGATATTGAGACGCAATGCATCTTCTGAAATATCTCATCTAATAGAAGATAAGAAAATGGGATTTAGTATTGATTTACCAAAATTTTGGATAAAGTTTGGTAGGGAGATAGTTACATCGAATTTGGATAAGGCGCGAATATTTGAGGAAAAGATAATTAATAAAGATTGGTATCTCAAATCCATGAATAGGATTGATGAAGATAAATTTGATGTTAGAGATATAAGTAAAATGCTGCAGCTCCTAAGTCTGGAGATATGGTATAAATTATTTGTGACATCGGAGATTTCTCCTAAGTTTTGTCTCTAGATCTTAAGGGAAAGTTACGTACTCTCGAATGTAGTTCAGTTTTATACCGAGGTCAAGAGTGGGATGCATTTTCTGTACCATTTTAACTGAATTCTAACAACGTCTTAGAAGTAAATAAAATAAATAGAACTAGAAATCTAAATTTGATATTTGAGGGTAATTGATCTCACTATGGAAATTGTTCCTTCCATGCGAGTTTTTCCAGGCTCGCCCCAACCATCATTTATTGAATGGTCAAAGTTTGAAATCCATGGGTATTCCTCTGAGGTGATGTTCCTAAGTACACATACCGGCACTCATATTGATGCTCCATCTCATTTCATACCAGATTCTAGAACAATTGATAAAATTAAGGTAAGTAGATTCGTTAGTAGATCAATCCTGATAAAAATCCCGAAAAAGGCTGATCAACAGATCACGTTAAATGACATCATCAATTGCAAGATAAATGCGAACGACACAGTAGTATTTGCAACGGGGTGGGAAAAACGGTTCAAGAATGATAATTACATGATGAATAACCCTGGCTTATCTTTAGATGCTGCGGAATACTTGGTGAGTAACAGAGTGAATGCTGTTGCAATAGATGGACCAAGCATAGACAGAGGGGTTGACAACAATTTCAATATACATAGCGCCTTATTATCAAATGATATTCCTATAATAGAAAACCTTTGCAATCTTGAAGAGTTGAGCTCTGTTAAATCGTTTACGCTTATAGTCAATCCGCTAAAATTAGTGGGGGCATCTGGCTCGCCTGTTCGTGCGATTGCGCTAGTATGACAATTTTGAATATTATAATATGAGGTCTTGAAGTAGAATTATTCAATTCCTTTGTTTGATGTCCTCCAAATAACTGTTCCAAGGGCCGTTCCGTGTCACAAACAAATGTAAAGATGCAAAGAGTAAATGGCGAAGAATCATCAAGACTAGCACAGAAATTCGAATGAAGGTAGATATCGTTACGATCGCGGCTAACGGGAGCTGAGATCAGTGTGTAGACGCCGCAGATAGGATTAAACAATGCAGGCTATATTATCCGTGGGACTAGACGAAAGGTATAGTACAACATGAGTCCTAATGACGATCCCCTATGAAATAATAAGAAAAAAATGCCACATTCTTGGAATATGATTTGGGTTAGTCGAAGGATCTTAAAGATTTATCAATTCCGCATGAATGTCATAAGAGCGTCTTTGATAATTTCTGAAGTCCTCCCGGATCCGAATATTGTTTGATCTGGAAAGTTATGGATTTGGCTAGGCCCCGCATCGACAATTGCTGTTACTATCTTATCTGGGTCAGTACCAGTCAGTATATTCCAGCCGCCTTCCAGCGTCTCCACCCACTCTGTGTTATTTCGGATTGTAATACATGGAACGCCTAGCAAGTAGGATTCCTTCTGTATTCCACCAGAATCAGTAATGACTTTTTGAGCATTGAGCATTAACTTTATGAAATCAACATATCCAACAGGTTCAAGTAATATTACGTTTTCACAATTTTCCATTCTTTCGTATTGACCAGTTATCTTAAGTTTGTTAGTAGTACGGGGATGTATAGGGAATATAATCCTCATATCTATACCCCTGTGCAAAAGAGTCTCGAATACATGTATAATGGATTCCATTTTATTTTCGTAATTTGTGTTCTCAGCTCTGTGCATCGTAAATAGCATGTACGACTTTGCTTCTAATTCAAGATTGTCAAGTATCGAAGATTTCGATGCCAAATTTACGGCCTCTTTAATTATTTCGACCGATAAATCGCCGGTGTATAACACCTTCCCGGATACATGTTCGCTTTGTAAATTCTTCATGGCTGTATAAGTGGGGGCGAACAATTGGTCGCTAATATGGTCAGTCAATATTCTGTTGATTTCTTCGGGCATACTCCTATCAAAACTTCTCAACCCTGCTTCAATGTGGCCAATCTTAAGACTTGCCCTTGAGGCCGCGAACGCGCCCGCAAAAGTAGAGTTTGTGTCTCCATAGACGAGCACAATTTCAAACTTAGAATCAAGAAAAACCTTCTCCAGTTTCTTTATCATTTCGCCTGTCTGAAATCCTGACTCTCCTGAGCCAACATCCAATTCAATATCTGGCGGAGGCAAGTGAAATTCTTTGAAAAATATTTCTGATAACCGGTAGTCGTAATGTTGGCCTGTGTGAATGATAGTATGGTCGGAACAAGACATTATTGCCCTGTGAATCGGGGCTAATTTAACAAAGTTAGGTCTGGCTCCTACTACTGAAGCAATTTTCAAAAAAAGATATCGGTATACTATGACAAGTTGGATTACTTAATGGTTGTCATAATAATCTTGAGATTGTACTAGATTTATTTATTTATTCATATCAAGCCGCCGAATTTCTATCCTACCTAAAAATTTTCAGTCATATGAAGATAATGTGAGTTCCATTAAATTATTTAGATCAAAAATGGATTAATAGGACTGTATTTCATTGTTCACGTGATCTAAACTACCACTTCTTTCTTTTTATAAATATGAAATGCAAGAAAGATCTTTCAAGGTTAATAATCCAATTTAGCAATCTAATCATGCAATGCTAACCGGAAAGAAGCATAGTTCTATCTTAATTGATCAGGTATTGATGACTCATGTAATGCTGACACTAATTCTCGATACTTTCTATCGATGAATTCAAGTGATTCAGATAATTTCTTTGCTTTCCCATACTTAAAACGGACTAGTTCTCTGTGACGCCAGTAATGTTCTTCATCGGAAACAGAGATCGTTGTAAAATAATCAGGTCCTTTCAGAACATCGGGCAATTTTATATGATACGGGAATAAGTATTCCGCGGTAAACCATTCATCCCCATCAGGATAATCGTTTCCGGTTAAAATATCAAAGTATAGATGTATAATGTCCTCCATGGTTAGACTATCAGTCTTGATAGATGGGTGCGTTGGGTATGATTTATGGTAATCCATTTTTAGTAATTCTGGCTCAAAATAGACCTTTATTATGGCCTTCCTGAAGATCTCATTTGATTCCTTAAGGTTCAAAGATAAATAAACGAAGTCTACCCATTTTATAACCTTTTTATTTTATAAGACTACATATATGCGAATGAAATAAAGTAGCCGGTTGAACCCTTAAATTCCGTATTTATCTTCAGCTATCCGATAAGCTTGACATGAAGGGCGTTGCCATTGTAATTCTGATTACTTAGATACGATTATTAATATTAAGCTAAATCTCGTTTCAATATGAGAGCGGGGGTCGCCTAGCCTGGTAGGGCGTGGGATTGCTAATCCCATGTTCGAAAGAGCTCGTGGGTTCGAATCCCACTCCCCGCGCCATATTCCACGGTAATCAAGAGTATAATGACAAGGGAAAAACTCTGTGGATGACCAAAGGTTAAGAGTAGACTTATTGCAATAGTAGACTTCACGTTGATTTTAACTTCTCAATTATTAATATCGTCACGCTATTTGACCAAGATGGATAGAGAACCTGACTGAATAAAATATAAGATCTAATGGCCACCGATCAGTATCGCCCGTAATTTCCTGACTCGGCAGCCTTCAAAAAAAGTACATTGTAGATACCACATGAACAAACCTAATTTTCATTCAGGTGGAAATAGTAGTTTGAAATATTTTCAGTGATGCAAATCTTCGAAATCAATTGCGGCTGAATGTGGCATTTCATTGGATGAACCAGATAATGTATTTATGCAATACTCAAATTAACCATGGAAACTACATCTGAAATCATTAAGGCTGGAACCAAATATACATTCTATTTCACCATGGGCGATATCAGATTTTACAGCATTCTCTATTGATGTAGCTATCTCACTCCTTATTTTTTCGTCAACAGCGCCCTTTGTTGCGAAAGGATTAGGAAGATTTCGTTCGTTTGGAGTTACTTGATAACGAGAAGAGGTACTTGTATCGTTCACATATCCAGCTGCAGGTAAAGCATCAAAATCCTGTGTTATTGTAGAAATTATTAAATCCTCAGAGACATCCATCGATTCAACACCACCAACCACATGATACGTGGTATTAAATGATCCCATAAAGGATGCGTCGGATGCGATAGTGTATGAGTTCGTGGCAACCTTTGTTATGTGCAGGGTTTGGTTCCCCGATTGACTTGCTTCTTCTTTCTCAGTTAATGTGTTAATCTGGCCAAGTACTGAAGTCATATACTGGAATGCTGTCAGGCTAATGGCTAGCGATAGAAATAAGAACAATAGATTTGAAGTAGAATTTTTTATTGTCATTTGAAGTTCGGCTTTTCAATTCCGATCAAAATGGGTTCCCTATAAACTTATGAAAATAAAAATTCTAATTTCCTCGTTGCATCCATTATGAGGACACTGAATACTGCTGAAAGTGAAATCTAGTCTGGCCTTTCTAATCAATTCATTGACAAATATCCTACCAATAATTACTTATTGCTTGAAGGAAAGGCAAGCTTAACTAAGGCTATTCGAGGGTTGACCTTAAAATGCATTTAGACTAGTTATTATGTAAGGACAGGCTTAACATATATTAATATGGTGAATTATTCTAGCGGGAATATAGGACGTTCTTCATTACATAACCCCAAGAATGGGCAACAGAGAATTGTGACAGACAGAGATAATAATTCTCATCTCGAGGTATTTTTTAATGGGAGTTGGAGACATGACAGTAGTTGTAAGGAATTCACGAATAAGGAGTGTAGAAAGTAGGTGATTCCAAGCCAGAGTTAACTTGTATTAATTTCAAGCTCTGTGAATCTTTCAGCTCAGTAAGTTCTAGTCGGAATTTGAATGTGATTTAACAGAAGAAGTGGTTTCGTGTATGGAAGAAAAAGGAACTAGAGGCTAAACCAGCAGTTTTTGAACGGTCTATCTATTATCATAGTAGGGTTCATAATATATCATCACCGTTCCAACCCTTTTCAAAGTATTTTACTCGTTCCTTCTTAAATTCCCTTGAACTATATAGAATTCGGTAATCCTTAATTCCCACGGTGTTCGATATTTCTGTTGCAATTGTTTCGGCTGCTTCAGTTGTTCGTGCATGAATCATGCTAAACAAACTGAAAGGCCAATCTGCATAAATGGGTCTTTGGTAACAGTGACTTACCTGCGGGAAAGATGCAATCTTGTAACCCGTCTCGTCAACCTTTTCTTCTGGGACATTCCACACAACCATGCCATTGGCAGAAAATCCAGCTTCACGGTGGCGCAATATGGCTGCGAATCTTCTCATCACACCAGATTTCTCAAACTCCTTTGCCTTTGAGAGAAGTTCGGCCGTAGTTAGGCCAAGATTTTTGGCACCTGTTGTAAACGGTTCTGGAACAAGTTGTAAATCCTTTTGTAATTCTCGGATAAAACCCTTGTCTTGATCTGTTAGTAGGACCTTGCCTGGATTAATCACCTTTACAGCATCGGTAGGCTCTGGTTTTTCCGCATCATCATTTACCATGTCTAGTCTCACACCAATCTTATAGAGTTTCAAGGTCGGCAATAATCTATATTTCAGAACCCCATTAAGGGCAGCCATCCTGTCCAATACCGCCTTCATGCTTTCATTTGGAGGAACAGCAAGGGTAAACCACATGTTGTATTCGTGATTTCTTTCATAGTTGTGGCTGACTCCTGGATGTCTATTAATTTGAGAAGCTACTTCATCAAGTTTGTCAGTCTCAACCGAGAAAGCAATTAAGGCGCTTTTATAGCCAAGACGTCGGGTATCGAAAATTGCGCTTATTTGTCTTATTAGGCCCACATCCTTTAGACGGGCAATTCTGTGGATAACATCCTGCTCGGATATTTTATGTTCTTTTGCAATCTCAAGAAATGGTCGTTGAATTAGGGGGAAAGACCATTGTATACTATTTAGTAGTTCTTTATCTTTCTTATCCAAACGTTCTTCCTGGAGTGATGTTGATGCTGTCATGACCGTTCTTCTCATTCGTCGTGGTACGCATCATCAATTAAAACTTATCTTCAAGTATCGAAGCCTAAAACCATGTAGGTTCCATCGATATGTTGTCTAGCACAGAACATATGTAGTCATACTACATCATTTTTTCGTTGTTCGATGGCATTTAGTCAATTACCCGATTAAATGATCTAATCAAATAAAAAAACTATATGATGTGGATAAGACCGTATGAATAAGCATAGCATTTGAAGTCATCCTACTATCGTTAATTACGGACACAGAAGTTAAGTATTTTTTGTACATTCATAAGAGTTAGTCTAAGGCTAGAAATGTACTATAATATTGGACTAGTGAAATTGTCCTTGTCACCTCAAGAAATGTTTTTTAGTCAATAAATCTTTCGGAGTTGATCAGATGAAGATTTTAGTGACGGGGGGAGCAGGTTTCATAGGCTCCAATCTCGCAAATGCTTTGTTACATGAGATAAAAAATAGTTCCCAATACGCTGCGGAGCAACAGTTGATGAGTCAGGGAGAGAATCGTGTAAATGATGAAAGAAATGATAAGAGTAGTGAAGTGATCGCTCTAGATGATCTTTCCCTCGGAACTCCTTCAAATTTGTCAAAGGGAGTGAAATTTGTTGAAGGCTCTGTGATGAATTATGATCTGGTATTAGAGCTTGGTAAAGGCTGCGATTACATTTTTCATCAAGCTGCGTTGAGTTCTTCACCTATGTTTGTGGGTGATCCTAGAAAGGGTATTGATACAAATGTGATGGGTTTTATGAATATCATGGAATCAGCGAAGAGAAATAAGGTCAGGAAGATCATCTATGCTTCTTCTTCTTCTATTTATAATGGGTTGCCCACACCTTACAGGGAATCAGCTAACATTACACCCAAGACATTCTATGAATCATCCTTTTTTTGTCGGGAAGTAATTGCCCAGACCTACAATTTAGAATATGGAGTAGAATCAATAGGACTTAGATACTTTAGCGTATATGGACCAAATGAAAGACACAAAGGAAGATTTGCGAATAACATCTCACAGTTTATTTGGGATATTGCAGAAAACCAAAAGAGTCCAATTATATATGGTGACGGAACCCAGACTCGGGATTTTACTTTCGTAGATGATGTAGTTCATGCAAATATCTTAGCAATGGGGAAAAAGCAGGATAAGAGATCAGCCAGTGGAAGTAACAATAATAACAACGTCAAAAATTATTGGAGAAAGAATAATTTGGGTCCTGGATTTGGTATCTACAATATCGGAACTGGAATACAAACCTCGTTTAATAGTGTGGTTGAAATTATAAATAAATGGTTAGGTACTGATATAAAGCCGACCTATGCGGAAAACCCAATAAATAACTATGTGCAGCATACATTGGCAGACATATCCCTTGCAAGACTAGAATTAGGATATGAACCAAAATGGGAAAACGTGGAAGACGGAATCAAACGGCTAATATCGCACTATCGATCCTCAGATTCGTTATCATCCTCCTCATCCTCCTC
>Ga0193739_1000159_pt1 | contig 18250 bp, 13 predicted proteins | sample L2a2metaG_FD_144926 | JGI IMG/M metagenome (GOLD analysis project Ga0193739, IMG submission 144926) | Soil microbial communities from a riparian zone of the East river system, Colorado, United States - L2a2 | ecosystem: Environmental > Terrestrial > Soil > Riparian zone | place: USA: East River...
CTGCTCGACGCCGCCAACCCCGTGACCCGGCGGCAACGCGAGGGACTACAGCTGGTGCGCGAACGCCTCGGTGCCCCGGGTGCCGCGGATCGTGTCGCGGAGCTCGCCGCCGGATTGATCAGGTGAAGCTGCGTTGGGCGGAGCCGATCGCGACGCGGATCGGCTCCGCGCTGGTCCGCTCCCTCGCGGCGACGTGGCGATACCGGGTGACGGGCGATGAACACGTGCGGGCGCTGCGTGAGAAGCGGCGCCCGTTCGTGTTCGTCCTCTGGCACAGTCGCATTCTGCCGTTGCTCTATCGCCATCGCGGGGAGGACGTCGTGATGTTGATCAGCCGCCACCGCGATGGAGGCTATATCGCGGACGTGGGGTCGCGCTGGGGATACCGCTCGGTGCGCGGGTCCACGAAACGTGGCGGGGAAGTGGGACTGCTGGGGATCGTGCGCGCGTTGGAAGGGGGAGCGGAGGTCGCCATCACCCCCGACGGGCCGCGCGGGCCCGCGGAGCGCGTACAGCCGGGTGCCATCGCCGCCGCGCAGCACGCCGGCGTGCCGATCATCGCTGTCGGGGTCCGTCCGTCGTCCGCCTGGTACGCCCGTTCGTGGGACCGCATGTGCATTCCCAGGCCGTTTGCCGCGATCGACGTGGAGTACAGTCCGCCCATCCGAATTGGCGCCGGCAAGGAAGGCCTGCGAGAGGGAATCGCGGTCGTCCAACGCACCCTGCACGGCGTGACGGGAACGGCGTGAGCGCACAGCGGGTCGCGCACTGGCTCTGGTGGAGCAACGCGGCGCCGGCGCGAGCCGCGCGCGGTCTGCTGCTGCCGTTCGCCATGGCCTATCGCACCGTCATGAGCGCCCGGGCAACCGCCTACGCCCGAGGTTGGCTGCGCCAGCGACCGTTGCCGTTGCCGGCTGTGGCCATCGGCAACCTGGCGGTGGGTGGAGCAGGGAAGACGCCGTTCGCCGCGTGGACCGCGGCATACTTCGCTCGACACGGCGTCAGGCCAGGCGTCTTGCTCCGCGGCTATCGCGGGGATGAGCAGGTCGTGCACCAGCGTTTGGTCCCCGACGCGATCGTCGTTCCCAACGCGGATCGGCTGGCAGGCGCCGAGCAGGCGCGCGCGCAGGGAGCACGCGTGCTGGTCCTCGATGACGCCTATCAGCGTCTCGACTTTCGGCGTGATGTGAACGTCGCCGTTGTCAGCACGGAGAGCGCACCACCGCGCCATGTGGCGTGGCCGCTGCCCGCCGGGCCATGGCGGGAGGACTGGAGCGCGCTGGGCCGCGCGAACGTCATCCTGGTGACGCGGCGGCGCGCCGCGGTCGCCGAGTCGCACCGGCTCGTAACTCGCATCGCGCAGCGCTGGCCGGAGGCCGTCGTCGCGAGCGTACACCTGGCACTCGACGGGCTCTCAGGGCTCAGGAGCGGCCGGCGGCTGGAGCTGTCCGCGCTCGCCAAGAAGCGCGTCCTGGTTGCTGCGGGGATCGCCGATCCGGTCAGCTTCGCGGCGCAGGTGCGCGCGACTGGGGCCACGGTGCAACTCATGGCGTATCAAGACCATCACGGTTATCCCCCCGGCGACGTGGCCCGGCTCGCGCGAGCCGCAAAAGATGCCGATTATGTTGTAGTCACCGAGAAAGACGCGGTGAAGCTGCGGGGCCGATGGCCTGCCGAGACCCCGGAACCGCTCGTGGCGGAGCTGGCGCTGCGCTGGGAATTGAACGGCGACGCGGTCGAGCGCGTCCTGGAAGAGGTACTCAAAAAGGTCGTATGAGCGAACCTGCGATTATCCGTCCCGACAAACAGACGTTCCTCGCCGAGGAGAATCCCTTCGAGGCGATGATGGAGCGCTTCGATCACGCGGCGAAGCTGCTCAACCTCGATCGCGGTCTCTACAAGGTTCTGCGCAACCCCGAAAAACAGATCATCGTCTCGGTCCCCATCCTCCGTGACAGCGGCGAGGTGGAGGTCTACACCGGCTATCGCGTGTTGTACAACACCTCGCGGGGTCCGGCCAAGGGCGGTATCCGGTTCGATCTGAACGTCACGCTCGAAGAGGTCAAGGCGCTGGCGGCCTGGATGACGTGGAAGTGCGCGTTGGTCAGCATCCCGTTCGGCGGCTCCAAAGGCGGAGTGGTGTGCGACCCGAGCACGATGTCCATGGCCGAGCTCGAGCGGGTCACCCGGCGCTACACGTCGAGCATCATCGAAACGCTCGGCCCCGATTCCGACGTCCCCGCGCCCGACGTCAACACGAACGAGCGTGTGATGGCGTGGATCATGGACACCTATTCCATGCACAAGCGCCACACCGTGACCGCCGTCGTGACGGGCAAGCCCGTCGAGATGGGCGGCTCGCTGGGACGGCGCGAGGCGACGGGGCGCGGCTGCATGATCGTGACGCGCGAGGCGCTCGCGAAGCTGGGCATGTCGCTGAAGGGTGCGCGTGTCGCCGTACAAGGATTCGGCAACGTCGGCTCGATCGCCGCGGAGCTGATGGCCCAGGCGGGCGCCATCATCGTCGCCGTGTCCGATAAGTCGACCGCGCTCCACAATCCCAAGGGCCTGGACGTGCCGGACCTGATCAAGTGGGTGAAGGAGCACCGCCAGCTCGCCGGGTACGCCAAGGCCGAAACGATCCCGCACGAGCAGGTGCTGACCGTCGACTGCGATGTGCTGGTCCCCGCCGCCACCGAGAATGTCATCACCCGCAAAAACGCCCCCCATATCAAAGCCAAGATCATCTGCGAAGGCGCGAACGGACCGACCAGCGCGGCGGCGGACAAGATTCTCGAGGATAAAGGCGTATTTGTGATTCCCGACATTCTCGCGAATGCTGGCGGCGTGACGGTGAGCTACTTCGAATGGGTGCAGGATCGCGGCGGCTACTTCTGGGACGAGGACACCGTCAACCGGCGGCTCGAGGCGATTCTGGTCCGCTCGTTTGGCGAAGTGATGGCGAGCGCGTCCAAGCACAAAGTCGCCAACCGGATCGCGTCCTACATCGTCGCCGTGGATCGCGTGGCGGGAATGCACCGGCTGCGCGGCATGTATGCCTGATGCGCTATCGCGTCGTCGCGCTGGGAGGAAGCCGCATGAAAAGCGCGGCGCTCCGCGCGGCCTGTGACGACTACCTGAGCCGGATCCGCCACTACGCCACAGTCGAGGAACGCGAAGTGAAAGAGGCGCGAATCCCTGAGGATTCGCGCGTCATCGCGTTATCGCAGCAGGGAGAATCGTGGACCTCGGAGCAGCTCGCCGACCTCACGGGGCGCTGGGAGCTGGAGGGGCGCGATGTGACGTTTGCGATCGGCGATGCCGACGGATTGCCGGAGGACATCCTCAAGCGCGCGGAGCGGACCTGGAGTCTTGGGCCACTGACGCTACCGCATGAGTTGGCGCGCGTGGTCGTCTACGAGCAGCTCTACCGCGCGTACACCATCCGCCGCGGAGAGAAGTACCATCGCGGATCCTGAATCCCTCCTGACGGCGGCCGATCGCATCGCGCTGCTCGCGCTCGCGCGCTGCGCCATCGCAGCAGGTCTGGCGGGACGCGCGGCACCCACGATTCCCGACGTCTCCCCAGCCGTACAGCACCGCGGCGCGTTCGTCTCCCTGCACGCGGCGGACGGAGATCTCAGGGGCTGCATCGGTCACGTGAACGCCGACCGGCCACTCGGTGAAGTCATCCGGCGGGTGGCGCTGTCCGCGGCACAATCGGACCCGCGGTTCGCGCCGGTGACCCCGGAAGAGCTCTCGCAGCTGCGCATCGAGATCTCCGTGCTCACCGAGCCGGTGCGGGTCGAGGGTCCGGACCTGTGCCGCCTGGTGATCGGCCGCGACGGCCTCTTGGTGCGCCACGGCCGCGCGCAGGCCGTATTGCTACCCCAGGTGGCGACGGAGCAGGGGCTCGGGCCCGAGGCGTTTCTGAGCGCCGTTTGTCACAAGGCAGGACTGGCACCGGGCAGCTGGCGGGAACCCGCCACCCACGTCTTCACGTTCACAGCGGACGTCTTCGCCGAATGACCGAATGGTTCGAGCAGTGGTTCGGTGAGGAGTATCATGCGCTCTATCCGCACCGGGACGACGAGGATGCGCGGCGGGCAGTCGCGCTCATCCGCAGCGTCGTGACGTGGGGAGCCGGCGACCGCATTTTGGACCTCGCGTGCGGCCCTGGCCGCCACGCGGCGGAGCTGGAGCGCCTGGGAGGGCAGGTCATCGGGTTCGATCTCTCGCGCGCGATGCTGCGGCGCGCCCGCGAGCGCGCCCGCGCCGGCCTGGTGCGCGGAGACATGCGGGCACTCCCGTTTCGGGACGGCAGCTTCACGCTGGCGGTGAACCTGTTCACCTCCTTTGGCTACTTTCTGGACGACGGCGAACATCGTCTCGTCGTCCGCCAGGTCGTCGCCGCGCTCGCGCCGGGTGGCCACTTCGTCCTGGACTATCTCAACGCGGAGCAGGTGCGACGGACACTCGAGCGCAGTGACCAGGACAGCTCTCTTCGCTCAGCGCGCGTGACTCGTCGTATTGAGGGGGGTGGCCGTTTCGTGATCAAGGAGATCGAACTGCGCGATGAAGGTCGCCGCTTTGAAGAGCGCGTGCGCCTCTATGACACCGACGAGCTGACCGCGCTGCTCAGCGACGCGGGACTGCGCGTCGCGGCGCGTTTCGGTGACTATGACGGCGGTCCCGCCGGCCCCGACGCGCCGCGCGTGATCCTCGTGGGTGCCCGCTCGTGATCTCGCGTATCGTCTCGACGCTGCCGCCTCCGGAGGGGATGGGCCGCCTTCCCGCCGGAAAGCCGCGGCGCATCGATCCGGGTGTGCTGTCGGCGACGCTCCCCGGGCCCGGCCGCGATCGACTTGCGGCTGGAGAGGTATTGGTCGTCACGACGGGCCAGCAACCCGCGTTGTTCACCGGCCCCCTCTACACGGTCCATAAGGCGCTGACGGCAATCGTGCTCGCACGCTGCCTGGAGGCGGAGCGCGGTGTGCCCGTCGTGCCGGTGTTCTGGGTGGCGGGGGACGATCACGATTTTGCGGAAGCGAATCATGCCTGGGTGCTCGGTCGCGACGGTGAGCCCGTGAAAATCGTGTTGCGCGAGCGCCCACATGAGGCGCCGCAGCTGCCGCTGTTCCGCGAGCTGTGTGGCACAGAGATCGGGGCGACGCTCGAGGCGTTGAACACCGCCTTGCCCGACTCGGAGTTCAAGCCCGGTGTGCTGGCGTGGCTCGAGAAGGCATATCGATCCGATACCAACCTGGCTGATGCCGGCGCGGAAGCCATCAACGCGCTGTTGGCGAGCCGTGGCCTGGCGGTCTTCCGCGCGCACGATCGCGCGGCAAAACGCGTCGCGGCCCCGTGGATTCTGCGCGGTCTGAACGAAACGCTCGCCGACGGTCTTACGCCGGTGCTGGTTGAAGGAACGCTGGGACGGGATCGCCTGCGCAAAGAGGGTGCAGACTTTGTCACGCGCCGGAGCGGCGAGAAGTTCACGCGGGCACTGCTCGAAAAAATCGCAGCCGATGCACCCGAACGCCTGTCACCCAACGTGCTGTTGCGGCCGGTCGTCGAGGCCGCCCTGTTTCCCACCGTCGCGTACGTCGGGGGGCCGGGCGAGATGGAATACCTGCCCGAGTCCGCGCCGCTGTTTTCCAGTCTCGGTGTTGCGCCGCAGACGCCCGTCCAGCGCTGGTCAGGGCTCATCATCGAAGCGCGTATCGAGAAGGTGCTCACCAAACACGGGCTCACGCCCGCGGCCTTCGATGGCAAGCCGGGCGTGCTCGAGACGCGCCTGGCGCAAGCGGATGTCCCTCCCGATCTCGTTGCGGCGCTGACGGAGCTGCGCGGTGACATCGAGTCCCGTTTCGCGCGGATCAGCGGCGAGGTGCAGAAGGTTGATCCGACTCTCGAGCGGACCGTGGAGTCGGCACGCAACGCGGCACTGGCGGGGACGCACGAGATCGAGAAAAAGCTGGTGGCGAGTCTCAAGCGGGCACAGGGCACGCAGGCCAGCCAGCTGGCCCGGGCGCGCGCGGCGCTCGCGCCGAATGGAAAGCCGCAGGAACGGGTGCTTACGGTCGCCTCATTCCTGGCGCGCTACGGCACTTCGCTGCTGGACGAAATCGAAGCCGAGGTGGCGCGCTGGGCCACAGGTACCTAGAATCCGATCCATGTGGGTGCTCGCTGTAATTCTCATCGTCGCGCTGCTGATTCCGGTCGCCGCGATCCTCGTGGATTCGCCGCTCGGCAAATCCGTGGCGCGCCGGATGGAAGGGGGGGGCGGCGCGGACGGCGCGCTTGAGCTGCGCGACGTCCAGCGCAAGGTCGAGCTGCTGGAAACCGAGCTGGAGGATCTCAATCGCTCGGTGGCAGGCATGCGCGAAGAGCTGCAATTCATGCAGCGCCTGCTGGAAGACCCCCGCCGAAAGAAACCGACCTCCTGACGGCCGGCCGCCACGCGGCCCGCGTGGCCGCCGGCATTCTCGTCACTCGCGTGCTCGGCTACGTCCGCGAGCGCGTCTTCGCCCACTACTTCGGCAATGGCGCCGGCGCGGATGCCTTCCGCGCGGCGCTGCGCATCCCTAACGCGCTCCGCAACCTGCTCGGCGAAGGGACGCTGTCGGCGTCGTTCATTCCGGTCTATGCGGGACTGAATGAGCAGAATAAGCCGGCCGCGCGCGCCCTCGCCGGCGCGATCCTCGGGCTGCTGTTGCTGGCGAGCGGCATCCTCACGCTGATCGGTATTGCGTTCGCACCGGAGATCACGGCCGTGGTCGCCCAGGGGTTCGACGGGCCGCGGCGCGAGCTGACGACGGTGCTCGTCCGCATTCTCTTCCCGATGACCGGGCTCATGGTCGTGTCGGCCTGGTGCCTGGGGATCCTCAACACGCACCGCCGCTTCTTTCTCCCGTACGCTGCGCCGGCGCTGTGGAACGTCGCGGGAATCGCGGCCATGGTCGGCGCGGCCGCATGGCTCTCAGGCAAAGGACTGGCGCCGGCGGATCAGCTGTACCGGCTGGCGCTCGCGTTGGCGTGGGGGACGGTGGTGGGGAGCCTCCTGCAGATCGCCGTGCAGCTTCCCGCCTGCTGGCGACTGCTCCAGGGCATTCCGCTGCGCGTCAGTCTTGCGCCGCAAGGCGTCAGGCAAGTGGTCGTCGCATGGGCGCCGCTCGTCATCGGCGCCGGCGTTGCGCAGCTCTCCGGCCTCATCGATACGTTCCTCGGCTCGTTTACCGGCGAGGGCGGTCTGGCGAGCCTTGGGTACGCCCAGCTCGTTCAAGTGCTCCCGATCAGCCTGTTCGGGGTGGCGGTCGCCGCTGTCGCGCTGCCGGACCTGGCGCGCGACGCGACCACGGCAGCGCCCAACGAGCAGCTGCGGGCGCGGATCGCCGTCGGGTTTCGCCGCATCGCGTTCTTCGTCGTCCCGTCCGCGTTTGCCTTCGTCGCCCTTGGGCCGACGATCATCGGGGCGCTGTTTCAGACCGGCCGTTTCGACATCGATGACACGATGCTCGTGGGCGGTGTCCTCGCCGCGTATGGCATCGGCCTGTTGGGCCAGGCGACGGTCAAGCTGTTTGCGTCCGGCTTTTACGCGTTGCGCGACACGCGCACGCCGGTGCGGATCGCGGTCGTGTCGCTCGTGGTGTCGGCGATTCTGTCCTGGCTCCTGATGCGGCGCTTCGGACCTGCAGGCATCGCTCTTGGGTCGTCATTGGGTGGCACACTGAACACCGTGCTGAACCTGCGCTATCTCGACCGCCGCATCGGCACGGTGCTGCAACCCGGCGACTGGCGCGCGCTCGGCCTGGTGGTGGCTGCGGGGATAGCGGCGGCGGCAGTGGCCTATGGTATGGACCACCTCGTGGCCCTTTGGCGCCCCATCCCGCGTGGCATTGCCGTGCTGGGTATCTTTGGTGTGGCATACGGGGCGCTCACTTTGGCGTTCCGCCATCCCGACGCGATACGCGCATGGCAATCTCGGACCGGCTCGCCCGCCAACTAGCGGCACTTCCCGCTCGCCCCGGCGTCTACATCTGGAAAGACGCCGAGGGGCTCATCTTGTACGTGGGGAAGGCGAGCAACCTTCGATCTCGCGTCCCCGCCTACTTCGCTGGTGAGCCGGGTAGTCCGGAACGGGAAGCATTGCAAGGACAGATCGCCGATCTCGAGACGATCATCGTCCCGAACGAGGCGCAGGCGCTGCTGCTCGAGAACACGCTCATCAAGGAAAACCAGCCGAGATTCAACATCCGGCTGCGCGACGATAAGAGTTATCCGCAGATTGCCGTGACGCTGGCCGAGCCGTTCCCACGCGTGCTGGTGGTGCGGCGCGTGACGATCCCGGGGGCACGGTACTTCGGTCCGTACACCGACGTCGCCACGCTTCGGCAGACGCTCAAGATCATCCGCCGCATCTTCACCGTGCGGTCGTGCTCGTGGCACCTGCCGGAGGATGCACCCGACCGGCCGTGCCTCGATTTTCACATCGAGCGCTGCAAGGCGCCGTGTGTCGGTTACCAAACCGCGGAAGACTACCGTCGCATGATCGACGACGTGGTCCTGTTCCTCACGGGAAAGACGCTCGAGGTCCGGGGGCGGCTGCGCCAGCGAATGCAGGAGGCCAGTGACGCGCAAGACTACGAGCGGGCAGCGCAGCTCCGCGACGCGCTCAAGTGGCTCGACCAGCTCGAGCAGCCGCAGACGGTGGAGGTCGTGGGCGGCGGCGATGCCGACGCGATCAGCCTGGCTCGCGATGGCGACGATGCGGCAGGGGTGATTCTACGCATTCGGGACGGTCGCCTGGTGGCGCGTGAACACCGGTTTCTGGAGCATGTCGAGCACGCGCCCGAAGGCGAGGTGCTGCGCACGTTTCTGGTCGGGTACTATCTGCCGCTGGAGCAGCGCGCCCAGCGCGTCGTGCTGCCGTTCGCGCCGGCCGATTTCGACGCGGTGCGCGAGCTGACGCCAGGCGTCGAGTTCGTCGTCCCGCAACGCGGGTCGGCGGCGAAGCTGGTGGAGCTCGCCGATCAGAACGCGCGGCACCTGCTGGATAGCTTCAAGATCGAGTCGTTCGATATCGACGAGCGCGCGGCCGACCCCGTGTTCGCGCTGGGCCGCGATCTCGGTCTGCCGGTCGTGCCACGAGCGATGGTATGCATCGACATCTCGACCAATCAGGGTCGAGACACGGTGGGATCGCTCGTGTGGTTCGAGGGAGGCCGGCCTCGCAAGGCCGAATACCGCCGCTACCGGATCAAAGGGGTAGAAGGCATCGATGACTTCGCGGCCATGAAGGAGGTCGTGTCGCGTTTCCTCACTCGGCGCATTGCGGAAAAGAAGCAGATCCCCGATCTGATCGTGATCGACGGAGGGAAGGGTCAGTTGGCCGCTGCCGTCGAGGCTGCGCGGCAACAGGGGCAGGAGCGGTTGCCGATCGTGAGCCTCGCAAAACGGGAAGAGGAGGTATTCCTGCCAGGCTACGCTGATCCGCTGCGGTTGTCGCGCCGCAGTCCATCGCTCAAGCTGTTGCAGCGCGCGCGGGACGAAGCGCACCGCTTTGCGGTCACCTACAGCCGCAAGCGGCGCTCGCAGCGTACGATCACGTCGGAGCTGCTGCGCATTCCCGGCATCGGGCCGGCACGGCGGCGCCTGCTGCTGGAGCGGTTCGGGTCGCTGGCCGGCGTGCGAACTGCCACTCCCGCGGAGATCGCCGCCCTGCCCGGATTCTCCACCACGCTGGCGGACCGCATCCTCGACCGGTTGCATCAACGCGCGTGACCACCTGGACTCTGGAGTGCTCGGCGTGCGATCCGATCCGCACGCGCGGTGCCGACGGCTTCCCAGCGGCGTGCGATATCTGCGGATCACCCTACCTGGTACGCTACGCCTCGCTCCCTCTTCCCGAATTGAAGTTGCAGCTGCGGCGGCAGCGCTGGACGATGTGGCGCTACGACATGTGGCTGCCCCTCGCCGACGGCGAGCATCCGATCACCCTCGGCGAAGGGGGCACGCCGTTGCTCCGGGTTGAACGGATCGCGGCGCGCCACGGGTTCGATAAGCTGTGGGTCAAGGACGAAAGCACGAACCCGACCGGCTCGTTCAAAGCACGGGGGCTGGCCGTGGCTGTCACCCGAGCGGTCCTCGCGGGGGCGAAGGAGTTCGTCATTCCGACGGCCGGGAACGCTGGGATCGCGCTCGCCGCGTATGCCACGCGCGCGGGCGCGCAAGCGCGCGTGTACGCTCCCGCGACGACGCCGAGTCCGATTCTGGCGCAGATCAAGGCGTTTGGCGGCGACCTCATGCTGCGCGACGGTCATATCGGCGACTGCGGGATCGCAGCCAGCCTGCACGCCGCGAACACCGGCGCGATCGACGTATCGACGCTGCGCGAGCCATACCGCATCGAAGGCAAGAAGACCCTCGGCCTCGAGCTGGCCGAGCAGTTGGGATGGACACTCCCCGACTCGATCATTTATCCCACCGGCGGTGGGACGGGTCTCATCGGGATGTGGAAGGCGTTTCAGGAGCTGCGCGACGGCGGTTGGGTGCGCGGCCCGCTGCCGCGCATGTTCACGGTTCAGTCAACAGGTTGCGCGCCCGTCGTGCAGGCGTTCGAGACCGGCGCCGACCGCTGCTCGGGCTGGCCCGATCCGAAGACGGTTGCAGCCGGCTTGCGGGTACCCAACCCCCTCGGTGACCGGTTGATGTTGCGCGCATTGCGGGAGAGCAACGGCGGGGCAGTGGCTGTGAGCGATGAGGCGTTGGTGGCTGCGGCGAGCGAGCTGCAACACGCCGAGGGGATCGACGCCTCACCGGAAGGTGGGGCGGCCTTGGCGGGCGCGCTGGAGCTGAAGCGCTTGGGCACGCTGCGGGAGGGAGAGCGCATCGTGCTCTTCAATACCGGTGCCGGGTGGCTCTACAGAGCCTAACCCGTTTATATTTCAATACTTCGGCCCATGCGCATCGCCATCCTGGATCCGGCTGCTGGCATCAGCGGCGATATGACGTTAGCGGCCCTCCTCTCCCTCGGCCTGCCGATCGAATGGCTCGAGGAGCTACCCGGACGTCTCGGGGTAGGGGGGGGGGATGTTCGCGTTACGGTCCGCGACGTTCGGCGGGCCGGTATCACCTGCAAGCAGGTCGAGTTCGCGATTCCCGAGCAGCCGCACGGTCGTCACGTTGGTGAGCTGCTCCAACTCGTCGAGCGCGCCCCGATCTCCGATTGGGTGAAGGAACGCGCCCTCCGCGCGTTTCGACTGGTGGGAGAGGCCGAGGGACGTGTCCATGGTGTCGCGCCCGAGAAGGTGCATCTGCACGAGGTCGGCGCTGTAGACGCGGTGCTCGATATCGTCGGCGCGATTGAGGGATTCGAGCGACTGGGCGTTGACGCTGTGCATCATTTCCCGGTCGCAGTCGGTCGGGGGTGGGTAGAGGCCGCGCACGGGCGATTGCCCGTGCCAGCGCCGGCCACGGCGATTCTGCTTGAGGGTTTGGAAATCGCGGCAGACGGTCCAGTGGAAGGCGAAGCGACGACACCGACCGGGGCGGCCCTGCTGCGTGTGCTCTCCGCCGGCGCGCCGCCCGACCGGTGGCGAATGGTGGGAAGCGGGTGGGGAGCGGGTCAGCGCGATCCCAAGCACTATCCGAACGCGCTGCGCATTCTCGTTGGCGAGGCTGCGAGTGAGGCAGGCCGGGTGGTATTGCTGGCAACGGACGTGGATGACATGAGCCCCGAATACGTCGAGCCGTTACGCCAGGCGCTGATCGGCGCTGGGGCGCTCGATGTGCAGACGTGGCCCGTCCAGATGAAGAAGGGGCGCCAGGGATTCCGGGTCGAGGTGATGGCACCGGAGGCGCTCGCCGAGGCGGTGACGGCGGAGTTGTTCCGCCACAGCACGACGGCCGGCGTGCGGCGCTGGATTGCAGAACGGGCGACGTTGCCGCGGCATCAGCTCACGGTGCACTTGGACGGTGTCGCGGTTCGGGTGAAGGTATTGGATGGCGGCAATGTGGGGGGGCGGGGGGGGCGGGGGGGGCGGGTAAAACCGTAATACGACGATGTGCTGGCGGCGGCAAAGGCATTAGGGCGGCCGCCGATTGAGGTGGCGCGCGCGGTGGAGCGCGACGCCGAGGCTCTTATTTCGAAATCCAAGGAGTGAATGTGCGAACAGTTCGTAATCTTGCGGTATTGATGTCAACCATGCTGACGGCACCGCTCGCCGCGCAAACGGCGCGTTGGGCGGAGGCCAAGTGCGACTTGAAGCCGGGCCATTTCCTCGTCAACAGCGGCCTGCTGTATCTCAAGAGTGCGAGCAACACGCGATTCGAGGATCAGCGGCAGAAAGACCTGGGCGACGCGCAGCGCGTCCTGAATCAGGCGCTGACGACGGGCGGTCAGGAGAAGAATCCGGCCGCCTGGTACTACCTGGGTCGCTACTACATCCTGACGAACGACGCGTCGGGGGTCGATACGGCCTTCGCTCGTGCCCAAAGCCTGAAGCCTGAATGCAAGGACGACATCGGGGTGTGGCGCCGGGTCGTGTGGGTGCCGACGTTCAATGCGGGCGTCGCCGCGTGGCAGGCCAACAACACCGATTCCGCCATTGCGTCGTTCCGGCGCGCCAACGCCATGTTGCCGGACGAGCCGACCGGTTTCAAATACGTCGCGACGCTGTTCTTCAATTCCGGCAAGGCGGATTCGGCGGTCGTGTATTTCCGGCGCGCCGCGGAGGTCGCGGCGAAGGATCCAAAGTTCGCGCAGGACCGGAAAGACGCCCTGTACAACCTCGCGCGGATCGAGCAGAGCCAGCAGCATTGGCCCGAGGCTGAGGCGACGTATCGCGAGTACCTCACGCTGTATCCCAATGATCCCGAAGTGCTGGCCGCGCTGGGCAGCATACACATGCAGCGTGGTAACAAGGATAGCGCGTTCGCGATTTACAAACAGATCATCGCGCGTGGGGACTCGATGGGCTTCTACTCCCTGCTACGGACGGGCGTGGAGATCTCGCAGAGCGTTCCCGAGGAACCCGACACCGCGGCCGCGGGCCGCGATTGCCGCACCGCAGCCAGGGCAAACCGGCCGCCGCTCACTGCGGCGCGCATTCGCGCGCGCTGCGACTCCGTCACGGCTGGTATGGCGAAAGCCTTTGACGCGAGCTCGCAAGAGGCCTTCGCGCTGGCGGCGCAGGCGCTCGATGCCAGCCTGAAGCTGAATCCGTACTACCGCGAGACGCTGATCCATCGGGCCAACACGGCTCTTGGGCAGCGGGATCCTGCCACGGCACTGGAGTTGTCGCGGCGCCTGATCGCGATTGATCCGATGAACAAACAGTCGATTCAGATCATGGCGTACTCGCAGCGGGCATCCGGGAAAATTGATTCGACATTGCATTACTTCCGTATGCACGATTCGACATTGATCGCCGACGTTACGATCAGTCAGTTCGATTCGACTGACGGTGGACGAGACGTCAAAGGCCTCGTGACGAACCCGCGAGCCACGGCGAGTCCGCCGCTGAGCTTCGCGTTTGAATTCCTCAACGCCAAAGGCGAGGTCGTGGCGACTGACACGGTCCAAGTGCCTGCGATTCAGCCGTCGCAGAGCCAGGTCATCGAGATCCATCCCAAGGGTGCCGGCATTGTCGCGTGGCGGTATCGAAGACAGTAGCAATTGACAGTGGGCGGGATGTGCGCGCACATTCCGCCCAAGCCGCGGGCGTAATTCAGGGGTAGAATGCCAGCTTCCCAAGCTGGACGTCACGGGTTCGAATCCCGTCGCCCGCTCTGAAATGACGAACTGCCAACGAGGGGATCGCCAACCATGGCTGGTCCCCTTTTTGCTTTCTCGTATTATGAACTCCTCGATAAGGCCCTTATGCGCGCGCTCTTCGCCGTCGTCACGCTCGCCATCGGCAGTGTCGCCGTGTCCACCACGACACCGCTACGTGTCCTGCGCGTCACACCCGCGGACTCGGCGTCCGCAACAACAGTGATCTCCGTGACGTTCGATCGTCCAGTCGCCGGGTCGCTCGACGCGACCGTCGACGCCAAACGCATCTTCACGATCGCGCCCGCGGTAGCGGGTCGCGTGGAGTGGCGCGACCCGATCACGTTACGCTTTACGCCCGCGGCTCCGCTCAGTCCGGCGACCGAGTACACGGTGACGGTCAGCAATGACTTCGCCGCGATGGACGGGAGTCGTCTCGAGGCGCCGTACCGTTTCATGTTCCGCGTGCACGGAGCCATCCCGCTCACTGGCGCTCCCGCGGGTCCTGATCAGGCCGCGCAGTTCCTCAAGCCGGACGCGCAATTCGAAGTCGTCTGGAGCAGTCCCGTAGATCTCGGCGAGGTAAGCAAGCGCGTCTATATCGAGTTCGACCGCGCGTGCCCGGTGGGTCCCGTCGTCCGCCTCAAGGCGGTGTCGCAGCGTCCCATCAACGAGGAAGACTCCTGGCGCTATCGCGAAGCGGGAGGGTGGCGGCGCGACCGGAGCGGTGACGCGATGCGTCGCGTCGTGCGCCTGAGCCCCAGCGCCGCCCTGCCGAAGGCATGCACGGGTGCGCTCGTTGTCCCCTCCGAGCTGGACGCCGAAGGCACCAGCCCCTATCAGCGCTGGCGGCTGGCGACCTATGGTCCATTCCGCCTGATCTCGGTCGCGTGCGGCTACGGCCCGATCTGTCCGACGGGCAATACGCGGGTGGAATTCTCCACCCCGGTGCGCGGTGCCGACCTGCTGCGCGGCGTCCATTTCCTCCCGCGCATTCCATTCGCGGTGCAGGACACGAACGAAGAATCAGCCACGTGGACGCTCGAAGCCTCCCTGAAGCCCCGGACCGGTTATGCCGTGGTCGTGGATACGTTGGTCCTTCGCGACATCTTTGGTCAGCGGCTGACCGGCAATCCCGTGAAGGCGTTCGGAACGACCGGATACGCCCCCGTCGTGACTTACGACTACGGGATGATACTGGTAGAGCGAAACGGGTATCGCACCTTCCCGGTCCGCCACGTGAATGTGGACACGCTCCTGGTGACCACCGCGCCTGTCCCGGACAGCCTCGAAGCGTGGGTGCTGCGCGCGCCGCCGTGGGGGTTGGGCGATGTGTGGGCGCGGCTCGCGCCGCGGGCCACCCAGCGGACGGTGGCGGTCGTATCGCGTCGCGACGTGCCGCTGGTAAGTGTGGTGCGCGCCTCCGTCTACGCCGCACGCCCCGGTGCTCCCACTCTTACCGCTGTCCGCATAAGGAATGCGGCTGACACTGTCAACTCCGCCAACCAATGGCGACGAGGGTCGCCGGTCGCGTTGCTGCAAACGACGGATTTGGGGATCACGGCACGGGTCGGCGAGGAAGAAGCCGTCATCTGGGTCACAGGCGTGCAGGACGGCATGCCGAAGCCTGGTGCGGACGTCGAGCTCCGGGACCCCGTTGGCCGCGTTCGGGCAAGCGGCACCACGAACGCGCAGGGACTGGTCAGACTAGCGGGAATCCGTCCGGACACGAGCGCGGTGCAGGACCAGGGGCGAGGCTTCGCCGGATATGTTTCCGCGCGACTGGCGTTGGATCGCGCGGTCGTTCCGGTGAACGCCTGGTCAGGTGACCTCTCGCCGTGGCGATTCAACGTCGGGTCCGCGTGGGGTGTCGACCGTCTTCCCGTCGCCGCCGCCGTATTCACTGAGCGCGGCATCTATCGCCCCGGCGAGCCCGTGTACGTCAAAGCGGTCGTCCGGACCGGCTCGCTCGGTGCGCTGCGCGTGCCGGCCGCAACCGACTCATTGCGCTGGCTGTTCCACGACCGTGAGGGCGGCGTGTTGCGCGATTCGGTCGTGCGGCTCTCCTCCTTCGGCACGGCGACGCAGGCGTTGACCCTGGGGAGTGATCTACCGCTCGGCACGTACGGCGTCTCGCTGCAGGTGAAGCGCGGCACATGGCAGGACGTGGCGACGACCAGTTATCGCGTGGCAGAGTACCGACCGCCCGAATTCCTCGTCACCGTCACGGCCGATACCGCTCCGCATTTCAGCGGCGATTCGGTGCCCGGCAGTGTGGAGGCACGGTATCTCTTCGGTGCGCCGATGGCCCGCGCGACGGTGAACTGGACGCTGCATGTCACGCCCGGAACCGCGAGCGGACTGAACATCCCCGGAGTCGACCGCTACTACTTGGGCGAGCACGGTTGGTGGTGGGAGGACTGGGACGTCACCCGGTCGCAAGTCCGAACGACCGCGACCGGCATGGACACGCTCGACGCCGCTGGGCGTCTGACGCTTCGCCTGCCGGTCAGCGCCATCCAGGGGCGGCCGGCCAACGCACGAATCCAGGCGACGGTGACCGATGTGAATCGGCAGACCGTTTCCGCTTCAGCAACCGTCCTGGTGCACCCCGCGTCGTTCTACCTCGCTGTGCGGCCACTCGGCACCAACTATTTCTGGACCGCCGGCAGCCCACAACAAATCGCCGTGCTGGCGGTACGCCCGGACGGACGCCACGTAAACGGCGTGCGTATTCGCGGCACGATCGTTCGCCGCGAGTGGCATCGCGTGCAGCGGTCCCGCGACGGTGTCGATGAGCAAGTCGGCGAGTGGGTTGCCGATACCGTGGCCCGTTGTGACCTCGTAAGCGCCGACGATCCGGTATCGTGCCGGTTCACGCCGGCGGCGGGCGGCACGTATATCGTGTCGTTTCGCGCGACCGACGAGGCCGGCCGTGCCGCTTCGACGAGCTTCTATCGCTGGGCGACCGGAAAAGACTGGATTCCCTGGAATGACGAGAGCCAGTTCAAGATGGACTTGATTCCCGACAAGACGCGCTACTCCGTCGGGGATACCGCGACGATTCTCGTGGCATCGCCGTTCACCGACGCCGAAGCGTGGATCACGGTCGAGCGCGAGGGTGTGATCGAGCAGCGGCGGATGCGTGTCAGCGGGGGTGCGACACCGCTCACGTTCCGGATCACCGAGGCATACGCGCCCAACGTCTTTGTTTCGATGGTACTGGTCCGGGGCCGCAACGCGCCACCGGGCGGAATCGCGGATCCGGGACGGCCCACGCTACGTGTGGGATATGCCGAGCTGCGGGTCACGCCCGAAGTAAAACGCTTGGCCGTCAACGTGAAGCCACTGGCGTCGGAATACCGGCCGGGAGACAGCACGCGCGTCCAGATCCGCGTCCAGGATGCAGCCGGGCGGGGCCGGCGCAGCGAAGTGACGCTGTGGGCCGTGGATGAGGGAGTATTGTCGTTGACCGGATATGCGACCCCGGACCCATTGGATCTTCTCTATCAACCCCGGGGCGTAAGTCTCCGGCTCGCCAGTAACCTCGTGGCGGTCGCTCCGCAGGTGCTCAATGAAGAAGGAGTGTCAATCAAAGGGGAGCAGGAGCCGGGTGGTGGCGGGGGACTCGCGGGTGGAGACATCCTGCGTTCACGCTTCAAGCCGACGGCTTTCTATCTCGGCGCGGTCGAGACGGACTCCGTAGGTGCTGCCGTCGCGACCGCCAAGCTGCCGGACAACCTGACGACGTTCCGGGTAATGGCGGTCGCCGTCACCCAAGGCGATCGCTACGGCCATGGAGAGTCGCCGTTGCTCGTCACCCGGCCGCTTCTGGCCCGGCCGGCACTTCCCAGGTTCCTGCGCTCCGGCGACGAGTTCACCGCCGGTGTCGTGGTGAACCAGAGAGCGGGCGGCACACCCACGGTCAACGTACGAGCTGAGGCGCAGGGCGTGGTTCGACGCGGTGCGGCCACTCGCACTGTAACGCTGGCCGCGGGGCGCGGGAGCGAGATTCGGTTCAGCTTTCGCGACACGACTGCAGACTCCGTCGCGTTGCGCTTCGATGTCGCCGCGCAAAATGATTCGGACGCGGTGCTGGTGCGCCTGCCGGGCCGCCCCGTGTTCACGCCACGCGCCTACACGGTCACGGGCAGCGCGATGGATACGACGAGCGTCGTCATCACCCTTCCGGAGGCGGTGGACGCAGAGCGCTCGCGTCTCGAGCTGGGCATCGGTACGACACCGCTCGCCGTGCTCGCCGGCAGTTACCGCTGGCTGTCGGTGTATCCCTTCGACTGCTCCGAGCAGATCGCCGGTGAGATCCTGCCACTCGCGGCTCTGTACCGGGCTGGCCCGGGAGTGCAGCTGCCTGGACTCTCGCGGCAGCGCGCGCGTGACGAGATCGCGGAGGGGGTGGCCGTGCTGAGCGCGCGCCAGCGGCCGGATGGCGGGATCGGCCTCTGGTCTGCCGACGAC
>Ga0193739_1000160_pt1 | contig 18207 bp, 11 predicted proteins | sample L2a2metaG_FD_144926 | JGI IMG/M metagenome (GOLD analysis project Ga0193739, IMG submission 144926) | Soil microbial communities from a riparian zone of the East river system, Colorado, United States - L2a2 | ecosystem: Environmental > Terrestrial > Soil > Riparian zone | place: USA: East River...
CGACGCCGAGCGCGAGTCGCCGGCGCCGGCGACTCGCGCTCGGCGTCGTCCGGGACGACGGGCACTTCCCGTGGCAACGCCAGGCGCTTCACGTGCCCGCGCACGGCCTGTTGCCACCGGTAGCCGCGCTCCGCCCAATCGCGGACAACGGTGAGCCAGTGGTGCCGGCTCCACACCCAGCGGTACTTGGTGAGGTCTGGTTCGGCGCCGAATTTGGCCTTGAAGTCGCCCCGGCCCATCAGGTCGAACGTATCACACCCTGCGTCCATTGCCTTCTGCATCACGGTCCAGGTCATCAGCTCCGTGGGCCGGTACCACCGGTACCGCGTGCGGTGCGCCCACATCCACAGCAGCAGCTCGTGCCGCTCGATCGTGAACATGCCGGTGGCGATGTTGGTCGCCCCATCGGGCAGAAAGACCGACACGGCGACCAGGTGGCCGCCCGCCTTCATGTGGCGGAAATACTCGAGCACCCGCCGCTTGGTGAACGGCAGGCTGTGGCCGCCCCGCGCGAATACCTCCTCGATCTGCGCATAGTGCTCGTCGACAAAGGCCTCGTCGGTTTCGAACCGCACAATCAAGCCGAGCTTCTCGCCGCGGCGCACGTTGCGGCGGGCGCTGTCCTTGAGGCCCTTCAGCGTCCGCGCTTCGTCGCCCGGGAAGAGCGCTGCCCGGTAGGTGGGGACCGGCTCACCGCGGAAGTCCAGCGCGCGCATGGCCGCTCCGTCGAGGGCGTTCGTCATGATCTCGACGTGGTGCACGTGGTAGCGTTCGCGCAGGAACGGCACGACGGCGGCCAACAGCGCGCCGGTGCTCACCTGGGCTGCATCGAAGGCCGGCCCCATGCTCACCGTCTGCCACCCCGGGAGCGGGGAGCCGAAAAGGCGCAGGGGGCCGAGATGCGCCAGCAGCCCGGGCATGCAGCCCACGATCCCACCGGCTTGCTCGAACACCAGGAACCGGGGGCTGCCGAGTCCACACGCCTCCAGGGAGCGCAGCCACGCCAGTGTGTGCACGACGCGGTGGTTGTCAAAGCGCGCGACGAGCTCGTCCCAGCCCCGCACCTCCTCGGCGGAGGCCTCGCGCACGACCACGGGCGACTCGGTCACGCTGCCGGCTCCTCTCGCGTCGTGCGCCGGACATACCGCCCGTACAGATGGGGGAAGGTGTCGCGCAGCAGCACTTTGACGCGGCGCACCAGCAGCGCGCGACGCCACCCGCGGAAACGGGCGAGCTCGCCGACCTGCGCGGCGTCGATGCCGGCCTTGAGGCTATAGCGTCCCAACACGCAGCAGTTCCCGACCCGCCGCGGCCGGAGCCAGGGCTCGGAGGTGAACAGATACCGGAACCCCGCGGCGTCGGCTGATTGGAGGACCTCCGGGGAGATGTCGCCGCCGGGCACGGACGCCGCGACGCAAGGCTCGCCCAGCATCTGCGCCAGCCGGTCCTGGCTGATCCGCCACTCGTCCGCCATCCGGGCCGGCGACAGACTCTTGAAGATGTCCGGATGGGTGTGAGAGTGGCTGCCCACGAGGTGGCCGGCAGTCCGGAGCTCGCGTACACCCGCCGCATCCAGAAACGTTCGTGCGCCGAGGAGGCCCGTGACGACGAAGAAATGGCCGGGCCACCCGCGGCGCTGCAGCTCCTCGCTCGCGTACAGAGCGCTCTTCCCTCCGTCGTCGAACGTGAGGAGCACGTGACGGCCGGGGTGGCTGAAATCGACCGTCGTCACGAGGGCCGGCGAGGCCCCTCCGTGGGCAACGGCGTCCAGCTGAGCGGCGAACGCGCGGGTCGTCACCCGGTAGTTGCGGGCGCCGGGGCGCTGGAAGCCCGACGCTGCCGGGTCGTCGGCGATCTCGTGATACATGAGCCCGGCGAGCTGGGTCATCGGGACGGCGCCAGGGTGGCGGGGTCGGGGACGGCCCGGCCGCGGCGCAGCACGTGATCGACGACGCCGCGGAGGAAGCCGAATCCATAGCTCGCGTGCAGGACGGCGAATACGGCCCCCAGCGCCAGGCCGCAGCGCGCCCCGTGCCGCGTTGTCGCCGCCACGACGCATGCGCCAACGGCCAGGGCGTAGGCCGCCGCGATCGCCGCGCCGCCCACCGCCGCCCACGTGAACCACGGGGCGAGCAGCCCGGCACCAGCGAGCGTGAGGAGGAAAGCTGCGGGCACGAGCTGTCGCGCCGTCATGATGCGGCCCAGTTTCCGCGCGACCAGCGGCTTGAAGTACCCGTACTGGAAGTACATCCGCGCCACGTGCCGGAGCGAGGGCCGAGCGTAGTAGTAGGCGACGAGATCGGGCAAGAGGAGGACCCGGCCGCCGCGCCGCCGGATGCGGAAGTTGAACTCGTCGTCCTGGTTGCGGACCAGCTCCTCATCGAACAGTCCGACGCGGTCGAAAAGGGTGCGACGGAAACACCCGAACGGCACGGTATCCACCCACCGCCGCTCGGCCGTCCCGATGCGAAAGTACGAATTTCCCACGCCCAACGGATGCGACAGCCCGAGCGCGATGGCCCGCCCCATCGGCGTGTCCGCCCCGGGTCGCGTCACGATGACGCCCCCGACGTTGTCGGCGCCGGTCTCCGCCAGCGCCGCGATGGCGCGCGGCAGGTAGTCTGGGGGATACACGACGTGGGCGTCCATGCGGACGATGATCTCGCCGCGGGCCGCGCGGATCCCGACGTTCAACGCGGCCGGCGCCGTGCGCTTGGGATTGTCCAACAGTGCGACTGCCGGGTGCCGCGCCGCGTACTCCACGACGACGGCGGGCGTGCGGTCGCGGCTGCGGCCGTCGACCACCAGTACCTCGAGGCGGTCCGCGGGATACGTCGTCGCGAGGATGGAGTCGAGCGTCGCGGCGATGTAGCGCTCCTCGTCCCGCGTCGGGACGATCACGGTCACGAAGGGGGGGCTCATCCCGTCCCCAACAGTTCGCGGGCGCCCTGCAGCCATTCCGCGACGAGCGGCCATGGGTCGCGCCGGTCCCAGACTTCGAGCCGGGTCTCGGGCGGCTGCCGCCCGAAGAATTCCTTCAATCCTTCCCAGCGGCTCGGATAACGCCCAGGGAAGCCGCGCGGGGGCCCGCGCAGGATGTACAGCAGGCGCTTGAAGTCTCCCCACAGCCAGCGCAGCGTCACGCCCACCCGGTACTCGGACGGCTCCTGCACGGGCTGGCCGCCGAGCACCTGCACCCAGAGCGCCGGAAAGTCGATACCCGCCGCGATGCCGACCTGGAGCGAGCCCCAGAAGCGGCCGTTCACCTCCATCAGCCACGGTGTGCGGACGCCGTCGTCGCGGAATTCGAGCATGGCCGGCCCGTGCCACGCGAAGGCGGCGAGCAGCCGCTCCGCGGTCTCGCGGAGCGCCGGGGCGATAGGCGCCGAGCGGCGCATGCTGCTCCCCGAGCCGGAGGGTCACACGTCCCGCAGCCGCTCGTGCGCCGACCAGGCGACCACGCGGCCGTGGTCGCAGAGCGCGAAGATGCCCTTCCCTTGGCCGGGGACGTAGCGCTGCAGCAGCGGCCAGTGGTCCCCCTGAATGCGGGTCACGACGGCGTCCGCGAGATCCTCTGGCCGCCCGACGTAGGCCGTTCCGAAATCGCGCGCGAATTTGCCGCCGTCCCATGCGTTGCTGAAGCGCGGCTTCACGATGCACGGGTAGCCGATCTGCTCAGCCGCCACTCGGGCTTCGTCGAGCGAGGCGGGAAAGGCCGTGAGTGGCACGTTCACTCCGCACGCCAGCGCGACCTGGATCGTCTGGGCCTTGTCGAACGCCAGGGTGAGCATATCGCGCGGACCGCAGCCGACCGTGATCCCCAGGGCCTCCCACGCCTCGCGCTCGGCGTTGCACAACAAACAAGACCGCTCGGTGACGGGGAGGACCAGGTCGATGCCGTTCTGGTGGGCCCAGGTCCGCAGCTCGGCGAAGGCGGGAACCGTCTCGCCCGCCAGATGGAACCGCTTCTGGCTATGCCGCGACCACGCGGCCAGCGGCCACGAAAGATGGCTGGCGACGAACACGGTATGGCCCGCCCGTCCGAGCGAGCGCACGCACGCCAATGCCTGGTTCCGGTGACCATCGAGCACCAGCACGCGGCGGCTCCGCGGCCGTGCGACGACGGGTGCAGGCACGAGTGCCGAGGGCGCGGCGCCGCTCCCGCCCAGGGCGGCCGCCTGCTCCGCCGGGGACAGATTACACAGCACCGCGCGCAGCTTGCCGTTGGCGCCGCGCGCTACCTCGGTCACTTGCTCGAGGACGACTTCGACGTCGCCCATGCGCTCGCGCAGGCGCGCGACGATTTCCCGCCCCACCTCCGGTGCGAACTCCGGCGTCGGCGCGTACAGCACACGGATCCGGTCCAACGTCTCCTGCACGATCTGTCCCTGGCGCACAGGCAATCCGTAGAAGACCGGGTTCAGCCAGAACACCTTGCGGCCGTCGCGCGTGATGAGCAGGTCGTTGGTGCGCCCGTCCACCGACGCGATGGCGGGCAACGAGCGTCCGCACGCACAGGGCGCGTCGTCGGCCGGCAGACGGCCGCAATCGCCGGTGCGATACCGGATGAGGGGCATGTCGGCGTTCAGGAGGCCGGTCGCGATGAACTCGCCGAACTCGCCGAGCGGCGCCGCCCGGTCCCCGTCCCACACTTCGAGCATCCCGACCTCGGGCCAGAGGTGCAGGCGGCCGGAGGGACATTGGCTCGCCGCGACGGCGGCCTCGGCCATGCCGTAGGTCTCCTGCACCGGGCACCGAAACGCGTGGGCGATCGTCTCGCGCTGCTGCGCGGTCACCGGCTCGGCATTGGTGATGACGGCCTTCATGCGGAGATCGGTCCGGCCGGCGCGCAGGACCTCCTGCGCGAGCGCGTACAGGGACGAGGTGTACCCGGACAGGGAGACGATCCGGTACTCGGTGAGCGCGTCGAGGTAATGCGGAATCAGCGCCGGCGCCAGGTGGTACGTGGACATGTAGAGTTGGTGGAGCGCGGCGTTCCACACCCAGAAGGGCGGCCGCTGCTGCGCCACCGGCGTCACGAGCTGTCCGCCCAGCCGGGCCCACCGATCGTCGCGACTCACGCCGTGCCAGCGCCGCGTGCGCGCCGCCGCGATGGCGTACAGCCCCTGCACGGTGTCCCGTCGGCGCCAGAGCCGCAGCGGCTTCCCCGTCGTGCCGCTCGTCTGCTCGGCGAACATGCGGTGGATGTTGCAGTCGTCCGCGACGAACGCCTCCGGGTGCGCGCGGAGCGCGTCTTTCTCGAGGATGGGCCAGTGCTCGAGCAGCTCCCACGAGGCGGTGTCCCCGCGGCGCCGGCGCGCCTCCCAGTGCGCCCGGTAGTACGGCACGCACCGCGCCGCCCGGTTCAGGACGAAGGCGAGACGCTCGTCCCGCCACGCCTGCCACTGGGCGGCGCTCCAGGACTCGCGGGCCAGGGCGTCCTCGATCAACCGCTCGCTGCCGGCGCCGTAGCGCCAGGCGCGCAGGTACAGACCCCGCAGCGTGGCGGCCGCCGAACGGGCCGGCGGCGGGAGGTGGTGGTACAGCTTCAGGAGCAGGCCGCTCATGACTTGCTCCGGAGCAGCGCCGCGGGCTGGAGCGCCCCGGCCGCCAGCGAGCGAGTCAGCGCCGTCGCCGCGACGAGCGGGAGCAGCAGCAGCCGGCCCGCGCCGAGCCAGCGCCCGTGCGCCACCGCCGAGGCGAACGCCCGGGCGTACAACTCCCCGTTCACGCGCACCGCGGGAAAGCGAAACGCCCCGCGGTGGAACTCCGCGCGCCCCCAACCGGCCGCGCGGGGAACGCCGAGCGGTGGCAACGCCAGTTCCTGGCCCAGCGCCTCCCGATGGATCTGCGACACGTAGCCCAGGTAGCAGGACAACCCGGGCAGGACGCCAGTAGCGTCCGCGGTGCGCCGCACGACATCCCAGTCCAGGCCGTCGCGCACGGCACCGATCGTGCTGACCACGTCGGCGATCCGGAACGAGCGCCGGCCGGCGAGACGGCTGACCGCCTGGAGGACGAGCGCGTCTTCGGGAGTGGGCACCCACCAGTCGCGGCCCGCCACGGAGACGCGGCGGCGGTTCTGGACGAGCCGCGTCGCCAAGTCTCGGTGCTCGCCCAGCCGGCCGACGCGACCGTGCTGGATGTCCAGGTCCGAGTCGGGGACGTGGTACACTCGGCTCCCGGACAGGGCGTGCGACAAGCCGGGGCCTTGGAGCACCGCCCCCATGCCGTCCACAATCAAGGCGTCGACGCTGGTCGGCACGGCCACCAGGAGGTCGACGTCGCTACCGACGTCGGGGAGGTGCGGGAGCGCTTTGGGGAATACGTGCGGAATCCCGTGGCGCTCGCACGCGTCCGCCGCCCGGCCCATCAGTTGCAGCACGCGCTCGCTGCGGGCACGCGCCCGGATGGTGGCGACCGCCACCGGTAGGGGAAGGCGCTGGCCCAGCGCCTCCAGCCGGTCGGCGACGCGCCGCAGCACGGCGTTCCGCTCCAGCACGACGACCCAGTCGTCCCACGGCGCGTCCGCCGGCGGCGGGCCGCGGCGATCGAGCAGGAGCCGGAGCACGGCTGTGGGCAGGTGCGTCCGCGATCGCGGGCTCACGCGAGGCGCTCCTCGATCGCGCGCGCGAGGATCCGCTGCGTGTCGGCGAGATCGCGGTTGTCGAGGACGAGCGCCGAGCGCACCCACGGCGCCACGGTGCGGTAGTGCTGCCAACGCGCCCGGAGATACGCGACCGAGTACTCGCCTTTGCGGGCGAACGATTCCTCGGGACTGATGTCGAGGAACACCGCGAGGTCCGGCGTCGGCGTCAGCCGCGCCAGGAACCGGACCCAGCGCGTCCCGCGCCCGTTGGACACGTCCACCAGCGAATCGTAGAAGTAACGATCCATGATCAGCACGCGTCCGCGCAGCTTCTCGACGTACAGCCGATAGACCGAGAAGACGATGAGGTCGATCGGGTACAGCAGCCGGCGGAGCCCCTTGCTCCAGACTACCGCGTCGCGGACGGCGGCCAGCCGGCCGCGGGACCGCGGGGCCCGGCGTGGCAGCAGCCGATCGCGGATGGCCCGGAGATAGGCGTACACCCCCACATGGTCGTTCATGTGAAAGACGGCGACCCGCCGCGCGCGGCGTTCCAGTTCGGCGCGGAGCCACTCGATCAGCGTGGATTTTCCGGCGCCGTCGAGACCCGAGAAGGTGATCAGCATGCCGCGGCCACCACTTCCCGCTCGGGCGAACGTCCCTGGACGCCGCGCAGGTGCGCAGCGAGCTGCGTGCCGTTGCGCCACATGTCGAACAGCTCTTCCGTCCGGCGCCGGGCCCGATCGGCGTAGGTGCGGCGCAGCGTGGGATCGGCGAGCAGGCGCGCGAGTCCCTCGGCCAGCGCCGCCACGTCCCTGGTCGGCACCAGGATGCCGCAACGACCGTCGTCCAGTGCTTCGGGGATCCCCGCGATGCGGGACGCGACGACCGGTGTCCCGAGCGCCATCGCTTCGCGAATCACGTTGGGCAGCCCGTCGCCCAGGCCGGCGGACGGATGCACCAGCACGGTCGCCTGCTGCATCGCGCGGTGCACATCGCGGAAGGGGACCCAGCCGCCGAAGCGCACGCGGTCGCCGATACCGAGGCTGGTGGCGAGGGCGCGCAGCGCGGGCCCTTCGGGGCCGTCGCCCAGGATCTCGACCTCGATCGGCACGCCCCGGCGCCGCAACTCGGCGGCGGCGCGCAGCAGGTACGCGAACCCCTTTTCCCGCGACAGCCGGCCGACGGCGAGGACGCGCGCCGCCGGTCGGCCGTCCGGGGCGTAGGGGAAGTCGGCGAGCGCGAGCCCGTGGTAGGCCACGTGGATCTTGTCGCGCACGCGCGGGGCGATGTCGGGGAACTGCTCCTCGACGAACGACCGGTTGAAGTCGCAGCATGTGACGATGCTGTCGGCGTACAGCAGCTTCTGCTTCAGGAACACCGGCTGGGAATACAGATCCGTCCCGGCGTGCAGCCAGATCGAAAGCGGCGTGCGGCGGTTCGTCAGGCGGTGGAAGGCGTACGCGCAGCTGGCGGCGTAGTTGCCCCAATACGCGAGCACGTGATCGAAATCATCGGGGAACCGCTCGGCCCACGCCCAGGCCTTGGGCATCACGTAGGCGCTCTTGGCGACGGCCATCGGACCGTAGCGCAGCGCCGAGGCCGTGACGGTCGCCGCGTCGCCCAGGGCTGTGGCGGCGCGTTGGGGCGGCCACGGCCGCGCGCCGCGCAACGCCTGCGGCAGGCTCAGGTGATGCACCCGCTCGCGGGGCAGCACGGTCTCGTCGAGCAGGTCGAGCGTGTACCGCCACATCGCCGGATCGAGGGGATAGATGGGAAACACGTCGACCTCGACCCCCGCCTCGATCAGGCCTCGCATGTCGCGTTCGAAGAAGGTCGCGACCCGCGCGGGGTACTTGCTGGTAAAGACGGCGAGTCTCACGCGATCCTCACGGGCTGACGGGTGCGGTCCAACGGGTATGTCGCGGCGGCGACCGCGTACGCGAACGACAACCACAAGACTTTGCTGACGACTCGGTTCGCGCTCATGTTGGCCGCGAGTACCAGCGCCACCAGCGCCGCGGGGAGGATGCCGTGCAGGCGGCGCCGGGCCCGCCACGCCACGAACGTACTGAGGCCGACGCCGAACAGGAACGGGATCGTACCCAGGGCGCCGGCCGACGTGAGCACCTCGAGAAACACATTGTGCGCGTCCCGCCGGGGAAAGCGGATTTCGTGGAGGCGCTGACCCAGCTCGTACTTGTTCGTGATGGGCCCCCAGCCGAGCAAGGGCTTCTCCTGGAACATCCGCAACAGCTCCGGGAAGATGCGCTCGCGCCCTGCCATGTTGCCCTTTTCCGCGGTCTGCTCCAGACGGTTCCGCATGAGCGTCGATTCAAAGCTGGCCCAGAGGAGCGCACCGATCGCGATGGCACCGACGGCGACGTTGCGGAACCGCAGCCAGGCGGTCCGCCCGCCGAGCATGAACGCCAGGAGGCCGGCCCCGAGCGACACGAGGCCTCCCCGCGAGCCGGTCTCGATCACGGCCCACCCGATGGCGCCGGCCAGCGGCCAGATCAACCAGCGGCGGCGCGGCCAGGAGGGGTGGAGCACGTACGCGAGGCCGCCCAGCGCGACCAGCCCCGCCGACAGGATCATCGCCGTATTGTTGGCGTTCTGCCCGAAGACCGTGAGCCGTTCACCACCGGTGTACTGGACGTGGGCGGTGCGGCCGACGCCCGCGATGGACAGCAGGGCGAGGACGCCGCAGGAGAGCGCGAAGGTGATCAACACGCCCCGAGCGATGCGCTCGTTGCGGAGCAGATTCGAGGCGCTCCAGAACACGAGGATTCCTTGGAGCAGCAGCAAGAACAGCTGGACGACCTCGGACCAGTAGTCGGTGCGCGTGACGGCGGCCGCGAGCACGACCGCGTACAGGTACCCGAAGAACCATCCGAGAGCGCTGGGAAGGCGGCCGTACGCCACGCGCGGCTGGAGGGCCGTCGCCGCGAGGAAGATGGCGGCGGTGAGCGTGGGAATCTCGACCGGGATGACCTGCCGCTGCGGCAGCTCGAACGGGATCGAGAACACCATCAGGTACAGCGCCCACTCGACCACGCGGTTGACGGGCGTGACCGGTGCCACCACCTCCGCCGGGGGAAGCCGGGGGTAGGAAGGCGACGCGACCGGAAGGGCGATCAGCGACGCCACCGGCGCACCCCCCCAACGACTCCTCGAACGCGTTCGAGCACGGCCTGTCGCCCCGCCGCGTTGAGGCCGACGGCCCACGCGAGCGCCGGGAGCAGCAGCGCGGTGAGCGCCACGCCGACGCCCCAGAGGACCCAGGTCGACACGGTCACGCGCTGGCCGAGCCACGTGGCGCCCGCGAACAGGGCCGCCATGGTGACGAGGCGCCGCACCCACGGCGAGGCGGTGCTGGGCTGGGACGCCGCGCCCAGGCACGCGCGCGCGATGATCGGATAGGCGACGGTCTGAATGAGGCGACCGCCGAGCAGGCCGAGGCAGACGCCAACGATGCCAAGGGTGGGCGTCAGGAGAACCATCAACGCGATCGTGATCGCCGCCGCCCCGGTCCCCACGAGCACGCGCAAGCGCGGCCGCAGCGCTGCGTCGATCACGAAGGCGTCGCTCCGGATGAACGCCGATTGGGCGGTGGCGAGCACGATGAGCACGTTGGGCCACACCCCGGCGTAGTTCTCGTTGCCCACCCACAGCGCCAGGAATGGGCGGTTCCAAACCAGAATCGTGGTCCCCACGACGGTTGCGAACAGCCAGGTCACGGCGAGCAAGTCGTCCCGGATCTTGGCCGCCCGGCCGTGCTGCTGTTCGCCGATCACGCTGCCCAACCCGGGCGTCGCCGCACCGGCAACCAGCCCGAACAGATTGAGGCCCAGCCGCGCCGCGTAGCCGGTGAGCACGTAGCTCGTGACCGCGGAGCTGGAGACGAGCAGCCCGAGGACGAGGACGTCGCTCGCGAGCAGCAGCTTGGCGATCACGTCGCCGGCCGAGAGCCATACGCTCATGCTGAGGAGCGACTTGACCTCGGTCAGGGAGGGGCGCGCCATGCCGAACCACGGGACGAACTGGCGGACGAGCCACCAGAAGCACACTCCCGTCACCAGGGCGAGCGCGATCTGCGCCCAGGCCAGGCCGCGCAGCCCCAACCCGAGCCACACCGCGCCGGCCATCAGGACGCCCCCGACGACGCTCAGGCCGGCCTGATAGCCCATGCGCTTGTAGCCGAGGTTTGCGCCGCGGAGCACCGACTCGGGGATCGAGGCGAGGCTGCCGAGCAAGAAGCTGGCGACGAGCAGAGCGCAGGTGACCCGCACCATGGCGTGCTCCGGGGGCGCGACCTTCGCGAAGGTCGGCGCCAGCCAGACGAGGATCGCGCCCACCACGGCCACGACGGGCAGGAACAGCAGCCACACGAACACCGCGCTGCCGACGAGCCGGCGCTTGGCGCCGTCGTCCGTGCGGCTCAGATGGTTCGAGATGGTCAGACGCAGCGCTTCGGTCGGGCGTCCGTCGGCGCCGGTCATGTACGCGATGAGCCGGCTCAGGATTTCCCACACACCGTACAGCGACCGGCCGAGGCCGCTGACGAGAATCGGGATGGTCACGAGCCCCACGACGGCGCGCGCCGCGTAGTCGAGCAGGGACGCGACGGCGGTGAGCGTGGCCCGCTGGGTGAGCGAGGCCGACGCGCCGACCGGCAGGGGCTCCGCAAAGCGGGGCGCGTCAGTCGCCATCGGTCACTCGATCGACTGCGGTGCGGACGCGGGCGGCCGTCGTCTCCGGGGCGTCGTTCCCCGTGTCGATCCGGACGACGGCCACGGCACCGGCGTCCTGCAAGGCCGCGATGGCGCCCGCCAGGGCGGCGCGGAACGTCCGGACCCACGCGATGATCTCCCCGTCGGGTCTGCCCTTCACCTCGTGCGGCTTGGTCCGTTCGCAGATGCGACGCGCGAGGACGGCATCGGGGGCGTCGAGCACGACGACGACGTCCAGGGCGGCGGCCCAGCGCGCGACGGCGGCGTCCCGCCACGCGGTGAACGCCGGGCGGTGCGCGCGGTCGTCGCCGTTGACGGTGAGCCAGCCGAGTGCGAGCACCGGCCCCTCGTCGAGCAGCACGGGACCGGTGGCGCCATTGCGGCGGCCGACCACCTGGTACAGCGTGTTGAGCCGGACGATCTGCTTCATTTCCTGCCAGGCGTTTCTCGGGAGCGCGCGGTAGAAGGCGAGCACGCGGGGCAGGAACCGGAGCGCGTTCAGTCCGAGTGGGCCGCGCGGCAAGCTCCACAAGCCCGGGGCGGCGCGCATCCCGCCGCCGGGCCGCCGCAGCAGGTGGGCGACCGTGGTTTTGCCCGCGCCCGCCGGCCCGACGAGCTCGACGAGACGTCGCGGCTGCGCGACGGGGCGGGTGCCGTTCCCCACCATGGCCGCTAGACCTCCGCCCAGATGTAGGCCTTGAGCTCGGCGAGCACGTCGGCGAGGGGCCGTGCGGCGTCCACGACGTGCGCGTTGGTCTGCGCCCAGTCGATCGCGCCGCTCGCGCGGGCCCGCTCCCGGACGTAGTCGGCGGGCTCCGTCGTCTTGCGGCGCACGGCCGTGACGGCGTCCACGCGCAACACCACGAGGAGGTCCGGCGGCACCATCTGCTGGTAGTAGCGGCGCTCGATGCGCATGAGCAGCCGCGTGACTGCGGAAGGGGGGCCGGGAGGCAAGTCGCGCGCGATCCTGGGGCCCGCGAAGAGGCTGTCCTCGCGGATCGGATAGCGCTCGCACACGGCCAGCGCGCCGTCGCGGACGACGCGCCGAACTTTCTCGTACAGCCGATAGCGGTCCCACGCCGTCGCGACGCCGCGCAGCTGGTCGAGATAGGTCGCGGGGGCCGGCACCCACCGCTCGATGAGCTGCGCCGCCTTCAGGGCCCCGCCCACGAAAAGGGTGGCGAGCGAGCGCGGCGGTTTGCCGAGATGCGCGTGAGCGGTGCGGAAGTGCGGCGCCAGCCAGGCGACCAGCTCCCGCGCGCACGTCGACTTCCCGGCGCCGTCGGCGCCCGCCAGCGCGATCACCGCACCACCGGCCGCCAGATGCTTGCTCGACAGTCCGGCGCCGAGCCGGCCGCGGAGCGTGACGATCTCGCGCACCAGGACCGTCAGCCGCGCGAGGGGCAGGGGAGCGCGCGCGTGCGCCCGGAACCGGCGATGCAGCTCGCGGCGCAGGAGCGGACGCTGCCAGACCGGCGCGTCCGGGGCGAGCGATGCCAACGCGCGCTCGAAAAAGTCGGCGTCCACCGTGGGGAGGTGGCGCGCCAGCTGCTCGCGCAACCGCTCGCCGTCGGCGCTCCCGACGAGGTACGCGAGCTCGGCCTGAATACCGGCGAGCCAACGGGGCGGGCGCAGCGCGTCGCGCAGCCCGAACCGCTGCACCTGGCGCAGGACGAAGAGCAACAGATCGAGCTCGGCGGCCGGCGTGGGGAACACGTCCGACGGCCGCGTCGATTCGAGCACGACACGCTCGAGGGGCACGCGGTACGTCGTGCGCCAGTACGAGCCGATCAGGAGACGGTAGTACACGTGCACGTGCACCAGCCGCTGCGTCGCCGGGTCGAGCCCGAGGTACGACTGCACGCCGGGGAGCTGCTGCTCGGCGGGTGGCACGGAGAGCTTGAACCCCAGATCCGACAGCACGCTGACGAACCGCGCGCCCGACCGGCGTTCGACCAGCAAGTCGACGTCGCCCACTCCCTGGGCCCAACGCTCCTGTTTGAAGCCGCCTTTCCACTGGCAGTACGTCACCCCTGCCGCCGACAGCGCAGCAGCGAGGTCCTGCAGCAGGGTGAGCGGCTGCGGATGCGCCAGGGCGGACCACCGCGGTTGCGCGGTCAGCGGCAAGTCCCCGAACCCGAGTCGGTGTACGTCGAGCCCGGAACGGGTAGGTACTGCCAGCTGTAGCTGCCCGGTCCCAGAACGAGCTTCAGGACGCCGAACGCGGCGGTGATCGTTTGGCTGTGGGGGTGGATCACCGTCGGCACGCCGACGCTTTCGCCCCCCGCGCCCACGCTGAACTCCCGGATCCCGGTGACGTCGTCCCGCGTCCCATCGGGGCGCATCGGCGCCATGCGCTCGTAGAAGTGTTGCTGCCCGTTGAGCACGATCTCGGCGCCCCGGGCGTAGAGGTCGTCCCACAGAATCTTCCGATTCGCGTCGCTGGTCCAGCCGGCGACGGTGGAGGAGAAGAAGCGCGGGTTGTGCCAATAGGCGAGCGTGCAGAGCTTGGTGCTCGCGGCGAGGTCGGCCCGGAGCCACGTCTCCTGCTCCGAACCCGCGCTGAACGACACTTGGTCGTTCAGCACGACGATGTGCCAGTCCCCAACGTCGTAGCTGTACCAGCCTTTGCTACGCTCCCCGGCGGCCGCACCCCAGTAATCGAAGTACCCGGCGGATGAGCCACTCGCGTATTCGCGGTTGCCGGGCGTGGGGTGCGTCCGGCTCTTGTGCCGGCCCCACGTCGGCCCGTAGCAGTTGTTGTAATCTGGGAGCGTGCCGTTCGGATAGGCGTTGTCGCCGAGCGCGAACACCGTGCTCCCCGGGTTGGCGTCGATGATCTGCGCCGTCAGCTCGTCGCGATTGTTGGTGCACGCGGCGATGTTGCCGGCGCCGATGAACACCTGGGGCGTGCTCGACGCCGAGACCGTCACGAGCAGCTCGTCCCACCCGGCACCCCCGTCCTTGTCCGTGACGGTGACCCGGGCGGTATACGTGCCGGCGGTGGCATAGGCATGACCGGCCGAGATGCCGGACGCCTGGGAGGTCGTGCTTCCCGTGCTGCTCGCGCCGTCACCCCAATCGAAGCGGTACGCCCACGGCGCGTCGCCGGTGCCGGGGTCGCTGAACGTCGCGCTCACGGTCAACGTGGCGCCCGTGAGCGTGGTCCAGTCCGGCCCGCCATTCACCGTGGGCGCGATGTTGCCGAACGTCGCCGTGGTCGTGGCCGGGGCGCCGCTCAACCCTCTGGAGTCCGTGACGGTCAGCGTCACGGTGTAGCTCCCGTCGGCGGCGTAGGTGTGCGTCGGCGTGGCACCGGTCGCGGTGGCGCCGTCGCCGAAGTCCCAACTGTAGGTCAGCGGGAGGTTGTTGTCGGGATCGTTCGAGGTGCTCCCGTTGAACGTGATGGCGCCTTCGGACTGGTACGGGCCGCCCGACCGCGCGGTGGGCGGCTGATTCGGGACGGGCACGGGTGAGTGGCACACGCCGCTCCCGAAGTCCGAGTAGCTCTGGCCCGTCCCGGGCAGGAACTCCCAGTCATAGCTGCCCGCCCGCAGGGTGAGCTTGAGGACGCCCCATGCCTGGGTATTGCGGGCCTCGCTGTTCGGCAGGGTCGCGCCGAACCCGGACAGGCTGGCGCCGCCCGTACCCACTGTGAACTGGCGGATCCCCTGCACGTCGTCGCGCACGCCGGTGGGTGACTGGGGCGCGAAGCGCTCGTACACGTGGTCGTGGCTGTTGACGACGACGTCAGCGTAGGCCTCGTACAGGGCCTCGTAGAACGCGCGCCCGACGGTGTAGCCGCCGGACCCGTCGCGCGATGCGGAGCTGAACAGCGGTTCGTGCCAGACCGCGAGGGTGCACTGCCGCTCGTTCGCGGCGAGGTCGGCGCGCAGCCACTGCTCCTGCTCCGACCCGGCGAAGGCGTCGATCTCCGGATTCAGCATGATGACGTGCCAATCACCCAGCTCGAAGCTGTAGTAACCCCTCGCTGGATCGCCGGCGGCGGCACCGAAGTAGGCGAAGTAGCCGCCCCCGTTCGGCGTCTGATACTCGTGGTTGCCGGGCGCCGGGCGGGTGCGCGACTTGTGCCGGCCCCACGTCGGATCGTAGCACGCCATGTACTCGGCGAGCGTCCCGTCCTGGTAGGCGTTGTCGCCGGAGAGAAACACGGTGCCCGGGGTCCGGTCGAGGACGTCGGCGGTGGCTTCGTCCCCCGATAGGGGGCACGTCGCGATGTCGCCCGCGCCCACGAACACAGGAGGTTCACCGGTGGCCGGGACAACCGTGACGGCCGCCGTCCCGCTCTGCCCCTCCGTCGTCGCGGTGATCGTGACACCGCCCGGCGAGAGGCCCAACACGACGCCGTTCCCCTCGACCCACGCGACCGCCGCATCGCTGCGCGTCCAGGTGATCGCGCGTCCCGACAGCGGGTTGCCATTCGCGTCCTTGGGCGTGGCGGCGAGGGCTACCGTATGCCCGACCGCGACGCTCGCGGCAGCTGGCGTGACCTCGACGGAAGCGACCGGCACGATGCCGACGCCGACGTTGGCGGTCCCGGTCTGCCCTTCGCTCGTGGCGCTGATCGTCGCCGTGCCGGCACCGACCCCCGTGACCAACCCGTTGGCGTCGACGGTGGCGGCGGCCCCGTTGCCGCTGGCCCACGTCACCACGCGGCCTTCGAGCGGCGTGCCGTTTGTACTCTTCGGCGTCGCGGTGAGCTGCACCGTGCCGCCGACGACGGTGCTCGCCGTGGCGGGCGTGACCTCGACGGACGCGACGGCGGGCGGCACGACCGTGATCGCCGCCGTCCCGCTCTGGCCTTCGCTCGTCGCGGTGATCGTCACCGTCCCCGGGGCGACGCCGCTGACCTCGCCGTTGTCCGAATCGACGACCGCGACGGCTTCGTCGCCCGACGTCCAGAGGACGAGGCGGCCCGTAAGCGCGTTGCCTCGCGCGTCCCGCAGCGTCGCCGCCAGGGCCAAGCTCGCGCCCACGTCGATCGTCGCGGTCGCGGGCGTCACCTCGACCGAGGCAACCGCGGCGGGCACGACGGTGATCGCCGACGTATCGCTGTGGCCCTCGATGGTCACTGCGATCGCGGCAGCGCCGGGCGCCGCGCCGGTCACCAGGCCGTTCGCGTCGACCGTGGCTGCCGCGTCGCTCGACGTCCACGTCGCAGGCCGGCCGGTCAGAATGTTGCCGCCGGCGTCCCGCGCTGCGGCCGTGAGCCGCACCGTGTCGCCCGTTGCTTCGATCGTCGCCGCCGTCGGGGTCACCTCGACCGAGGCAACCGCTATGCTGGTCACCGTGATTGCCGACGTCCCCGTCTTTCCTTCACTCGTCGCGCTGATCGTCACGGGGCCGCTGGCGTGCGCCGTCACGAGGCCGGCGGCGTCGACCGACGCGACCGCGGGAGCGGCGCTGGACCACGTGACCGCGCGGCCGTCGAGGGGGTTCCCCTCGGCGTCGAGCGGCGTGGCGGCGAGCTGCACGGTCTGGCCCGGGATCAGGGTCGCCGCGGCCGGACTCACCGCGACCGACGCGACCAACACGCGCGTGTGGCACGTCTGGGAGCCCGTGTCGGTAAACGTCTGTCCCGCGATCGGCACGAAGTCCCAGGTGTAGCTGCCGTCGGCCAGGCTGAGCTTCAAGACGCCATAAATGTTGCTGCCGCGCACCTGGCTGTTGGGCCGGACGCCCCCCCCGAAATTGTCGACACCATTGCCGCCCGTGCCGACGGTGAACTGGCGCAGCCCTTGGGGATCGGCCACCTCGTCGGGCGTCTGCGGCGCGAACCGCTCGTAGACGCGGTAGTGCGCGCTGAGCACGACGTCAGCGCGGAAGTCGTACAGCGCCGCCCACAGGGGCCTCACTTCCTTGCGCACGTGCGTCCCGATCGAGCTGAAGCGCGGGTGGTGCAGGTAGGCGACGGTGCAGAACTTGGTGTTCGCCGTCAGGTCGGCGCGCAGCCACTGCTCCTGCGCCGACCCCGCGGCCGTGGAGATGGCGCTGTTGAGCACGATGACGTGCCACGCGCCCAGGTTGTAGCTGTAGTAGCCCGCGCCGGGGTCGCCCGCGGCGGCGCCGAAGTACGCGAAATAGCCCGGAGCGCCGTTGGTCTTATACTCGATCTCCCCAGCGGCGGGACGCGTGCGCGCCTTGTGCCGGCCCCAACTCGGCCCGTAGCAGTCATTGTAATCCTGCAGCGAGCCGCTCTGGCGCACGTTGTCGCCGAGCGCGAACACGGTGCCGGGGATGTTGTCGATGAGCAGGGCCGTGGCCTCGTCCTTGGTGCCGTCGCACCGGGCCGAATTACCGGCGCCGACCAGCACTTCGGTGGGCAGCGGGTCAATCCCGGCCAGCGGAGGCACCCCACGCTCCGAGACGTCGGGAGGCGAGGTCAGTTGGTGGTCGCCGGTGCACGTCCCGAACACGACCACGGCGAATGCGGCGAACGCAGCTCGCAGAGTGACGGACCGGAGATTTTTCATACGGAGAGCGTGGCTCCTTTGTGGGCCAGGGCGTTCGGTGTGGCGAGGAGGTGTCGGGCGGCCGCCATCTCGGGCGGCTCAGGAAACGTGCGGCGTCCGGCGAGGCGGCCGGCCAGGATGCCGAGGGTGCGGACGATCAGCGCCACGTCGTACCGAGGCGACGCCCGGCGCACGTACGCGACGTCGAGCGCCAGCTTGAGCGGCAGCAGCCGCTCGACGTAGTCGCGTTCCGCCTGGTCGGGCCGGAGCCGGGTTTCGCCGTGGGTCGTGCTGTACAGGCTCCCGGGACTCGCGAGTCCGGGCCGGACCTCGAGCGTCTCGTAGTGCACCGACGCGTAGTGCGTGGCGACGAACTGGGGATCCTCGGGTCGCGGCCCGATGAGGGACATGT
>Ga0193739_1000161_pt1 | contig 18129 bp, 12 predicted proteins | sample L2a2metaG_FD_144926 | JGI IMG/M metagenome (GOLD analysis project Ga0193739, IMG submission 144926) | Soil microbial communities from a riparian zone of the East river system, Colorado, United States - L2a2 | ecosystem: Environmental > Terrestrial > Soil > Riparian zone | place: USA: East River...
GCCTCGAGGTGCATGAAGTGTTCGGACTTGATCTTGCGGCGGACCTCGTCGTCCTCTCTGCCTGTGAGACCGGGATCGGATCCGGCGTGCAGGCGGACATTCCCGCCGGCGATGATTGGGTGGGACTCACCCGAGCCTTTCTGCATGCCGGCGCCGCACAGGTGGTCGCCACCTTGTGGCGGGTGGATGACTGGGCCACGGCCGGGCTGATGGAGCGGTTTTATGACAGCTACGTGTCGCAGGCCGACCCGGCGAAAGCCCTCGCGGAGGCTCAGCGAGCGGTGTTGGCGGCGCCCGCGACGAAGCACCCGTTTTACTGGGCGGGCTTTGAAGTCGTAGGCGGTGCTCGATGAGCCGCCTCGCAGCCCTCGCGCTCGCCATCGCCGCGAGTGCGTGCGCGGTCGGGTGCCAGAAGGACGCCGGCGGACCGCTCCCGCCGCCCTCGCCGCCGCCACCACCCGGACCGCCCCTCGCTTCTGATCCGGTGAGCGAACAGCTTCCCGGTAATTCCGGCGCGTCGTTCTTGATGACGGCGACGGCGGATGTGGACGTCGCCTATATCGCCCTCCCACCGGGCTCAGCTCCCGACGGCCGCGTTGCCACGATTCGCAATCTGCGCACTGGCGACTCAATCCTGGTCGCTGTTGCCGAGGGGGGCTTCGACCCGGCGGCCATTCCCGCGATCGCCGGGGACAACGTCGGCATCGTCGTCCGTGACGGGTCCGGGAATGTGGTGTTTCAGCCGCCCGTGCTTGTGGTGTCGGCGCGGCGTCCTCCCATCGTGGTCCGCACGAATCCTCCGCCACGAAAACGGGACGTGCCTCTGAACACGCACATCGTGATCGTGTTCAGTGAGCCGATCGATGCTGCGACGTTGACCGGTACGTCGCTCGAGCTGCGGCGTGGATCGTCGCTCGTCACCGGCAGCGTGGTGTTCCGCGATAGTGACCACGTCACGGCATTGTTCATACCGACCGAGCCGCTGGCGCCCGCCACCACGTACACGCTTGCCGTCTCGCAGGAGATCCGTGACCTCGATGGTGATCTGCTGGAGACACCGGTGACCGTGGAATTCACGACGGCGACGTCGGGCGGCTACGAGGAGTATTTCGTGGATGCCACGGCGCCCCTCAGCGGCGATCAGGTGGGCGACTCCGTCGTCATTGACCATACGGTACGAGTGTTGGACGGGGATGGTGTTGGGATCGAGGGGGCGATCATTCGTTTTCGGGTCTCCACGGGACACGTCGTGCCGGACGTAACGACCTCCGGTTTGGGTGGCTTGACGACCGGGCAGTGGACCTTCGCCGGAGTAATTGGCGTCTTCCCGACTCAGGCGACTGCCGAGCTTTCAGCCTGCGCGTCCAATTCGCCCACCCGCTGCGATCAGTACTGGCCGATACTGGTGATCGGCTTCAATCCGCCATGAAGCGTCACGTCGCGGCTATCAGCGTCATTGCCGGTCTGTGGGTGGCATGTGACAATGCCACGGGACCAGGACCGGCCGAAACGCCGGAGCGTCCGCTGTACTACCTCAAGGCTCTCACGGACAACGGCGACGCCCAGAGTGACACCGTCCTCGCGACCCTCGCCCTGCCGTTTCGGGTGCTCGTCCGGCGTGCCGACACTCCCGCTCCCGACGTCCCGGTCAGATGGGAGATTGACGGAGACACCTTGACCGGCGTACCGAATTACACAGCCACCAGTTTGACGAATAGCTCGGGCATCGCGACCTCGCCGTTCAGACTGACGCTCGGCAGCCGGGCGGGCGCATACGCCGTCCGCGCACGCGTTCAAGGGGTCATCATCACGAGTCCTATTCAATTGTTTACCGAGGTGCCGTGCGGCTCCGCGCTGTGCTTCACGGCAACCGCCCTTCCCGGCCGGCCGAGGCATCTTCGTTATGTCTCGGGCAACGGGCAGGTGGCCACGGTGGGGACGACGCTCGACGCGGACTACGTCGTGCAAAGTACGGACGCGTATGGCAACGGCAGCCCGGGTGCCGTTATCGACTGGGCGGTGACGGCTGGCGGAGGAGCGATCGCGCCCACGCAGGGCACATCGACGGCGCCCTCCGGGTTCGCTTCCGCTCGCCACACACTCGGATCCTTTGACGAGACACAGACCGTGCGCGCGTCAGCCGCGGCGCTGCCCAATGCTCCCCAGGTCACGTTCACGGCGACGGGTTTTTCCGCGCTGCCCGTTTCATCAGTCATCGTGACTCCGGAGTCGGTGTCCGTGCAGTCCGATCGAACGACGCAGCTCTCGGTGGTGCTGCGCGATGCGGACGGCCGGCTCGTCATTGGGCGTCCAATTACCTGGACGAGTCTCGATCCGGCGGTCGCCACGGTCGACACCAATGGTCTCGTGAGAGGCACGAGTCCCGGGACGACGCTAGTCACCGCGGAGAGCGAAGGCGTCAGCGACGGCGCCGCCGTTACCGTGACCGCCGGCCCGCCGCCGGTGATTTTCGCGTCGATCGTCGCGGGCGCGTTCCATACTTGCGGACTTCGCAGCGATGGGGCGGCGTATTGTTGGGGAGACAATTCGTACGGCCAATTGGGCTCCGGTTTCCCCAACAATAGCACGAGGCCCGTGGTCGTTGCGGGCGGTCACGTCTTTACCAAGCTCGTCGCCGGCTCGCAGCACACGTGCGGGCTGAAGAGCACCGGAGCCGCCTACTGCTGGGGCCGTAACGACGACGGTGAGCTCGGCAATGGCCAGACCACGCACAGCTCGATCCCGGTCGCCGTCTCCGGTGGAATGGCGTTCGCGAGTCTCGGAACGGGCGGCTACAACACGTGCGGAGTGCTCAGCTCTGGCGTGGCGTATTGCTGGGGCTGGAATGAGTACGGCCAGCTTGGCGATGGCCGGTTCTCGAGCGCCGCGATTCCAGTAGCGGTCGCGGGCTCGCTGCGCTTCGCCACGATCGGGACGGGGAGAGGTTGGCACACCTGCGGCGTCACGGATACGGGGCTTGGGTACTGCTGGGGCCGCAACTCTAGCGGTGAACTCGGCAACGACTCAGTCCTGGTCAGCGCGGTTCCTCGTGCCGTCAGCGGAGGCCTGTCGCTTGTCGCTATGAGTACAGGTGCCTTTCACACGTGCGGCCTGACGAGCGCTGCCGTGGTCCATTGTTGGGGGGACAATCACTGGGGTGAGCTGGGGGACGACTTCAGCGGGCTGGGCCGGCCGACGCCGGGACCCGTATCGGGCAGCGCAGACATCAGCATGCTCACGGCTGGCCTAGGCCATACGTGCCAGGTTTCTAACGCGGGTGTCGGATCGTGCTGGGGTCTCAACGGCGATGGGCAGCTTGGCGACGGGTCGACTACACAGCGACCCACGCCCGTTGCAGTCTCCGGCGGGCTGACGTTCTCAATGCTGGCGGGCGGCGGTTATCACACCTGTGCGCTCAGCATCGCGGGCGTGGCGTACTGCTGGGGCGGCAACTTCCTCGGCCAGCTCGGCGATGGTACCACCACAAGTAGTTCCCTCCCAGTGAGAGTCGTGAGCGGACCCTAGCAGTCTTGAGCAACATCCTTCCCGCTGTCCGTTACATGCCACGTCGGTCTACGATCGCCCCTTGGCGTGTTTAACGGAGGCACGCATGCTCACCGGACGCAAACCTTGGCTCGCAGGTTCGTTGCTCCTCCTCGCGGTGGCCAGCTGCGAGAACCGGGATCCGCTTGAACCTGTCAGCGCTCGCCAAACACGTGACCCCTCCGCGGCGTCCGCTCAGCCGCTGAACAGCAGCACGGTGCGGGTGAGCTGGACCGATAGCTCTCCCCACGAAACCGGTTTTCGCATCGAGCGCTCGGCGACTGGCACCGGTGCGTGGGCGATGGCCGGGTCGACCAGTCGCAACGTGACGTCGTTCAACGACGCCGGACGAGCCAGCGAACAGCAGGTGTGTTATCGCGTGTTCGCGATTCTCAGGAACGGTCTCTCGAATCCTTCGAACACGAGCTGCACGATCCCACCCGCCGCGCCCACGGGCCTCACCGCCACGATCGTGGATCACCAGGCGATCGACTTGGCGTGGAGCGACAACTCCGCTGCCGAAGACGGCTATCAGGTGGAACGCGCACCGGCTCAGGCGGGACCATATGAGGCGGTGGCGTTCCTGGCGGCGAATACCAATCGCTATCGCCAGAGCGGGCTCACCACCAACACCACCTACTGGTATCGGGTGAGCGCCAACAATGACGGCGGGTTCAGCGACATCTCCAATGTTGTCAGCGCGACCCCTGCGTTCACGGTCCCTGCCGCGCCATCGGCGCTCTCCGCGCGGCCCAGTGGGACCCACGTGATCCTGTCGTGGGTCGACAACGCCGGCAACGAAGACGGTTTTCAGGTCGAACGCTCCCTCGATCTCGGCGCGACCTGGACGACGACGGTCACGCTGCCATACCGCGACCGCACGATCGCCTACGCCTACGGCACGGCGCTCGAGCAGACGGCGTGCTATCGCGTCGCTGCCTACAACGGGCAGGGTGCGTCGGCACCTTCAGAAGTGGACTGCACCGCCATTCCCGCGGCGCCGAGCGGGCTCACGGCGTCGCCCATCGATCAACCGGCGATCGACCTGAGCTGGACCGACAACTCCAGTGTCGAGGATGGCTACGCAGTGTATCGCGGCATCCCCAACGTCGAGGCCTATCGCAAGGTCGCGGACGTGCCCGCGAACAGCATGGCCTATCGCGACGCCGGCGTGAGCGCCGACATCACCTACCGGTACTACGTGCAAGCGACGAGGGACGGTGGGGAGTCCTACTCCACGAACATCGCGAGCACGGTCGTCGCCACCGTGGCGCCGAACGCGCCGGTGGAAGTGCATCCGATCCCCTGGGGGAGCACAGCGGTCGGGGTCATCTGGACCGACAACTCGACCAACGAGGAAGGGTTCCGCGTCGACCGCTCCACCGACGGCGGAGCGAGCTGGGTGACGGTCGGCACGAGCTGGTTCGCTGCCTACTATCCGTATCAGTTCGTCGATGGGGGACGGATCACCGAAGAGCAGGTGTGTTATCGGGTGATCGCGTATAACCGCGCGGGTGACTCCCCGGCGTCCGATCCGGGCTGTACGACGCCGCCGGCCGCTCCGACCAACCTCACCGCCACTCGGAGTCCCGAGGGCGTACTCGTCACCTGGAACGACAACTCCGCCGTCGAGGACGGCTATTACCTAGTGCTGATCACGGACTGCTCGGAGCAGCCCGAGTACTGGGAAGGCCTCCCGGCGAACTCAGCGTCCTACCTGGACACATGGCCCTACTGGTGCTTCGGCCCGACGCTCGGCTACTACGTGGTCGCCACAAAAGACGGTGGCTGGTCCGACTTCTTCGGCCCAGTCTACAACGACGCCGCTGGCAGTGCGGCGGCCGCCGCTGCCGCGCGTCAACCGCCGCCGTCCATGCGTTGGACTCGTGCGAAACCCTAATTCCGGAGGATTCATGAAACGCGCCTTCGCTGCTTTCACCTTGTGCATCCTGGCGGTCGGGTGTCGAACCGAGTCGGACCAGGTAGTATTCACGCTCCAGGCTGACCGCTTTGCCGGCTCGGAGTGGTCTCAACCTGTGAATCTCGGTCCGGTGATCAACTCGAGCTTCGTGGACGCGAACGCCGCTCTGTCTTCAGACGAGCACAACATCTACTTCGTCTCGACACGGCCGGGTGGCTTGGGCGCGAACGACATCTGGATGTCCCACCGGCAGTGCAAGGATTGTCCGTGGGAAACGCCTGTCAACCTTGGAGCTCCGATCAACTCGGACGCGGGCGAGGCCGCACCGTCGATGTCCGAGGATGGACGCTTGCTCTTTTTCTTCAGCGCGCGGCCCGGTGGCTTTGGCGGCGCCGACATCTACGTCTCCCATCGGGTGAGTACCAGCTCTGAGGGTGATGTCTGGGGACCGCTAGTCAATCTGGGGCCCGATGTGAATACCGCGGGAGTCGAGCAAGGCTCGTACTACGTGCGAATCAGCGGCGAGCCCAACGGCAGCCTGTATTTCAACCGGCCGGGGCCGGCTGGGACGATCGATATCTACCGGGCGTTCTTGTCGAACGACGGCGTGCCCCTTGGGCCCGCGGTCCTGATCCCGGAGCTCAGTGATCCGGCCGGCGCGGATCAGAAGGTCTCGGTACGCACGGATGGTCACGAGTTGTTCCTGTCGGCCATCCGAGCCGGCGGCGTCGGCAACTTCGACCTTTACATCCTGACGCGTCACGACTCGAACGATCCCTGGTCCGCGCCCACCAACATCGGTGCGCCGATCAATACGGCTGACATCGAGTCGCAACCGAATATCTCGCGCGACGGTCAAACGTTGATCTTCACGGCGATTCGGGCGGGCGGCTTCGGCATGCAAGATCTGTGGATGTCGACTCGCGCGCCGAGCGGGAACTAGCAGTCGTGCGTTTGGGGCGGATCGTCGCTGCGGGCGCGGTATGTGCCGGCCTCACGTGGATTGGCGCATGTCAGGATGGAATCGTTGACACAGAAGTCCCGGCCGCGACCGACTCGACGTTCGTTTCGGATCCGGTACCGCTGGCGTCCGGCGCCTTCAACGCTCAGCGCCGCTCGCCGAGCGCTGCTGCGGCGACGGATGTCGCGTTCGTTGCGCTGCCTCCTGGCACTGTTCCGGGCGGTGACGTAGCGATCGTGCGCGTCCGCGGTGCTGCTGGCACGTTGACGACGGCGATGAGCGCCGGTGGCTTTGATCCAGTGCCCGTGGACGCCGGCCCTGGCGACACCGTCCACGTTGAGGTCCGCGTCAGCGGCGGCGCGCCCGTGGTCTTCACTCGTGTCGTACCGGCACACCGCCGCCCCGTTGTCGTACGTACGAATCCTCCGCCACGCAAGCGTGATGTGGCGCTCAATTCCGGCATCGTTGTCGTGTTCAACGAGCCGGTCGACCCGGCGACTCTCTCCTCCAGCTCCGTGCAGCTGTTGCGTGGGTCCGGTGCCGTGGCCGGGGCGGTGACGTTGCTCGTTGGCAGCTCGACGGCCGCCGTGTTCGCTCCTGACGAGCCGCTCACGCCCAATACCGATTACACGTTGGTCGTCACCAGCGCAGTACGAGGCCTCCGCGGCGACGCGCTAGAAGCCGATACGAGTGTGGAGTTCGCAACCGGCACGGCGATCGAGGGCCCCGTCGCATCCGTCGTCGTATCCCCCGACTCGGCCGAGGTTTTCGTCGGGTCTCAGTACCAGCTCTCCGCGACGGCGCTGGACGCCGAGGGCAATGTGATCATCGGCAGGCCGACATCTTGGACCGTTTTCGACACGACTGTGGCGACCATATCGGCAACGGGTTTGGTGACCGCCGTGGGCGAAGGCATCGCCTCAATCCAAGCCGAGATCGAGGGGCGATTCGGGTTTGCGACACTCAATGTGGGCGCCGCGCTGGCTCCGGTGGCCTCCGTCACGGTCACGCCCGCGTCGGGGAGCGTGCTCGTCGGGCGGACTCTCACCCTGCTGGGTGAGGCGCGGGATTCGGCCGGGAACGTGCTTGGTTTGCGACTGATCACATGGACGAGCAGCAACCCCGGCGTGGCAACTGTCGCTCCATCCGCCGAACGGGGTCAGGCAATCGTGACTGGGCGCGCGCCCGGTAGCGCCGCCATTGTTGCGGAGGTCGAAGGGAAACGCGATACGTCGTTCGTGACGGTCGTGGCGGCCCCGCCGATCGTCGAATTCGTCATTTCACCGGACACGCTCTCATTGATCCTGCACGGAACGGGGCGCCTTACGGGAGTGGCGAGCGCTGCCGATGGGTGGACAGGCACGATCGATGGCGCAGAGATCGCATGGTCTACTTCGGTCCCTGCCGTGGCATCCGTAAGCGGAGGGATCGTGACCGCCCAGCAAGTGGGATCGACGACGATCACGGCGAGATGGAACGGCTTCACGGCGACGGCCGACGTCCGCGTCGTGAATCTTGCGTTCACCGATGTACGGGCGGCATTGGGGCGCGCGTGTGGTCTGACGTCCACCGGCGCCGTCTACTGCTGGGGCACCAACTGGGGCGCGGCGGGCCTGGGAAACGGAACGACGAATGACTCACCATTCCCGGTAGCCGTGGCCGGCGGTTTGACGTTTACGGCCATCAGCGTCGGCGGGTACCACACGTGTGGGCTCGCCTCGAGCGGACTCCTGTATTGCTGGGGGTACAACGCTCACGGCCAGATCGGTGACGGGACCAACGCCGACAGGCTCACACCAGTGCTCGCGGCTAATGGTGCGCGGTTCCGCGCCGTCACCGCCGGGACGACCCACACCTGTGCTATTACAGTCGCCAATGTCGCCTACTGCTGGGGCCAGAATTGGGATGGCGCTATCGGCGGCTGGCTCGGGGATGGGACCCTGACCAGCAGCGCCGTGCCCGTCGCGGTGGCGGGTGGGCTCTCCTTTGGGATGCTCAGCGCCGGCTCCGCTCGGACCTGCGGGATAGCGTCGAGTGGCGCGGCGTACTGCTGGGGCGCTGGTGCCCTGGGGAACGGGAGCGCGAGCGGCTCGACGACTCCAGTGCCCGTTTCCGGCGGCCTGGTCTTCGTCACCGTTGCTGCGGGCGAGTTCATGACCTGCGGTGTCAGGGCTGACAGCACCGCGTACTGCTGGGGCGCGAACGGCTATGGTCAGCTCGGCAACGGAACGTTCAACGACGCTCTCGTCCCCGTGCCGGTCGCTGGCGGGCTCAGGTTTGTCGCGCTGAGCACGGGCGGCATGTCTCCGTCGTGCGCTGTCGCGTCGAACGGCGCCGCCTACTGCTGGGGCCGCAACACCGAGGGCGAGCTCGGTGACGGGACGGTGATCGACAGGGCCACGCCCGTTGCCGTCGTGGGAGGGCTCCCCTTTGCCAATGTGACAACAGGATACGCCCAATCATGCGGGGTCACGTTCGGGGGTGTTGCGTACTGCTGGGGGAACAACTACTACGGTCAACTTGGAAACGGATCGTTTGTCAGCAGCTCCATTCCGGTAAGGGTCGCCGGCCAGCCGTAGCTCTTCGGTACTGAGAGCAATCCGCTCCGATTGTCCGTCCCACGCTGGGTGCACCCCATCGTTGGAGAGCTCCATGAGAAGTGCATTTCGCCCGCTTGCCGTCGCGCTCGCCTTCACGGCCTGCCGCGCCGACTCGATCGGCACGCGCATCGAAGCCTCGCTGCTCGAAGTCGATGATCCGCCGCAGTTCTCCGACTGGTCGGCGCCGGTCAACCTTGCCGAGCCCGTGAATTCGCCCGCTGTTGAGGGCACTCCGGTCGTCTCCAAGGACGGCCTGAGTCTCTACTTTGCCGCCGGCCAAGGCCGCCTACCGAATTGTGGTGCGCAGGACATCTGGGTCTCGACGCGGGCGAGCGTGGACGAACCCTGGGGAATTCCTCAAACCCTTGGCTGCACCGTCAACAGTGCTGCGCACGACAACGAGCCGGCGCTCTCACCAGATGGACACCTTCTTTTCTTCACTCGTACGACGGGGAATGCGATAGGCGTTGGCCAGGATCTGTACGTCTCGCGCCGGCGAGATAAGCGCGACGATTTCGCCTGGCAGACGCCCACGCCGGTCGGCGGCGCCGTGAACTCTGCCGCTAATGAGAGTGGCGCAGCGCTCATTGAGGACGACGTGACCGAGACGATCACGTTGTACTTTGCCTCGAATCGCGCCGGAGGGATCGGCGGTTCCGACATTTATGCCAGCACGCGACTCCCGGACGGGACGTTTGGGGAACCAGAACTCGTCGAGGAGCTCAGCTCGCCCCTCGAGGACGTCATGCCCGAGATTGGCCGCGACGGCCGGGAGTTGCTGTTGGTCTCTGATCGAGTGGGGACGCTTGGTAATCTGGATATTTGGGTGGCGACACGCGCGAGCACCCGCGATCCCTGGTCCACACCCGTGAACCTGGGGCCTGGGATCAACAGCGCGTTCTTCGATGGAGGGCCCGCGCTCTCCTTCCGGGGCACCGAGTTGTACTTCCAGTCGGCGTTCCGGCCCGAGAACATAGGCGGCCCAATGTTTGACATCTGGGTGGCCACACGAAACAAGCTGAAGGGGCGGGACGCCCGCATCGAAGCATCGCTGATCGAAGCCGATGACCCGCTACAATTCTCCGACTGGTCGGTGCCCGCAAACCTCGGCGCGCCCGTAAACACGACCGCCGGCGAGGCCGGTGCCTTCGTGGCCAAGGACGGCCTGAGTTTCTACTTCACATCGACGCGTCCAGGAAGTTGCGGGGGCTTTGACATCTGGGTCTCCACGCGGGCGAGTGCAGACGACCCCTGGGGCGATCCTGCCAACCTGGGTTGCGACATCAATTCCGCCGGCCTCGACGCCGCACCGGTCCTCACGATCGACGGACATCGACTCTACTTCCATAGCGATCGGCCGGGAGGGGCGGGGGGTGTGGACCTGTATGTGTCTCGACGGCGAGACAAGCGGGATCCCCTCGGCTGGCAAACCCCGGAGAATCTCGGCAGCGACGTCAACACAGCTTTAGCCGAGGTCCAGCCAGCCGTCTTCGAGGACGACGAGAGTGGAATTACGACGCTCTTCTTCGCGGGACGGGTGGGCGCGCCGGGAGGCCTTGGCGCAGCCGACATCTACCGCAGCACGCTGCAGGCCGACGGCGCATTTGGCCCGGCCGTCCTGGTCTCGGAACTCAGCTCGCCCTTCCAGGACCAAGGCCCGGCGATCCGGCGGGACGGGCTGGAATTCTTCCTGAGCTCTGCTCGGCCGGGGACGCTGGGCGCAGTCGACCTGTGGACCTCGACCCGGGCGAGCACCTCGGATCCCTGGTCAACTCCGGTGCACATGGGAGCGGTCATAAATAGTGCCGTACTGGACGATCGTCCTACCCTGTCTTTTGACGGCACGGCGCTGTACTTCCAGTCGCCGCGCGACGGTGGGCTCGGAGCGAACGACATCTACGTGATTACGCGGACCAAGCTGAAAGGGGAGGACTAGGAGACCCGTGACCCCGTTCCGCGGACATCCGGGCATAACGGTCGTGAGCCTCGCCGCCATCGTGATCTGCGCGTGCAGCGACCAAGGCCCCTCTGAACCGCCCGGCGCCGCTCGAGTCGTTGTGTCAACCAGCGGGTTGGATCTCGATGTCGACGGGTACACGGTGACGATTGATACGCGCTCACCGCGGACAATCTCAATTAACGCGACGCTGCAGTTCGATTCGCTGCCCCCCGGTTCTCATTCTGTCCGGCTGGGTGGTTTGGCATCCAACTGCGCGGTCACCGGCGCAAACCCCGTTTCGGTCGACGTCATCGCCGGGACCGCGGCGGAGGTCTCATTCGCGGTGGCCTGTACGGTTCGCTTCGTTGCGGTGAGCGCTGGCGCAAATCACACGTGCGCAATCACGAGTCGGGGTTCAGCGTATTGTTGGGGCGATAACAGCTACGGTGAACTCGGCGACGGGATCACCGACGGGATCCGCTCAGCAGTCCCGGTGAAGGTTTTGGGCTCGCTCACATTTGCTGCGGTGAGTGCCGGTGCCGGTCACACCTGCGGCCTCACGACCGACAGCGCGGCGTATTGCTGGGGTGCCGGGGGAGCGCTTGGGGACGGCTCGACGACCGGCCCGGAGCAATGTGGTTTTGCTCACGTTCGTTGTAGTGCTGTGCCGGTAGCGGTCCTCGGCGGACTCACATTTGCCAGCACGACCTCCGGCGGCGGCGGCGGGTTCCACACCTGCGGTGTCGCGATCGGAGGCCAGGCCTATTGTTGGGGATTCAACGGCTGGGGCGAACTTGGCGATGGGACCAACGTTGAACGAGCCAGTCCGGTCGCAGTCGTCGGTGGACACACCTTCGCCGAATTGGACGCTGGAGCAGGGCACACCTGCGGTGTGACTACTGGAGGCGACGCCTACTGCTGGGGCAGCAACTCCTTTGGCGAGCTCGGTAACGGGGGTGATACGGCGTTGCTTCACCCGACGCCTATCGCCGTGGTCGGTGGACTCACATTCACAAGCGTCAGCGCGGGGTACACACACACCTGCGGCGTGGCAACCGGTGGCCAGGCCTATTGCTGGGGCAATAACTACATGGGGAAGCTCGGCAACGGGGACACCACTGACGAGGCGAGTCCCGTCGCAGTCTTCGGTGGACTCACGTTTACGACGGTGAGCGCCGAAGCGGACCAGACCTGCGGACTGACCGTCGAAGGTGTGGCATACTGCTGGGGCTGGCGCTACGCGGTTGGACGGCAGGCAACGCCCCTTGCTGTGGAAGGTGGTCTCACGTTCGCCGCGTTGAGCGGAGGTGGGAACCACACCTGTGGAATCACACGCAGCGGACTCCTGTATTGCTGGGGGAGCAACGACGCTGGCGAGCTGGGGGACGGCACCGTGGGTGCGTGGAGAACTACGCCAGTAAAGGTCTTCGGCCAGCCATGAACACGAGATGTTTGGCACGATACCCTAGCTCTTGCCCCGACGCGATCGGGTTCGCGCCTGGGCCAGCTTCCAGAACCGCCGTTCTCCGATGATGGTGATCCGCTGCCCCAGCGCGGCGAGGCGGCGGATCTCCATCAGTTTGGTGCCACCATCCACCCCGGCGATCTGCAGCCGGTTGGGCCGTCCCCGCACCAGCACATCGGTCATCCGTCCGGGCTTCGTTTGCACGATCGCGCCGGCTTTCCGAGCCGCGGCAATGGCGTCGCTCCGCGGCCGGCTGAGAAATCCGGTGAAGGAGAGCCGCTTTCCGGTGATGCTCCCCACCCGGCCCACCGCCAGCGCTTTCGGGCGATGCCGCAGGGCGGCAATGAGCTCGCCGGCTGCCTCGTAGCGCTTGCCGCGCACCCCCAGACAGCGGTGAATGACCTCCTTCAAATGGTCGCTGCAGGGAAGGCCGCGGACATCGCGACTGCGCATCGGACTCGCGATGTCACCGCGGAGCAGCATCGCAGCCAGCTGGCCGACCTGATAGATGTCGTCGCGCTGTTGCCACCTCCGGATCCATCCCCACGCGATCTCGGTCGGCGCATTCAACGGGTTGAAGGCGTCGGCGGTGACCCCGCGACGATTCCGCTGGTGCCGGGCGATGCCGAAATCCCCCAGCTTCAGCTGCTCGTTCGCGCACACGAACACGTTGAAGGGCGTGAGGTCGCGGTGCAGCGCCTGTCCGCGATGCAGCGCATCGAGCGCACCAAGGATCGCCGCGATCTCGCGGCGCACGACGCGCTCGGGCTGGGGGCCACGGCGCGCGAGCCAGGCGCCCACGTCGCCGTGCTCCGCGTACTCCATCACGATGCAGTAGCGCATGCGCGCCCCGTCAAGCTCGGCGAACCGATCGAAGATCCGCAGCGCGCGCGGCTCCCGCTCGAGGAGCTCGGCGAAGTAGGCCTCGCGCAGCCAGGTGGTGAGACGATCGCTGATCTTGATGCAGACCTGTGCGGGCAACCCACCGCTCGGCGTGGGGGTCGCGAGGTACACTTCGCCGAAGCCTCCCTTGCCGATGAGCCGGTCCAGCCGGTAGGAGCGACCGGTTTCGGAGCTGCGCGCCGTGGCCACGGTGGAGGTTGGAACGACTCGCGTCGTCATGGAGTTGGCCCCCTAGGATTCGAACCTAGATTCGCGGATCCAAAGTCCGCTGTCCTGCCATTGGACGAGGGGCCAGTCGTGTTACGGCGCTTCAACTTAACAAGACTGTAAATGTGGCGCATATTCCCGGTCCACCCCCACCAACCGGGAGCAAACATGAAGTCCATAGCCCTAGTCACGCTGGGTCTCGTCAGTCTGGCCGCAACCGTACCCGCAGTCGCGCAAACCGCAGCCGCGCCGACAGGCATTCGCGCCGAGATGCTCGCGCAGCTCGATGACGCCGCCGGCAAGCTGCAGCAGCTCGCTGAGGCGATTCCGCAGGACAAACTGGCCTGGCGGCCCGGGACCGGCGTGCGCTCCGTCGGCGAAGTGCTGATGCACGTCACCGGTGCCAACTTCTACATCCCCACCTTCGCCGGCGTAAAAGCACCCGCCGATGCGCCGCAGGGCGAGAACGTCACCGATCGGGCGCAGGCGATCCAGCAGATGCGCCGCTCTTTTGACCATGTCCGGTCCATGATGCGTAACATGAGCGACGCTGATCTGGACAAGCCGACGACCATGTTCGGGCAGCAGACCACCTATCGCGGCGTCGCACTGTTGACCGTCACCCACGCGCACGAGCACCTCGGCCAGCTGATCGCCTACGCGCGCAGCAATGGCGTCACACCGCCCTGGTCACGCAGCGGAGGCATGTGAGCGTCTTCTATCGAAAGCTCAACCACTCCTACCCACGCATTGTGCGTGGGGAGGGGTGTTGGCTTATCGATGAGCGCGGCAAGCGCTATCTCGACGCCGTCGGCGGCGCCTACGTCGCCAACGTCGGCCACTCCAACCCCGAAATCGCGGAGGCGATCGCGCAGCAGGCACGCGAGTTCGGCTACCTGTCGGGCACGATGTTCACGCACGGCCCGGTCGAGGAGCTGGCCGCCGAGCTGGCGGAGACACTGCCGGGTGACCTCTCCAAGCTCTACTTCCTTTGTAGTGGATCGGAGGCGGTCGAGGCCGCGCTGAAACTGGCGCGGCAATACTGGATAGAGCGCGGCCGGCCCACCAAGCAGCGGATCATCGCGCTGGGTCCGGGCTACCACGGCAGCACGCTGCTCGCGCTGTCGGCGTCAGCCCGCGAAGCGTACAAGGCGATGTTCCGCCCCTGGCTCGTGGACGTGCACCGCATTCCGGCTTCGTATCCCTATCGCTGTGAGTGCGGTGGCAAGAATGCCAGCTGTCCCGTGTGCAGTGGGGCTGTCCTCGAAGAAGCGATCGCCCGGCTCGGCGCCGAGAACGTGGCCGCCTTCATCGCGGAGCCGGTCGGCGGGTCGTCCACCGGCGGATCCACGCCGCGTCCCGAGTACTTCCAGCGCGTGCGGGAGATCTGCGATCGCCACGACGTGCTGTTCGTCGCGGACGAGGTGCTGGTCGGCGTGGGCCGGACCGGCACCTGGTGGGCGATCGAGCCCTACGGCGTCGCGCCCGACATCATGACGTTCGGGAAAGGAGTCTCCGGTGGGTATGCCGCACTCTCGGGGCTAGCGGTCCCCGAGCGGATCGTGGACGCGGTCGCCACAGGCTCCGGCAACTTCATGCACGCGCAAACCTTCTCGCATCACCCGGTCGCGTGCGCCGCCGGCGTCGCCACGATGCGCTACCTCAAGCAACACCGGCTGGTGGAGCGCTGTGCGCGCATGGGACGTGTGCTGCACGAGCGGCTGCGCCCGCTGGCCGATCTTCCACACGTCGGCGATGTGCGCGGGCGCGGGCTGCTCGCCGGCATCGAATTCGTCGACGACAAGGCAAGCCGAGCCCCGCTGCCACGCTCGGCAAAGTTTGCCGAGCGATTCGCGGAGGCGGCGCTCGACGCGGGGCTCACGGTGTGGCCCAACGTCGGCCACGCCGACGGGACGAACGGCGACCTCGCGATGGTCGCGCCGCCGTTCATCATCAATGAAGAGGAAATCGACGAGATCGTAACGCGCTTCAGCAGCGCGCTGCAGCAGACGCTCAATACGCTGAAGGTTCGCGCATGACCACGACGCGACCTGTCTCGCCCAGCGTACCCCCTCTCCACAACGTGGAGAGGGGGTCAGGGGGTGAGGACAAGATCACGTACACGTCCGCCAACGTGGACTGGGACCTGTTTCACCGCCAGTTCGACGAAGCGTTGGCGCAGATCCGATCGCAGCTCGGCCGCGACTATCCGCTGTACATCGCGGGCGAGGCCATCCCGTCCGCGGCACAACCGGTCGTGGACACATCGCCGATCGACACCAGCATCGTTCTTGGCAACTTCGCAACCGCCACCGCGACGCACGTCAGCCAAGCGGTTGTCGCGGCACGCACGGCGCAGGCGGCATGGGGCCGTCGCGATTGGCGCGAGCGGGTCGCGATTCTGCGACGCGCTGCCGCGCTGATTCGTGAGCGCAAGTTCGAGCTGGCGGCAGTGATGAGCCTCGAAGTGGGGAAGAGCCGGCTCGAGGCGATGGGCGATGCCGAAGAATCGGCGGATTTGATCGATTACTACTGCCAGCAGATGGACGATGCCGAGGGGTTCGTGCGCCAGATGGCGAAAGTGACGCCCGTCGAGCACAACACGGACGTGCTCCGTCCCTATGGCGTGTTCGCGTGCATCGCTCCGTTCAATTTCCCGCTCGCGCTTTCCACTGGTATGTCGTCCGCCGCGCTCGTCGCCGGCAACGCTGTCGTCTATAAACCGGCGGAAGACGCGCCGTGGACGGGCCTGAAGCTGTACGAGGTGTATCGCGATGCCGGCTTGCCCGCCGGCGTCTTCAATTATCTGTCAGGCCACGGCTCGGAAGCGGGTGAAGCGATGTGGCGCCACCCGCGGGTGGACGGCGTGGTGTTCACGGGCTCGAAAGACGTGGGGATGCGGATCTACCACGGGCTGTCCACGCGCTGGATCAAGCCGTGTCTCCTCGAGCTGGGGGGCAAGAACGCGGCGATCGTGATGGACAGCGCCGACCTCGATGCCGCCGCGGAAGGCATCGTGCGCTCCGCGTTCGGTCTGCAGAACCAGAAATGCAGTGCGACCTCGCGAGTCTATGTCCACCAGAAAATCGCACAATCGCTGGTGGAAAAGCTCTTGGAGCGGACACGATCCCTGAGCATCGGCGATCCCACCGAGCGCGACGTCTTCTTTGGTCCCGTGATCAATCGCGATGCGGTCGCGAAGTTCGACCGCGCCGTCGCGCACGCAAAGAAGGAGGGAGAGATCCTCGCCGGCGGTTCCCGCCTGACAGGCGAACGCTTCGATCGCGGCCACTTTGTCGCCCCGACGATCGCCAAGCTGCCCCTCGGCTCGGCGCTCTTTGGTGAGGAGCTGTTCGTGCCCTTCCTGGCGATTGGAGAAGTCTCGGGGCTCGATCAGGCGATCGCGGAAACGAACAGGGCGGACTACGGGCTCACGGCTGGAATCTTCTCCAAGCGCGACGCGGAGATCGCGCGCTTCTTCGACGAAGTGGAAGCCGGCGTGTGCTACGTCAATAAGCGCACAGGTGCCACGACCGGTGCGTGGCCCGGCGCGCAGCCGTTCACCGGATGGAAGGGATCGGGCTCGAGTGGGAAAGGCGGCTGCGGCCCCTACTACGTCGCGCAGTTCATGCGCGAGCAGAGCCGCACGGTGATCGAGACATGACGACCCGGGACTATCCGCGCATCGTCGTGCCGCCGCCGGGTCCGAAAGCCCGCGCGATCGTCGAACGGCAGGACCGTTATGCGTCCACGTCGTATCCGAAGGAGTATCCGCTCGCGGTCGCCCGCGGCCAGGGACCCACGGTGGAGGACGTGGACGGCAATCGCTACCTCGACTTCATGGCCGGCATCGCGGTCGCCTCCACCGGTTACGGGCATCCGAAGGTCATCAAGGCCGTGCAGGACGCGGCCGCGCGCTTCCTTCATATCTGCGGCAGCGACTTCTACTATGAGAGCTTCGCGGCGCTGTGCGAGCGGCTCGCGCAGCTCGCGCCCGGGCCGAGCAAGAAGCGCGTCTTCCTGTCGAACTCCGGCACCGAAGCGGTCGAGGGCGCGATCAAACTGGCGCGACACTCGACCGGCCGGCCGGCGATCATCGGGTTTCTGGGCGCCTTCCATGGGCGGAGCTACGGCGGCCTGAGTCTTACCGCGAGCAAGGCGGTGCAACGCTCCGGCTTCGCGCCGTTCCTGCCGGAAGTCCATCACGTGCCCTACGGCTATCGCTACCGCTGCGAGTATTGCCGCGGCGAATCCGCGTGCACGACGCGCTGCACCTCCTGGATCGAGCAGGAGCTGTTCGTCAAGAAAGTCCCGCCCGACAGCGTGGCCGCGATCTTCGTCGAGCCGATCCAGGGCGAAGGCGGCTACGTGGTTCCGCCCGCGGGATATCTCCGGGAATTGAGGGAGATCTGTGACCGCTACGGCATTCTGCTCGTGTGCGACGAGGTGCAATGCGGCGTGGGACGCACCGGCAAGATGTGGGCGTGCGAATACGAGGGCATCGAGCCCGACATCCTGCTCTCGGCAAAGGGACTCGGCAGCGGCATGCCGATCGGCGCGATCATCGCGAAAGAATCGGTCATGAAGTGG
>Ga0193739_1000162_pt1 | contig 18096 bp, 19 predicted proteins | sample L2a2metaG_FD_144926 | JGI IMG/M metagenome (GOLD analysis project Ga0193739, IMG submission 144926) | Soil microbial communities from a riparian zone of the East river system, Colorado, United States - L2a2 | ecosystem: Environmental > Terrestrial > Soil > Riparian zone | place: USA: East River...
GCCGCCCCCAACACACACGTCTGCCCCGTCTGTCTTGGCCTCCCCGGTGCGCTCCCCGCGCCCAACGGCGAGGCGCTGAAGCATGCCGTGCGCGCTGCGTTGGCGCTGGGGTGCACCGTGCACGCCAAGAGCGTATTCGCGCGCAAGAACTACTTCTATCCTGACCTGCCCAAGGGCTACCAGATCTCGCAGTTCGAGCAGCCGCTCGCGACTCAGGGGTCGCTGACATTTCTGGCGCCGGAGCGCGGCCTCGTCACGGCGACGATCGTTCGGCTGCACGTGGAGGAAGACGCCGGCAAGTCGCTGCACGACCGGTTCCCCAAGGCCACCGCGGTGGACCTGAACCGCGCCGGCGTGCCGCTCATCGAGATCGTCACCGGCCCGGACTTCCGATCGCCCCAGGAGGCGCGCGCGTACCTGCAGACGTTGAAGCAGGTGCTCGAGTACATCGGCGTCTCCGACTGCGATATGGAGAAGGGCAGCCTGCGCGTCGATGCCAACGTCTCGGTGCGCCGGGGGGGCGACACGGCGCTCGGCGTCAAGACCGAGGTGAAAAACATCAACTCCTTCGCCTACGTCGAGAAAGCGCTGGGCGTCGAACGCGACCGCCAGATCGCCTTGCTCGAGGACGGTGGCACGGTGACGCAGCAGACGATGCTGTACGACGCCAAGGACAACGCCGTCCGGCCGCAGCGCTCCAAAGAGGAAAGCCACGACTACCGGTATTTCCCGGAGCCCGATCTGCCGCCGCTCGTCCTGACTCCCGAGTTCGTAGCTGAGCAGCAGAGCCTGCTCCCCGAGCTGCCGGCGTCCAAACGCGAGCGTTTCGTCGCGCAGTACGGCCTACCGCAACAGGACGCCGCGGTGCTGACCGCGGGCCGCGCCGTGGCCGATTACTACGAAGGGGTCGTTCATGCCGGGGCCGAGGCCAAAGCGGCGGCGAACTGGGTCATGGGCGAGGTGCTGGCGGATGCGAAGGACCACGCCGAGGCGCTGCGCGTGCCGGCGGCGTCGCTGGCGCAGCTGATCGGGCTCGTCAAAGGTGGCACGCTGTCCCACCAGGCGGGGAAGCGCGTGTTCGGCGAACTGGCGAATCGCGGCGGCGATCCGCGTACGATCGCCGAGGCGCTGGGCGTCATTCAGGTCGCGGACCCCACGGCCGTGGCCGGGTGGGTATCCGAGGTGCTGGGCGCCCACGGCACCGAGGTCGGCCGTTACAAGAGCGGCGAGACCAAACTGATGGCGTTCTTTGTGGGGCAGGTAATGAAGGCGTCGAAGGGCAAAGCCGATCCCAAGTTGGCCCAGCGGGTGCTCGAGGAGCGGCTAGCCTCGTAACCCTAAGGCGTTGAACGACAGCGTCGAACGGCAGCGTGGACCGAAGGCGTCGAACAGATTCGTGGATGTACGGCGTCAAGCGACAACGTCCCGATCAACGTCCTCCTCACTTGTCCGGCGGCGGGTGCGCGTACAGTCGATTGATCATTTTGAGGATGAGCGCTGTGCGCGTGTGGAGCGATCGAACCTGACTGCCCGACCACACCCCTCGGCGATGTTTGAGACGATGGACGCGGTGGCAGGTCGAAGAGCGTCACCTTTTTCACGCAACGCCTTCGTGTTCGACGTCCCCGTTCGACGTCGTTGTTGAACGCCCTTGCTCGACGCCTTGGTCTTCTAACGATCTCTCCACGGCCGCTGCGCCTTCGACTCGTACCAGTAGTCGAGCGACGGCTGCGGCAGGCCGAAGTGCTGCTCCGCTGTTTCCTCCATCCGCTCCGGCTCGTGCCGCGCGCCCTCGTGCATGGCCTGGCGCCGCATCCGCTTCGCGAGCCGTAACGCCTGGTCCCCCGCCGGATCGAGGCGCCGCGCCGCAGCGTCCTTCTGTCCGAGCATCTCCATCACGTACTCGAACGCGACCGCCATGTGGCGCTCGACGTCGGAGTCGGGCAGGTCCCAACGGCTGTTCTCGGCAATTATCTGGAAGGCCCACTGCCAGCTCTGGCTTTCGGTGAGATGCACCATGCCGCGGAACAGCCGTCGGCTGGTGCGCACGCTGAACAGCGTGGGCGACAGGATCCCGTCGAGATGCGTGTCGCTCTGGGTGTGATCCTTGAGGATCACGTCGCGCGCCTCGCGCGCGTATGCATCGCCCAGGTGCGTCTCGAACCGGCTCTCCCAATACGAGTGCCCCAGCGCGGCCGTGGTCGAGGTGAGGACCAGTTGGCGCGGCACGAAGAAGTTGTGCGCCACCGCATCGGCGGCGAGGTGGGAGAGGTACCCGAGACCGAAGGCGCGCAAGGGATCGGTGGGAGCGAGGTCGAAGATCTCCTGGCCCACGTGCCAGGCGTGGCAGTGCCGTCCCACCGGCGCGTACTTCTTGGCCATCGACGTGTCGGCGGCGATGTTGCCGTAGAGGAAGTCGTAGGGGAACGCGCGCAGCAGGTCGGTGACGGCGGCGGGGAGCTGGTGCAGGTTGGCCAGGACCGACTCGCCGAGGAAGATGTGCGTCCCTGGGGTCCAGGCGTGCGCGACGTCGGGGAAGAGGAGCAGGGCGAGGACGGCGAGGACCGCCGCGGCGGCGAGGCGTCTCACTTCCTCCTCTTCTTCTTGCCCTTCAACACCTTGCGCCCCCACTGCCACAGAGACAAGCCGCGCCGCACGTTGCGCAGCGTGGCCGCGGCGTCGAGCACGGTGTCCTCCACTTCGTCCTGCACCACCTCGACGAGGGCATCCAGATCGGACAGGCGCCGCTCGGCCGCGTCGGCCGCACTCACGATACGCTCCCGTATTTCACGGGACGTGCCCACCAGCGCCTCCGCTTCTCCCTTGATCGTGCCGATCATCTGGCGCACATCGTCGAGGGCAGGGCCGGCCATCTGCTCCAGCGCCCGGACAAATGCATGCATTCTCAGCACGGAAACAACCGACGACACCGCCAGAACGGTGGCGGCCAGCGCGATGATGGTGAGACTGATCGCGGAAACGACGCCCACCCACGTCGGAAGCATTACGAAACCTCGGGGGGCGGGGGACGCAGCGCCAGAGCCCGAGGAATCAACGGTGCGGCGATCGCCGTTGCGAACGCGACGCCGAGCAGCACCGTCGCCAGGACGGCGCCCTCGCCGCCGGCACCCACATAGATCAAGTTGAAGCTCACCGCCAACGCGAGGGGCACGCCGCCTTGGGTGACGGTGCCGAGGCCGAAGTGCGCCCCCGCGTAGCGCCCCATGACCCAACGCGCGGCCAGGCGAACCGCAGCGAGCAGGAGGGCCGCCGGCACGAGCCACAGCGTCGGCAGGTCGAACAGCGCTGCCGCCGCGACGAGAAACACCGCATAGATGGGAGGCTCCCACCCAGCGAGCAGCGCCTGCACGCGGCGCTTGAGCGGGGAGAGGTTGACGATCAACGCAGTTGCCAGGGCACAGACCACGAACGGCGACAAGTCGGTGGCGTAGCCCAGCCCCGCGCCGACGAGCACCACGCCGAGCAGGTCGAGCCCGAGGGCGTTCGTGTCGGTCCCGTCCCGCAAACGTGAGAGCCAGAGGAAGAGCACGCCCACGCCGCCGCTCGAGACGACGGCCACCGCCACCCAATACGCCCATCCGAGCGCGACGCCGTGGAAGGGTTGGTGAGGATGCGAGAGGCCAAGGCCGACGGCGAAGACGAGAACGCCGAAGGCTGTGTCCAGGAGCGCGGCGCGCCTCATCTTGCGACCGATCACAGCCCCCGAGATCATGGCTGCGCCGGCGAGGGTGAGCAGGGCAGGGACGGTGGGCCGCCAGCCCGGCGCCAGGGCCGGCACGGCTCGCGTCAGCAGCCGGGCGGTGAGCACCGTCACGAGCAGGATCGCCGCGGCTTGCAGCGCCGCGACAGCCCATACGCGAAGCGGGATACGGCGTAGGAATCGCCATTCGAGTTGTGCGCCGAACACCGCGCCGAGCCAACCGATTCCGAGGGCGGTGATGGGCGTGATCGCGCGCCGCGCCCAGGGGGCGAGGACGCCCAGGCCAGGGCCGAGCAGCAGGCCGGCGAGCACGAGCGGCGCCCCAGCGGCGACAGCCAAATCGAGCGACAGACTGGGGCGTAGTTGGGGGAGCCGCAGGCGCGTCGCGGCGAGGCCGGCGGCGAGGAGGAGCGCCAGCGCGAGCAGGGGATTCACGAGGGCGAACGTTCGCGAACGCTTGACGCCGGCGCAAGCGTCGCCGTAGCTTGCCCAGACCTATGCCACCGTCGTTCTCCGTCACGGGCGGGCGCGCGCTCAAAGGCACGATCCGCCCCGCCGGCAACAAGAACGCGGCTCTTCCGATCCTCGCGGCGACGCTGCTCGCCGACGGCCCCTGCCGTATCGACAACGTTCCCCACATCCGTGATGTCGAAACGATGCTCGCGCTGCTCGAGCATTTGGGCGCCACGGTGACTTGGGAGGGGACCAACACCGTCACCGTCGATACGAGCAAAGCGGAGCCGCGCGCGCTGGACCCGAAGCTCTCGGCCAAGATTCGCGCATCGATTCTCCTCGCCGGGCCGATGCTGTCGCGCTTCGGGCGCGTGAGCCTCCCCCCGCCCGGTGGAGACGTCATCGGCCGCCGGCGCGTGGACACGCATTTTCTCGCCCTCGAGCGCCTCGGCGCCGAGATCACGGTGGGCGATACCTACAAGCTCGAAGGCAAACTGACGGGCGCCGACAACGCGGCATCGGAGCCGCACGTGCAGGACCTGGCCCGTTTCCTGGTGGCGCTCGGCGCAAAGATCGACGGCATCGGGTCGAACACAATCACCATCGAGGGCGTCGCCGTCTTGCACGCCGCACCCCACACCATCGGTCCCGATCACATCGAGATCGGGTCGTTCATCGGGCTCGCCGCCGTCACGAACGGCGCTATCACGATCGACGGAGTGCGCGGCGACGACCTCCGGTCCACGTTGCTGGCCTTTGAGCGCCTCGGCGTGCGGCCGCGGCTCGACGGCACGCAGCTCGTCGTGGATGCCGACCAGGAGCGCCGCATCCGGCCCGACCTGGGCGGCCACGTCCCCAAGCTCGAAGACGGTCCCTGGCCCGCCTTTCCGGCGGACCTGATGTCGATTGCGATCGTCGTGGCGTCGCAGTGCGAGGGGCTGCTGCTCGTGTTCGAGAAGCTGTTCGAGTCGCGGCTGTTCTTCGTGGACAAGCTGATCGGGATGGGCGCGCGCATCGTGTTGTGCGACCCGCACCGGGCCGTCATCGCGGGCCCGTCGCCGCTGCGGGGGCAGGTGGTCGAAAGCCCCGATATCCGCGCCGGGATGGCGATGCTCCTCGCGGCACTCGCGGCGCAGGGCGATTCCGTGATTCACAACATCGGACAGATCGAGCGCGGCTACGAGCGAATCGACGAGCGGCTGCGCGCCCTCGGGGCACAGATTGAGCGTCGCGACGAAGGGCGATAAGACTCTCGCCGAAACCCCCGCCGGCGACGCGGCCGTTCCACGCCTCGAGCTCGCCGAGTGGACCGCGCGCCACGGAGTCGTAGCTGGCATCACCCTGCGCCCCATGAGCCTCGGCCTTTGGAGTGATGAGCCTGTGGGGCAGGTGCTCAGCCGCTGGCGCGCCTTCCGAGCCGCCTTCGCCGCCCGGTTTCCGGCTCTCGTCTTGAGCCATCAAGTCCACGGCACCGCGGTGCAATGGCACGAGACCCTCCCCGAAGGTTGGCTCGTCCTCGATGGTCTCGACGGCCACGCCACCCCCGACCGCGGCCTGCTGCTCACCGTCACCGTCGCCGACTGCATCCCCGTCTACCTAGCGGTGCCTCAGAAGGGAGTCCTCGCGCTGCTGCACGCGGGGTGGCGCGGGGCTGCCAACGGCGTGCTGGCGCGCGCAGTCGAGCTTCTGAAGGGGCGTGGGGTTGCCAATAGTAGCGAACTTGTAATGCATTGTGGTGTTGGTATTTGCGGCACGTGCTATGAAGTAGGTTCTGAAGTCGCTGTACAATTTGGTTTACCAGTGAGTCCCGGCTCCGTCCCGCTCGACCTGCGCGCCGTGCTGGCGCGCCAGGCTCGGGAGCTGGGCATCGAGGACGTGTCGGTTTCTCCGTGGTGCAGCGCCCACGATCGCGACCGCTTCTTTTCCCACCGCGCCTCGGGGGGCCGGGACGGGCGCATGGTGGCGTACTTGGGGAGGCCGAAAGCGTAACGCGTATCGCGTGAGTGCGCGGTTCCCCCGCGCTCACAAATCCGATCGACCGCTGGTTCCTGGTAAGACTCCACGCTGATCTGCAGAGGGTTGGTACAAACGCGAAGTGTGGCGAGCTCGCAACTCTTGCGACCAGCACGTCCTCCTACGGATAGTGGGCCTCAACATCGCACATTCCTAAGTGCACCAAAGGGTGAATCGCCCCGGGATTGCCGGAGACTCCATTTGTTGAGAGGATGGGGTCATGGACAAGTCACGGCGGTATGCACCGGAGGTCCGGGAGCGGGCCGTCCGGCTGGTACAGGAGCATGAGCGGGAGTATCCGTCGCAGTGGGCGGCGATCCGGTCGATCGCCGAGAAGATCGGCTGCACCCGGGAGGCGCGGCGGCGCTGGGTGCGCCGGGCGGAAGTGGATGCCGGCGAGCGACCGGGCCTGACGTCGGCTGAGCAGCAACGGGTGAAGGAGCTCGAGCGCGAGAACCGCGAGCTGCGGCGCGCCAATGAGATTCTCCGGAAGGCGTCGGCGTATTTTGCGCAGGCGGAGCTCGACCGCCGCGCGACGTGAAGGTGGCGTTCATCGACGCGCACCGGGCCACGTACGGAGTCGAGCCGATCTGCCAGGTAGTGGGGATCGCTCCGTCGACGTACTACGAGCAACGCGCGCGGCAACGCGATCCGGCGCGGCGGCCGGCGCGCGCGCGGCGCGACGAGCGGCTCCGGCCCGAGATCCAGCGCGTGTGGGACGCGAATCTGCAAGTGTACGGCGCGAAGAAGGTCTGGAAGCAGCTGAACCGCGAGGCGATCCGCGTCGCCCGCTGTACCGTGGCGCGCCTGATGCGCGGCATGGGCCTGCGGGGGACGGTGCGGGGCCGGAAGACGTGGACCACGACGCCGGCGACCGCGGCGAGCCGACCTGCGGATTTGGTCGAGCGGAACTTCACAGCGACGCGGCCGAACGAACTGTGGGTCTCGGATCTCACGTACGTCGCGACCTGGCGCGGTTTCGTCTACGTGGCCTTCGTGATCGACGCCTTCGCGCGGCGCATCGTCGGGTGGCGGACGTCCAGCTCGCTGCGGAGCGACCTCGCGCTCGACGCGCTCGAACAAGCGCTCTACGATCGCGAGACCGACGGCCGGCTCGTCCACCACAGCGACCGCGGGACGCAGTATCTCTCGATCCGCTACACCGAACGCTTGGCCGAGGCCGGGATCGAGCCCTCGGTCGGGAGCCGCGGCGACTCGTACGACAACGCCCTGGCGGAATCGGTGATTGGGCTCTTCAAAACGGAGGTCATTCGCCGCCGCGGGCCGTGGCGGCAGCTGGAGGACGTCGAGTTTGCCACCCTGGAATGGGTGGCGTGGTGGAACACCCGCCGCCTGCTGGAGCCGATCGGCTACGTGCCACCGGCCGAGTACGAAGCGGCCTACTTCCGTCGTCAGGACACCCCAGCCGGACTGGCGACACTCACGTGAGGAGCTCTCCGGAAAACCCGGAGCGATTCAGGGGAGGTCCGATCGCTCACGGTGGCCGAGCATGGAGACAAGCTGGTGACCTCCCCGAGCCCGGGCGAGCAGATCGTAGGCGTCGCGCGATTGGACGTCTTGGTGTTCCGGATAGGGAGAGTTGGGTATCACGTAGGGTTGCCGCCAAGCAAGAAGGGAGGAGCTCGAGCGTGAGCGCTGGGCGAATCGCGTGAGGACCAAGGTTGTGGTCATGGCCGTCGTCTGCATGGGGTGCGTCGATGCGTTCGCGCCTCCGGTCGGCGCATACCGCTTCGATCCGCCACTGGCGTATAGGGCGGCTTGGCAGTACGTGGAGGAGTGCTCGGGTCTGCGCGGCAACCTCTTTCGTGTGCGGTGGTACGCCGTTCCACAAGACACGTTCCCCTGCGGGGAAGGGAGGACGTGCCTCGGTGTCTGGAACGCGCCTCACGACATCTACGTCACGGAAGCGGCGCGGGACGACAGCGCGGGGCAGTATCTGACGGTGCGGCATGAGATGCTGCACGACCTGCTCGGCGGCGGGGGTTCGAACGGCGAGGCGCATCCGCCCGTCTTCGTCGAGTGCGGACTGATGCGTACCTCGGACTGAAGCGTTCCAAACCTCCGTGGAGGAAGGTGCGGGAATGCGCCGAACTATGCGACAGATCGTGTTCGGCGTCATCGCTGGAATCGGCGTTAGCTGCGTCGAGCCCTTCGCCCCGCCCGCCGGCACCTATCCGTTCGAAGCCCCCTTGGCCTACCAGGCTGCATGGGACTCGGTCGAGGCATGTTCAGGCCTGCGTGGTGACTTGGCGCGTGTGCAGTGGTACGCGGTGCCACAGACCACGTTCTATGTGGGCAAGACCGAGACTTTCGGGGCGTGGACGCCGCCGCACACCATCTACGTCGCGGAATGGGCGAAGGATGACAGCCTCGGGCTCTACCTTACCGTGAGGCACGAGATGCTTCACGACCTGCTGGGTGGGGGCAGCGAAGGAGAGGCCCATCCGCCTGTCTTCAGAACCTGCCGTCTGATGCTCAGCTAGCACCGCACCTTTTGGCCAACTTGACACCACCCTAGCCTCGGCTACATTCCCGTCTGCAGCGGGCGAAGTTCAGCCCGCGCTTTTTTTTCTATGCTTTCTGACAGCCTGGTAGAGGCCTTCCGGACCCGGCTTGAAGCGCTGGGATTCGACCTGGCCGACCTTCGCATCGGCGGCACGCCGAACCGGCCGCTGGTCCAAGTTCGCATCGACACGCCTCCTCCACGGGGGGTGACGGTGGACGATTGCGCCGCCGCCAGCCGGGGCCTCGAGGCGTGGTTGGACGAGGGCGCCGGCGGTCCGCTGGGAAACCGCTATGTGCTCGAGGTTTCGAGCCCGGGGATCGAGCGGCCGGTGCGCTGGCACCGGCACTGGCTCCGGTTCGTGGGCCGCGACGTGAACGCCAGGCTGGCGGGGCTCGGCCGGGTGCGCGCCCGCATCGTGGCCGTACCGGACACGGAGACGGTGGTGCTCAAACCGCAGGGCGGGGCACCGCAGCCATACAAGCTGGCCGACATCCGTGATGCCCGGCTGGCAGCCGATTGAAAGGAACATGATGGCGAACGCAACCGACGTCGTCTCGGCAATCAAAGAACTGACCAGCACGAAGCAGCTCGAGCGCAGCGAGCTGATCGACCTGCTCAAGGACGGTCTGCACGCCGCCCTCGTCAAGCGCTTCGGCCCCAACGTCCGGTCCGAAATCGGGATCGATGAGATGAAGGGGACGATCCGCATCGTGGTCCTCAAGACGGTCGTGGAGACGGTCGAGGATCCGGGCACCCAGGTGGCGCTCGAAGAGGCGCGCTTCGAGGACCCCGAATTCCAGCCCGGCGACGTGCTGGAGGAAGAGGTCCCGTTCGATCAGTTCGGCCGCACCGCCGTGCAGGCCGCGAAGCAGCGCATCATCCAGCGCGTCCGCGAGGGCGAGCGCAGCCGCATCCGTGAAGAGTTCTCCGACAAGGTGGGAGACCTCCTGTCTGGCGAGGTGCAGCAGATCGAGCGCGGCAAGATCGTGGTCATGCTCAACAAGTTCCGCGAAGCGGAGGCGATCATCCCCTACCGCGACCAGAACCACCGCGAGCACTTCCATCAGGGCGACACGATCCGCGCCGTCTTGAAGCGCATCGAAGAGACGCCCAAGGGGCCGCGCCTGATCCTGTCGCGCGCCGACCCGCTATTCGTGAAGGCGCTCTTCAAGCTCGAGGTCCCGGAGATCCAGCAGCAGATCGTCGACATCCGCGCCACCGCCCGCGAGGCGGGGAGCCGGACCAAAATCGCGGTGTCGTCGCGGGACGACGGGATCGACCCGGTGGGCGCCTGCGTCGGGCTCAAGGGCTCGCGCGTCCAGGCGGTCGTGAACGAGTTGAACGGCGAGCGCATCGACATCGTGCCCTGGTCCTCGGATCCGGAGCGGTTCGCCAAGCTGGCGCTCGCGCCGGCGCGCGTGGCGCGGGTCTTCTCCGATCCCGACACCAAGACGATTCAGGCGATCGTGGACGAGGATCAGCTCTCCCTCGCCATCGGCCGGAACGGGCAGAACGTGCGCCTGGCGTCGGAGCTGACGGGCTGGAAGATCGATCTCTACTCGAGCCGCGAGTGGTTGGAGCGCGGCGGGGAAGGCCCGCTGTTCGCGCCGCTCCCGGCCGCCGACAAGAGCGTCACCGACGTGGCGCTGACGGAGATGAAGGGGCTGCCGCCCGAGCTCGTGGCGGTGCTCGAGCAGGCGGGCAAGAAGACGCTGCAAGACATCCTCGACCTGGAGCGTGAGGAAGTCGACCAGCTGCCGGGCATGACACCCGACATCGCCGACAAGTTGATGGCCTTCCTCAATGAGATGACGGAGGACGGCGGCGAAGAGACCGAAGAGCCTCCGCAGCCTCCGCCGGCCGCGTGAACGACGCGGTGACCCGCCTGCTGGGCCTGGGGTTGCGGGCGGGGCGGGTGGTGATCGGCGTATCGGGTGTGCGGGCGGGATTACAGCGGGGCAAACTGGCGTGTGTGGTGCTCGCGGCCGATGCGGGCCAGCGGACCCACGACAAGGTGGCCCGGTTGGCGCAAGCGAAGGGCGTGCCCCTCGTGAAGGGGCCGGACGCAGCACGGTTGGGCGCAGGGCTCGGCCGGCCGCCGGTACAGGCGGTCGGCGTGGAAGATCGGGCGCTGGCCCGCGGATTGACGGCGTTAGCGGAGGAGTGAGTGGCGAACACGCGGATTCATGATCTGGCAGCCGAGTTCGGCATCTCCAGCGAGCAGCTCGTGGGCATGCTCAAGGAGCTGGACATCTTTGTGCGCAGTCACCTGACGCCCCTCAAGGACGAGCAGGTGGCGCTGATGCGCGCGCGCTGGGAGCGGGAGAAGCGCAAGCAAAAGGAGCCCGCCGCGCCCCCGAAGCGCCGCCGCGCGGTGAAAGCCGCCGAGCCGGCGCCGGCACCCGTCGCGACCGAGGCGCGGCCGATGCGCCGCCGTCGCACGGCCGCGGAAGTCGCCGCCGCCGACGCTGTTGCCGCCGAACTCGCCGCTGCCGCGGCCGCCGAAGTCGAGCAGGCCCGCCTCGCCCTCGAGGCCGCCGCCCGCCAGCAGGAAGAAGAACGCCCCGCCGCGTCGCTCGAAGAGCGCGCCGCCGCGCTCTTCAAGGACCTGGCGCCGGGGGGGGGCGAGCCGTCGGCTGTGGCGGTCGAGACGTCGCCGTCTGCTCCGTCGCCGTTCACGTCGACTCCGTCGGCGCCGCCGCCTCTCCCCCGGCCCTTCATTCCGACGCCGGTGCGTCCCCGTCCGGTGGCGAGCGCCACCCCCTCGGGCCCCGTGCCGCCGCGCCCCGTGGCCTCCGCCGCCCCCGGCGCGCAGCCGCTCGATGAGCGCCGCCGCGACAAGGGCGGCAAGAAGCGCAAAAAGGGCAAGAAATCGATGGTCGACCAGGAAGCAGTGGCGCAGAACATCTCGCGCACCCTGGCGTCGATTAAGGGCCCGGTCAGCCGCAAGGGCGTCCACCGGCGCGAGGAAGGACCGAGCTTCCGCGAGGTGCAGGAGGAGAAGCGCCGCGAGGAGAAGGAGCGCGAGAAGACGCTGGTGCGCGTGACGGAGTTCATCACCGTCAGCGAGCTCGCCAACATCCTCAAGGTCCCGCCGACGCAGATCGTCACGTTTGCCTTCAAGGAGATGGGGCAGATGGTGACGATCAACCAGCGGCTCGACTTCGACATGATCGAGCTGATCGCGTCGTCGTTCGGCTTCCAGGCAGCGAAGGAAGAGGGGTACGCCAGCGCCGGGACCGTACAGGCGACCGACGCCGCGGAGACCCTCAAGCCGCGGCCCCCGGTGGTCACCATCATGGGCCACGTTGACCACGGCAAGACGTCGCTGCTCGACTACGTGCGCAAGACCAACGTCGTCGCCGGCGAAGCCGGGGGCATCACGCAACACATCGGTGCCTATCAGGTGACCCTGAAGGACGGCCGCCAGATCACCTTCCTCGACACGCCGGGCCACGAGGCGTTTACCGCCATGCGCGCCCGCGGCGCGCAGGTGACGGACATCGTCGTGCTCGTGGTCGCTGCCGACGACGCGATCATGCCGCAGACGATCGAAGCGATCTCGCATGCCAAGAACGCCGGCGTCCCGCTCGTCGTGGCCATCAACAAGATCGATCTGCCCACCGCCAACGTGCAGAAGGTGAAGCAGGACCTGCTGGCGCACGGCGTAGTGATGGAAGAGTTCGGCGGCACCACCCTGGGCACCGCCATCTCAGCCAAGAAGGGCACCGGCATCGAGGCCTTGCTCGATCAGATCCTGCTCCAGGCGGAGCTGCTCGATCGCAAGGCGAACCCCGACCGCCGCGCCTCGGGTACGGTGCTCGAAGCGTCGCTCGATCCGGGCAAGGGCGCCCTCGCGACCATCCTCGTCCAGAACGGGACGCTGCACGTGGGCGACGACTTCATCTGCGGTCAATACTCGGGGCGCGTCCGCGCGATGTACGACGAGCGCGGTGGAGCGGTGACGGCCGCCGGTCCCTCGACGCCCGTCCAGATCCTCGGGTTCGAGGGCGTCCCGGAAGCCGGCGACACCTTTCTCGCGATGGCCGACGCCGCGGAAGCACGCGACATCGCGCAGAAGCGCCAGCGCCTCGAGCGCGAGGCGCAGCATCGCCGTTCGGGCCGCGTGAAGACCCTCGAGGACTTCATGGCGGAGCGGGCGCAGGGCGGCGCCGCCAGTCTGCGGATCATCATCAAGGCGGACCAGGGCGGACCCGCCGAGGCGTTGGCCGACGCGCTCGCCCAGCTGTCGACGGCGGAGGTCAAGGTCGAGGTGGTGCACCGCGGTGTCGGTGCCATCACCGAATCCGACGTGCTCCTCGCCAAGGCCTCGGGCGCGATCATCGTGGGCTTCCACGTCCGGCCCGACTCCAATGCGCGTGCCGCGGCCGACCGCGAGCGCGTGGAGATTCGCACCTACCGCATCATCTACGAAGCGGTCGAAGAGGTGAAAGCGGCCATGGAAGGCCTGCTCGCTCCGGAAAAGAAGGAAGTGGTTCTGGGGGAGGCCGAGATCCGTCAACTGTTCAAGATCGCGAAGGTCGGCACGATCGGGGGGAGCTTCGTGAAGAGCGGCGTGATCCCGCGCGCCGGCCGCGTGCGCGTGATCCGCGACGGCGTCGAGGTATACGACGGGACGTTGTCGTCATTGAAACGATTCAAGGAGGACGTCCGCGAAGTGCGCGAAGGGTTCGAGTGCGGTATCGGCGTCGAGAACTTCAACGACATCAAGGTCGGCGACCTTGTCGAAGCCTATCGCATCGAGGAGGTCGCCCGGTTCCTCAGCGCCTGATCCCGAGCCATGATCGTCGGGCTGATCGTCTGGGAATTGCACCTGGCGGCCTGCCAGTCGCTCAAGGATAAGCGGTCGGTGTTGAAGAGCCTGAAGGACCGGTTGCACCAGCGGTTCAACGTGTCGGTCGCTGAGACGGCGCACCAAGAATTGTGGCAGCGGGCCGAGCTGACGGCGTCGGTCGTGAGCACCGATCGGCGCCACGCCGAGAGCGTGCTGCGTGAGGCGGACCGGCTGGTCGCCGGCGCGGACGGCGCCCGCATCGTGGACACGAGCACGAGCTATCTCTGATATGAAGCGTCCAAGCCACCGCCCCGAGCGCGTGGGAGAGCTGATCCGGCAGGTCGTGGGCGCGTTCCTCACCGGGGACGTGCGCGATCCGCGCATCGGGTTCGTCACGGTCACGGGGGTCGAGGTCTCCCCCGATCTCACGCATGCCAACGTCCGCGTGAGCGTCATGGGCACCGACGAGGAGAAGGCCAAGAGCCTGGAGGGCCTGGGGAGCGCCGCCCGCTACATGCGCGCCCAGCTGTCCCAGGAGCTGCGCCTGCGCACCAGCCCGGAGCTCCATTTCCATTTGGATCGCGGTATCGAACACGCGCAACGCATCGATCGCGTCCTGAAGGAGCTCAAGGAGTCGGACGACTGACCGGCGGAGGTGGGGGGGGGCTGATCGGCCTGATCGGTCTGATTCCGGTGGCCAAGCCGGCGGGCCCCACCTCCCACGACGTCGTGGACATGGTCCGGCGCGCCTTGGGCCAGCAGCGCGTAGGGCATCTCGGCACCCTCGACCCATTTGCGGAAGGACTGCTGGTCGTGGTCGTGGGACGGGCGACGCGCCTCGCGGCGTTCGCGGCGGGTTGGACCAAGGCGTACGACGGCGTCATCCGGCTCGGCGTCACGACAGACACCGATGATGGGACAGGCGCCGTGTTGAAGACGCAGACGATGGAGGTCACGGCGGCGCAGCTCGCTGCCGCGCTGGCGCAGTTCCGCGGTGGGTACGAGCAGCGGCCGCCGACGTACTCAGCGGTGAAGATCGCGGGCGAGCGGGCGTACCGACGGGCGCGCAGGGGCGAGGTAGTCGAACCCGCGGCACGCCGGGTGGAAGTCGAGCAGCTCGAGGTGGTGGAGTTCGCGTTCCCCGAGGTCCGCTTCCGGGCTACGGTGGGCGGCGGTACCTACGTGCGCAGCCTGGCGCGCGACATCGGTGCCGCGCTGGGGTGCGGCGGGCACCTGAGTGCCTTACGGCGCACCGCCGTGGGACCGCTCAGCTTGGCGGAAGCGGTGGCGCCCGAAGCGGTGACTGCGGCGCATGTGCGGGACCCCGCGGTGCTGGTCGCTCATCTGCAGCGGCGCGAGGCGTCGATGGCGGAGCGGGATTCGGTCGTTCACGGGCGCCCGATCGCGCGGGACCCGGTACCGGCTACCCGAGACCCGGTAGCGCTCTTCTCGGGCTCCGAGCTGTTGGCGGTCGCTGAGGTCGACGGGGAATTGCTGAAGCCCCGCGTCGTGGTGACGGCCGCATGAGCGGCGCGGTCGTCACGGTGGGGACGTTCGACGGCGTGCATCGCGGTCATCAGCGGGTGTTGGCCGAGGTCGTCGAACGGGCGCGGAAGGGCGGACTCACGAGCGTGCTCGTGACCTTCGACCCCCATCCGCTCGAGATCCTGAACCCGCCGGCGGCGCCGAAGGTACTGACGCTGACGGATGAAAAGCGAGATCTGGTCTCCGCGGCTGGAGTGGAGCGCGTGGTGGTGCTGCCGTTCACCCGCGAGGTCGCGCAGCAGACCCCGGAGGAGTTCATCCGGCGGCTGCGGGCCGAACACGCGCTCGAGCAGTTGGTGCTCGGCTACGACCACGCCTTCGGGCGGGGCCGTTCGGGGGACGAGGCGCTGGTGCGCCGCCTCGGCACCGCGGAAGGGTTCGAGTGCGTCGTGGTGGACGCGGTCCGGGAAGACGGACAGCCCATCTCCTCGACGTTGATCCGGACGGCGGTGGCGCACGGCGATCTGGCAGGGGCGGCGCGCTGGCTGGGGCGGCCTTACAGCCTGCTCGGCCGGGTGGTGCCGGGGGCGGGGCGGGGGCGGACGATCGGGGTGCCGACCATCAACCTCGCACCGCCCGACGCCCGCAAGCTGCTGCCGCCCGATGGGGTATACGGTGTCTGGGTCTGGTGGCGCGGAACGCGATACGGCGGGATGATGAACCAGGGACCGCGGCCTACGTTCGCGGAGCAGGGGCGGACCCTGGAGGTGCATCTGTTGGACTTCGCCGGCGACCTGTACGGCGAGACGGTGCGAGTGGACTGGGTACAGCGCCTGCGCGATGTGCAGGCGTTTCCTTCCCGCGACGCGCTGGTGGCGCAGCTGGAGCGCGACCGGCAGGCGGCGCGGGCGAGCCTCAACCGGTAGAGAGATGCGATGACGATCCGTACACGGCTGATTACGATCGGCGCCTTGGTCATCCTGTGCCTGTGGTCCGTCGTCCCGCGCGACACGACGATCCGCGTGCGCGACGCCGCGACGGGGCAGATGAAGGACACGACGGTGCGGCGGGTGCCGATCAGCCTGGGGCTCGATCTCCAGGGAGGCATCCATCTGGCGCTCGAAGTGGACGAGAGCAAGGGGCCCGTGCCCGACTGTGCGGACGCGATCCAGCGCGCCGAACGCGTCGTGCGCATGCGGATCAACGAGTTCGGGACCACGGAGCCGGTAGTGCAGATCGTGGGGCGCTGCCGGTTGATCGTCGAGCTGCCCGGAGAGCACGACCCGGCGCGCGCCAAGAGCGTGATCGCGCGGACGGCCTTTCTCGAGTTCCGCATCACCGACATGAAGAACCAGTTCCAGAACGCGCTCCCGCAGATCGATGCGGCCTTGCGGCGGGCCGGGGTCAAGTCGCGCAGCGCGGGGCCCTCGGCGGTATCGCAGCTCTTCGGCAGCGATACGAGCAAGGCGGCCCGCGATTCGACCGCCGACGCGAATACCCCTGGGGTGCTGTCCTCGATGCTCTTCCAGGGCCAGCTCCCCGGAGAGTTCCTGGTCCCCGAGGAGCATTGGGAGGTCGTGGATAGTCTCATCCAGCGGCCCGACGCGAAGCAGCTCATCCCGCGGGGGATCGACCTCAGGTGGGGGGCGCAGATCGAGTCGCGGAGCGCGCGCTCGTATCGCCCGCTGTACGCCGTCGAGTCGCGGCCGATCATCACGGGCGAGGAGCTGGTAAAGGCCACGGCGCGGCGCGACCAGCTCACCAATCAATCGGTCGTCGAGTTCACCCTGTCGCGCCGCGGGGGCCGCAAGTTTGGGGAAGAGACGGCCCGGCACATCGAGGACTACATGGCTATCATCCTCGACGGTCGCGTGCAAGGACAGCCGCCCGTCATCCGGAGCCAGATCAACCAGCGCGGCCAGATCGAGCTCGGCTCGAAGCCCCTGCAGGAGGCGAGCGACCTCGCCCTCGTGCTGCGGGCCGGCGCGCTCCCCGCGCCGCTCCACATCGTCGAGGAGCGCTCGATCAGCGGATCGCTGGGCGAGGACTCGATCCGGGCCGGCGTGCTGGCGGGGATCGTCGCGGTCGCCATCGTGATCCTGATCATGATCGGGTATTACCGCCTCTCCGGCGCGTTGGCGGTCGCCGCCCTGGGGCTATACGTGCTGTTCACGCTCGGCGGCCTGGCGATGTTCGGGTTCACCCTCACGCTGCCGGGTCTCGCCGGGTTTGCCCTCTCGATCGGCATGGCCGTGGACGCGAACGTATAGCCCCAGGGCCTCGCCGTGGACGAAGGCTTCAAGCATGCCATGAGCGCGATCATCGACTCCAACATCACGACCGTCCTCACGGCCTTCATTCTCTACTCGGTCGGAACGGGTCCGGTACAAGGATTCGCGATCACCCTGATCATCGGGATCGCGGCGTCGATGCTCTCGGCCGTCTTCGTGACCCGCACCCTGTTCCTACTCTGGCTGCAGCGGCGGCCCGCCATGACCACCCTGAGCGTCTGATGATCCGACTCTTCGCGCACGCCAACTACGATTTCATTCGACTGCGGCGCTGGGCCTATGGCCTGTCCGCGGCGATCATCGTCCCCGGCTTCCTGCTCTTGCTCGCCACTGGGCTGAACTACAGCATCGAGTTCACCGGCGGGACGGAGATTCAGCTCGATTCGGTCACGTCGGGGGCCACCGCGCAGATTCGTGCCGCGCTCGAGACCGGTGGAGTGCCGGGCGCGGAGATCAAGGGGTACGGATCGGCGACCGAGTACCTGATTCGCGCCCGGCTGGCGGGCGTTCGCGGCGCCGCCCCGCCCGGGATAGAAGAGACCACCGCGGCGGTGCGCCGCGCGCTCGACGCGGGACTCGGCGCCGGCCGCTACCGGATCGTGCGAACCGAAGCGGTGGGGCCAAAGGTCGGAGGCGAGCTGCAGGAGAAGGCGCTGCTGGCCATCTTCCTTTCGTTCTTCGTCACGCTCATCTACCTGGCGTTCCGGTTCGAATGGCGCTTCGGCGTCGCGGCGGTGATCGCCACCGCGCACGACATCCTGGCGACGATCGCGTTCATCCGGTACCTGAACCTCGAGGTGAGCCTCGTGGT
>Ga0193739_1000163_pt1 | contig 18061 bp, 18 predicted proteins | sample L2a2metaG_FD_144926 | JGI IMG/M metagenome (GOLD analysis project Ga0193739, IMG submission 144926) | Soil microbial communities from a riparian zone of the East river system, Colorado, United States - L2a2 | ecosystem: Environmental > Terrestrial > Soil > Riparian zone | place: USA: East River...
TGGGCGCCCATGTTCTCGATCTCGTCGTCGAGCTCGATCTCCTTCGCGACAGTCACGCCGTCCTTGGTGACGGTCGGGCTGCCGAACTTCTTGTCGATGACGACATTCCGGCCCTTGGGGCCGAGCGTCACCTTCACCGCATCGGCCAGCTGGTCCACGCCCCGCTTGAGCTTGGCCCTGGCCTCGGTGCTGAATTCTAGAAACTTGGCTGCCATGTCTGTGCTTCCTCCCGAAGAATGCTTACGCGAGCTTCGCGATGACGTCAGCTTCTTTGATCAGGATGATCTCTTCGTTGTCCAACTCGACCTGCGTGCCGCTGTATTTCCCGTAAATGACGCGGTCCCCAACTTTCAGCTCCATCGGGATCGTCTCACCCTTCTCCCGCCGGCCCGGCCCCACGGCGATGATTTCGCCCTGGATCGGCTTCTCTTTCGCGGTGTCCGGGATGTACAGCCCGCCTTTCATCGTCTCGGTCTCTTCCATCGGGCGGATCGCGACGCGATCGGCCAACGGGTAGACCTTGTACTTCTGGCTCGTCTTGGTTGCCGTTGCCATGATACCTCGAAGCCTCCGTAACTCTTTGAATTGATTATCTGTTAGCACTCACGGTCGGTGAGTGCTAATTGACGACGCGGGGGAATCTGACCGCTTATCGGGCTGCGGTCAAGGGGCGGAAAGGGCCTGCACGGCAGCCCTCGCCCGGGCCCGTGATGTCTGGGTCGCTGAGTCGAGTTGCACCATCGCGGCACCAACGATGACGCCCGACCGAGTGTCGGCCAGGCGGACGTGCAACCAGGTGGGTTCGCCATGGCCGGGATCGGTGAAGGTGAAGTGGATCAAAGCAGCCGTCGGCCGGCTGCCGCCTCGAACCTTCTCCCGAACCTTGTACCCGGAGCCCTTCATGGCGCGGGCCAGCTCGACGCTTTGCTCGTCCTTGGGCTCGACGAGGATGTCGTAGCCCCTGAGGCTCGGGGGAACGCGGGACGCACCGCACCCGACCAGCACCAGCACCAGCGACACCAGCACTGCTCTCACGGGACGACTCGCCTTGCCCCTACCCACCGCGTCACCCACCACGCTCCGTCGGGATCGCGCGCCTCGAGCCGCGACAACTTCACGCCGTCGTTGGAGCTGTGGATGAACGTCTGTTCGCCGACGTACAACCCGACGTGCGTCACCCCGCCGCCCGGCTGCGCGGAAAACAGCAGGATATCGCCGGGTCGCAGCGCCTCGAGGACGGGAGGGACTTCGTTCCCTGAGCGCGCTTGATCGCGACTCATGCGCGGCAACCGGACGCCGTGTTGGGCGTACGCCCACTGCACGAGCCCCGAGCAGTCGAACCCATTGGCCGCCGTCCCACCCCACACGTACGGCGTGCCCAGCGCGTCGAGCGCGGTCCGCACGACTCCGGACGCGTTGCCGATGATCATCAGCGGAGGCGTGGGGGGCGTCGGGGGGAGCAGCGGTGGCCGGGACGGAGCAGCTCGTCCGCCGCTCCACCCGCGTTTCCCGATGCCGAGCGACGCAGTAAAGGCCAAGCCCACGCCGTCGCGAGCGCCGCGGGGACCGAGGTCCTGGATGCGGCGGTAGCGCGCTTCCATCCCCACGGCGACCCACGAGATCGGACGCCACTCAATCCCGCCGCCAAGGCTCCACAGCGCCGCGAGCTGGTGCGCCGCGGTGTCCGTCGCTAAGCCGAGCGCGACGCCGGCCAGAGCATACGGCCCGAACGTGCGGCGATGCCGCAGCGCCTGTAGTTCCCAGCCGGCGCCGTAGAACGCGCGCCGGCGGCCCAGACTGTCGTGCACGAGCACGTATCCCGCCAGGCCGTGTCCGAACGTGCTTCCCAGTGGTGATGTGGTGCGCAGCTCGTAGGTGGTGGACTGGTTACCGCGGAACCAGCGACCGTACAACACGTCAACATCACGCCCCCCGCGCCCCTGGGCGTGGAGGTGGGAAACACCTGCGATTAGAAGGAGGAGCTCAATCCGCGGCCGCAATCGCGGCGTGCTCCTCGGTGGTGCGGGGCGCCATGTGATGGGAGAGCAGGTGCGGCAGGTGACGCATGAAGCGAACCCATGTCCACAGTACGGCGAATCCGAAAAGCAGCGCGCCAGCACCGGCGATGGCCAGCATGACGAACGGACTGGTGAACCGCAGAGCGACCATGGCGCCGAGCCAGAGACCGACATGCGAGGCGGCCCACGCCCATCCGGGGGTCAGCAACCAACCCAGGACCACGAGCAAGTGCGCCAGCCATCTCGGCACGGTGCGTTACCTCTTGCGGCTGATCACGATGACGGCAAACACGATCAGCGTCACAACGAATCCCACTGCGGCGGCAACGGGTAGATACACCGCGCGGCTCAGGCCCAAGCCCAGTACGCCGCCGAGAGCTCCAGCGACGGGTGCAATCGCGAGCGACTGAATCGCCGTATTGCCGCCTCGCGCTGCCCGTCCGGCCGTCACGATTCCTCCCATCCAGGCCACCAGGGTTCCGAGCATCCACCAGATCGGGAGGTACCACCACGTACTCCCACCGCCGACGGCGTCCCACGTCCAGGGGTAGGCCTTGAACGGCCGCAGCAGGATGATGTCGATCGCCATGAAAACGATTGTACCCCACAAACCGATCGCTGCGGCGCCGGCCACGCCCTGCACCGTCCGGGACGTCGCGAAGAACGCGGGCAGGAAGGCTGCGGCGACAGCCGCGGCGATCACGACGATCGTCTGGAGCAGTGCTTCGATGATTCCCGCCGGCAGCAGGCGTGAGACGACGAGATAGATGATCACCGCGGCGGCGGTCACCGCACCGACGATGGTTCCGCTGAACAGCACATGTCGAAATTCGGAGCGATCAACGGTGGTCGCGGAAGTCATGCCTCTCCTTCACGGAGGTTGTGGAGGTTGGTGCAGGATGGTGGAGGATCGTGGAGGTCGGTGCGTGGCCTCCACCAACCTTCACCAACCTCCACCATCCTCCATAACCCTCAATCTAAGTGGCCCACATTACGTGGCAAACACAAACAGCACCGTGAGATCGGTTACGGCCCACGCGGCCAGGGCGCGGTACATGCCGCGCTGGTGCTGCGGCGGCGTCCAGTCCGCGTAATCGAAGAGCCACGGCAGCAGGACGGCCAGCCACAGCGCCAGCGGCAGTAACAATGTGAACGCCTTTCCGCCCACGTCGAGGATGGCGGCGGCCCACCCGAACAAGCCAAAGGCCAGCAGCGTGGACGCCGTTGCGACCAGGAGACTGGCCCGCATCCCCAGAATCAACGCCAGCGTGCGGTCCCCGCGCCGCCGGTCCTCATCGAACTGATACAACTGAGTGAGCGGATAGAGCCCGGCGAACAGGGGACAGAACGCGAGCAGCACGAGTCCGTGCCCGGCGTCCAGCGGCCGGCCGGTCGCGGCCCACGCCGCATACGGCGTGAGCGTGCCAAAGCCCCACATGTTGATGACCCAGTCCACACCCGCGACGGCCTTAAACCGAAACGGCGGGACGGAGTAGAGGACGGACAAGACGAAGCAAATGGCGTATGCAATCTGAAACCCCGCCGGCAGCGTGAGCGCCAAGAGCTGACCGCCCACGAGCAGCGCCACACTGAAGTGCAGGAGATACCGGGGGAGCGGCGGCGGAGCATTGAGATAGCCGATGTCCCCTTCGTCCCGGTCGAACACGCTGTTGATCGCCAGCGTCCCGCCGTTCAGGAACACCACCCAAATCACGAGCGCTCGCAACGCCTCCCCCCAACTCTGGCCGTGCAGCGCGCCCTCGACACCGACCGCAAGCACGTATCCGAGCAGCGTGTGCCCCGCCATGATCGGCCACTCGGCGGGACGCATGTGCAGCACATAGGAGTAGAGATCGCCGGGGAGCAGGCGGTAGCCCCAGCGCCGCCACGGATTGCGCGTGCGGGCGTCGGTCACCACTTCAACCCGAGCGCCGCCGCCGCGATCCGTAAGCCGATCAGGGTGAGATCAGATTGGACCGACTCGATCTCTTTGCAGAGCGGCGCGACGAGCGCGGCGAGACCACCCGTCGCGACCACCATCGGCCGCTGCTTTGAGGGCCACTCCGCCTGGATGCGTCGCACCAGGCCGTCTACCGCGTCGGCCGTGCCCCACAGGACGCCGACGCGAATGCAGTCTTCGGTGCGGCGCCCGATCGCATGCGTGGGCGGCAGCAGCTCGGTGGCCGGCAGCTTCGCGGTCTTGCGGACCAGCTCGTCGGAAGCGGTGCGCAGGCCGGGCATGATCACGCCGCCGATAAAGCGGCCTCCGCGATTTCCGTCTACGGTGATGCAATCGAACGTCGTCGCCGTGCCGAAGTCCACGACGATCGTGTCCTTTTTGAAAAGCTCGGCCGCAGCGAGCGTGTTGACGATCCGATCGGCGCCGACAGTCAGCGGCTCATCCACGTCGAGCACGATCGGAAGTTTGGACCGCGCATCCACGCGTACCGGCTCGCGCGTCGTGGCCGCCGTAATGCCGTCGCAGAGACTTTGGCTCACGTGCGGGGCGACGGAGGCGACGATGCTCGCGCGGATTTCCTGAGTCGAGTGGCCCGCCTGCGTCAGGTGCGCCGTGAAAGCGGACGCCCACTCGTCGGGCGTCCGCTGCGGCGTCGAATGCAGCCGCCAATGCGCTTCGAGCCGATCACCCGCAAACAATCCGACGGTGGTTTCGGTGTTGCCGATGTCGAAGGCGAGGAGCATGGGGCGGCTAAGATAGCTCGACGTGGCCGTCGCGCACCATCGTCGTGCCGGCGCCGGTGTCGACAAGCAGCGCGCCGTCGGGCCGAATCCCGGCAGCGCGCCCCGCGAGCGGCGTACGAATGTGGCGCCCACGCAGCCAGTCCCGGCGCGCGAACGCCGCGCACTCGAACTCGGTCAGCTGCCCGCCGTGGGCTGCCAACCGGAGCAACGCCGGGACGAGCTGGTCGAGCACGTCGATGCGCCGGGCGCCCGGGCGCAGCTCGCGCAGCGCGACCGCCCGTTCCGCGAGCTCGCCTGGAATCTCGTTTGCCACATTGATGCCGATGCCCACACCCAGCCACTGCACCGCGTCCCCCTGCCAGCGGCTCTCGCACAGGATGCCTGCGACCTTGCGGTCATCCACGAGCACGTCGTTCGGCCACTTGACCCCGGCCCGTGGCCCCGAAAGCGCCGTCGGACGGACACCGAGGACCGCTTCGACGACGTCGGCGAGGACGAGCCCGATGCGCAGTGACAACACGCCGGCCGCAGGCAGCGGTGGCCGCAGCAACATGCCGAGCCACACACCGCCCGCAGGAGAGCGCCACGTCCGGCCGTCGCGACCGCGCCCCGACGTTTGCTCCTCCGCAAGGACTACAGTTCCCGACGGCGCGCCCTGCGCGCCGAGGTCGTGAATCGCGTCGAGACTGGAGGGGAGCGTGTGGAAGACACCGCACTGCGGCACGCCCCAGCGTCGTGCCAGGAGCGCCGCCGGAATCCCGTCGATTTCTAGCCGTGCCACAGCGCGTAGGCCAGCGTGAAGATGCCGATCGCAAAGCAGTAGGGGGCGAACGCGTGCAACCGCCCGCGCCGCAGCATCGCCACGAGCAAGCGAATGGCGAAGACTCCAGACGCGAACGCCACCAGGCAAGCGGCGAGGAGCGGCAACGCCCCGACCTGGGCAACATCGGTCGAGATGTGGCGTGCTTCGAAGAGACCGGCTCCGGCGATGAGGGGAATCGCCATCAGAAAACTAAAATCCGCGGCTGCCACGGTTCCCATGCCGAACCAGAGCCCCGACGATATGGTCATCCCGGAACGCGAAACGCCCGGGAGAATTGCGAGCGCTTGGGCGAACCCGATGACTACCGCCCCACCCGGCGTGGGCCGCACGGCACCCGCCGAAGCCAGGCGTCGCGTGGACCACAGCGCGATGCCGGTGACGAGAAATCCCGCCCCGGCGGCCCATAGCGAGTTGAACGCCGCCGCGACCACGTCCTCGAACAAGACCCCGATGATGCCAGCGGGAATCATTCCGAGGATTAGTAGCCCGGCATACCGCACGTCGTCGGGGTGGCGGCGTAGTACGCCAACCACCAGCTGGAAGAAGCGCTTGCCGTACACCACGAGAATCGAGCCGAGTGTGGCGACGTGGAGTGCGACCTCGACGAACACCCCCGGGGTGCGCACGCCGGCGAGATGGCCCACGACCGCGAGGTGCCCGTCGCTCGACACCGGCAGAAACTCGGTCAGTCCCTGTACCAGGCCGAGCAGCACTCCTTGCCAGAGATTCATGCGACTTTTCCCGCGACGAGCGCGACCAACCCGATCACCATGGCGCCTTTGAGCAGTGCACTCACCCGTTCCACCCTGCCGAGCAACAACCACGTCGCCGCAATGAGCATTGCCATCTGCGCGAGCAGCGCGATCAGGAAGTACGCGCCACTATAGCCCGCGTTCCGCGGCAACAAGAGGCTCGCGGGGACGAAGAGGAGTCCCGCGCCCGCGGCGAGCACCAGAGCCGGCCGCCGGCCGACCGCAATCGGCAAGGTGCGCCGCCCGATCGCGCGATCGCCCGGCTCGTCTTCCACGTCTTTGACGACTTCGCGGACGAAATGCAGCCACGCCGCCAGCACCCACGGAACCAGGCCCGCCGCCGGAATTCCCACGGCGAGCGCGCCGTAGAAGGGCGGCGATCCTGCAACGAGCGCAACCGCCACGTTGCCGATGAGCGGCAGAGGTTTCAGGAGCGGCGAGTACGCCAGCAGGACGGCAAGGGCGGCGAGGGCGGCAAGGACCTGGTAACCGCTGACCAGTCCAGCAAACGCGATTCCCAGCAACGAGCCACCAAAGACAATCAGATCCGCGGTTCCTCGCGCGATCTGCCCGGCGGCCAGCGGCCGGCCGTGGCGTCGATTCACGCGATCCGCTGCCACGTCGCGAATGTCGTTCCAGGTGTTGCCGGCTGCGCCCAACGCGATCCCGGAGAGAGACGCGAACAGCAGCTCCTTCGGAAACCCGATGCTGCCGAGCGCAATCCATCCACCCGCCAAAACGCCGGCGGCCGCGATGAGCAGGTTGGAACCACGAATGAGCCGCACGACTCGGAGGAGCGCCACTACGCGAGGACCTGCTGGTACAGCTCCTCGTAACGCGGGACGACGCGATCGGCCGAGAACTCGAGCGCGCGCGCGGCCGCGTTGCGCTTCAGGCGCTCATGCTCGGCGGGGTCCTCGAGCACGCGCAGCGCGCGCTCGGCCATTGCCGCCACGTCGCCGGGGGGCGCGAGAAATCCCGTCTTGCCGTCCTCCACGACTTCGGGAATCCCCCCCGCCGCACTGGCGACGACGGGAACGGCGCACGCCATCGCCTCCAGCGCCGCGAGCCCGAACGACTCCGTGGCCGACGGGAGGAGAAACAAGTCCGCGCCGCGCAGCACGTCCCCGACGCTGTCCACCTTGCCCAGGAAGCGCACATCCTTGCGCAATCCCAGGCCGTCCACCTCATGCTCGGCCGCATCGCGATCCGGCCCGTCGCCGACGAGCACGAGCGTGGCCGGGAGTTTCTTGCGTACTCGGGCGAAGATTTTCACGACGTCACCAATGCGTTTGACGGGCCGGAAGTTCGACACGTGGACGAGGACGCGATGGCCCGTCGGCGCCAGTTTCTTCCGGAACGAGTCGTCGGTGGGCGGATGATAGTCCGCTGTTGAAATGAAGTTTGCAATCACGCGTAGGTCGCACTGACCGCACCCAAACGCCCGATACGTCTCCTCGCGTAGGTACGATGAGACGGCGGTGACAGCGTCGGACTGTTCGATGGAAAACTTGGTGAGCGTGTAGTAGGACGGGTCCTGACCGACCAGCGTGATGTCGGTGCCGTGCAGCGTGGTCACGATCTTCATGTCCAGATTTTCATGTACGAGCATCTGCTTCGCGAGCCACGCGGTGGCGGCGTGCGGAATCGCGTAGTGCACGTGCATCAGATCGAGCTGCTCGCGCTTTGCGACTTCGTGCTGCTTCACCGCCAGCGCGAGCGCGTACGGTGACGATTGCTCGAACAACGGATAGTCGAGCTGGGTCACCTCATGGAACGTGACCCGTTCGGCGAAGCCGCGGAGGCGGAAGGGGCTGGCGTAAGAAATGAAATGGACGTCATGGCCGCGGCGCGCGAGCTCGAGGCCGAGCTCGGTGGCCACCGCTCCGGAGCCGCCATAGGTCGGGTAGCACGTGATGCCGATTCTCACGACGAGTGCGCGGTGCGCGGTGAGCGGTGCGCGATCATTCCACTCCACCGTTCGAGAATCCTGGTGGCAAGCATGTCGGGGTTCTCCGTCGCGTCGAGAGTCCAGATTTCCCGCTCACCGCGCACCGCGTCCCGCGCACGCAGTTGGCTTCTAAACCAGGTCTCCTGCCGTTTCGCATATCGTCGTGTGGACACGAGAATCGCGTCCCGCAGCGCACTCTCGGACAACTGACCGTTCAGCATCGCGACGACCTCCCGGTACCCCACCCCGTCCAATCCCGCGGCGTCGGGCGCTACGCCGGCATCCAACACGCGCCGCACCTCGGCGACCAATCCAGCCGCGAGCATCTGGTCGACGCGCGCCGCCAGCCGGCGGCGTAACACCTCACGCGGCACGGTGAGGTGAATGTACCAGGGATGGAGCGTGCCGCTTTCTCGGGCTTCGCGCTGCCACCAGGAGAGCGCGTGACCGGTGAGCAACGCGACCTCGACGGCGCGCGCCGAGCGCTGTCGTCCGCCGCCGGGGAAGCCAGGGTCCAGCCGCCCTGCCCAACGCGCGAGATCTGCCCCCTCGAGCGACTCGGACCAGGTGCGCAGCTGCTCGCGGCGCCGCGGATCGAAGGGCGGCTCGCGAAACAATCCTTCCGCCAGCGCGCGGATATACAGCCCGGTCCCACCGACGACCATCGGCTCACGGCCCGCGGCGCGCGCTTCAGCAATCCAACCGGACGCATCGCGCGCGAACCGTCCTGCGCTGTAACGCTCTCCTGGTTCTATCAGATCCAGTCCGCGGTGAGGAACCCGTGCCAATGTCTCGCGATCGGGTTTCGCCGTGCCGATGTCCAGGCCACGATACAATTGACGTGCGTCGGCCGAGATGATGGTGATTGGGGTGAGGGAGGCGAGGACAACGGCGACGGCGGTTTTGCCGACGCCCGTGGGGCCTACAAGAACAGGTGTCAGAGGCTTGGGACTAGGTGCGGCCAAACCGACGCTCCAGCTCCTCTTTCGGCAACTGGACCATCGATGGCCGGCCGTGCACGTCGTGCGCGGGGAGTGTGGCCGTGAGCAGTCGCACGACCAGCTCGCGCATCTCACCGGCGTCGAGCGTATGCCCCGCCTTGATCGCGGCGCGGCACGCGTAGGTCGCGGCAAAACGCTCCAGCCGGTTCTGCCAACCGCCAAACCGGCCGCCCGCCAGATCGGCGACGAGCTCCTGCAGGCAGCGCGCGGCTTCGAAACGCGGATGCGGGTTGGGGGCCGTGTGGACGACGATGCTGCGGCCGGAGAACGGCTCGAGTTCAAATCCGATCCGGGTGAGCAGCTCGCGATGCGCCTCGATGGCATCGAGCTCCGGCGGCGCGAAGTCGAGCGTGAGCGGGAGGAGGAGGCGCTGCGCAGGCGCGCCGTCGCCCGACAGCTGCCGCATCACGTCTTCGTACAACACGCGCTCGTGCGCGGAATGCTGATCTACGATCGCAACGCCCGCGTCCGTCTGGAACAGGATGTAGGTATCGAATACCTGAAGGAGGGGCGGTGCTAGGGACTGGGGGCTCGGGCCTCGGGCGTCGGGAAAAAAATCGAGCGGCACAGCGATCCCACTCCAGCCTCCCTCAGTCCCTACCCCCGAGCCCCCGGTCCCCAGGGGAGCGGCGGCGGTGAGGGGAGCCAGTGCTTCTCTCACAGCCTCCTCAACCACTTTTTCCACAAAGAACTTGTCCCTAAACCGAACCTCGAGCTTCGCCGGGTGAACGTTCACGTCCACGGCATCGCCCGGAAGATCCAGAAACAGGAGCAGCGAGGGTCTGTCGCCCGGTGCGATCGTCGAGCGGTAACCGGCTTCCGCCGCGCGCAGAATGAACGGATCCCGAATCGGGCGGCCGCGCACGAAGACGTAGCCCTTGCGGCCCGCCGGGCGGGCCTGCGCCGGTCGCTGCACGAGCCCGCTCACTTCCAGGGGCCCCGCGCGATGCGACACACCGAGCAGCGTGTCGGCGAGCTCGACGCCCCACAGCGCGCGGACGCGGTCGATCAGGCGCGGCGCGGGGGGACAGTCGAGCAGCGCGCGCCCGTCGCTCGTCAGCGAGAACGCCACGTCGGGACGCGTGAGTCCGAGCACGGTCAGAGCCTCCATCGCCGCGCGCGTCTCCGTCGCCGTCGCGCGCAGAAATTTCCGGCGCGCCGGCGTGTTGTAAAACAGCCCGCGCACCGTCACGGTGGTTCCACGCTGGCGCGCGGTGTCATCCACGCCGTCGACCTTTCCGCCCGTCACCCGTAGCCGCGTGGCTTCCTCGTCGCTCCCCGAGGATGTTTCGAGCTCGAACCGCGAGACCGACGCAATCGCCGGCAGCGCCTCGCCGCGGAACCCGAACGTGGCGACGCCGATGAGGTCGGTGGCCGTCCGGATCTTGCTGGTCGCGTGCCGCTGCAGCGCGAGCCGCGCGTCGTCGCGGTCCATGCCCACGCCGTCGTCGCTCACGCGGATCAGCGTTTTGCCACCGTCTTCCAGCTCCACGCGCACGGCGCGCGCGCCCGCATCGAGCGCGTTTTCGACCAGCTCCTTGACGACCGAGGCCGGCCGCTCGACGACTTCACCGGCGGCGATTTGGTCGGCGACGTTGTCCGCGAGAACCTGAACACGCGCGCGCGTGAGCACACTCACAGACCGGCGATCTCCTCTCCGAGGACCCAGCCGTGGATCCCGTCTTTGCGGTGGACTTCCCGCCACGGACCATAGCTTCGGCCGGCGAGCAGCGCACCGCCCGCGGGAATCGTCGCCGCCGCGCTCGCGGCACCGTAGGGCGCCGTGCGCACGGGAGCCGCGTCCGCCGTTACCACGACGACAGGAAGATCGCGGCGCCGCCATTCGATCGCTCCAAGGATCGCCGCGCTGATCACGACGGCGGCGAGGAGGGCGAGGAGGACACGTCGCCGGGTGCCGAGCGCCACAGCGAACCAGAGTACGACCCAACCCATCGCTGCAACGATCGCCCACTCCGCCGGCGTCGCCCAGCCCACGCGCAGCAGCTGCTCCGTAACCGGGTCCGCCGCGGGAAGCAATCGGAGCGCACGGCGTATCGCCGGATCGCGTGGCGCCATGCGCGCCGCCAACGTCCACGCCGCCGTCGCCTTGCCGTCGGCGCCGGCGCGATAGAGTGTGGCGCCCAGATTGTACCAGTGAGCGGGGTCGTGCGGGTCGCGCGCGGCCCGCGCGGCGAACGAATCCGCGGCGGCACGCAACGCACCCGCCTCGAATAACGCCTCGGCGCTGGAGGTTTGAGCCTGTAACGGCGCAGCCCCAACTAAAGCGATCACAACCATGACGACGGATGCAACGTGGGGGCGCCGGATCTGTGACCCATCGGCACCCAGCACGCGCAGGACCTGCTCGATTTCCGCCCCCAGCTCGGCCGCGTCACCCAGTCCGCGCGGTCCGTACCGCGCCGCGCGCAACCGGTCGCGGAGTCGCTTCACATGGTCGGCGACGGCGCTGTCCACCCCCGCCGCGCGGAGCGCCTGAGCGAGCCCGTCGCCGTCGCGCGCGAACGGGTCGGATACGTGACTGGCGAGCACCGCCAGAAATTCCCGCTCGAGCCGGCCTAGCGGTGTCAGCGCGGGTCCCATCGGTGCTACTTCAGTCGGAGCGCTCCGCCAACGGCGTCGCGCCAACCCGGCGATGACCGGAGGAAGCAGCAGAACCGCGAGCCACCCTTCCCACCCGAAGCGCCGGCTCAAGCGATCGGCCGGGACCTCGCCCAGGCGCGACAGCAGAGGCGGAAGCACCCGCGCGGCGCGCGGCTCGGCGCCCGGCGCCACCGCCAGCGCGCGCGGCGCGGCCGTGGCGACCTCAAAGCGACCTTCGCTTGGATCGAAGTACGCATAGCGCACTTCCGGCAGCACGAAGTTGCCGGATGAATCAGGGACGGCGAGAAAGTGGAACGTCTTGCTTCCGGCGATGCGCCCGGCGTCGGGAGCCACGCGCACTTCCGTTTGCGCCGGATAAACCCGGAATCCCGTCGGCCACTTCAGCGCAGGCTCGGGCGGCGGCCAGAGTGCCACGTTCCCGACGCCGCTGATCGTGACCGACGCCTCGATCGGCTCGCCCACGCGAGTGGTCGCCGGATCGACGCGGAGATCGAGACTCAACGTTTGGCCAACGACGTTCGTGGCAGAGTTCGCAGGCGGGAGTGGCAAGACGGCAATCCCGATCGAGTCGCTGCGCAGCATGTACCGCTCTTCCCGGCTGAAAAACGAGAACGTGACCGGGAGCGCGTATTCCACCGATGCGGGTGGGATAATCAGTCGCCCCGCCGCGAGCGGGAAAACGACCTGGTGGGTCATGAACAGATCCAGCCATCGACCGCTCACCTGGCGCGACATCGCCACACCTGACGATGTCGCGGCGGGATAAGCCCACACGCCTTCCGGCGTGACCAGTGTCAGCAAGGGCGGCCGCCGCATTCGCTCTCTGAGCTCGCGCGGGATCCAGGCGGCCGCAATCAGGTCGACTTGCTGCCCGGCGAACACCGTATCGCTCGGCACCAGCATCGTGAGTGCCACGCGATCCGCTCGGCGCGACACCGGTGGGGGCGTGCTCTCGAGCAGCGCGCGCACCAGGGGGCTCAGGGACACGGCCGTGCGGTCCGCCGCGCTGTCCACCGTGATGAGAATCGGGTCAGTGGAGACGACGCTCACGCCCTGCCGCGCGCGCACCGGTCCGATCAACAGCGCCCCCGGCTGCTGGGCGCGCAGCTGAAGCTCGCGCACGGTCGTCCGAATCGACCCTCCCCCCGCGCCGCCGCTGAACGCCACCTCCGTCATATCGCGCGAGCCCACAACCGCGAAGCCGTTGAGCGGCGGCAGCATGATTTCCACCGGATCAGCCGTGCGCGTGCGTGCCCGCACGGTCAGCTGCAGCTCTTCACCCACGCGGAGACGCGTGCGATCCACGCTCGCCGTGACCTCCGCGCCCTGCATGACGACCAGAGCCGTCACAAGTGAGAGAATCACCAGTCCTTCACTCCCGCGGCGGCGGCGCGGCGCGTGCGACCGGTGCGATCACGGCGCGTCCGCAACTCTTCCTGACCGATGGATCGCAGCACCTGATCGGCCTGTGATTCACTCATCCCGCCACCCGCATTTCCAGCTTGGGGAGGTGGCGGCGGCTGGCCCGCCGCTCCGCCGCCGCCCCCATTGCCGGGAGAAGGTGGAGGCGGCGGGTTCGGCTCGTTCCGTTGTCCACTCGATCCGCGCATCCGGTTCACCAGCTCGAGATTCCATTTCGCGCGAATGTGAAACGGCTTGAGCAGCAGCGCCTCTCGATAGGCGCGCTCCGCATCGGCGAGGTGCGTCTCGCGATTGGCGCTGTCCGTTCGAGCCTGAAGCAGGGCGAGCAAGCCAAGGTTGTAGAGCGCGCGGAACCGCAGCTCGGGCTCGAGCGAGGCCGCGGCGCGCGCCAGACTCGCGCGCGCGAGCGCAGGATCGCCGGCCGCGAGCGCCGCCGTCCCGGTGTTGTACCAGGCGGTGTCGTCGTCCTGGTGGACTTTCAGATCAGCGAGATAGGCCGCGGCGGCGCCACGCGGATCGCCCTTGTCCCACGCCTTCTCGGCGGCGGATCGCGGGCGCTGCGTTTGTGCCGTCAGCGGGGGCGCGACACACAGGAGAACGCCGATCAACGCCGCGGTGCGCCGTGTGAGCGTCTGCGCCGCCAACACCAGGCCGGCGAGAAGCAGCGGGATCCAGGCGCGTGGCCGGCCGCGCTGGGTGCGGCTTTCGGTGGCGGTCGCGCGCTTGTACGACGCGACCAGATCGCGAACGGCTCCGGCTTGATCGGGCAGCTCCGCGGCCACGACCGTGCCCTGCGCCGCGTCGGCGATGGCGCCGAGCACGTCCTCGCGCCGGCTCGTCTGGATCGGGTTGCCGGCCATATCCTGCTGCCAGGCGACGAGCGTGCCGCGGTCATCGCGCACCGGGATCCTCACGGGCTCTCGTCCACCCTCGGCCACGAGAATCAGATGAATGCCGAGCCCCGCGAGGCGCCGCGCCTCTTCCAACGACCGCTCCAACGAATCGTGCGCTTCACCATCGGTGAAGAGCACGAGCACCCGGTCCGCGATCTCCGGGCTCGCATGCAGCAGGTCGATGCCCTGAGCGATCGCCGGCGCGAGCGAAGTCCCTCCCTCCGACGCGATGTCGGGATCGAGCGCGTCGAGATAGAGTGTGAGGGCCGAGCCGTCCACAGACAGAGGCGACAGGATGTAGCTCGTTCCGGCAAACGCCGTGAGACCGAGCCGGTCGCCATCGAGGTCCTGGACCAGGCGCCGCGCTTCCCGCAGTGCCCGGCGTAAGCGGCTCGGCTTCACGTCCTCCGCGAGCATCGAGCGCGAGATGTCGATGGCCAGGACGAGATTGAGCCCCCGCGTTTCGGTGACGATCCGTTCCTCGCCCCAGCGCGGACCCGATAGCGCCACGGCCGCGAGTCCCGCAGCGAGACCGAGTGCCGGCAGGCCGAGCCGTCCCGCGCGCGCGATCCGCGCGGTCGCCTCCGACCAGGCGGCCGCCCGCCGAATGCGCGAGCGTCGAGCCCAGGCCGCCGCTAACCACACGGCCCCGGCGACGATCGGTGACAGCGCGACGACGACGGGAGCATCGAACGTGATCATGGCACGCGCACCGCGAACGTGCCGGCCACGACCAGCTCGAGCGCCAGGGCGAGCAAGCCGATACCGAGCGGCCAGCGATAGGCTTCGTCATAACGACGGTACACGAGATGCTCAACCGGCGTCTTCTCGAGCCTGTTGATCTCGGCGAAGATGTTGGAGAGCGACGCGGCGTCCGTCGCGCGGAAGTAGCGGCCGCCGCTCATGCGGGCGATTTCGCCAAGCAGCTGCTCGTCGATTTTTACCGGCATCGTCTCGTAGCGGAGCCCCAGCGGTCCCCGCCCCGTGGGGACGGGTGCTTCGCCATGCGTCCCCACACCGATTGTGTAAATCCGGATTCCGAATGCCGACGCGGCCTGGGCAGCCGTGCGCGGGTCCACGGTTCCTTTGTTGTTCTCGCCGTCCGTCAGCAGCACCATCACCTTGCTCTTCCCGGGAGCTCGCCGCAGCCGGTTCGCCGCGGTTGCGATCCCGGTCCCGATCGCGGTCCCGTCTTCGAGGATGCCGATCCGCAGGTTGCGGATCGCCTGTTCCAGGACCGCATAATCGGTGGTGATCGGCACCTGTGTGAGCGCCTGGCCGGCGAATGCGACAAGGCCGATACGGTCCGAGGACCGGGCCCGCACGAATTCCACCGCAGTGCGGCGCGCGACGTCGAGCCGGTTCGCCGGTGAAAAGTCCTCCGCCAGCATGCTGCTCGAAATGTCGAGGGCGAGCACGATCGAGATTCCCTCGCTGCGCAGCTCGGCGCGGGCCGCGCCGAGGCGCGGACCGGCCGCCGCGATGATCCAGGCCGCGAGGCACAGCGAGCGCAGCGAGACGGGCAGCCGCGCGATCCAGAGGCGTTCCGCCGGCCCCATCGCGGGGCGGACGTCGCTCATCGGCGCGCCGGCGAGGCGGCCGAGTCGCTTCGCGCGCCACCACCACCAGAGCGGCAGCGCTACGAGCAGCACGAGCAGGAGGGGTCGCGCGAATGTCATTTGGCTCTACTTCCCCCACCGTTTCCGCCGAACTCGCGAGCCAGGGCTCGCGCCCTGGCGGCGAGCGGCGCGACGTCCATCCCGTGCGCCGTCGCAAACGCCACCTGATCGAGCGCCTGGAGCAGTTCGCGCAGCTCGCGCAGCGGCGCGTTGGGCCAGGCTTGCTCGACGGCCACGAGGCATTCCGTCGTGCTGAGCGCCTCGTGCGCACTGGGAACGGCGCGGGCGACCGCGCTCCGTAACCGCTGCGCGGCACGGGCCGCGACCGCCTTCGGCTCTCCGGCCGCGAGCCAGCGCTGATCGGGAATATCCGCATCGAGCGCGAGCCCGGACTCATCAATCACTTGGCGTGCAGCGCGGCGTCTCCAGCCGATCAGGAGCAGGAGCACCCCACTAGCGAGCAGTATCGCGGCAAGGAGTGGAATGGGGCTGGCCCGCTGCAGTCGCAGCGGGCCGAGCGATGGCTGCGGCGCGGGCGATCGTACACTGTCGGGGATGACGCTGGCCACGTGGAACGTCGCGGTGCCTCCGGCAAGCGAATCGGCCGTACCGTCGGGCCCCAGGCGCCAGAGCGGCGGCATGTCGAGCGCAATCTCGCCGGGTGCCCACGCGACGACGGTGTAGCGAACGATCCAAGACCCCGACGCTGAGGCAACGATGACCGCATCGCCCAGCGGCTCGGCGACGGCACCCGCGGGCAGCTTGGCGGCGCGCACACGCCAGCCCGCCGGCGCCACGACCCTTCGCTCGAGCCGGATCGTGTCGCCCACCGTGGGTTGATTCGGCGCGGCCGTCCAGCCGTCGGCCTGGGCGAGCAGCAGCAGAAGCGCGATCATCGGCTCAACCGGCGCGCTCGTTCGGCGAAGGCGCGGCGCAACGGGACGCCGTACGGGACGGTCGTCAGCAGCGACACGCGATCCACACCGGCCTGCACGAGCTTGCGCGTGCGCTCCTGCTGCATCCGCTCCGCCGCGACGCGGATCCGGGTCCGTGTCGGCGCATGGCTGGTATCGACGAGCAGGCGCTGCCCCGTTTCCGCGTCTTCGAGCTCCACCCACCCCGCGTCGGGGAGATCATACTCGCGCGGATCATCGATCGTAATCGCCACGACCTCGTGGCGCGCGGCCAGCTGGCCGAGCGGTTGCTCCCAATCTTCGGCCCTGAAGTCCGAGAGTACGACGACGATTGCCCGGTGCCGTAGCAGCTTCGCTGCATAACTCAGCGCCCCACCGAGGTTCGTGCCCCGGCCGCGGGGAGCGAACGCCACGAGGTCGCGGATCACCCGGAGCGCGTGCGCGCGGCCCTTCGCGGGTCGCACCACGTATTCCGGAGCGTCGGCGAACAGCAGCGCACCGACCCGGTCGTTGTGGCGCGCGGCAGCGAGCGCCAACACGGCGGCAACTTCCACCGCCAAACCCGCTTTGGTGTAGGGGCGGCCGAAGTGGAGCGAACCGGACTGGTCCACGACGAGGAGGAGCGTGAGCTCGCGCTCTTCCATGAACGTCTTGACGAAGGGATGGCCCATCCGCGCCGAGACGTTCCAGTCGATCGCCCGGAAGTCGTCGCCCTGCTGGTAGGCGCGGACTTCCGCGAACTCGATGCCCTGTCCGCGGAAGACCGACCGGTACTCGCCCGTGAACAGCGTATTCACCAGGCTGCGAGCGCGGAGCTCGATCCCCTTCACGTGCCGGAGCACTTCCGAGGTCACGGCCCGCCGGCGCGCCCGGACGGCGGGCGTCGCGCCGCTGCGCCGATCCTTGCCTTCGAATGTCACGGCACGCCCACGGCCTCCAGGATACGTGCAATGACCTGATCGGCGTCCATGTCCTCGGCTTCCGCCTCGAACGTGAGCAAGACGCGGTGGCGCAGCACGTCGAACGCCATCGCCTTCACGTCCTCCGGCACGACGAACGCCCGTCCGCGCAGATACGCATGGGCGCGCGCGGCCTGCGCGAGGTAGATCGAGGCGCGCGGCGAGGCGCCGAACGCAATGAGCGGCTTCAGCTCCGGCAGACCGACGGTCTGCGGCTCGCGCGTGGCGCGCACGGCATCGACGATGTAGTCCACGACCTTCTGGTCCATGAACAGCTCGGCGATCGCGCTGCGCGCCGCGAGAATGTCCTCCGCCTCCGCGACGCGCGTCACCTCGATGGGCCGGCCCGAGGCCATGCGTCCGACGATCTCCTTCTCCGCATCG
>Ga0193739_1000164_pt1 | contig 18058 bp, 18 predicted proteins | sample L2a2metaG_FD_144926 | JGI IMG/M metagenome (GOLD analysis project Ga0193739, IMG submission 144926) | Soil microbial communities from a riparian zone of the East river system, Colorado, United States - L2a2 | ecosystem: Environmental > Terrestrial > Soil > Riparian zone | place: USA: East River...
GTCCACCGCGCCTACCTCGTGCAGGTGCACTTTCTCGGGGGCGACGCCGTGGACTTTCCCTTCCGCTTCCCCCACCAGACGGAATGCCTGGACGGCACGCTCCTTCACCCAGTCCGAGACGGGAGCCCCCTCCACCAACCGGACCAGCTCGCCCACGTGACGACCATGTGGCTGGTCGGGGATCGCGAATTCCACCTGCTTGCACGCCACGCCGGACCGTTGGACGTCTCGAACCGCGACGCTCACTCCTGCGAGCCCCAAGCGACCCGGAAGCTCCTCGAGCCAAGAGGCAGGCACGCCCAGCGACAGCAACGCACCCAGCGTCATGTCGCCGCTAATGCCGGCGGCCGGGTCGATAATGGCAATGCGCATGGGGAGAAGTGGCGAAATATAAACGGGTTAGGCTCGGTAGAGCCACCCGGCGCCGGTATTGAAAACCACCACCCGTTCCCCAGGCTTGATGGCGCCGCGGCGCAGGAGTTCCCCGGCACCCGCCAGGGCTGCGCCACCTTCCGGGGCGGCGTCCACCCCCTCCACGGTCTGCAGCTCCTGCGCTGCGGTCGTCAGCGCCTCGTCGCTCACGGCGACGGCGCCGCCGCCGCTTTCGCGCAACGCCCGCAGCATCAAGCGGTCGCCCAGGGGCCCCGGCACGCGCAGGCCCGCGGCGACGGTCTGCGGGTCGGGCCAGGGGGTGCACCGATCGGCGCCGGTCTCGAAGGCGCGGATGACCGGAGCGCATCCTGCCGCCTGCACGCTGTACATGCGCGGCAGTACACCATCGACCCAACCATTGGCGCGTAACTCCTGAAATGCCTTCCACATACCGATCAGACCTGTGCCTCCCCCCGTCGGATACACGATCGCGTCGGGGAGGGTCCAGCCGAGCTGCTCCGCCAGCTCGAGTCCGAGCGTTTTCTTGCCCTCGATGCGATACGGCTCCCGCAACGTCGAGACATCGATTGCGCCCGTCTCCGCGGCGAAGCCTCGCGCCGCCGTGCCGCAGTCCCCGATGTGCCCGTCCAGCAAGACCAGATCGCCGCCGAACGCGCGAATCTGCGCCAGGATCGTTTGGGGCGTCACCCGAGGCGCGTACACGCGCGCCTGTACACCGGCGCGGGTCGCGTAGGCCGCTAGCGCCACGCCGGCATTTCCGGCAGTCGGGACCACAAACTGCCGCGCCCCGCCGAGCACGGCGCGCGTGACGGCTGCGGCAAGGCCACGTGCCTTGAAGGAGCCTGTCGGATTGATCCCCTCTTCCTTGATCCAGAGCTCCTCGAAGCCGCACCGCGCCCCAAGGCGCTGGGCGTTCAAAAGAGGCGTCCCACCCTCGCCCAGAGTGACGGGACTCTCACCAACAGCCAGCGGCAGCCACTCGAGGTAGCGCCACATCGTCCAGGGGCGCTCGCGCAGCAACGCTTTCGCGCCAGGCCCGGGCGGCGTGGCGTACCGGACGAGGTAGGGCGCACCGCACGACTCGCACACGCCGGGGAGCCCGTCGGCCGCGCGCGTGCGGATCGGGACGCAAGCGGAGCATTCGAGCGTCCACGCCGGAGAGATCGTCACGCGCGCTGCTTCAGCCGATCGAGGATGCGCTCGGCGAGCCGGGTCGAGAATCCCGGGAGCGCGGCGATTTCCTTCGGGGTCGCGGTCTTCACGCCGGCGAGCGACCCGAATCGCTCGAGCAGCGCCCGGCGCCGCGACGGGCCGATCCCGGGGATGCGCAGCAGCTCGGAGGTGATCGTCCGCTGCGAGCGCCGCTTGCGGCTGTAGCTCACGGCGAAGCGATGGGCCTCGTCGCGGGCGCGCTGCAGCAGTTTGAGCGACGGGCTGCGCCGTGAGAGGCGCAGCGGGTCGGGTTGGTTGGGGAGGAAGACTTCCTCCTCTCGTTTCGCCAGGCTCACGATCGGTACGCGCTCGAGCTGCGCCGCGCGCGCCGCGGCGACCGCGGCGCCGAGCTGTCCCTTGCCGCCGTCGATCACCATGAGGTCGGGCAGCGGTTTCTCTTCCTCGACGCGCCGCCGCAGGAAGCGGGTGACGACCTCATGCACGGCCGCGTAGTCGTCCTGCTGCGCCACACCCTTGATCTTGTAGCGCCGATACTCCGCCTTGCGCGGCCGCCCGCCTTCGAACCACACCAGCGAACCCACGGTGTCGCGCCCCTGATTCGTGGAGATGTCGATGCACACCATCGACCTCGGGACGACGGCGAGTCCCAGGTCGCGCCCCAGGGCGAATACCGGATCGGCGGCGCGCTCGTCGATGTCGAACGACTCGATCTTGAAGCTGTCGAGCAGATGGCGGGCATTCTGGTCGGCGAGCTCCGCCAGTTTCGCGTTGGTCCCTCGTTGCGGCACCAGAAACTCCGCCCCGGGCGCCAGCTCGCGCAGGGCATCGAGATCCGCCGCGGGAGGGGCATACGGGAGCACCACGCGCGCCGCCCGCTGATCGAGCGGCAAGTACTAGCCCACGAGAAATGCGCTCAACACCTGGTCCTCCGGGGCGTGCTCGACGTGCTCCAGGAATCGGTGCTCGCGGGCGATGAGGCGGCCGTCCCGGATACGCAGGATCACCCCGCACGCGTCGTCGCCGTCTCGCGCCACGCCGATCGCGTCCGCGTCCCCTCCCCCGACAACCTCCACCGTCTGCGGTTGCTCGAGCTGGTCCAGCCACTTGAGCGCATCGCGCAGCTGCGCGGCTCGCTCGAAATCGAGGGCCTTGCTGGCGTCCTGCATCCGTTCGCGTAACCGCGTCCGCACGTCGAGCGTCTTTCCCTCGAGGAAGAGTACGACGTCGTCGATCATCCGACGGTACGCTTCCCCGCTCTGGTAGCCCACGCAGGGTGCCTTGCAGCGATCGATGTGATAGTCGAGACAGGGGCGGTCGGGCGCGTCGCCGGGGAGGTTCCAGTGACACGATCGCACGGTAAAGATGCGGCGGATGATCTTGAGGGTCTGCCGCAACGTGGCGACATCGGTGTACGGCCCGAAGTAGCGCGCGCCCGGGATCGTGACGCGGCGCACGACGAGCACGCGCGGGAACGGCTCCCCCAGGGTCACGGCGATCTGCGGATAGCTCTTGTCGTCGCGCAGCCGGATGTTGAACCGCGGCTGGTGCTCTTTGATGAGATTGTTCTCGAGCAGCAGCGCCTGCGCCTCGTTGGGTACGACGATCGTCTCGAGGTCCGCAATCAGGCGCCCGAGGGCCTCCCGCTCCGGGGTGGTCGGCTCAGCGTTGGAGAGATACCCGGGTACGCGGGAGCGGAGGCTCTTGGCCTTCCCCACGTACAGGATCTCGCCCTCGGCGTCCTTCCAGAGGTATACGCCGGGTTGGTCGGGGAGCGCCGTTAGCTGGCGCGCGAGCCGGTCAGCGATTGCCATGAGCGCAGGGCGTCGGGGTGGCGGAGCGCCAGGGTGAGCGCTCCGTAGGTCACCCCAAAGATACCGAGCGCGACAAGGCCCCGCGGAACGGGGCGCCACTGGGCCGCCAGGCTGACCCCGGCCATGGCGAGGGCGGCGGCCGCCAAGGCGGCGAACACGACGACACCCAGGGTGCGCCACTCGGCACCGCCCAGCACGGTCCCGATGCGCCGGTCCAGAGCGCTCAAATTCAGGATCACGTTCAACGTCGCGCCCAGCGATGAGCCGAGGGCGATGCCCGCGGGGCCCAGGCGCCGCATCAGGAGCCACGACAGCACGGCCGAGACGAGCAGCGAGAGCACGGCGATCCGGACGGGCGTGCGGGTGTCGCGCAACGCGTAGAAACCGGAGGCGAAGAGCTTGACGCTCGCCTGGCCCAGGAGTCCCACGCTGTACGCCGCGAGCACACCACCCACGAGTACCGTGTCGTCGGCGTCGAACCGGCCTGTTTGGAACAGGGCACCCACGATCGCCGGTCCCACGGCAGCGAAGGCGAACGCCGATGGCACCACGAAGAAGGCGATGCGCCGAAAGCCCACGGCGATCCGGCCTCGCAGCTGGTCGTTCGGGGCCACGCCCGCGGCGTCACGCGCGAGATCCGGCAGTGCGACCGCGGCGATCGACACGCCGAACAGGCTGATCGGCAACACCTGGATCAGCTGCGCGTACCCGAGGCTCGCGACGCCTCCGACGCCGGTGAACGAGCCCAGGAACGTGTCGACGAGTCCCGACAGCTGCGCCACGCCCGCGCCCACCACGAGCGGCGCCCAGGCTGTGAGCACCTGCCGCACCCCCTCGGGCGCCGTGCTGAACCGCAGCGCGATCCCGCCCCTCCCCCCCCCGAGCAACCGCCAGCAGGCCGGCATCTGCACGGCAATCTGGAGCACGCTCCCCGCCACGGTGCCCCACGCGAGCGCGAGCGAGAGCCGATAGAGCTGGTCCGGGAGCGGCAGGTTCCGGCCGGCGAGCCAGGTCCCCGCCGCGACCATCGCGATGATGCCGGCGACGTTCCAGAGCGCCGGTGCGGCGTAGGGCAGGAAGAAGCGGCGGTGCGTATTCAGAATCCCAAGACACCAGGCCGAGACGACCATGAGCCCGGTCATGGGGAACAGGATCCGCACCAGGATTGTCGTGAGCTCGCGGCGCGGCGCGTCGAAGCCCTGGGCGACCACGGCGGTGATCGCGGGCGCGAAGGCGATCCCGAGCAGCGCGAGCACCCCGCTCGCGAGCAGCAGCAGCCCCAGAACCGCGCCCGCGAGCGCGCGGGCCCCCGTCTTGTCTTCCCGCTCGTTCAACGCCGCGTAGACGGGGATGAAGGAGGCGGAAAGGGTCCCCTCCCCCAGCAGGTTGCGGATCGCGTTGGGGATGCGGAGGGCAGCCCGAAAGGCGTCGGCAGCCGCGCTGCTGCCGAAATAGTAGGCGAAGACCCGCTCGCGCACGTATCCCAGGACGCGCGTGACAAGGATGCCCGCGGCCACCCGTGCGGCGCCCACGGTCAGGGAGTCGGTTTCTTCTTGTGGGGGTCTTCGAGGAGACGCTGCATGAACTGCAGCTCGTCGCGCATCCCGGTGAGGGAGCGAGTCAGATCTTCGATCTCGGTTTCGAGCACGTCTACCTTGCGCTGCAGATCGCGGAGCTCAGGGGCCGGGCCGGTCCCCGTTCCCCCTTCCAGACGGCGCGCGACGGAGCGTCCCAGTGGCGAGTCCACCAGGATGGCCGCGACCGGGATCAGCAGGGCGACGATGAGGATGACGGCGATGACCCACATATGAGGACGGATTCTATGGAGCGCCCGCCCACCGCGCCACCTCCGCCTCGATCGCATCCAGCAATCCGGGGCCGTAGCGCGCCAGGAACGTCGCCACTGTCAGCACGCGCTCCTGCGGCTTTCCCTCGGGCGCGAGCGCGGCGCGGGCGCGCGCGAGCTGCCCCGTCAGCGTCGCGTCGGCGCGCTTCAAGCTGGCGACGAGCTTCTTCTCGATCTCGTGCGTTCCGGCGAGCGCCGCGTTCCGGGCCGACTGGACGGTGCGCTCGAGGGTCGAATCGAGACGCGCGAATTCCGTCGCCAGCCGCCCGTAGTGCAGGTCCAGCTCCGCCCTGAGCCGCACGAGCGTGTCCGTGACCTCGGCAGGAACGGCGGCGCGGGCGAGGCGGGCTTCGAGCACCCCAGGTGGACCCTGAAAATCATCCGGGGTCAGCCCGTAGCGATCGAGCACCTTCTCCACACGCGACTCCAAAACAAGCCCCGACCAGCGCGGCACGGGGGTCTGCGGCGTCACGCCGAGGTGTGCGTACAACGGAGCGGCGTCGGGAAGGTACTCGAGCTCACCCGGCCCGGCCGCGTAGGCCACGGTCGGGAACAACGCCGCTTCGATCACCGGTCGGAGCAGCACGTTGGGGGACAACTGCTCGGGGGACTCCGCCGCGATGCGCTTCAGCGCCTCGGGGGTGAAACGCTCGCCGCTGCGCCGCGTGACGGAGGCGTCGCCGCCCCCCCCGCTGCGCAGCCGGTCGCGACCGGCACTGCCCTCGACCAGGACGGGCGATAGACCGTCGGGGAGCGTGACATCCAGCGCGCGCAGCAGCCAGGGTGCGGCGGCCCGCTTCGCGGCGCGATCGTGCGCCCGGAACACGGCGATCCCCCCCCCCCGCGCGCCGAGCAGACGATTGAGCGCCTCGGCGCACGCATCGGCCAGGTTGGTGTCGGGCCGATAGGCAGCTTCGAGCCAGGCGAGGACGTCGTTCTTGAACTCGGTGTCTGGGAGAGCCGCGCGCAACGATTGCAGCGCTGCGCCGATCTCCGGCCCGCACGGCTCCCGGTAGAGCGGGAGCAGCTGCGCGTCGGGGGGACGCTCGCGCAGCACGATGGGCACGACCTCGCCGGCGGTATTCAACACCGACGCATGGTTCGCTTCGGCAAGATCGTGATCGTCTCCGGCCACCCAGAAGACGGGTACGACCGGGATCTTTCGCTCGGCCTCGAGGCAGCGCGCCAGCGCCGCCGCCGAGAGCGCTTTGTAAATCGTGTACAGCGGGCCGGTGAAGAGTCCCGGCTGCTGACCGGTCGTCACGACCAGCACCTCACCGGAGGCCAGGCGATCGCGTCCCGGGCCCGGCAGCACCGCCGCGAGCACATCGGCGCTCACGCGGCGCGGCGTCACGGCCGCCGGTGCGCCCATTGGCCCGGGAATGGGCGTCGTGACGATGCGTGGGATTGTCATCAGGGGCGCGTCGCCACCAGGATCGTGCGCGTCGCGCGGTCATCGAGCGGCCCGCCGTCGTAGTCCCCAAACTCCGCGTCCACCCGCAGCCCCTCGTTCTCCAGGAGCCCCCGGAGCTCGGCGGGATTGAACAGCCGCACGCGCTCCTGGAAGCTGCGATTCTCCGCGCCCAACTCGATTTCCTTCACGACGTACTTGCCCTCCTCACTGAACCGACGCCGGACGCGGACCTCGGGCGACGCCCCCCCCCCGTCGACCTCCTCGGTGCCCTTCCGCAGCGTGCGGCGCACATGGTCGGCGTTCAAGTAGTCGAGCACGAACCGCCCTCCCGGCCGCAGAGAATCGACGACCTGCCGCCCCACCAACCGGTGCTCCTTGTCGTCTCGGAAGTAGCCGAACGACGTGAACAGGTTTACTGCCAGGGCGAAACTCCCCGGCTGGAACGGAAGCGCCCTCATGTCACCACGCACCAGCGGCCCCCGGACTCCAACGCGGGCCCGTCGCAGCATCGACGGTGACAGATCGAACCCCACCACGCGCGCGCCCAGTCGCTCCAGCTCGGCGGCGTGCCGCCCCGCGCCGCACGCCAGATCGAGCACCAAGGCGCCCTCGGGCCAGGGGGCCGCCTGCTGGACGAGGGCCACAGCGCGCCGCGCCTCCTCCTCATCGCGATGGGGATAGAGGACGTGGTACTCCTCGCCGAACCACTGCTCGAACCATTCCGTCATTCGCCGAAGACGTCCGCCTGAAACGTAAAGACTCGGGTGCCTGGTTCCCGCCAGGCGTTAGGGGCCAGGCCCGCCTTGCGGCAGGCAGCAGCGAGGAACGCTTCGGGGCCCAGGCCGTGCTCCGTGGCCACCTGCGGCAGCAGCACGCCCAAGGCGCTCCCGCGCCGCACCTGTACGCCGTCGCGCCCGATCACGAGCGTCCCGGGGTCCCTGGGCTCGAACGGTGACGGCTCGCCCAGCACCGAGATCTCGATCCGTAGATCCGAAAGCTCCTCCGCCGTAACCGGCGGGAACCGGGGGTCTTGGGCCGCCGCCGAGACCGCGACCGTTCGTACCACCCCGCCGAGCGGCCGATCGCCCGCAATGCGGCCGATGCAGCCGCGCAGCGCACCATCCCTCTTTTCCTCGAGCGTGACGAAGGCGCCGCGATGCAGGCGCGCGCCCGGGACAGTGGGCACGGCGGGCGCGGGATCGCCCGCCAGCGCCGCGGCGATGGCGCGCCGGGCCAGGGCCAGCAAGGCCGCGCCGTCGGCCGCCGTGAGCTCAGGATCCGCGATGGTACGGCTCCCCGCGGCGGATCGTGTACGCCCGGTAGAGCTGCTCGTACACCACGACGCGCGCCAACTCGTGCGGCAGGGTGAGACGCGACAGACTCCACAGCCGTTCCGCCTTGCCCAGGACCTCGTCGGGCAACGCGTCCGCCCCGCCGATCGCGAACGCTACGTCGCGCCCGTCCATCTCCCAGCGCCCGGTCCAATCGGCCAGCTGTGCCGAGGTCCACTCCTCGCCGCGCCGCGTCAATGCGACGAGGCGCGCGCCCTCGGGAATCGCCCCGAGGACCCGCGCCTCGTCCTTCGCCTCTTGCTCCTCGACCTTGGTGTAGTGCCGCAGCCGGTCGATATACCCATCACACGCCGCGCGGAGCGCCGCGTCCTTCATGCGGCCCACCGCGACGACGCGGTAGCGCATCAGGCATACATCCCGCGCAGCCGGTGCATCGCCGCGACCCGGTCGACGGCGAGCATGTACGAAGCGATGCGGGCACTCACCTTGTGTTTGTCCGACATCGCCATCACTTCGGCAAAGGAGCGGACCATGATCGTCTCGAGCCGCCGGTTGACGGTGTCTTCGTCCCAGAAGTAGCCGCCGCGATCCTGGACCCACTCGAAGTAGCTCACCGTCACACCGCCGGCGTTCGCCAGGATGTCGGGGATGATGTACACACCATTTTCCTCGAGGATCTTGTCGGCGTTCGCGGTCGTGGGACCGTTCGCCCCTTCGCAAATGATCTTCGCCTTGATCTTGGCGGCGTTTTTCTTCGTGATCACGTTCTCGGTCGCGGCGGGGACGAGGACATCGCAGTCTACCGTGAGGAGTTGGTCGTGGGCGATCGTGTCGGCCTTGGGGTACCCCGCCAACTGGCGATGCTCCTTCGCCCACGTGAGGAGGTCCGGTACGTCGAGACCCTTGGGGTTGTGCAAGGCGGTCGACTTATCGGACACGGCGACGATCGTCGCTCCTTCCTTGGCCATCAGGTCCGCCGCGACCGAGCCGACGTTGCCGAAGCCCTGGACCGCAATCCGCGCGCCTTTCAGGGTCATGCCGAACTTGGCCAGCGCCTCGCGCGTGACGATCATGCACCCGCGTCCCGTCGCCTCGCGCCGGCCGAGCGAGCCGCCCATCTCCACCGGCTTCCCGGTCACGACGGAGGTGACGGTGTGGCGCTTGTGCATGGAGTAGGTGTCCATGATCCACGCCATCACACGCTCGTTGGTATTCACGTCGGGCGCGGGCACGTCGGAATCGGGGCCGAGGGTGTCGATGATGCCGGAGGTGTAGCGGCGCGTCACCTTCTCCAGCTCCAGCATCGACATCGCCGAGGGATCGCACACCACGCCGCCCTTCGCCCCGCCGAACGGGATGTTCACCAGCGCGCACTTCCACGTCATCCATGCCGCGAGGGCTTTCACTTCCTCGAGCGTGACGTTCAGGTCGAAACGGATGCCGCCCTTCCCCGGCCCGCGCGAGGTGTTGTACAGCACGCGGTAGCCGGTGTACACCTCGACCTCACCATTGTCCTTAACGATCGGCACCGACACGATAATCTGCTTCTCGGGGTTGCGCAGCACCTTGTAGAGGCCGGGGTCCAGGTTGAGCAGCTTCGCCGCGAGGTCGAAGCGCTCCATCATGGACTCGAAGGGATTCTCCTCCGCCAGGAAGGTGTCCTTATCGGGGCGGATGATCTGAGGTTGACTCATAGGGGTCGTCGCAGGATTCCTTCCAGGGCGCGCTCCACCGCATCGCCGTTCAGTTCCCAGTGCACTCGCAACACGGCGACCAACGGCTCGGGGACGTCGGCGGGCCACCGGTCGCGCAGCTTCACCGCATCCTTTTCGGTGACTACAACATAATCGGCCCCTCGGGCGGCCTGCACGAGCTGCGCGACGTCGGCCGGCGGGTAGGAGTGATGGTCTTGGTACGCCACGAGTTGCACGATGGCTCCCGAGGCGCGAACCTGCACCGCGAAGCTGGTCGGATCGGCGATCCCGGCCGCTACCACGACGCGCTTCCCCGCCAGGTCGGCGGCCTTCGCCTGCCGCCGCGTGCGCATTCCTTCGAATCCGTGAAGCGCCAGATGCACCGCGGCGACGGGCGTCGCCGGCCATCGCGCGGCGAGCTGTTGCGCGAGCCGTCGCGCCTCGTACGCCGGAGCGCGGCGACGAGTCACGACGATCAGATCCGCCCGCTGTAGGGCCCCCCAGCCCTCCCGCCAGGGTCCGGCGGGGAGCGGCCATGGCACCGCACGCGCATTCTCGGTATTGAGCAGCGCGATGTTGAGGTCGCGCGCCACGTCGAGCCGCTGGTAGGCGTCGTCCAGCACCAGCACCTGCGCACCCGCCTCGCGCGCGCGTTCGGCCCCGGCCGCGCGGTCCGGATCGGGTACGACGACCGCCCGGGGCACCAGGCGCTCGTGCACACGGTGCTCGTCGGCGCCGTAGCCGCGCAGCAGGATGCCGGGCCGCAGCCCGCGCTGCGCGTAGAAGGCGGCGACCCACGCCGCCAGCGGTGTCTTCCCGGCGCCGCCGACCGCCAGGTTGCCGATGGCGACGGACGGAAGCGGTAAGACCCGCGCCCGGAGCCAGCCCCGCTCGTAGGCCGCCGCCCGCACGACCATCACGCCGCGATGCAGCAGCGCCGGTGGCAACAGCAGCACGCGGGCGACGCGAGCCAGGGGGTGGTGGCTCCACCACAACCAGTGGGCGACGCGGGGTCGCAGGCTCCCAAGAGAAGCACTCACGCGGCGCCTGTCACTTCCTGCAGCGCCCGCTCCACCGCCTCCATCGCCCCCCGCAGCCCCTCCTTGCCGGGCGCCACCTCGATGGGGCGACCGTACACCACGTCGACACGCGCGAACGGCTTGGGAATGCACATGCGGTCCCACGACCCGAGCCACCACGCCGACGACGGCTTGGCGCCGATGGGCAGCAGAACGGCGCCCGCGTGTTGCGCGGCGGCGACGGCGCCGGGCTGGACCTGCTCCGCGGGACCGCGCGGTCCGTCGGGGGTGATCGCGACCACCGCGCCGCCCTGTAACGCGCGCACAATGCCCAGCAGCCCGACTTCCCCACCCCGCTTGGTTGACCCACGCACGGACCGGTAACCCCAGCGCTCGGCGAGGTTCGCGAGATGCTGCCCGTCGCGATGGCGGCTGATGAGGAGGACAATCTCCTCGTTCCGGTGCCGGTAGAGCAGCGGCAGGATGCGGCTGTGCCACAGGACGAACACGAACGGACGGCGCGCCTGGCGCAGGGCGTCGAGATGCTCGGCCCCGCGGACGCGGATCCGCCACGTCGCCGCCAGGCCCTGTATCACGAGAGGTCCGATCGCCGCCGCGATCGGCTCCGCCCACCGCAACTTCACACCAGGAGCTCCGCCGCGATGGCGGCCACGCGATCGGCGGCGCCGGGGGCTCCCAGCCGCTCACGCACCAGAGCCAACCCCTCCCGCTGCCGTACCGTGACGGGGTGGCCCGGGTCGAGGAGCGGCAGGACTGCCTCGGCCAGCGCCTCCGGTGTGGCGCGCCGTTGCAGCAGCTCGGGCGCGACCGCGTACCCCGCCACGAGGTTCACGAGACCGACCCAGGGGACCCGCAGGACGCGGAACGCGATGAACGAGGAGACGGGGTGCAGCCGGTAGGTAATCACCATCGGCACATCGGCCATCGCGGCCTCGAGCGTCGTCGTGCCGGATTTACAGATGCCGGCGTCGGCGGAGGCGAAGACCAGGAGCGGATCGCCGGTGTGTACTCGAATGGCACCGGGGTCGGGATAGCTGGCCCCCGGCGCCCCCGCGACGACGATCTGGACGTCGGGGCGCACGGCTGCGACACGGATCGCGGCCGCGCGAAAGATGGCCCAATGGCGCGCGACTTCCTGGGCACGGCTCCCGGGAAAAAGCCCCAGGGTCGGCCGCGTCGGATCGAGCGCCGACGCGCGGCGCGCCGCCGCGCGCTCGGGCGGTGACGGACGATCCTTGAGCGGGTGGCCGACGAAGGTGGCGGGAATCCCCCGCTCTCGAAAGAAGGTCTCCTCAAAGGGCAGAATGACGGCGAGGCGCCGCACGCTCGCGAGCTTGCGCACCCGGCCGACGCCCCACGCCCACATCTGCGGCGCGATGTAATACAGCACCGGGATACCCGCCTGCGCGGCAGCGGCCGCGGCCCGCAGGTGGTATCCAGGATAGTCCACGAGGATGACGAGGTCGTAGCGCTTGGCCCGGAACGCCTGCCACACGCGGCCGAGCAGGCGGTAATGTGCGGGGATCTTGGCGAGGGCCTCGACGAAGCCCACGACGGAGAACGATTCCATGCGGTCGAGCACTTTGGCGCCCGCCCGCTCGAGCAACGGACCGCCGAACGCCTCGAGCTCGACACCGGGCAGGCGGCGCCGCAGGGCCGCAGCGACAGCGGCGGCGTGCGCGTCCCCCGACGGTTCACCCGCCGAGATGTAGATGCGCGGCGCGCGGCTCACGGCCGCGCGGCGGCGAGCGGCGAAGGCTGAATGGCGTCGGCGACGCGGTAGGCGAGCGCCAGGGCTTGGCGGCCCGCGGCGCCGGTGACCACGACCTCCCCGTCGCCCCGCACCGCCCGCAAGAAGCTCTCGAGCTCGAGCTTGAGCGGCTCGGCTTCGGGCGCCTCGAGGGCAACGTGCTCCACGATGTCCTCGAGCCGCGTCGCTCCGAACGCCTGCCACCCGGGTTTCAGGCGGTAGAAATGCCCGTTGCCCTGCGCCAGGTCGAGCGAAAAGTACCCGGTCGGCTGAAAGATCCGCAGCTTGCGGGTCCGCTCCCGCGACACGCGGCTCGCGGTGATGACCGCTACCGCGCCGTTCGCGAACTCGACGCGCGCGTTGACGATGTCCACGTGCGGCGTCAGGACCGGGACGCCCGTCGCGCGGACCTCGGTCACCTCGGCGCGGATCAGCTCGAGCACCAGGTCCAGGTCGTGGATCATCAGGTCGAGGATCACCGCGACGTCGGTGCCGCGGGGTTGGAAGGGGGCCAGCCGCTCCGTCTGCAGGAAGCGCGGTTCCTCCAGGTAGGGCGTGGCCGCCCGCACGGCGCGGTTGAACCGCTCCACGTGCCCGACCTGCAACGCGGCTCCACCCGCTGCGGCGGCGCGCACCAGCTGCTCCGCCCCCGCGAGGCTGTCGGCGAGCGGTTTCTCGATGAGCGCCGGAAGACCTCGATTGAGCACGGCGAGCCCCACCTCGACGTGCGCCGTCGTTGGCACGACCACGGTCGCCGCCTCGACCTGGTCGAGCAGCGCCTCGAGCGACGCGTGCGCCGTCGTCCCGAGCTCCTTGGCCACGTGCGCGGCGCGGGCGGGATTGACGTCGTAGATCCCCACCAGCTCCGCGCCTTCGATCGTCTTGAGGAGGCGCGCATGGTGAAAGCCGAGCGCGCCCGTACCTACGACGCCGACGCGGACGCGGCGCAGCGTCACACCATCACCCCGCGCTGCGAGGCTTCGATGAACTTGAGGAATGTCTCGACCTCGGTGACCGCGGGCAGCTCGGCCCGCGCTCGGGCGATGCCCTGGCTGACGGTGAGGTCGGAGTTGAAGAGGAGACGATAGGCGCGCTTCAATGCCAGCTTCACTTCGGGTGCGAAACCGGCGCGCTGCAGTCCCACTGAGTTGAGCCCGTAGAGGTGCACGGGATTCCCCACGGCCTTCGTGAAGGGCGGTACGTCCTGGTTCACGCGCGAGGCCCCACCGACGAAGGCATACGTCCCGATGCGCACGAACTGGTGGATCGGCGTCAGGCCACTGATGATCGCCCGGTCGTCCACGGTCACGTGTCCCGCCATCTGCACGCCGTTGGCGATGATCACGTCGTTGCCGATCACACAGTCGTGCGCCACGTGCACGTAGGTCATCAGGAAGCAGCGCTCGCCGACCGTGGTCTTGCCCGTCGCCGTCGTCCCACGGTTGATCGTGCAGAACTCGCGGATGATCGTGCCGTCGCCGATCTCGACCCAGGTCTCGTCGCCCTTGTACTTCAGGTCCTGGGGATCGTTGCCGATCACCGTGCCGTACCCGATCTTGACGCCTTCGCCCACGCGGGTGTTGCGCTCGATCACGGCGTGCGCCGCCAGGGTCGAGCGCGGTCCCACCGTCACGTGCGGACCGACGATCGCGTACGGCCCGACCGACACATCGCCCGCCAGCTGTGCGGTGGGGTCGATCAGCGCCGTCCGGTGGATCACCGGTCCACCACCATCGCCATCATCTCCGCCTCCGCCACGACCTGCCCATCGACGTATCCCGCGCCCTTCATTTTGCAGGTCTTGCCGCGGAACTGGACGAGCTCGAGCTCGAACCGGATCTGGTCGCCCGGCACGACCGGACGCCGGAACTTCACGTTGTCGAGCGACATGAAGTAGACGACCTTGTCCTCGAAGTTTTGCCCTTCGAAGTGGCTCATCAACAGCATGCCGCCGACCTGCGCCATCGCTTCGATGATCAGCACGCCGGGCATGATCGGGTGGCCCGGAAAGTGGCCCTGGAAGAACGGCTCGTTGATCGTGACGTTTTTGAGGCCGACGATCCGCTTGTTCCCTTCGACCTCGAGGATCCGGTCCACGAGCAGGAACGGGTAGCGGTGCGGCAGGTAGTTCATGATGCGGCTGATGTCCATGACCGGCTCGCCCCCCCCGGTGCGCTTCCCCGCCCGGGCCAGTGCCCGGGCCAGTGCGACGTTGCCGCCGTGACTCGGCCGCGTGGCCACGACGTGGGCGCGCACCCGCGCCCCCGTCAGCGCCAGATCCCCCACGATGTCCGCCGCCTTGTGCCGGACGAACTCGTCGGGCCAGCGCAGCTTGCCGCCGTTCGCGATACCGCGTTCGTCCAGCACGATCGCGTTCGCCGCCGACGCACCCTTGATCAGCCCCTTGGCCTGCAGTTGCGCCACCTCGCTCGTGAACCCGAAGGTCCGGGCCGGCGCCAGCTCCGCGGCGAACGCCGCGGCGGTCAGGTCGTACGTCCCCGTCTGCCGGCCGATCAGCGGATGCGGCCATTCGATCGTGACCGTCAGGCGCAGGGCCTTGGCGGGCGCCACGATATAGGCGGAGTCGCCCTCGGTCACGGTGAACGGCGCCTGGACGCTCAACACGGTCGGCTCGCCGCCGATGTCCGTCGGACCCGCCTTGGCCAGCGCCTCGAAGTACGGCAATACGCTGCCGTCGAGGATCGGCGGCTCGGGACCGCTCAGCTCGATCGTGAGGTCGTCGATCTCGTGCGCGGCGACGGCCGCCAGCAGATGCTCGACGGTGTGGATCGTCGCTTCGCCCTTGCCAATCGCCGTGCGCCGCTCCACCGCCGCGACTTCGGTCAGGCGCGCGGGCACCTCGGGCGTCCCGCTGAGATCGGTGCGGCGGAACACGATCCCGCGCCCCGCCGCCGCCGGGAGGAAGGTCGCCTCGGTCGCGGCGCCGGTGTGCAGACCAGTGCCCCGCACCACGGCCTTGTTCGTGATCGAGCGTCTAGCGATCGGCGCCATGCTTGGCTTCCACGAGGTCCTCGAGTTCGTCCACGATCGCCAGGAGCCGGTACAGGGCCGCCTGCCCCCGCAGGTACTCGCGGTGCGAGCGTGCCGGGTACCCCGATACCGTCGCCCCGGGCGCGACGTCGGAGATGATCCCCGACTGCACCAGCAGACGCGCTCCCCGCCCGATCGTGATGTGGTCCCCGATCCCCGACTGTCCCGCGATGATGGCCTCGTCCTCCACCTGCACGCTGCCCGCGATGCCCGCCTCGGCCATGATCAGGCACCGGGCGCCGATGCGGACGTTGTGCGCGATGTGGACCAGGTTGTCGATCTTCGTTCCGGTCCCGACCACCGTGTCGTCGATGCTGCCGCGGTCGATGCACGTGTTCGCGCCGATCTCGACGTCGTCGCCGATCAGGCAGCGGCCCACATGCGGAATCTTGCGGTGCGCCTCGCCCCCCTTCCCGGGGACGTAGCCGAACCCGTCGCTCCCCAGCACCGCCCCCGAGTGCACGATGACCCGCTTGCCGAGAGCCGTCCCCGCGTAACAAATGACGCCGGCGTACAGCAGCGTCTCGTCGCCGAGCGCCACACCGTCGCCGAGTACACACCCCGCGCCGATCCGGACGCCTTTGCCGAGCTGTACGCCGGCGCCGACGACGACGTGCGGACCGATCTCCACAGGGTCCTGCCACACCGCGCCGCGTCCCACCACCGCCGTCGGGTGCACGCCCGGCTCCCACACGGCTTGGGGGTACAGTACCGGGAGCACCACCAGGAGCGCGGCGTGCGGATCCGGGACGACGATGCGCGTCGCAGGACCGCCCTCGGCGCCGGCGAACTCCGGCTTGACCAGGACGACCGACGCGCTAGTGCGTTGAAAGTACGGGAGATAGCGAGACGAGGCAAGAAACGATAGGTCGCCGGGACCGGCCCGTTCAAGGGGCGCAATCCCGGCGACTGTTACCGCCCCGGGGCCGACGAGCCGGCCGCCGGTGAGTGCCGCGATCTCACTCGCGGGAATCGGCCGCGTGCCCGCCGAATTCACGGGAGCGGCGCGGCTATTGGGCCTGCTGGAGTCGTTGCAACACCCTGGCCGTGATGTTCAGCGCCGGATCGGCCGCCACGATGATGCCTCCCGGTGCGTCGATGTCGAGGATCAAGGCGTAATTCAGCTCGGCCCGGATCCCTTGGATCACCTGGTTCACGCGGGTCTGGATCGGCGACAAGAGCTCCTGCTCGCGCTGTCGCGCCCGGTCCTGCAGCTCGTTGGTCCGCTGCTCCATGCGCTGCTGCATCCCCTGCAGCTCACGCTGCTTGGTCTGGCGCGCCGCGGGCGACAGGGCGATGGACTGCTGGTCGAAGGCCTGCACCGCGGAGTCGAGCTGCGCCTGGAGCTTCTGCACCTCGATGCGGAAGCCGTCGACTTCCTTCAGATACGTGGACTCCGCCCGGGCGTACCCCGGGGTCCGCTGCAGAACTTCGCGCGAGTTGATGAAGGCTATCCTAGGCCCCGTGCCCTGGGCGAGCGCCGCGCAGGGCGCCGTAGCCAAAGCGGCGAGACACACGAGAACGAAACGCGACATAACGCGAGAACTCCCGTCGAGAACGTGGACCCGAGTTTAGAAGAAGTTGCCGAGCTTGAAGTGCAGTTTCCAGCCCGGCTTGGGCCGGCCGAAGACATCGGTCCGGTCGAAGCCGTAGGCGTAGTCGAGGCCCATGGGGCCGAGGGGCGAGACGATGGCGACGCCGACCCCCGCGCCGCGGAACAGGCGAGTCGGGTTGTACTGGGCGGGCCGCGACCACACGTTGCCGGCGTCGAGGAACGTCGAGAGGTACAGCATCTGGGAGACGCGCACCCCCAACTCGCCGGTCATCGTGAAGAACGCCTTGCCGAACGCGTTGGGGCTCGCCCCCTGCCCGCTGGCATTGGCGTCGTACCCGAACGGCGTGATGGAGGCCTCGTCGTAGCCGCGCAGCGGAATGAAGAACTGCGTGCCGCCCAGCGTGAATAGCTGGTCGAAGAACGGCGCGCTGCCGAATACGAAGCCCGATCGCGTCGAGAGCCCCAGCACGAACTTCACGTTCGATCCGCTCCCCGCGCCGCCCAGCTGGCCGAGAGGCGCGTAGAAGCGGCCCTCGAGATCGATTTTCTGGAAGTTGCCCCTGCCGCCCAGCGGACCGCCGCTCGTCGACAGCCCGAGCTGCACCATGGTGCCGCCGGTTGCGAACGGCAGATCGACCCGCGTATCGCGCATGAGCGACGCCCCAAACGTGGAGCGCAAACAATTATTGCAGCTGAACACGCTCGCGAACGCCTGATTCTGACTCGACCCCGTGAATGTCTGCTGATCGATGTTATAGGACAGAAACAGCCGTGAGTAGTTGTCGCCGAACACCGGGAAGCCGAACTGCAGCCCCCCACCCACTCGCCGCAGCCGCCCAACGTTGGCGATGGTGTAGCGCACGCGTGTGTTGTGGACGCTGATGGTACCCGAGATGCGCGACTCGCGAATCGCCGGGTCGGTGAACGAGATGTCGAAATCGTTGATGTTCTTCCCGAACTGCCACTGGAACCGGCCGCGTTTTCCCTGCCCGAACAGATTCGGCTCGTCCAGACCCAGGAAGCCGCCCACGCCCGTCCC
>Ga0193739_1000166_pt1 | contig 18019 bp, 13 predicted proteins | sample L2a2metaG_FD_144926 | JGI IMG/M metagenome (GOLD analysis project Ga0193739, IMG submission 144926) | Soil microbial communities from a riparian zone of the East river system, Colorado, United States - L2a2 | ecosystem: Environmental > Terrestrial > Soil > Riparian zone | place: USA: East River...
AGTCGAGTCCTTCGTCGAGCTGATCATGCTCAACCCCCAGCCGGCGCACCTCGGAGATGAACGAGGCGTCGGCGGAGCGGATCTCGGCCAGCTGCACGCAGCTTCTGGCCTGGGCTTCGGTGATCTTGACCTCGTTGATCAACTGCTCGATCACCCGATCGGGCCCAATCTTGTCGATCTTGTCGACTTGCCGCAGCACTGCGGCAGGATCGGCGATATCCAAACCCAGATAAAAACCCTGAGCCAGCCTCCGATTGTTCACGCGCATCAACACCGGCGGCAAACCAAGATCAACATGGAGTCGCTCGAGTCCGGCCAGGGTGACCAGCGGCAGTTCCACGTCATGATGTGCCGCGAGTGCCTCGGCGTTCACAATGTCCACATCAGCCTGTGTGAACTCGCGATACCGACCCTCCTGTGGACGCTCGCCCCGCCAGACCTTTTGAATCTGGTAACGCCGGAAGGGAAAAGCAAGCTGGTGAGCGTTCTCGAGTACGTAGCGGGCAAACGGCACCGTCAAGTCGAAACGCAAACCAAGATCAGCTGGCTCGTCGGGATCGGCGTGCAGCCGCTGGACCGTGTAGACCTCCTTGTCGATCTCCCCTTGCTTGGCCAGACGATCCAACGGTTCGACTGCCCGGGTCTCGATCGAAGCGAACCCGTGCAGTTCGAAGGTTTCTCGCAGCCGGTCCAGTACGAACTGTTCGACGATGCGCGCTTCTGGTGTGTACTCCGGGAAGCCCGACAGCGGCTTGGGGCGACTCACGCTACTCCTTGGACAATCCAGCGAGGTTCTGCAGGTACGGGTTGCCGACTCGCTCGCGGGCCATAGTCGTCTGCGGACCGTGTCCTGGAAGTACAGCGACCGCGTCCGGCAACGGCAGCACCTTGGAACGCAGGCTCCTCAGCATGTCGGGCAGGCTCCCGCCTGGCAAGTCGGTTCTGCCTATGGAACCGGCGAACAAGACATCGCCCGAAAAGACCACTGAATCGATGTCGGCGCTTGCCTGGTAGGCGGTCCGGAACATGGTCGAGCCCGGGGTGTGTCCAGGCGCATGAATCGCCTGGAACCTGAGGCCAGCGACGGCTACGTCGGCCCCATCCGTCAACTCCCGCACCTCATCCGGTTCAGTGAAAGCTGCCGCGCTGCCCGTCAAGCTCTCCAGCAGCTGCCGCGTCTCGAGCCCCATCGCCCGCAACGGGTCCGAAAGCAGCACCCGGTCGCCGGGATGCACCCAGCAGGTCGAGTCGTAGGACCGGCACAACGGCGTGACAGAGCACATGTGATCAAGGTGTCCGTGGGTGAGCATCACCGCTACCGGCTTGAGATGGTGCTCCATGATCAACCCGGTGACGCCGGCGACTGCGTCCATTCCGGGATCGATGATCACGCACTCTGAGCCAGGCATCGCAGCCACCAGGTAACAGTTGGTTTGCCATGGCCCAGCAGGAAATGAGGCTATGAGCACGAGTTCGAGACTATTCGAGGCTATCGGGCAGGATGGAGCTATGACCGAACATGCTGGGCCTGAAGCTCTGGGCCCGGCCGCCTTCGGACGGGTGGACACCGACGGCACGGTGTACGTCCGTACCTCGGCTGGGGAACGCGCGGTCGGTCAGGTACCCGATGTTCCCGCAGCCGAAGCGCTGGGCTTCTTCACTCGTAGGTTTGAGACTTTGGAACTTGAGGTCTCGCTGCTGGAGCGGCGCATCGAGACCGGGGCCTTGTCACCCGATGATGCGGTTGGCTCGATCAACAAAGTGCGCGCCGCAGTCGCCGACGCGCGTGCGGTGGGTGATCTGGATGGTCTGCAGGCCCGGCTGGAAGGGCTTCGTCCGGTGATCGCGAAGCAGCGGGCCGCTCGCAAGGCGGAACGAGCCAGACAGCACGAGGAGACTCGCGCTGCGAAAGAGAGGTTCGTGCTCGAGGCTGAGCGGCTCGCCGCCGGCAATGACTGGCGCGGCGGAGTCAACCGGTTCCGCGTGCTGCTCGAGGAGTGGAAGTCGCTACCTCGATTGGATCGTGCCACCGATGACGCACTGTGGCACCGGTTCTCCAGTGCGCGCACCACCTACACGCGGCGCCGCAAAGCCCAGTTCGCCCAGCAGAATGAGCAGCGCGAGGCCGCGCGTTTGATCAAGGAGACGCTGGTCACCGAAGCGGAAGGGTTAGCTGGATCTACTGACTGGGGCCCGACGACCGGGGCCTTCCGGGACCTGATGGCTCGCTGGAAGGCGGCCGGACCGGCCCCGCGCGATGTCGAGGAGTTGTTGTGGAAACGATTCCGCGAAGCCCAGGATCGGTTTTTCATGGCCAAACAGTCGGCACTGTCGGGGCAGCACACCGAATTCCGGGTCAACGCTCAAGCTAAGGAAAAACTGCTGGCCGAGGCCGAGGCGCTGCTACCGATCGGTAACCCGAGCGCCGCTCGGGCGGCGTATAGGGACATTCTGAGCCGTTGGTCGGCCATCGGGAAGGTGCCGCGTGACGCGATTCGTCCTCTCGAGTCTCGCCTTCGCGCGGTGGAGAACGCCATAAAGGCTGCCGAAGAGGAGCGCTGGCAGCGCAGCAATCCCGAGGCGAAGGCGCGGGCTGCGGATACCGCTGCAAAGCTGGAGGCGCAGATCGCCGCGCTCGAAGCGCGGGCCGTGAAAGCCGAAGAACGTGGCGACCAGGGGGCCGCACGTGAGGCGAGGGCTTCGGCTGCTACCTACCGGGAATGGCTCGTGCAGGCCCAACGAACAGCGAGTGATCTCGGCGGCTGACTATGTGCCCCGAGCCCTACTTATGGATGCGGTATGCCTCATAGACCGCCGGCACACCACGTACGGCACGCAGCACGTGGTCGAGATGGGTTGGGTCGGCGGTCTCGAAGGTGAACTTGGCTCGGCAGATGCGGTCTTTGCTGGTGTTCAGTGCTGCAGACAAAATGTTGACGTGCTGGTCCGACAAGGCACGCGTGATGTCGGATAGCAGCCGGTTGCGGTCCAGGGCCTCGATTTGTATGGCCACCAGGAAGGAGCTCTTGGCGTTGGGTGCCCACTCGACGGGAATCAAGCGTTCCGGCTCGGAGCGCAGGTTGTCGGAGTTGCTGCAGTCAACGCGGTGCACCGACACCCCCGCTCCCCGCGTCACAAAGCCCAAAATGTCGTCGCCTGGCACAGGTGTACAGCACTTGGCCAGTTTGACGAGGAGGTCGGTGGCACCAATGACACGGATCCCGCAATCGCTCGCGCCGCTGCTGCTGCGCCGGCGGGGACCGGTGATGACACGGTCCTCACTGGTCTCATCGGCGACCATCTCGTCGCCGCCCTCGACCATGATCAGCCTGTTCACCACGGCCTGTGCGCCGACTGTTCCTTCGCCAACTGCGGCGTAAAGTGCCGAAACGTCTGCCAGCTTGAAGAATCCGGCCACCGCGGTCAAATGCTCCAGGGTAAGCAGCCGCTGCAGCGGCAGCCCGCCTTTGCGCAACTGCCGGGCCAGCAACTCCTTGCCGCCCTCGATCGACTCCTCACGACGCTCACGAGTGAAGTAGTGGCGGATCTTGTTGCGTGCGCGGGGGCTGCGCACGAAGGTCAGCCAGTCTCGGGTGGGCGCAGCGTTCTCGGCCTTCGAGGTGAAGATCTCCACCACGTCGCCATTCGCCAGTGACGACTCCAGTGGTACCAATCGACCGTTCACACGGGCACCAATCGTCTTGTGCCCGACCTCGGTGTGGATCGCGTACGCGAAGTCGATCGGCGTCGAATCCTGCGGAAGCGAGATGACGTCGCCTCGCGGCGTGAAGGCGTAGACCTCGTTGGAGTTGATCTCGAAGCGCAGTGAGTCCAAGAACTCGCCAGGATCCGCGGTCTCCCGCTGCCAGTCAAGTAGCTGCCGGACCCACACCAGCTCACCAGCGTCATCGGCACCTTTGACGGGCTGAGCGCCGCCCTTGCCTTCCTTGTATTTCCAGTGAGCTGCGACACCGTACTCGGCACGACGATGCATATCGTCAGTCCGGATCTGTAACTCGACCGGCTTCCCCTCTGGTCCGAGAACCGTAGTGTGCAAGGACTGGTACATGTTGAACTTCGGCATCGCGATGTAGTCCTTGAACCGTCCCGGCAACGGGTTCCAGCGGACGTGCAAGATACCGAGCGCCGCGTAGCAGTCGCGATTGCTCTCGACCAACACGCGGAGGCCGACTAGATCGTAGATTTCCTGGAAGTCTCGACCGCGGACCACCATCTTCTGATAAATCGAGTAGTAGTGCTTCGGCCGCCCGGTGACGTTTGCCTTGATCTTGGCGGCGCGCAAATCGGCCTGGACCTGGTCGATGACGTGTGACAGGTACTCGTCGCGGCTGGGTGCAGCCTCGGCCACCAGCCGTACGATCTCGTCGTAAACCTTCGGATACGTCGTGCCGAAGGCAAGGTCTTCCAGCTCCCACTTGATGGTGTTCATGCCGAGGCGATGCGCCAGCGGGGCGAAGATCTCAAGCGTCTCTGCCGCAATCCGGGACTGCTTGTCGGGCCTCAAATAGTGCAACGTCCGCATGTTGTGCAAGCGGTCGGCGAGCTTGATCACCAGCACTCTGATGTCCCGGCTCATCGCGACGACCATCTTTCGAATGGTCTCCGACTTGGCCGACTCACCGTACTTGACCTTGTCCAGCTTGGTGCAGCCGTCGACCAGCAGCGCCACCTCTTCGCCGAAGTCGCGGGTTAGTTGCCCGAGCGTGTAGTCGGTGTCTTCCACCGTGTCATGCAGCAATGCCGCACACAGCGTCGCCTCTGTCATGCCCAGCTCGGCGAGGATGGTCGTGACTGCGAGCGGATGAGTGATGAAGGCGTCCCCACTCTTACGCATCTGGCCGCTGTGCAGCCGCTCGGCCTTGCGGTACGCGCGTTCGACCAGCCCTAGATCGGCCTTGGGGTGATTGTCACGGATGATGCGAAAAAGCGGATCCAGCGCGGGCGTCTGGGGTCGAGTGGAGCCTAGGCGCGCAATGCGCTGCCGCATCCTGGACCGCTGGTGTTCGGCGGTGGCGCTGACCCGGGCGGGGAGGCTTGCGCTGGGGTCCCCCGCGGCGCCGTTGCCCTCGGGCTCAGGGACGATCAGGGCACGGCGCGGCTCATGGGCGACATGGCCTCTGGGCCCTGATGGCCTGGGCTCCTGGGCAGACGACCGTATGGCCGCCCCGTGATCGCTCACAGCCGCGTTCCTCCTCAGCAGAATGCCAGTCTAGACGCCAGGCCGGTTTTGGCCGGCAGGCGACGGCAACCTGTTGCGGAGGTCAGCCGTACGTTGCCATCAAGTTTCTTGCGCCGCTCGATTCCGTCGAGCTGCGCTAATGGTCTGCTGCTCAACCTCTTCGGCCGCCTGCCGGACCACAACGACCTGGTCGCCGCCCTCGAGTTTTGCCACCGTGGGGTCGTAGAAGCGGCGCAAAGTCTTATTGCGGACCACGGCAATCACCCGTTCTCCGTTCACCTCGCTCGGCGAGCGGCCGATCTCGTCCTTCGTCACCGGCCGTTCGCTCACCTCAAGACCTTCGTTGCTCGAGAGCAGGTCCTCGATGATCGCTCCGAGGTGGGGACTTGTTGCCGAAAGTCCAAGCAAGCGCCCAACCGCTTCTGAGGAGGTCACTACAGCGTTGGCCCCTGACTGACGCAGCAGGGAGGCGTTGTCGTCCTCGCGGACCGCCACGACGACGTGTGCGCTCGGGTTCAGCTGACGCACCGTGAGCATGACGAGGATGGCGGAATCATCCCGGTCGACGGTGATCAGCACCTCGCGTGCCTTCATGATCTCGGCGCGGCGCAGGATGTCTCGACGAGTAGCGTCACCTTCGATGGCGGCGTACCCACGCAGATTGGCATCGGTGATCGCCGACGGCCGGCTGTCGATAATGACTATCTGGGTGGGATTGGCGCCATTGGTCTGAAGGGTCTCCACTGCGCTTCTACCCTTGGTGCCGAAGCCCACAACCACAACGTGATTGCGCATCCTTTTCCTCCAGCGTGCGTCTTTGAAAATACGACGGCCATGGTGCGCCAGCACCTCGAGTGTCGTCCCGACCAACAACACTAAGAACGCGATCCGCAAAGGCGTGACCACGACCGCGCTGATGACCCTGGCATGCGGCGCCACCGGCGTGATGTCGCCATAGCCCGTCGTGGTGAGAGTCACTGTCGCGTAGTAGATCGCATCGATCAGACCGACTCGGCCGTCGTAATCGTCGGTGTAAGCGGCCCGGTCGAACCACACAATCAAAACCACAATCAGCAACAACAGCAAAGCCAGCAGTCCGCGCCGCATCAGCTCACCGGCTGGTGACGCAGCACGGGCGGGCAGGCTGACGAGCGTGTCGGGCGTCCCGGACCGAGTCGAGGTGTCCCGGCGGCGCCCCGGCTCGGTCAGGCTCATGTGCCTACTTCTTCCGCTGGCTGCGGGGCTTGTTCTGCGGCTGGGAACGTTTTGCCGCCCCGTCGCGCTGCGATCGTACGTCGGATTTGTAGGTCACTGTCAGCCGCTTGGCGCCGTTTCCGGCCGTCGCGCTTGCTTTCTCAAGGTCTGCGTTGCTGGGTTCAGCATCGTCAGTGGCACCGGCATCGGTGACACCAACATCAGCTGCGGCCTGAGTGGTCGGTACCGAGGCGGGAGTCTCGACCACACGCTCCTTCTGGCTCTCCTTGGCACGACGTGCGTGAACCCGCGCTGCCAGCTTCTTCATGTCGGGCTCGCGCTCCTTCATCTGCGCGAGCAGCGGTGTTGCGATGAAGATCGAGGAGTACGCACCGGAAACCATGCCGACGAACAGCGCGAGAGCCAGATCCTTCAGCGGACCTTCGCCTAAGATCACGGCTCCCGCGAACAGCAGCGCCACAACAGGCAGCACCCCGATCACGGTGGTGTTGATCGAGCGGACAAGCACCTGATTGACGGCGAGATTGGCGGCTTCGGAGTAGGTCCGAGTGGTACTAGATCGAATGTCTCGGACGTTCTCACGCACCTTGTCGAACACAACGACCGTGTCATAGAGCGAGTACCCGAGAATCGTCAGCAGACCAATCAATGTGGCCGGGGTCACTGTGAAACCGACCAAGGCGTAGATGCCGATGGTCAACATCACGTCGTGAACCAACGCAATAAGCGCGGCGGCCGACATCTTGGCGTCCCGGAAGTAGATCCCGATGACCAGCGCGACCAGTGCCAGGAAAACCGCTAACGCAATCAGTGCGCGCTCAGTGATCTGGCCGCCCCAGGAGGCGCCGATCAGACTGTAGGCGACTTGGTCTGGGTTGATGCCGACCTCGTCGGCGATCGCGGCTCGTACCTTGGGCACTTCTTCGGTCGGATCGAGCGTACGGGTTTGCACCCTGACCTGGTTGTCGCCGATGGTGTTGACGATCGCTTCGTCGAGTTCAGGAACGCCGGAATCGCGGAGCGCGTCCCGCATCGAGTCGACGGTCTGCGCGGTGACTTGGGTCGGCGCCTTGAAGTCGGCGCCGCCCTTGAACTCGATGCCAAAGTCCAATCCCCGCCACACCAAGGAGATGAGCGCGATGGCGATCAGGATGGCCGACAAGATGTACCAGCGACGACGGTGCCCGATGAAGTCATAGGAGATCTCGCCGGTATAGAGGCGGTGCCCGATCGTGCCAAGCTTCGACATCAGGCCACCTCCTCGCTAACGGCGGCTGGACGCGCGACAACCGGACGACGAGAACGTGAGCCAGGCAACGCCTGGACGCCGAGATGTTCCGGATCGAGCCCGGAGAGTTTGTGGCCACCGCCGAAGAACTTGGTTCGCGCCAGCAAAGTCATCAACGGTTTGGTGAAGAGGAAGACCACCACCACATCGATCAGTGTGGTCAGGCCTAGTGTGAAGGCGAATCCCTTCACTGATCCGATTGCCAGCACGAACAAGACCAGCGCCGAGAGCAATGACACGGTATCCGCGATCAAGATCGTCTGCCGCGCTCGCCGCCAGCCCGTCTCGACCGCCGTTCGCAGGCTGCGTCCTTCGCGTACCTCGTCACGGATGCGCTCGAAGAAGATCACGAAGCTGTCCGCGGTGATACCAATAGCCACGATGATGCCGGCGATGCCGGCAAGGTTCAGGGCGAATCCGACCGAGCTGCCGAGCAGTACCACGCAGGCGTAGGTGAGGATCCCTGCGATCCCGAGCGAGGCCACAACAACGATTCCCAGGCCGCGGTAATACCAGAAGCAGTAACCGATCACCAGCGCAAGGCCGATGATCCCGGCGATGATGCCGGCTCGCAGCTGCTCGCCGCCCAAGGTTGCGGAGACGTTGCTGACCTCCGAAACGTCGAAGGCGAGCGGCAGCGCGCCGTACTTCAGGACGTTGGCAAGCTCGGTGGCGCTCTTCTGAGTGAAGTTGCCGGAGATCTCCGCTCGGCCGCCCGGTATGGCCTCGTTGACCGAGGGCGCCGAAATGGAGACTCCGTCCAAGACGATGGCGAAGCGGTTCTGCGGCTCGCTCTTCTGAGAGATCTCCCGCGTTGCTTGCTCGAACGCCGCCGCGCCTTCTGAGTTGAACTCCAGGTTCACGACCCAATTGACATTGTTCTGTGGAATACCGGCCACCGCCGTTGTCAGCTGGTTCCCCTCGATCAGCGCCGGCCCGAGCAGGTATTTCTCGGTCTTCTCCTGGTTGCACGCGAACAGGCCCTGGTCGGCGACCTCGGTCACTTTGGTTTCGCAGGTGAATTCTGCGAACGCAGCCTGGCAGGCTTCGGTTGGCTGCCAGCCCAGCGCCTGATCAGGCGGGCTTCCCTTGCCGTCGGCCGGCACGCACGCCTTGTCCAACGGCACCGGCGGAGCGGTCGGTAGGGCCGGCAGCGGTTTGTTGTTGCCAGTCGCGCTTGGCGCGGTGCTCGCAGGTGCGCTCGGCTCGCCGGACGGCGCCTGCGCCGTCTCTGAGGCCCCAGCAGTGGGCTGATCACTAGGCGCCGACGTGGGCTCGCTCGTCGCGGCCGGGGTCGGCTCCAGCGGTTGCACCTGCTCGGCGGCGTGCACAGCCCGGAACCGCAATACGGCAGTCTGGCCTACGAGCCGGACCAGCTCGTCCTGCTGCACGTTCGGCACGGTGACGATGATCTGGTTGTCGCCGGCTGTGGTCACCTCGGACTCGCCGACGCCCAGACTGTCTACGCGGCTCTGAATGATCGTCTTGGCGAGCTGCAGGCTGTTGGGATCCACCGTCCCGCTACCCGTGGTGTTCGTGGCCGTCAGGGTAATGGTGGTACCGCCGCGGAGGTCCAGCCCGAGCTTCGGTATCCAGGTCCCGCTGACCGCCATGAGGGTGATGAGTCCAGCCACCAACACAGCCAACCCGATCAGGGTGCGGCCCGGGTGACCAGTCGTCGTTGCCACTCGCGTGTGTTCCTAGCTTTCGGGAAGGCTCAGTCGGCGGTCGGAGGCTTCGAGTCGCGGGGGGTCGATGACGAGTCAGGCTCGGCGGCAGGTTCGGTGTTGGACGCCGTCGTCGGCTCCTCGAAGGGCCGCTCATTTTGCGGCTCAATTGACTCATCGAGAGAGGCGACCCCCTCCTCGAGTTCGTCCTCCTCGAGAACGTCCTCGTCATCCTCGGTGACGACCTTCGAGATCGCCTGCTTGAGCACCGTCAGCTCGGCGCCAGGGGAGATCTCCAGCACAACTTGCCTCGGGCCCACTGACAGTACTGTGCCGAAAACGCCGCTGCCGAGCATCACCCGGCTGCCCGGGCTGAGCGCATTCATCGTGTGTTGCAGAGCTTGCTGGCGCTTTCGCTGTGGCCGCAGGATCAAGAAGTAGAAAGCCGCCACCAGCAGGGCGATGAAGATCACGGTCGAGTATTGCTGCATTGCTCCGGCATCCGATTGTGAGGGTCTGCGCTCCAGCGCAGTACCGATGAGTTGTTCCCTGCGGCTCAGTCTTGCGACCTCTGCTGAAAGAAACCGACCGCCGTACTCTACCTAGTCTGCGACGAAAACCTGCATCGTACGACCGCATCGGCAGCCCGGATTAACGCTGCGCCGCAGCTTAGGCAAACAGGTCAGGCGTGACCTCGACGCCAACTGCGGGATTGGGAGGTGCCAAGCCGAGGTGGCGCCAGGCAGCAGGCGTCGCAACTCGACCGCGCTGAGTGCGCATCAGGAAGCCCTGCCGGACCAGGAATGGCTCCGCGACCTCCTCGACGGTTTCGCGCTCCTCACCGACCGCAATGGCGAGCGTGGAGAGTCCGACCGGACCACCGCCGAACCGACGGCACATCGCGTCAAGCACCGAGCGGTCCAGTCGATCGAGCCCAAGCTCATCCACCTCATAAAGCTCGAGCGCACTCCGGGCGATCGAGAGGTTGACGCGGCCATCCGCTCGGACCTGAGCGTAGTCGCGCACCCGGCGCAACAGCCGGTTGGCAATGCGCGGAGTGCCGCGGGAGCGGCGGGCTATCTCGCTGGCGCCGGCCGGCTCCAGCTGGACTCCCAGCAACTCCGCCGAACGGTGCAGGATGTGCTCCAATGCTGTGGCGTTGTAAAAGTCAAGCTGCGCGGTGAAGCCAAAGCGGTCGCGCAACGGGCCTGGCAGGAGACCGGCCCGTGTGGTAGCCCCAACCAGCGTAAAACGCGGGATTTCCAAAGGAATCGCGGTTGCTCCTGGACCTTTGCCGACAACAACATCCACCCGGAAATCCTCCATCGCGAGATAGAGCATTTCCTCTGCCGGACGGGACATCCGGTGGATCTCATCGAGGAAGAAAACTTCGCCTTCCATAAGCCCGGAAAGGATCGCAGCGAGGTCGCCGGCATGCTGAATGGCCGGACCGCTCGAGATTCGTAGCGGCGCATTCATCTCGCTCGCGATGATCAATGCCAGGGTCGTCTTGCCGAGGCCGGGCGGGCCGGACAGCAAAACGTGGTCGGGCACCCCCCCGCGGTGCCGGGCCGCCTCAAGCACCAAGCCGAGCTGGTCGCTGACCCGGGGCTGGCCCTCGAACTCAGACAGGGTGCCAGGCCGGAGCACTGATTCGGCGGCGCGCTCCTCAGGATCGGCGTAGGGACGTACCAGTCCGGCGAGGTCGTTGTCGCTCACATGACTCACCGGAAACCGTTACTTGCGAGCCAGGCTTTGCAGCGCGGCCCGCATCAAGACTGCGACATTGACCAGAGGATCCTCACGCGTCAAGTGCTCCACCTCATCGCACGCGGATTCGGCGTCCCTGGCTGACCATCCCAAGCCCTGCAGTCCTTGCGTCACTTGTGCTCGCCACACTCCAGATGACCTGACCGAGGCTAGCGGTGGATTAGCCTGGTCGACCGCGTCGATCTTGTCCTTGAGCTCGATGACGATGCGTTGCGCGCCCTTGCGACCGACACCAGGCACCTTGCACAGCTGCACCAGATTCTCAGTGGCAATCGCAGTACGCAGCTCATCGGGACTGAGAACCGCCAGGGCCGCCTGAGCCAGCTTGGGCCCAACCCCGGTGGCTGTCAGCAACAGCTCAAAGAACTCGCGCTCGTCAGTCGAGGCAAAGCCGTACAAGGTGAGGGAGTCCTCCCGCACGATGAGCGACGTCGCCAGTGTTGCGCGCTGTCCCAGCCGGAGCCCGGCTACTGTGCTTGGGCTGCAGACTGCCTGAATGCCGAAGCCGCCGACCTCGATCACCGCCGATGTCGGGCCGACCTGGGCGACCACGCCTGTCAGCTGCGCGATCATGTGGATCCGCCGCAGGGTGCACGCGACCGGCCAAAGGCCCCGCGCTGCCGCTCCGCGTGCTCGGCCGCGGCCTCCACGGCCGCGTTCAGCCGAGCAGTCGTGCTACCACGCCACACATGACAGATCGCAAGCGCAAGCGCATCTGCCGCGTCCGGCGGCTTAGGCGGATCGTCGAGTCTGAGGATTTTTGTCACCATCGCCCCGACCTGATCCTTGGGGGCACGGCCCGAGCCCGTGATGGCGGCCTTGACTTCGCTTGGGGTGTGCAGACTCACAGGAATTCCATGCTTGGCGGAGACCAGCATCGCCACGCCCGCGGCCTGGGCCGTGCCCATCACTGTTTGCATATTGTGCTGAGCGAACACACGTTCAATGGCGACCGCGGTGGGTCGGTAGCGGCTGACCCAGTCTTCGATGATCTCTTCGATTGCCAGCAGGCGACGTGCGATGTCGAGCTCTACCGGCGTACGGATGACATCGAATGCGACCAGCAACGGTTGTCTGCCGGGGACACCGTCGACCACGCCCAACCCGCATCGGGTCAGGCCCGGGTCGATTCCCAGCACCCGCATCCGTTCCCCTCGATGTCGCGTGACCGGATCGCCCACGCGATCCCCCTTAACACTGAATAAACGAACAGATGTTCGGCAGCCTATGTGGCGCCCCTGACGTTGACCGCCGCGACACGCTGTCCGTTCGCAACTAGTGTTGCAGCCACTCTGCCTGCTGTCGGGGGTGCCCTGATCTGCCGGCCGTCGCGAATCTCGGGCGCTAGCTGATTTCGGCCAGCACCTCGTCGGATGCATCAAAGTTCGCGTACACGTTCTGTACGTCATCGGAGTCTTCGAGGGCGTCAATGATCCTCATCAGCTTCTCGGCTGTTGGGGCGTCGACCTCCTGAGTGTATTCAGGCACGAAGGAAACCTCGGCCGATTCGTAGTCGAGCCCTGCCTGCTGCACCGCGGCGCGTACCGGCACCGTGTTGCTCGGGTCGGTGATGATTTCGAAGCTGTCACCTAGGTCGTTGATCTCCTCAGGATCGGCGTCCAAGGCGGCCTCCAGCAGATCGTCCTCGCCTATGCTGCGACCGTCCTGCTGCTTGGCGACGATGACCACGCCCTTGCGAGCGAACATCCGCGATGTCGAGCCCGCGTCGGCCATGGTGCCGCCGTTCCGAGTTACCGCGACCCGAACATCCGACGCCGAACGGTTCCGATTGTCAGTGATGAGCAACGCAATGCCGGTTGGACCGTACGCCTCATACATCAGGGTCTCGTAGTTGGCGCCGCCACCTTCGGCCCCGGAGCCACGCTTGATAGCCCGGTCAATGTTGTCGTTGGGAACCGAGTTCTTCTTTGCCTTCTGGATTGCGTCGTACAGCGTCGGGTTTCCGGCTGGGTCTCCACCACCAACGCGGGCTGCCACCTCAATGTTCTTGATCAACTTCGCGAACAGCTTGCCGCGCCGGGCATCGACCACAGCCTTCTTGTGCTTGGTCGTGGCCCACTTGGAATGACCGGACATGTGCGAAATCCTAGCTGTCGCTCGGTTGCGGGTCCTTTGCTCCACTCCGCCTCAATTACTTGGACGGCGCATCATCTGCAGATGGCGCACAGCCCAAGCAGCTGATGCGGGGTGCCGTCATCTTGGAAGGCCGTCAGCGGCGCCAGATCGGCACGTCCTGAGGCTTGCCACCTTTGACTGGCGGGTCGCTTTGCTGCCAGATCCGCCGCCAGCTCGATGCCGGCGGCTCAGGCACTCCAGCAGAGCCCCGCTCGGTCTCCCACCACGAGGCGGCATCCTCGGCCAGTAGTTTCTTGACCGCCTCGGAGATGCGCGGCGTGAAGTCAGTGGACGTCTCACCGGGCCGGGACCTGATCGGCGAGCCATACCGCACGCTCACACGCGGCCGCCCTGGCACCGGCCAATTGCTCCCGCGAGGCATCGCCGCATAGGTGCCGAGGATCCCGACTGGAATGACCGGGACCTCACCTGCAACTGCAATCTCCGCTGCCTCCATCCGAAACGGGCCGACGAACCCATCGCGGGAACGGCTGCCTTCGGGAAAGATCACCACGGTCCAGCCGTTGGCCAGCAACCTGGCTGCAGTGCTCGCGGGCCCGTCGCCGCTGCGTTGCGTGGGGAAGGTATTGAAAGCAATCGCCGACGCGCTCGACCGGAACCAACTGTTGAAGAAGTAGTCCCCTGCCACACCCACCGCCGTGCGGCGGCGACGTTTGGCCGGCAAGGTTGACAGCAGTACGGCCGTGTCGAGGTGCGAGGCGTGATTCGCCACGATCAAGGCTGGGCCATCCAGCGCGCGCAGTTCGTCGAGCCCGTAGACCTCTACGGACAGCTCCTTGCGCATCACATTCTTGACAGCGACCACCTGGACGCACTCGCGTAGCGCGCGCACCGGTGCCGTGCGTGCCCAGCCGGTCTGCCTCACTGGCCGACCATTCCTCATTGGGTGTCGACCAGGACCGTCGGAGGACTGTGCAGGTAGCTGATCGACGGCGTACGGCCGACTGTCGACGCCACCATCTCGAGGGCGTCGGCGAGGGTGGATGCAGCGCGAAAACCCATCCGTGCAGCGCTCTCTCGGTCGGCACCGACCCACACGATGTCGCTGCAGTGTCGTCGGGCGGCTGCGGTCTGGTACCAGAGGTGCATCGGATGCACGCCATGGAACGCCTGACTGGTTCGGTAGAGGTGGACATACCAGGAGTCGTTGGCGAACTTCTCCTCGTAGTCCGCCGCGATCTGTTCCGGTTCGGTCGTGACGGTCAGCACATCAGTGAAAAAGTCCACGTACGAGGGATGGTGCAGGGGAGAGAATTCCGCGTGCAACGGGTGGTACAGGATCAGGGCGCCGCCGGCCCGGACGAACGGTGAGCCGGTATGCGAACCGAATGTGGCAGCGAGGCCGCTCCAGGCGGCAAGAATCGGATTGGTCACTGAGTCGACGCTGTAGGGGGTATGCGCTCTTACACCAAGAACGCCGACGTCTGCTGCCGCTGGGACATCAACGAGCTGCTGAGCTGTTACCTGGGCCCGGCTCGCCTCTTGGACCGCGGCCGGCGCGCCGGCGGTCACCAGCGTTGCGTGGTAGTCGGCCTCGGCGCGGTTCATCAGCCGACGTCGAGCTCGCTGCGGAGTCCATTCCAGGCCCCGCCGTACGCCGAACCACGTCGCCCTGTCCCGGAGGCTCCATTCCCACTCGCGGCGGCCCAGAAACTCCACCGGTGAGGCGAAAACGTCGTTGTCGAGCACGGCATCGATCTCGAAAACGCGTACGGCCGACGTGACCAGGTCGGCGATCTCGGCCGGGGCGCCGCTGTCTGCAGCCTGCAGGCCTGACAGCTGGCCGATGGTTGCCGTCGAGCCGAGTCCGGAGGCGATGGCTACAACGCCACGAGGTGGCGCGTCGATCAAGTGCACGAAGATCAGCAGGTCGGAGCCCGCGGCCCGGGCATTCAACGCGACTTCGCCGGCAACCGTGCTGCCAATCTTGGCAAGACTATTGGCATCTTCGGCATCGTGATTGGTCAGCAGGCCATCGGCGTAGAAAGACCGGAAGACGCGCTCACCCACGATGTAATCAAGTTCCTCCGAAGTCATCCGGCGGTTCAGACCGTTCGCGCTGACGAGAGCAACGTCGTCCACCCCAGCAGCCGCCGCCCGCGTCAAAATCGCCTCGATCACCTTTCCGCGAATGTCGGGCCTCCGCATTCTCGGCGTTGGGGTTCCGACATCGTCGAAAGCGATCGTCAGCCGCATGTCCGGTTCCAGCAGCGCCGAGAGCGGCTCGGACTCCAGCGGCGCATCGAGCGCAGCATTGATCGCTTCGCCGATGTCCGGCAGCCGCGTCAGCGACTCCGCAGGGTAGATCACTCGGGTTCCGAGTGGGAACTTCTCAAGACGAAAACGATCTCCGTCGGGCACCAGCAGCGGCGGAGTGCGATCGTCGACCTCCAGAACGAATCCGGGGCGGCCCATCTGTCAACCTCCTTACGTCGGCATCGCCCAGCGCGGTGTGATCGGTTTGATCTTCCATTCCACGACAGACCACTGGTTGCGATGAGCGGCCCGCATCAGCGGGATGTCCGGGCTGACCGCCACTGCGTTGCCCACGGTTTCCAGCATCGGCAGATCGGAATGGGAATCGGCGTAGGCAAAGCTACGACCCAAGTCGAGATGATGCACCGCCGCGTACTGCTTGAGCCAAGCAGCTCGGGACTCCCCCACCAACGGCGGCGCGGTGAGAAATCCGGTGCAGCGGCCCTCCTGGTCGACTCCAAGCTCTGCGGCGACGATGACGTCGAACAGCGGCTGGATCGGCCGGGTCAGCGGCAGCACCACGCCCGTGATCAGGATCGTGGTGTGTCCGGCGGCACGATGTTCCCGGATCCTGCGCACGGCCTCAGGCGAGAGCCTGCTCAAGATGTGGGGAGCCATCGAAGAGTCGACGAAGCGCTCAAAGGCAGCCAGATCAGCGCCTCGATAGCGCCGGTAGACGGCACGCAGGAAGGTGCCGCGGTCTCGTTGTTCGGCACGCAGGTACGACGGAAGGCGCCGCATGACCTGGCCGACTTCGGCCAGCTGGCGGGTGCGTGACAGCTCCGGCAGGCGAGCCCAGAGGTACTGTTCGATCACATTGGTGGACATGATCGTGCCGTCCAGGTCGAAGATCGCCAGCGCAGCGCCGCCCGCGGTGTCCTTCTCCAAATCCTTCATCGTGGTCGGCCGGTTGCCGCGCTTTCTACGGATTGCATCCATCCGGCGGACCGGAGCCGCAATGGATGGAACGTGCACCTCCTGGACGTAGGTTTTCCAGTCGAAGACGGCGGTGTCGAAGGCGAAGACCGCTTGATCATCCGGATGCAGCGCCTGGGTGAGAGCGAGGGTGTTGTCATCGACGAAGTGCAACTCCGATTGCGCGTACTCCTTGTAGAGCGTGTGATATCGCCGCAAGAAATCCAGCCGCACCCGGGTGCGATCCAGGTCCTTGGCGATCTTGCGCGTTCGGTCCGAGCGCGGCATCTGTGCCAACGCCCGCTCGGCTACCCTATGGGCGCGTTCTGAGGTGGACAGCAGCCGCTCGATCGAGGCGGCGCCTGGGAACTGCCACTGCGGGAGCCGGGCAGCCCCCCGTGGGCCACCCTCGAAGGGGTGGTCGAGAAAGTAAGCGCGAATGTGGGTATAGAGCTCGTTGAAGGTCAGCGGGTTCCGGGCACCCGAGTTGACGTGGTAATACTCGGGGTTCCCGATCTTGGGCCGTGTCGCGCACACCGCGAGGATGGCGTTCACCACATGGTCGCAGGGCACGATGTCGACGATCGCTTCCGGTGTCGCCGGGAACTCGGGAAGCTCGCCGCGCCCGTACGCCAAGATCAGCGGCTCCGCCATCTTGAAGCCTTCGATCCAGCCTGGATACGGATGCAGCCACGAGGACTCGACGATTGCTGGTCGCACGATCGAGACATGCACATCCCGGCCAACATCTGCCACCACCCGCTCGCCGAGCGCCTTGGTGAAGGTGTAGACATCGGTCCAGCCGAGTGAGCGTGCCCGCTCGGTACCGGCCTTGACCAGCTCAGCCTGAACCCACTCCAAGCGGCGACGCTCTGTGTCGGCGGCTGTAGTCAGAAAGCCGGCCTGCCGGTGTTGCCGCTCAGCCTCTTTGCGGAGCTTGGCGAGCTGCTCAGAGGTCCGCGACTCCTCCTCGATCAGATCCCGCATGGCAATACCTGCGGCCGCTTCGGCGTCGTAGTCGATGTCGTGCACGTGTGGCGCCTCGGGAATGGCGCCCCGCCGACGACCAGCTGTGTACGCGGTTGAGATGTGGACGTAATGCGGCACCCTGCGCATTTGCCCAGCCTCGTCCGTGACGGCGTCCAGCATCCGGTCTATCAATGCCTTGGTGCCGATCACGTTGGTCGTGAAAGCCTGGTCGATCGGCGGGTCAAAGGAGACGTCGCCTGCGCAGTGCACCACGATGTCAAGATCGCTCGGCAGTTGCGGGATGTTGGGCAGATCGCCTTCGATGACCTCAACTCTGGTTTCGAGAAGCTCAGCAGCGCCTCCGGCGGCCTTCCGAACGTCGTCGAAGATCGGCTTCTTGACGACAGCGACCATCCGCTCCCGTGCACTTGCCGAGCCCTTGCGACGAACCAGCACGGCAGGCCTGGTCTCGGGTAGTTCGGTCAAGATCTTCCACAGCAGCTGCTCGCCGATGAATCCCGTCACGCCGGTCATCACGATCTTCTTGCCGGCCAGTAGGTCCCGGAGCCGGCCATCGAGCCG
>Ga0193739_1000168_pt1 | contig 17779 bp, 19 predicted proteins | sample L2a2metaG_FD_144926 | JGI IMG/M metagenome (GOLD analysis project Ga0193739, IMG submission 144926) | Soil microbial communities from a riparian zone of the East river system, Colorado, United States - L2a2 | ecosystem: Environmental > Terrestrial > Soil > Riparian zone | place: USA: East River...
TGATCAAAAAATTACTTTAGATCTAATTATAAGCTCAACTGCAGTCAGAGCAGAATCAACAGCAAATCTTATAGCTAAGGCTTCTAAATACAAGGGAGAGATCGTCCTAGATAATTTAATCTATAGCGCCGAGCCAATAGATCTTTTGAAGTTTTTAAGCAAATGTTCCGATGAATACAATAGCATATTATTGGTAGGACACAACCCTACGGTGGAAGAAACGGTCCAAATACTAACAAACACGCCAGAAATAACAATGGCAACATGTGCTATTGCGCATCTAACACTAACAATTGACAGCTGGACTGATCTTAAGAAGAAACAGACTGCTAGGAGTGATTTAGTGAATCTTTGGACTCCGAAAGAACTATTTTATTAATCTTGAATAGTTATGCTTGATGATGATATAAATATCAAAGACTAACTAACCCTCATGGAAGCATAGTCATTAAGAAGTACTAGCAGAGGTTAATCTAAATTCTGGACCTGGAAATTATTTCTCTCGGTCGTTCCTGTCTTCCAGAAGTGATACAACTCAAAGCAATATCAGACGCAAGTTCAAAAGCCTTGATTTTGTTTCTTATTGTAAGTTCAGGAAAAGGGCTTACGCCTGGCACGAGTTTTAATGTGAATTTCTGAGGGTCACTAGAACTTAGTTGTACTTTTGCTTTATATCTTTCGAATATTTCGCTTAAATCTATACAAAGCGCAATCCGTTGTATAGATTTCTGAGTATAATGAACCAATAAGTCACTATATATCGAATATAGCTTACCCGCACTTTTAGGTTTTCTTCTGTGTACAAGAGATAGAGCTAGTATGAGCTGATCTTCGTGTGAAAGCATCGGACAGGTCTCACTCATTATCAGTTCAAAAAGTACATTTATGTGGGCGCGTGCAACAAAAGGGTCTGTAAGCATTTTTTTCGCACAAACAATTATTTGATGCTCTTGGTAGGTAATTAAACCAGAATTCAATAATGGATGCATAAACTCGCTTGTTGTATTTGGCAGAGCCCATATGCTATGTTGTTCTTTTATACGATTATAGGTATTTCTGACATCTAAATGGCGTAAGTTAATACTGAGGGGGTTTCTAAGGTATTCAGACAGATATCCTTCGCGGAGTCCGTGAGTGCTTACAATTATTTTTTTAATTTCAAGTTTCCGCATCAGATTCTCAATTACAATAGAAGCGGCAGTAATACTATTGGCTCTTTTATTTCCAATAACATCTATATTTGCTATTTGTTCAGAGCCAAGCTTGCAAAGATTTTTTCTTATTGACTGAAGTGAGAAAGAATCCATAACATAATTCTGAAGTTTAGTAAGAGGATATTTGGTTATCTTCTGATGGTATCTGGCAATGGCTCGGACCGATCCACCAATACCAATTAGGGGTATATCTTTAGATGTTTTCAGGGCACTAGACGATGGTAGGTTGCTGATGATCTCGTTTTCTAATAAGGAGACAGCCTTCTTTGAAAATACTCCATTTGGTTTTAGAGCATATTTTTCCGAAAGTCTGAGAGCTCCCAGAGGGAGGGATATTATTTTCTTAATCCTGTAATCTTTTGTTGAAGTCATTTCAAGACTTCCACCACCCAAGTCGAAAAAAAGCGCTTCAGGGAGCCATATTGCCCTTGAGGCTCCTAAATATGAATATAATGCTTCCTCCTTTTCTCCCAGGACCTTGAACCTGAATCCCGTTTCTTTTTGTACCAGCCGCAGAAATTCATGTTGATTAGAAGCTTCTCTAACGGCGCTGGTTGCGATAGTCAATATGTTTCTGATTCTCTTTAAATGAATGACTTCACGAAATTCCTTTAAAGCTGCTATCGTCTTAGTCATGGAACGCTCACTCAAAGATCTATTGTAGCTAAAGCCTTCTCCAAGTCTTGCTTTCACACTGAATTCTTCGTCTGTCCTGAATGAATTATCTGATGCAACAATATAGTTTACCAATTTGACCGAATTGAAACCAAGATCTACGACCGATACCTTCATTGGCGAGTGTCGATTACCCTCCTTGATGAATGTAAATATAAGTACACAGGTCAGTTAATTTGATATTATAGCGTGTATTAATTAGTATCATATATAGACTATATAGCTCTATTGTCTCAACTTCTTTCCATTCCCTGCAAATAGAACTAGATCTCTATGGAAAGTACAAAGAACACACCCGTTCCCCGAAAAATCAGGAACGCTTCATTTCGCAATTATTTTTTTGCTTATTTCTTTCTATTGCCCGTGATATAATTCGCTCTGCAGCGCTTTTTTCTTCCCATTTGAGTACTTTTACAAACTTGCCAGATTCCATGTCCTTGTGATGTTTTATAAAATGCTCGAGTTTCTCTCTAAAAAATGAAGTAAGATCAATTATATCATTGATTTTGCCAAATTCTTGAGAGACCTTAGTCTGTGGGACAGCAACAATTTTGGCATCTTTTCCGTCTTGATCTTCTGTTAATATTACACCTATCGGGGAGCATGAAATTAAAGACAGCGGCAACAAAGCGTCGCACAAGACGTATGCGTCTATAGGATCTTTTGAACCCTCTTCTAACGTTCCCGGAATAAAACCATAATTGCAGGGATATGAAACAGCAACTGACAGGACCCTATCTACTCGTAACATCCCAGATTCAAAATCGACTTCATATTTTATTTTGCTATACTTCGGAATTTCTATCAACACATCAATTATTTTTGGTGGGTTCGGTCCAGGACCTAGTGAGCTCAGAGAAGGGGACATTTTTATCAGTTCTCAGAGTGCAATTATAGTATTGGGCATGGTGGATTCAATTATGATTCATTGTTTTTTTATTTATTCATTCTAGTCTAGTCAATCTTCAAACTACCAAAGGCTATCTGAATTACCTCTCAGAGCTGGGTAGCATCTTCGGTATACCAAGCATAAAGGAGCTATGCTTATTATTCATGATATTGGATTTAAAATGGACAAGAAAGTTTTCATATCTCTTTTTCCTCTCTTGTATAATATCTTCAATTATCTCATTTGTTTTCTGGCGCCTCTGTCGCTTAAGATAAGCAATAGTCGCATCACAATCATGTATAGCCCCAAGCAGGTCTTGCATATTCTGAAGCTCTTCCTCCATTTTGGGTATAATATTATCAGATGATTTATCATGTGATACCAATTCTAAAAGATAGCGTGATTTCTTGCAATCCTTTCTCAATTCATGGAGCTCAGCGACTTTGTCAGGATCTGTCGTTACCAATGGTAGGTTTAATTGAATTCTGCCTGCAAATTTGCTAATTAGCTTATTGAATCCTTTAGTTAGCTTAGCTTTGGGCACAGATCTTTTTTTGACTTTTGGTAGTGGAAGTTTTCTCAATCCCACGGCGATGACTTTTGCATTTTCGAGCTTTTGGGCTCTACGATTTTCAAAGTTAAGATCTAATCTATTTCTGCTTCCATGATCAGTATTATTCTTTCCAATTAGCTCAGTGATAATATCAAAATCTCTAACCTGGCTATTTATCTTGAATAGATCCTTGCTTTTTTTGACAAACTTTTTCATTTGCTTTCTTTTCCGTAATTTTTTTGGCAAAGTCTTGTAGCAGGCATCTAATCTTCTAATGGAAGTTCGAATATCATGGATATTTTTTTCGTCTTGACTTGTAAGGTAATCATCGAGTTTGTTACTTACTCTTGAAATATTTCTCTCACAAATATTGACAAAATCCTTTGGGTTAACGTTAACAGGTTGCCTGACAGGTTTGCCTGACATACATTCTTCTCGATTTAGAGAAGTATTATTTGTAATTAAATCCTTTTGGCATGTAACCACATCATTGATACATCTCTAAAAATATATAGACTCATGTTTTCTATATATTTCATTTAGGATAAGTCTTTTTGTGTAAATATCTGATAGGTAAAAACTTGAAACTAAAACGCTTCGAATTTTTCTCTATTGTGTTGTGTAGGTACGAGTATCATGGAAGTTAAGAGTGAAGTAGGTCAACCTTACCCTGCATTACAAAGTATGGTTAAATACACCCCACAGCCAGCTAGTAGAATGAGTCTAATAGACAAACCACTATATAGATCGTATTTCTCTAGACGATATTACCTTATGATTAGTTTAGCCTGTCACAAGATAGGGGATTTCTTATCTTCCAGTTGTAGGAATATGATATGGCAAGAAGCCATGATTTATGGATACTTTGATCGTTGATGAAGTTAAATGGATCGTAGTACTACTCGGATTAAAAATAATTTCGCAGTACCAGGCAAGCTTATCGTGGTAGAAGGAATCGACGGATCCGGGAAATCTACTCAAATCCATCTTCTAGAAAAATGGTTGCGCTTTCATGGATTGCCTGTTTTTATGACTGAATGGAATTCATCAGAAACTGTAAAAGAGATAACTTCAAAAGGCAAGAAGAAAGGCAGATTAACTCCTACTACTTTCTCACTTTTGCATGCTACTGATTTTGCCGATAGATATGAAAGGAATATTTTTCCTTTGATGCGTGCAGGGTATATCGTATTGGCTGATAGGTATGTGTATACGGCTTACGCAAGAGATATAGTGAGAGGTTGCAGTTGCAGATGGGTATCCAAGGTATATGACTTTGCAGTAAAGCCGGATTTGATTTTTTATTTCAGAGTACCTATTGATATTGCAGCTGAAAGAATTCTGTCGGGCAGACCTAAGCTAAAGTATTACGAGGCAGGAATGGATCTAAATTTGAGCAATGATGAATATGAAAGCTACAGGATATTCCAGAGTCGTATTATCGAACAATATGAATCAATGATTGAAGAGGAAGGATTCACTGTAATTGACGGGACGCAAGATATAGAGAAGCAGCAGGCAAGTGTAAGAGAAAAGATGCTAGAACTAATTCCCAAGCAACAGAGTCTCGCGGGGCACGTTCAGAGATGAGAAGTAAGACGAGAACTCAAGCCTACATCCAGCGTAAAAAGGCCGTACGGACCTTTGGACCAAGACCGCTACGATTCTATGGAAATGGGATTACTTATCTAAAAGATACAGAAATCAAAGGAAGACTTGTAGTCATCGAGGGACCTGATGCATCCGGTAGAAGTACCCAGATTGGAAGCTTGACGTCACATTTAGAAGCAAGTGGACATGCGGTTATAAATACAGGATTGCGACGATCGGACCTTATAGCCCCCGGGCTTTTAGAAGCCAAGAGAAATTTTGCCATAGGGAAAAAGACATTAAGTCTTTTCTATGCTGCAGATTTTGCTGATCAACTTGAAAATAGAATAATCCCCGCTCTTCGAGCCGGATATATCGTTTTGGCAGACAGGTATATTTTTACGCTTATAGCAAGAGATTCAGTAAGGGGAATGAGTAGAATCTGGGCTCACAATCTCTTTGGTTTTGCCATTATACCTGACTTAGTTTATTATCTGGATGTAAACCCCATGAAGCTAGTCCATAGAGTTTTTGAAAAAAACTCTTTTTTAGACTATTATGAGTCAGGAGCTGACATGGGACTATCAGATGATATGTTTGAATCCTTCTTGAAATATCAGGCAATGCTCGGAAAGGAATTTCGTAGCATGCAAAGAAAATATGGATTGGTTCCTATTGATGGAAACCGTAGTCCAGAGGAAATCCATCGAGACTTAAAATCAAGAATTGATAAGTTCCTCTCGCATTAATAGCTAAATAATCCCGTCAATCTTACCATACCCCTTAGGGGTATCCATTGGTTCATTGTAACGTAGTCATCCTGTCCTCTCTGTCTATCGCATTGTTTCACATATTGTCACCAACAATTGTCTTCTAATCTGATTGAACGGATCTTTTCAACATCTATAGTGAATGGTACTCTCTCATACCATTTCATAATAATCTATAAATTACAAAGATATTTCCTTAGCTCAATCTCACATTACGGCAAATCTTTCTTAAAACTTGGATAAGCAGGGAATAGCAATCCCCCCTGACATTACATCTACTTTCTTCGACAGGGCTATGTCATTTTTAAATACAATATGACTCTTTTCTGGATATTACAAAGTTTATCCTTCATTTTGATTAATGGGTATTGATTCTATATTCCCTTCAAGACAATCTGGACACTTTGTCAGTACATAATAACTTTTATCAAGTGCATTGGTAGAAATATATGAAGCACACCAGAAACAAGAATTACAAATTGCGAAATGAATATCTCCTCTTTTTTGGTATTTTTTCAACCTTATATCCAAGGCGGCCATATCAAATTAGAGGGGATGTGCGAGATATCCTTTCCTAAAAGAAATTATTTAGATAATGTAGTTCTATATCATTCACCTTTATTTGTAGTAAAAAAACATCTCTTACACTATGGAATAGTGACTAAAGGCTAGGTCCATAAAAGCTACTGTTCATCTGTTGTAGAATAGACTATGTTATGTGTCATGTTTAGCCTTTCTGTTAGGGTATACCACGAATAACAATATATGGTCAGTCGGTCTGAAGAATCAATCTTCGTATTTATTATTCATAAATGTGCTATCGTTTGGTTTCCTTCTAGAAATTCAGTCTAGGTTGTTAAACGCGTTACATTTGATCATCAATATACTATCATTCTGTCAAGAAAAGATATGATATTGCTATATAGATATACACCATCTATGTGTTTACTTTTGGTTATGGAAATATGTGAAGATGCTCCGCTATGGCCATAGATATGTTGAGCAACTATCGAGACAATAATAGTTGTACTACCAGCACAACCTACTTCGGCGATTCTTCCAATAATAAGAATAGCGATCATGATATAAGTACTTCGCGAGTATTTGTAGATGACCACACTAACGTTGAGGATAACATAGCACCAATATTGGTGAGAATTCTAGTCGTAGACGACGAGCCTGACATCAATCTCGTTATAAAGATAATGCTAGAAAGACAAAAGGGGTTCAGAGTCGATTCCTTCAATGACCCAGACTTAGCTTTGAAGAGTTTTACCCCCGGATTATATGACTTGCTTATACTCGATATAAAAACGCCAAATATGAATGGTATAGATCTTTATAACAAAATAAGAAAAATAGACGAAAACATGAAAGTGTGTTTTATGAGTGCAAACAAATATTATTATGAGGAAATCAGAAATCAAATTACTTCATCAGCTGAAGCAAATTCAAGTTTCCTTCAAAAACCATTTCAGTGTGAAGAACTACTACGATGTGTGGGCAAAATGATAGCATAACCAACTTGAGATTTCAAGCCTGGTTGCATGGCTTCTATATCTTGGTAAGCAGCATGAAAATTCCCTAAAGTATGTGCACTGATTTTGTCGTCGTCATCTCCTGTTTTGCAGACAGACAGACAAATTTCATCAACGCCTGGTTCCTAAATATACTGAAATAACTGACTATGTGGGCACGAGCTCGACGAAGATAATGGAGTAAAGGAACCTAAAGAAGTACTTGACGATGTTGTTACCATCCATATACAATAGCTCAAAGAAATCATGCAATCAAGTGAAATTCAAAATATGAGGTGCCAGCAGGGGAGATCCTTACGAGGGATACACGGTTATACGATGCTTGTCTATGGGCCCTATCACAAACTTCTGTCTCCAATGGTCACCAATATTAGGTGAGGTTACAATACAAGCGTGGTGTAATTCTATTTAGACTATATGTTCACTATAGCACTATGATGAACTATGATAATTCTATTGGAAATTATTTAATATATATGAGCTTAACGACTTCTATGATTAAGCATATTGCAAAGCCATTTTTAACAGCATCTATCGCAGCCACCATAATTGCAGGGTTAGGCATACTAAGTGTTTTTAACATAGCCCATGCACAGCAAGTAACACTCAACGGAGCAGGTGCTACTTTTCCATTTCCTCTTATTGACGAATGGAGAGTAGACTATCAAAATGTCAAGCCTGAGGTTAGTATCAACTATCAGTCAATAGGTAGCGGAGGAGGAGTAAAGCAATTTATAGAAAAGACTGTAGACTTCGGTGCTACAGATGCACCATTGACACCAGAAGAAATACAACAGGCTCCAACAGCGGTCCATATTCCTGAAACCATTGGTGCAGTTGTCGCTGCATATAATTTGCCAGTTGAAGGCCTCAAACTTACGGGTCCAATACTTGCAGATATATTCTTAGGAAAAATCACAAAATGGAATGATCCTCAAATTCAAGCGATAAACTCTGGTCTAACTCTTCCAGCAGAAGATATTGTTGTTGTTCATAGATCAGATGGCTCTGGCACTACGTATGTTTGGACAGATTACCTCTCAAATATAAGTTCTGCATGGAATCAGCAACTCGGAAAAGGTAAATCTATTGAATGGCCTGTAGGTGTTGGCGCTCCAGGCAATGAAGGGGTTGCTAATTCAGTTAGTACAACTCCTAATGCAATTGGATATGTAGAATTAGCATACGCTCTAACCACGGGTATGAAACATGCAGCCATCCAGAATCAAGCAGGTAACTTTGTCCCCGCATCCATTAATTCTACAGAAGCTGCTGTCGCCGCCGCTGCATCTGCACTTCCAGCAGGAGATCAACCTTGGACAAATGTAACAGTAGTTAACGCACCAGGAGCAGATTCTTATCCTCTAGCAAGTTTCTCGTATCTCTTGCTCGACAAAGAGTTGACTACTAATCCTTCATTGAAGGATCAGATCAAAGCACAGAATCTAGTTGACTTCATATCATGGGCAATCACTGATGGTCAGCAATTCGCACCAGACTTAGGATATGTGCCCTTACCTGATCAAGTCGTACAACTCAATCAAGAGACGTTGAAAGGTTTAACTTTCAATGGAGCTCCATTGCAAGTCAGTTAAGGAGCAAACAAGAAACTGGAAATATCTAAGTTGGTGAACCGAACTACTTACCCTTTTTTATCTATTTTAATTAGAAAATATACACATAAGGCTATCAGTTTGTCGTAACTCTTGGTAATTCTCAAGAAAAGTACGAGAATAGATGAAGAAACGTGGATTCTTTTTTAAGTGAAGTGTTAAGGTAGCCAGATTTCAGAGTGTACGACATTTTTATGCTCAGCCAAAATATCGTAAAAACAATGGGTAACAGATGATTACAATGATAGTGGCATGGTAACTGTGGTAACAAACTTGGTATCAAATGATAACAGCATACAAATTCAGCACTATGTTTGGTGGACATCGACGACAGTAACAGTATTATCTAAAGAGAAAAAGACAAACTTCATTCACTATTCACTATTGCAACGGATTGTTACTGTGTCCTATAACGTTCTCACCTTTCATTACTATACAACATGCACATTTCTGTTGTATGCAATGGCCTGTTTCCTCATGTTTACAGATAGGGCATATGCATGCCTGTTTGGCAATAACGTCTGTGCGATTCTGTTGCCTACTTCTTAAGTAAAGATAGAGCCAGAGCATTGTCAGCGCCAGACCTATTACCATAAAAATAAGAAATATCCTTATTCCAGCTCTTAGCGAGAATAAGAATATGCTGAATATTATTATGCCTATCCCGTAGATCAGGAGCCAGATAGGAGGACTGGAGCGACTAGAGTTACCCAATTTATCTACTACTGTACTGCAAGGTCAAGTTGATCTTGTGCGTCTTTGTCATTATCTTGTTCGTTCTTCTTTTTCTTACGGAGCTTTCTCACTTCCTCAAGTATTCCCTTTAATTGCTCTTCTGATATCTTAGATATTTTTGAATCACATTCAATGCCTCTTGCGTCCAATACTTGCTCGGTAAGTGAAACGATCTCGTCCTTGTGTTGCTGCTCTTCCTTAGTCAGCATATTATAGGTCATAAAACGAAAGAATGCAAATTCGCTCATGGATAATATACTTATGATATTACAGTCTTTTTACTGTATTGAATTCCACATATTAAGCACTCTTTTCTGAATCCTTCGGAACTATGTGCCATATGCCAAAATTCCTAAGTTAAGTTTGAACGAGCCGTCATTCTTAAAAAACCCTAAAACCAATACGGTAAATAAAGGGTTAATTCATGTATTCTATCCTGAATCATATTCAATAATATCGTATTCTAATACTCATGAGAAAGAAAACACGCAATTCTTCATAGGCATTACTATCTTCTCGTTATCCATAACAGCACTGCCAATGCCGCAGATTGGGCTACATTGATGGCGAACAAGTAAGGAGCTGCGGCATCAATGATATTCTTTATTGAAGGACCAGCCATGTAAAGTGTTGACCAGAAGATAACTATAACTATATTTTGTACTACAAATAGCGATGCTACTACAACAAGACCAATTGTAAAGTATGATCTTATTAACCGCATGTTCTGAATGTATGTGGCAACAATGCCACCTAGCAATCCAATATTCAGTAGAGCAGCTACAGCAGCGGCAAGCATAAAGTCCATTATTATAGAGACACTACTCCAGTGAGTACCTTGCTTAATTTACTTTTTCCCAATTTTCTCCAAAATCTCCTTTAGTATTTCATAATTCCTCTCCATTAGAGGAGATAGGAAATAAGTGGCACCATATGATTCCTTATTGTCTGTAATAGCCAAACCATTCTCATATAACACTTTTAGATGATGGACAATCGTCTTGTAGTCCACTCTCAAAATGCTAGCTAGTTGATTAGCATTAGCAGGTTGACTTTTGATAGCTTCAAGAATTTTGGCTCTATTAGCGCCTCCCTTCATTCCCGCAATAAGGTACCATAGTGTTCTCTTAAAGTGAGGATCAAAATATCCCCCTCCAACACTGCTATTGTCTCGTCCTACCGAAGCCACCTATTTATTATCAATCCTAAGAAGCAATTAAGTATGTATTTTTTGATACTATTAGATTTAACTTGCTGGGGCTAGTGGGGGATCCCAATCTCAACCTGAGTGCGAATTTGGCTGGTTCATCTCTTGACTCAATGCTGTGTCTCCTGCGGTTTCTCTTTCCGTTACCAGTCGATAGACCAGTTCTTTGCTGTAACCTCATTTGGTATTCTATAGAATGAAGAATCTATTTCCACACAATCAAATACTTCAGTGTTATTTTAGCTAATCAGAATTCTCATGGGTATCAGGATAGAAGGGTCATTTCCAAGCAAAATAACGTCATCAAAAAGAGCCCATATGGTATCGCGAACTAAAGTCACTACGTTATGATACCAATTGATGGAATATAGAAATCTTGTGGAATAGCAATTTGTCGAATTAACAAATAAAACTCAAAAATAAGAGAGAGATTGTGTCTTATCTGCTATTCTACGGCATTATTGGGCTTCCAACCTGGCCACGTATCTCTCCATTAGGATTCTGTTCTGTGTGAATGTTGACATATAGCATATCCTTGACTCCTGCAGTTGCTAGATCGGACATTTGTTTCCCAGCCATCGGACCCTCGAATTTGTCAGCTGTAATTGTGCCATTCTCTGATACTTCATTCATCGGCTTATCATATTTGAATAGTGTAAACACTACAGGTCCGTTTTCACCCTTGGCTCCGAGATGTATATGTCCTGCGGTAGCGCCTTGTATATTTGTAGCATTTACACTATATGCTCTATACTCCATTCCTATTTGTTTGAGTCCAGCAACACCTATTGCCTCGGTTTGAACCGGAGGTACCTCTTCACTACCTTTTAGGCTCACTGGAATGGTTGGGGGCCCCTGCGCAAACACAACACTTGTCAAACCATATGATGACAGTGTCAGGGCTACAAATATTGCAACCATTATTGCTATATTGGTATCTCTTATCGGTACTCTTGAATTGTCAGCCATCAACCAATTTTGATATATATACTATTTAATGCTACGTCAGACTTGTTATCTCCAGTTTACAAAAAAAGATTGGCTCTTGTCAAATATTAAGCTATGAAGATCATATAGTTCATTCTCGTTTTCTCTAAATATGAGTTAGATTATTTTAGAATTGAGAGGAATTAACTAATAGAGGATAGAAGTATGTGATAAGTCTCACGAGTCCAGAGACAAAAGCATGCCAGGGCTTCTAATATCTCCCCAATTGATTCCTCTATTACTATAGGTTAAAATTCCACATTCCTTACTGAATTTGTCAAATTGAAATAGAGACCCATCCTTTAACAGTACGGTCAAGGAAATAACTGGAGAATGGAACAAGATAGTGCCGATCCTTATTATCTTCCAATTCTCGATTATTTCTGTGTCCGATGACTCTGAAAGACTCAAGGGATTCTTGTATGAAAAGATAGCGAAAAGAAAGAAGCAGATACATCCTGAAAATAGTCTGAGGTTTAATCATGATATGCAATTAGAAATAGATTGTATTGAATGGGCATTACAGAAAATAGAAGTAAACAAGATTCCAAATGATAGACTTGAAAGGGTTGTTCGAGCAACCATAAAAGACCTAGAAAAAAGAAAGGATAAGGCTATGATAAGATCTGATACTGATGATTTATGGACGAAAATTGAATCTCTTCAATGGGTTTTGTTTGTCATTTTTGCACTTAGAAGTAAAAAAATGGTTATAATTTGATAAGACCTGGCCTCTAGAGTGAGTCCCAGAACTTACAAAATTCCGCTAAATACTATTTTTATGGCATGATTACGATTTCGCACTATTCTTCAACGTCTACCACTTCGACCATGCACTCATATTGTTTATTTTTTATTAAAGGATATTTTCTATTCATTGAATGATACGTAAATGCACAAAACTATTTGATTGCTAGAGAATCTCTTCCTTCTCAACTGCGATAGATGGTGCAGTAAATCTGCTATCATCCAAAACAGGCGGTGCCTTAGCCATTTCTATTGAAACCCGTTTGGCCTCTTCTAGAATAATCTGCGCTATATACTGATCAACCCCAATCTTGTTCGAAATATCTGAAGCTGAGCATTCAAGTATAGACTTGATGGTAGAAAATCCTGCATTAATCAGGGTTGCCTTTATTCCGTCAGCCAATTCTAATAGGCGAATGTCTGACTCCACCATACTTTCTTATATATAAATATCATATATAACTAATACTGATAATTGTTCTAGGGCAAGACATGTGCTGTACGGATGTGGGTTTTCAATCGACAAACCTCCCCCTAGAAAATGAGGAAATAATTATTCATATTAGAAGTGATTTACCATCTTTACTAGCTCGTCGAACCTTCTCAATAACTTTATGACGGAGAGGATCTGAAATCCCCCCTTACTGCTTCATTGTCCGTAAATTCCCGTCACTTTCGGACCACAAAACGAACTCACAGACTGGGTAAAGAAAGTTTACGTCGAGGATGTTTCGAGCGGTGAGTTATAGTGATAAGGTATGCCACCTATGAGACATAAGTAAATCTACAGTAAAATGCATTTTTTCCACTATTATCCCATTCCAGTCCATGATCATTGTACGTGTGTCTTGTGGAGCGAGCAATAATGGGATCAATACCGGGAGTATTAGAAAATGCCGGATTAACAACTTTCGATTCTATGTTTGGATCCCTACCAGTCAACCCTTCTATTTCCATCTCAACAAAGGACGGTATCTTTATTCTACGTTTCTTTTTGCCTTCAATGTTAAACTCGATAGGAACTGATCTAATTCCCAATATTTCTCCTATCCTCGGCAAAATCTCTACAAAGAATTCGCCACCAGCCTGGGCTGTGAATATCTTGGTTAATGCATCATTTTGATCATTATTTGCTTTCTCATCTAGATAAAGAGCTATCTTCCACTTTGGTCCAGTAAACATATGTCCTGGAGCGTGAACCGCAATAATGACATTAAGATTAGCAAGATTTATTGATCTAATATCATCTTTGTTGTTGTTATTCGTGTCGTTGTTTGTTCCAGTGGTAAAATGACCCTTCTCTATATGCCATGCTGCTAACCCTTTGCAATCGCCTTCAGTTGGATCTAAGGCAAAAACGCATGGACAGATACTCTTGCAGTTGCATCCGTCGAAATAATCTCCTTCAAGTCTCCAGTCAGAACTCCTTTCACTTGTCATGGACTATTTTTGAATATTATCTTAGGTCAATTTAACCATTTAATTATGATCTTTACTCCTAGGGGTTCCTGCGGTTTCTCCAACACCAATTAATCTTCGGAAATCAACTAGGTTAGTCATGTCTTCAATATGATTGTGTCTACTAACCTAACTACCAAACAAATGAGGCATGTAGGCCAGACTCAACGACACTATTGCATGGTTAAGTCATATGCTGTATAATTTGGACCTTTAAGTATGAATGAAGGTATTATATCGAATATTGTACAATAAACATCGCAAGACTTATGACGTCCCGGAGTAAGCCAAAAATTTCACCTAGAAATGTAAGGTTCGATTTTGAAGTTTTTAGATTTCATAGCTGCTATATTTCTCTAATCGGGATGGGAGAAGCATGAACCTTGATCAGATACACTTTAGAGCAGAATTTATTATTGAAGAAGGAAAAATAAAGGAATTTAAGAAACTTGTACAGGATATGAGCAGAGTAGTAGAAGCCAACGAACCAGACACAATAAATTACAAGATTTTCTTAATAGTGATGAGACAAGTGTATTGTAAATGAAATATACGCAAATTCAGAGGCTGTATTTGCTCACATTACCGGCGTTGCTTCACAGACAATACTCCCAAAGATTTTCAATGTATCTAGAATAAGTAGATTTGATGTTTACGGTAACCCCAGCGAGGAATTACAAAAGACGCTAACAAGTTTTAGCCCACAGACTTACAATCTATTTTCTGGGTTCAGTCGTTGATTCTAGTTTTTCCTACAGTCTCTGGTACGCACTATACAAATAGAAAAGAATCCGTCGGAATATATATTCCAAGTCCAATGATTGTATTTGTTAAAATTGCCAAGTCCGCTAGTTATGATCTAAGGCACGGAGATGCAAACTTACTTTGCGTCAAAGACAGAACCCAATGAACTAAAATAGCATAGTTCCGCACATACCGCAATAACTCTGCTTTGCGTCATTGTGATAGCCACACTGCGGATTTGGACATTTCTTCAAGTCCTTTGATGCGACATATTGGGATACTATTTCTCTCACTTTTTTGTGTATGACTTCGTTGCTTATAGGAGATGATAGAAGGGCTTGAAATTGTCCAGCAATAGAATCCAATATGGCTTTTGCCATTACTCCTAAAAATATTATTCCATAAACATTCATTGTTATACTTAGTCTAGAAGCGTCCTCAAGATTATTGTTCACGCCAATGAAAATGGGCGTGTTTACCTGTTGATGATGCCGCATTACAACATGTCTAAAAACTCTTTCAGCACGGGTTGCTATTTCCTGTTGTAGGTCGTAGTCCTCTGGAAGGTTATTCTTAAACCACTCCAATAAAACATCAGTTGTTTTATCCTCTGACATACATCCTGTAAGAGTACGAAATAGTTAACTATTTCCGAGTCACCAGAACTTGTACTGCGATTTAGCATCTTCCTTGAATTCATATTTGCGGGCATAATTGCCGATTTCGACTAGATCTCAATATAGATGCAAATCAGTATGCTTAATCTACATACCTTGAATACTCCTTGCTCACGTTTACAATTCGATTCGGGGTTCCTTCCGTCCAAGAATTTAAATGTGCAAGTACTGCATAAACTGAATATTTATGAAGATACTAAGTGCCAGTCCTGGATTTGGTGCGCCCTTAAGCGAACAGGAGTCAAAAGATTTCTTAGCTACTGGTAAACTAAACGTACACCTTGGAACAGTGGACGAGAATGGTCATGCAAATATTCATCCTGCATGGTACTATTACGACCCTAATAATAATAAGATATACGTTGAAACTTCAATACAGTCAAAGAAAACACATAACCTTAGAAGAAACAAGAATGTTTACTTTTGCATAGATGATCCGAACCCTCCCTACAAAGGAGTACGCGGAAAGGGAAGTGTAATAATACATGAAGATGTGAACTTTAATGTTCCTATCACTGAAAAGATTATGATAAAGTACCTCGGAAAGCTGGAACATCCAATGGCTCAGGCACTTTTGGACATGCAGAAGAAAGGCAAATCAGTTATTTTAGAAATTAGTCCAAAATATTACTCGACTTGGGATTACGGGAAACAGATCCAGTAAATGCATATATCTTGATGTAACTTAGGAGGAACTATCTAAATTAGCCAACACAGATTCCCGGAGCTATCTTGAATTGAATTTATCCATATTTGTTATAAATACGACGCAACCTGAGGGTATTTTAGCGTACATTTTAGCAAATTTGGTATGATCATAGTACGTAAGCGAATGATGTAGATTTGTTCCATCAGCAGTAAGAACGGGTGTATCATATCTTAACTAGACAACTGATTTTATTCTTGGAATTATTGGCTTTCTACCCCATGAATAAAATCAGTGTATACTCGTTACTCTTTTATTGGGATCTGATGTTTACATTTGAAAACACAAATTCTAATGAAAACTGTTCCAAAGATTGATCGACTTGCAGGTATAGAATGCTATTGCACCGATTTTCGGGAAATAGGTGGCTCAATAAAAAAAGATAATGAAGGTTTTAGAGTATCAGAAATAATAAATGAATCTATTCTTATAGGCCTGTCTCAAGTTCAAGACAATCTACATAAATATCCACTTTACCTACTAGAAAAAAAGGGTATTGATTCCCATCATGCTTTAGTTGAAATTAGGAAAGATCTCGGTCTCGACCTCAGAATTATGGGAATGAAGGATGCTAAAGCGATTACAAAACAATATGCTAGTTCAATGCGAATAGGCAACCCACATCAGCAACAACTATGTAAAACAAAGCATACTTTTCTCGATCTCAAGGGATTTACTACAAGACCTCTAGGCAAAGAATCTCTGCTTGGGAACGAATTCTCAATTACTATTTATGATGCAAAGCATTTCGAAATGTCTGAGTTCAAGAAAGAGATCGAAAAGGTCGCCAATTTTTATGGATTACAAAGGTTTGGAAGTGAAAGGTTAGTAACTCATCTTGTAGGGAGGGAAATTGTAAAAAGAAACTTCAAGAAGGCTGCTGAACTTCTGCTGTCATACACTACAGAGTATGACTCCGCGATGAGTAAGGAAATCAGGCAGAAAAGTCTAGATCCGAAAAACTATCGAAATATTTTAAAACAACTACCTAAAGGGATGGATATTGAATATCAGTTGATGAATGCATTTGTAAATGGGAAAGAACCGATATCAGCGTTGCGCTCGATCTCAATTAATATTCGAAGGTTATTTGTGCACGCTTATCAAGCATATATCTTTAATAGATGCTTGAGTAATGCAATCGCTAATGGCGAGAATCTTCTAAGAAGTAGTGAAAATGACTTATGCTTTGAAGTGGAGGGTCCATTGACTTTTGGCAGAATAAGAAAGTTTAACTCCGCCACTGAACAGGAGACTAGATTGACTCCAGCTCTTCGACTTGCTGGATATTCCTTTCAGTCTGGCAAAGGAAGATTTGAACTCATTACAAAAAAAATAATGGACGAGGAAAATGTTACTCCAAGAGACTTTTACATAAAGGAAATGCAGGAGTTGAGCAATCAGGGTGGATTCAGACAAGCTTTACTCTGTTGTAGAGATTTTACATACAAGAGTTCATCTGGTATCTCTTTCAAGCTTCCGAAAGGCTCATATGCCACAACGCTTCTGCGTGAGATTATGAAACCAGAGGATCCGGTAAAAGCTGGATTCTAAGAGCATATGTATTCATGACAGAATTGTATGAGGCCTATGACAAGAAACTGATATGAGCGACCGCAGAAAAATATACTTTACATGTTTGAGATGTACTGGTAGACAGTTCAAGGGTAGTAAAG
>Ga0193739_1000169_pt1 | contig 17700 bp, 17 predicted proteins | sample L2a2metaG_FD_144926 | JGI IMG/M metagenome (GOLD analysis project Ga0193739, IMG submission 144926) | Soil microbial communities from a riparian zone of the East river system, Colorado, United States - L2a2 | ecosystem: Environmental > Terrestrial > Soil > Riparian zone | place: USA: East River...
GCCATCGCACGTTCTCGGGTAGGTCGACTGCACAACGTCTCGTTCGAAGTGGCGGACGCGGCGACGCTGAGTTCTGCCCAACCATTCGGTGCCGCGTTCGTGTTCAACTCGGTACACGACCAGGCCCGGCCGCTCGAGGTGCTCAGCTCCATCCAGTCGATCTTGGAGCCGGGTGGCACATTCCTTATGAACGAGCCTCGCATTTCCAGCAACCTCGAGGACAACATCGGCAACCCAGTCGCGCCGATGACGTACGCCATCAGCCTGTTGCACTGTATGACGGTGTCGCTCGCTGATGGCGGAGCCGGGCTTGGGACCGGCTGGGGCGAGCAGGTGGCCCTTCGGCTGCTCGCCGACGCCGGCTTCGGCCCCGTGGAGGTGCACGACGCTCCTGGGGACCCAGGCAACGCGATCTTCGTCACCCACCGCTCCGACTGAGACGTTGTCAGACGGAGGCTCGCACGCCCGGGACTGCCCGAACACTGCGGCCTGTCTGGGAGCATGGCAAACATGCGCGACTCCACTGAGCCGACTACACCGACGCTGCGCCAGGTGGTTTTGGACTGCGAGAACGCTCGCGGGCTCGCGGAGTTCTACCGACAGTTGTTGGGCTTCCACTACCGGCCCGGCGACGAGCCACCGGCGGACGGGACGCCCGATGCCCGAGGGCTGGATTGGCTGGTGTTGTGCGATTCCACTGGTACGTCGCGCCTGGCATTCCAGCAGGTGCCGCATCTGCCTGAACCGACGTGGCCCGAAGGGCCGCGGCCGCAGATGCTGCACCTCAACACCACGGTGCCGACTTTGGCGGACCTGCATACACAGCACCAGCGAGCGTTAGCTCTCGGCGCTCGACTTCTCTCCGATCGATCTGACGATGAAGTCGAGCCGCTGTTTGTCTACGCCGACCCTGCGGGGCATCCGTTCTGTATCTTTGTGGCTCCTTCGTGACAGTTCCGACCGACTGGGCTTGATCATCGCCACCTCTCGGCGTGGTGCGCTGACTAGCCTGGATACGCCTTCGTAGCGTGTAGATCCAGCTCACCTGCTAGTGTCGCGGAGCCACGACACTAGGAAAAGCAATCCATGGCTAGCTTCTCAAGCTTCCTGCAGAATTTCGGCCTGCTCGTTGCCAGGCTAGGACTTGGCGGGATCCTCTTGCTGCACGGCTGGATGCGCTGGAACGCCGGCGTTCAAGAACAGATCGACTACCTGACTCAGTTCCGGACTCCGTACGCGGATGTTGCCGCGTGGAGCTCCATCATCTTCGAGTTCGTCGGCGGCGCACTGCTCATCGTCGGTGCCTTGACCCGGCTGGTCGGTCTGGGAGTGCTGATCGAACAGATCCTGATCATCGCCTACACCAACTGGTACAAGTGGCCACCGACCTTGCTCAACGCCGACGGCACCTACCAGGGCGGCTACGAGTACAACGTGGCACTTGGGCTGCTCGGCATGCTGTTGTTCGTCATGGGTGGGGGCGCTGTCTCCATCGACCGGTTGTTCCGGCGAAAGCCGTCGCTTGAGGAAGACGACGAAGAGTTGACGCCGCAATCAACGACGCGCGCGGTGTGATCGCCCACAGCAACCATTGTCCGATTCACAGAGAAGCCACAGCTAACACATAGAGCTTTTGAGAGATCTGGTGTCAGGCTGGGCGCATGATTCGCACTGATGGAAGCACAGCACCACTCACCCGACCTGACGGCACGCCGATCCGGATTCTCGCGGTCGACGATGAATCCAGCTTGACCGAGCTGCTCTCCATGGCCATGCGCTACGAGGGCTGGCAGGTCACTACCGCAGCTTCCGGTGGGCAGGCAGTGAAGGTGGCCCGGGAAACCAGGCCAGATGCGATCGTGCTGGACATGATGCTGCCGGACTTCGACGGGCTCGAGGTGATGCGACGCATCCGCGCTGAGGATCCCAACGTGCCGGTGATCTTTCTTACCGCAAAGGACTCAGTCGAAGATCGCATCGGCGGCCTCACTGCCGGCGGTGACGACTACGTCACCAAGCCCTTCAGCCTGGAGGAGGTCATCGCCCGGCTACGCGCGCTGTTGCGCCGGAGCGGGGCCGCGCTCGCCCGGAGCGATTCGATCCTGGTAGTCGGCGATCTGACGCTGGATGAGGACAGCCATGAGGTACGTCGTGGCGGGGTGGAAATCCAGTTGACCGCAACCGAGTTCGAGCTGCTGCGCTATCTGATGCGCAATCCGCGTCGAGTGCTGAGCAAGGCACAGATCTTGGATCGGGTGTGGAACTACGACTTCGGCGGCCAAGCGAACGTCGTCGAGCTGTACATCTCCTATCTCCGCAAGAAGATCGACGCCAATCGCCCGCCGATGATTCACACGCTGCGCGGCGCTGGCTATGTGCTGCGCCCAGCCGCTACATGAGCTACCCAGCCCCCGCGCAACCAAGCGCCCGCACGGGTATTGCCGGTGTGCGAGGTACGCCGAACGTCGTGCAGCCGGACCCGTTCGGCCGCCACACGTTGGGGCGCCAACTTGTCATCCGGGTGACGGCGCTCGTTGCGCTGGCCGCCCTCTTGATCACCATCGCGACAGCCTTGGCCACCCGCCAGGTGCTGATGTCCCAGCTGGACCGCCAACTCGATGCGGTGACCGCGCGGGTTCGGGATCCCGTCAACACCTTCCCGGGACCGGCACAGGGCCCGGACAGCGGACTGCTGCGCCCGGGCCAGCCGATCGGCACGCTTGCTGTGCTTTACGACGTTGACGGAAACGCCCAAGATGGTGGTCGGCTCACTGAGCGCGGCGCTACTGGCGAGCGCGGCGCTCGCGTCACGGCCCTTCCAGACGGCGCAATTTCCCAGCTTGCCGGCGTACCAACTGATGGAACAAAGAGCTCCATCACCCTTGCCGAGCTCGGTCATTATCGAGTCGTTGGCTTCAAGCTCGTTTCAGGCAGCGCGACGGTCGGAACCCTCGTAGTCGGCGTTCCACTGAGTCAGGTCGACGACACTATCCTCGAACTGGTCGCCCTCGCGGCAGTGTTTTCACTGCTGGTCATCGCAGGCACCGTCTTCGCGGCCCGCTCTTTGGTCGTGCGCAGCCTTCGCCCGCTGAATCGGTTAGCGGCGACTGCCCAGCAGGTGTCCCAGCTGAAGCTGGATCGTGGCGAAGTCGCGCTGGCAGTTCGGGTACCGCCACAGGATGCCAATCCCGACTCCGAGGTCGGCCGTGTCGGGCAAGCGCTCAACCACATGCTCAACAATGTCGAGGAGGCTCTCGCTGCCCGCCAGGCGTCCGAGACCAAGGTGCGGCAATTCGTGGCCGACGCATCCCACGAACTGCGCAACCCGCTGGCAGCAATCCGCGGCTACGCAGAACTGACCAGGCGGGATCGAGAAAAGATCCCGACCGATGCCGCGTACGCGATGTCGCGAGTCGAGTCCGAGGCCGAGCGAATGTCGAAGTTGGTCGAAGACATGCTGCTACTGGCGCGGCTCGACTCCGGACCTGACCTGGATCTGCAACCGTGCGATCTGAGCGAAATCGTGATCAACGCGGTCAGTGACGCCCGCGCCACCGGTCCTGATCATGTATGGCAGCTCAATCTCCCTCAGTACCCGGTGGTCGCCCAGGGCGACCAGCACCGGCTCTATCAGGTGATGATCAACCTGCTGGCGAATGCGCGTACCCATACCCCTCCCGGAACCAAGGTGCACACCGGGGTTTCCGTCGACGGCACCGAAGCGGTTCTCACCGTGACCGACAACGGACCGGGCATCCCCCCGGAGGTATCCGGTCGCGTCTTCCAGCGGTTTGCCCGAGGGGATGCAAGCCGGATGCGCGCCCCTGATGCGGCGACCGGCGGTAGCACCGGCCTCGGGCTGGCCATTGTGGCGGCGGTCGTCGACGCTCATCACGGCACCGTCAGTGTCAGCAGCCAGCCAGGTCACACCCAGTTCATCGTGCGGCTGCCGCTCGCACAGTTGTCGGCTGCACCTTATGCCGGACCCGGCCCGGAGATGCGAGCCCCGCACTGACCTCTCAGGTAGGGATAACCCGATCTGAAACTGGCCCGATAGCCTGATGGTGGCTTCGATGCCAATCGAAGAACGTAGAGGGCATGAGTGATTCTGATGTCCGCGGTGAACCGGCCACCGATGTACTTGATCTTTATGACGTTCTTCCCCAGCGTGCCGACGCCACGCCGGAAGCCGTCCATTCCGCCGAGGATGATCCCGTGACGTCCATGATCAAAGGCACCGGCCACAACCTGGCGGTGATCATCGGGTTGTTCGCGCTCTCGCTGGCTGCCTTTGTGGTCTGCACGACCCTGTTCAGCCTCGGAGTGGGACTGCTGGTGCTGGTCGTCGGCCTGTTCATCCTGGTTGCTTGCCTGATTGTCGCCGGGTGGTCGTCGCGGATGACGATCGCGCTGCTCAATTACGCCGGGATCACGCTGCCGGCTACCCGCTATCCGGCGGCTGGACCGGGCTTCGGTGGGAAGCTGCGGCGGCTGACCTACCCGCAATCCTGGCGGGATCTGCTCCACGTCCTGGTCAACTTCATCCTCAGCACCATCACCTTTTCGCTTGCGCTGACCTGGGTCTTTGGTGGCCTCGGTGGCGTCACCTACTGGTTCTGGAGCCGCTGGCTACCGGAGCCGACCGAGGGCCTGCCAGCTCTGCTGGGCTATCCCGGCCGGTTTGCCGAACTCACGTTCAATAGCGTGCTCGGCGCGCTGCTGTTGATCACGGCTCCTTTTGTGTTGCGTGGACTCGTGCGACTCCACGGGGCTGTGGCGTACGCACTGCTGGTCGACGAGACGCCGGCTCTGCGTCAGCAGGTCAGCGAGTTGACTCAGAGTCGTACGGCCGCTGGCGAGGCCGAGGTGCACACCTTGCGACGGCTCGAGCGTGATCTGCACGACGGTCCGCAGCAGCGTCTGGTCAGGCTCGGGATGGATCTGTCCGCCGCGGAGCGTCGGCTGGACGACGACCCGGTCCAGGCGCGTGCCCTGCTCAACGAGGCCTTGCAGCAGTCGCAGGACGCGCTCGCCGAGATTCGTACGCTCTCCCGCGGCATCGCACCGCCGATTCTGGCTGAACGCGGCCTGCACGCGGCCATCACAGCGCTTGCTGCACGTGGCACCATCCCCACATCGGTTGAGGTCGACGATCTGCAACTGTCCGATGCTGCCCAGAACGCGGCGTACTTCGTGGTCGCCGAAGCGCTGGCGAACGTAGAAAAGCACAGTCAGGCGCGGCATGCCTCGGTGGAGCTGCGCCGCGTCGGCGCTTTGGCAGTGATCAATATCAGCGACGATGGGATCGGTGGCGCCTCAATTGCCAAGGGCCAGGGCTTGTCGGGTCTGGCCGACCGGCTCTCCGGAGTCGATGGGACTCTGACTGTGTCCTCTCCACCGGGTGGCCCAACGCAGCTCACCGCGACGATTCCGCTGCAGCCCTGACATCGACTTGTCAGAATCTGAGCACCATATTTGGTGCTCAGATTCTGACAAGTCGGTGGTGGGGGTCGCCAGCGCGATGCGCGAACGCCCGAACAAATGGGCTGTGGCAGCGTATGCCACGTGCGTGTGGTGGTGGCCGATGACTCCGTGCTACTGCGTGAGGGTTTGGTTCGGCTGCTGACCGAGGTCGACTGCGAGGTCGTGGCCGCTGTCGAGGATGCTCCCAGCTTCCTGAGGGCCGTCGCCGAGCAGCGGCCCGATGTCGCCATCGTGGATGTCCGGATGCCGCCGAGGATGACCGATGACGGGTTGCGCGCGGCGGTCGAGGCTCGCGCTTCCCAGCCCGACCTAGGGATCTTGATGTTGTCGGCGTATGTCGAGCTCTCTTACGCCGACGTACTCCTCTCCGATGGCCGAGGTCGGGTGGGCTATCTGCTAAAGGATCGAGTCACCTCACTCGACACGCTCGTCGATGCCCTGCGGACGATTTCCGCGGGAGGCACGGTCCTCGACCCCGAGGTTGTCGCCCAGCTCCTCGTCGCCAGGCGGGCGGACCCCCTCGCCGCACTCAGCACCCGTGAGAAGGAAGTACTGGCACTGATGGCCGAGGGGCGTAGCAACGCCGCCATCGCGGAACGTTTAGTGGTCACCAGCGGGGCAGTCGAGAAGCACATCTCCAACATCTTCGCCAAGATCAACTTGCCAGACGTCGGCTCCGACAATCGCCGCGTACTGGCGGTGTTGGCGTGGCTAAGGTCGCGCTGACCGAGGGTGATTCCCTCATAATCTGACACTGGTTCGCGCGACACGCCCCACCGCCACTCGGCCGTGGCAACCAGTGTCAGTTTCTGAGGGGCTCGTCTACTGTTTCTGGCATGGCGACGGAGCGCATCGAGCTGGAGGTCGGAGATCGGGTCGTCAAGATCAGCAATCCCGACCGGGTCTACTTCTCCGCGCGCGGGGAGACCAAGCTTGATCTTGCTCGTTATTACCTCTCAGTCGCCGACGGCGTCGTCAATGCCCTCTACCACAGGCCCTGCATGTTGCACCGCTTTCCCGACGGAGTCGACGGTGAGAAGGTGCATCAGAAGCGATTGCCGCACGGCGCGCCGCCCTGGATCGAGACCGTCCGAGTGCACTTTCCCCGTTTCAACCGGGACGCCGATGAGCTCTGCGTGACTCATCCAGCCGATGTCATCTGGGCAGTGCAGATGTCGACCGTTGAGTTCCATCCCTGGAATTCCCGTCGCGAAGACGTCGAGTCCCCCGACGAATGGCGGATCGATCTTGATCCCATGCCAGTCGCTACTTACGCAGATGTACGGCGGGTGTCGGTGATCGTGCAAGAGCTGTTGGGCGAGCTTGGTGCGGTCGGGTATCCGAAAACGTCTGGAGGCAAAGGATTGCACATCTACGTGCGCATCGTTCCTGATCATGGACATCCCGACGTACGCCGCGCCGCCTGGGCATTTGCCCGCGAGGTGGAACGTCGCGCCGGCGACCTGGTGGATCTGACCTGGTGGCGTAAAGATCGGGATCCCGGTTCGGTCTTCGTCGACTACAACCAGAACGCGCGTGATCACACGATCGCCAGCGCATATTCCGTACGCGGTACACCCGAAGGCGTCGTCTCGACGCCCCTGCGCTGGGACGAGATCGCTGACGCCGATCCCAAGGACTTCACCATCGCCACCATGCCGGCTCGGTTCGCTGAGCTCGGGGACCTGCACGCCGATATCGACGACCACCCCTATCGACTCGATCAGTTGCTGGAGTGGGCGGACCGGGACGAGCGCGATCATAAGCTCGCGCCACCCGAAGCCGAATGACTCCGCTTGCGGGACGGCGCTAGGCCAGGCTCTTGCTTGTCAGCCACTCCCCAGCGACCTGACCAGGATCCTGGCGATCGTTGTCAACCTTCTTGTCTAGCTCCATCAGTTCCTCGGTGGTCAGTGCTGCCTGGACGGCCTCCAGCGCTGCGACAGCTGTCTGGTTCTCGGCTACGTCGGAGCGGACCAGTGGAACCACGTTCTGCGGCAAGATCATCGACTGTGGATCTTCGAGCTGAATGTAGCCCTTCTCCGCGATGACAGCGTCGGTAGTGAAGAAGGTCGCAACCTGAATCTTGTTGCTGTCCAGGTCACTGATCTTCGGCGGGTACTTGGGATACGGGACGAATGCCTTGAACTTGGCACCGTAGATCGTTTCCAGGCCGGGGGGCCCATAAGCCCGCTTCGCAAGCTCGGGCGGACCACCCAAAGTTGAGGTGGCAGCGATCTTCTGCAAGTCCTCCAGCGATGTGATGTCGTGCTGGGCCGAGAACTCCTTGGTGACGACATAGACATCCTGATTGACCGCCGCGGAGCTCTTGAGTGACTTGAGGTCGCTCGGCAGCACGTCCGGCAGAGCCTTGTCCACCTCCGCAGCGGTGGTCGCGGTGGCGCTCGGGTCGAAGTGGAGCAACAGGTTCCCGGTGTACTCCGGTACCGCTGAGATCGACTGATCTTGGAGTGCCTTGATATAGATCTCCCGCGATCCAATCCCAAGCTTCGTGGATGATTCGACGCCTTTTGCCTTTAATGCCTGTGAGTAGATCTCGGCCAGGATCTTGGATTCGGTGAAGTCGGCCGAGCCAACCACAACCGGAGCACTCGCCGCACTCGTTTGTCCCGGTTGCGCGGGCTGGGGTGAGGTCGCATCGCCCAGCGGATTGTTGTTGGCCCCGCATGCAGTGAAGAGCAGGGCGGCGATGCCCAGACCGACACCGATGAATGCTTGCTTCGTCTTCATTCTTGGAAGTCTCCATCTTGCGGATAGAAGTCCACTATGCAACGACGTCAACCGGGATCTTCGACGGATCGTGAACCATCTTCCTGCCCCCAGGGCTGGCGTGGCGCCTGGCGAGCCACCCGAGTCCGCCCAGCAAGATATCCAAGACAATGGCCAGCACAGCGACCAAGAAAGCGCCTGCGAACATTTCGGGGTAGTTACGGGTTGCGTTGCCGGTGATGAGCAGCCGACCTAGGCCCTGCCCCGAGCTGTAGGCGGCAACCGTTGCGGTAGCGACCACCTGCAGGGTTGCACTTCGAAGGCCCGAGATCACCAGCGGCAAGGCCAGCGGCCACTCGACCTTCGCCACAACCTGCGGCTCCGACATGCCAATTGCACGAGCCGCGTGCACAGCCTCATGATCAGCACCGCGAATGCCAGCCGCCGTGGCCGTCAGAACAGGTGGTAATGCGAGTATGGCGAGTACACCGATGATCGGCCCTATCCCGGTGCCCAGAAGCAGCACTACGAGGACGAGCAAACCCAGCGTAGGAATCGCGCGAGCCGCATTGCTGAGGCCGATCACGAGAAACGAGCCACGACCCGTGTGACCGATGACGATGCCGAGAGGGATGGCGATAACCGCAGCAAGCCCTACCGATGCCACGGTATAGCCGAGGTGCTGAAGGAGCAGGTTCCAAATCCCGCCGGGGCCCGTCCAGTTGGCCGGATCAGCCAGATATTCGAAAAGGTTCATGCCGGCCGTTCCCTCAACCACGGGAGCGTCCTGCGCTGGATGAGCAGGATGAGAGCATCAAAGATCAGCGCGAGTGCCAGCATCAGAACCAGCGCGACGATGATCGGCGTATAGAAGTAGCTGGCGAAGCCGAGGTCGAAGAGCTTCCCCAGCGCTCCGCTCCCCACCAGAACCGCAACGCTCACAATCGCGATGTTCGAAACGATGACGACGCGAAGTCCAGCGAAGATCACCGGCATGGCCAGCGGCAGCTCAACCCGGAACAGTCGTCGCAGCCAGCCATAGCCGACGGCTGTAGCCGACTGTTTGACCGGCGCGGGCACTGAGCGCAGTCCGTCGACGACGCTGCGAACCAGCAGCGCCGTTGAGTAGATCGATAGCGCGACGACGATATTGACCGGATTGAGGATCTGCGTGCCGAGGATCATCGGCATCATCACAAAGAGGGCCAGGGATGGAATCGAGTAGATGATGCCGATGAAGGCCAGGAAGACGTTGGCCACCCGCCTGGTCTTGGAGACCAGGTAGCCGAGCGGCAGCGCGATCAAGAAGGCGATGACGACTGGCACCAGGGCGAGAATGACGTGCTCGACCAGCAAGCTGCCGATCATCGACAGATTGCGTTCGATCCAAGCCCAGTCCAGGTTCACTGCAATACGCTCGAGCCGCGGCGATGGCTGGCTTCGCCATTGGCTTTACGGACCTCATCCTGTTCGTCAGGCACCTGGCGATCGTCGATCAAGAGTTCCCGCTCGGGAGCCAACTCGCTCTCTTCCTCGAGATAGTCCAGGTCGGCGAAGGTGTCGATGCCCTTGCCGCCCGGAGCATCGACCTGGGGTGGGGCAACGTCGCTTTGGAGGCCCTGAGCGGAATTCTCATCGGGGTCGGCATTGCTCACCGGCTCCGGTGCAGCTAGGTGATCATAAACCTGGTCCCATTCGCGCGACTGCTCTGGTGCGGCCCGCCGGTCGGGCGCCTGGCCCGATTCATATACCTGACCTGATGCGTCTGCCTGCTCTGGTTCTGTCTGCTCTGGTTCTGTCTGCTCTGGCTCTGTCTGCTCTGGCTCGGCCTGCTGGTCGAGTACCTGGCCCGATTCGTACACCTGGCCCGATTCGTACGCTTGCTCCGGCTCGGCCTGCTGGTCGACTACCTGGCCCGATTCGTACACCTGGCCCGATTCGTACGCCTGCTCCGGCTCTGCCTGCTGGTCGAGCACCTGGCCCGATTCGTAGAGCTGGCCCGATTCGTCTGGCTCCTGCTGATCAGCCATCTGGTCATACAGCTCGGTCGACTCGTACGTCCGCTCTGGTTCGGCCTGCTGGTCATACACCTGGTCCGATTCGTACCCCTGCGGCTGATCGGCCAGCTGGTCGTATACCTCGGTTGATTCGTACGCCTCCTCGGGTGCGCCTACCGGCTCCGGGCCAACCTGGGGTTCGGCCAGCAGTTCATAGGCTCGCGCCGCTTCGGCTTCACGAATCGCGATTGATTCGGCGATCGATACGCGTACGTCCTTCACCTTGGCAAGGATCCTGTCGGCGCTCACCACGCCTGCATAGCGGCCAGTTTCGGCCCTTACGGCGACGGCGAGCCCGTGTGGCGAGGTCAGTGCAGAGTCAAGTGCCGCACGAAGCGAATCCGTCTCCGGGCTGAACGTCGAGCCCAGGGGGAAAACGCGGCCAGGGCGCTCCGGATCCGCCCAGCCAACGGGCCGCGCGTCGCCATCGATCACCAGAATCGGTGCGGGGCCGCTCGCAGCCTCTACTTCTCGCACCACCTTGACTCGATCCAGGCTGAGCACGCTTGCAGGCTGAAACGAGAGGGAACGAAAACCCCGGTCGCGACCGACGAAACCCTCCACGAAGGCGTCGGCGGGCTCATCCAACAGCTGCTGCGGCGTACCCACCTGGGCGAGACGGCCGCCGACCCGCATGATGGCAACCTGGTCCCCCAGCTTGATGGCCTCGTCGATGTCGTGGGTGATGAAGATGATCGTCTTGCCTAGCTCACGTTGCAGGCCGAGAAAGAACTCATGCAGCTCGCTGCGGACGACTGGATCGACCGCGGAGAACGGCTCATCCATGAGCAGCACCAGCGGGTCGGCCGCAAGGGCCCGCGCCACACCCACCCGTTGCTGCTGCCCACCTGACAGCTGAGCTGGATAGCGGTGTGCGAGCTTACGTTCCAGACCGACGCTCTTCAGCAGTTCCAGCGACCGCTTCGTGATCTTCTTCTTGGACCAATGGAGCAGCGCAGGCACGGTACTGATGTTCTCCAGTACCGTCCGGTGCGGAAGCAGCCCGCCGTTCTGGATGACATACCCCATCTGGCGGCGCAACGTGGTCTTGCGCATGGAACGAAGTGGAGTGCCGTCCCAGGTGATCCGACCCGTAGTGGGCTCCAGCATCCGGTTGACCATGCGGAGGGTCGTTGTCTTACCGCAGCCGGAAGGACCGACGATCACGGTGAAATTGTGGGAGGGCACGATGAGATTGAGGTCGACGACCGCAACTGTGCCATCCCGGAATGTCTTGCCGACTGACTCGAACTCGATCACGCCAAACCCCACAGCTCTCGTGCAACGGCCTCTGTTGGCCGGCATCCTTGACGGCCGAGTGGCGACCGCTGCGTACGGAGGACAAAGAAGACCCTAGTCGCGAGCGGTGCCAAATCGCGTACGCGGCGCGGCGTGCCCGCGACGCGTCCCATGAAGTCTGGCACTGCTCGCGCGACCGACGCTCGCAGTGCGGAGAAAAACTCTCGTGGTGGTGTCGACTCAGTGCAGATATTCCGACAAGCGCACGAACCGGAAGCCACGCCGGTTTAGCCTGGGCAGCGCTGCGTCGATTCCCTCCGCCGTCCCACCTTCGGGCCGGTTCATGTGCGCCAAGATGATCGAGCCCGGTTTGCTGCTCAGCATCGCGTCGGCTACCTGGTCGGCTGAGTAGGTCGCGCCCGCGTCGCCCAGCACGTCGAAGTTGACCACCTGTAAACCGAGATCGTTCACCACCCGGACTGCCACGTCGTCGTAATACGCCGTGCCGGACCGAAAGAACGCGGGCGCGGCGCCAGTGAGCTTTGTGATCAACCGCTGGTTGACCCCCACCTCATCGACCACCTGGCTGACGGTCCTGGTTCCTTTAATGCCGTAGACCGATCGTCCAGTCACCGACAGCGGCCGGTGCTCGGTGCCGTGGTTAGCGATCTCGAACAGCGGGTCGGCAGCCAGCTGCCGGAACTTGCGTGGATTCGCCTCGATCCAGCGCGCATTGACGAACAGCGTCGCCGGCACCCGCTGGTGTCGCAGCGTTTGGATCAGTTCGGCGTCATAGCCGCTGCCGCTTCGGCCGCCACACGCGTCCAGCGTGAGCGCAACTACTCGGTCGGATGTTGGCAGCCGGGCTACCACGCGTGGCACATCCTCCCCCCAAGCGGTTGGCCGCTTGCCCGAATACCGCCGGATGAGGCTCTTCCGCGAGATGTACTCGGTGCCAGCCTGCCTGCTGGGACTCGGATTCGGCTTGGTCGACGCTGCCGGGACATTCGCCGAGGCAGGCGCCGAGCTGGCCGGAGGTGTCGCCCCACGACGCGCTGTCGCGTCCGGACTCGGCACGCCGGTCGGGGTGCTGTCAGCCGGGCTACACGCAAAGACAGTGCAGGAGAGGGTCCCGAGCAGGAAGGTCCTGCGCTTGACGTCCAACCCAATCCCCCGATTACTGGTGCTTGATCGCCCAGGCAGCTCTCAGTGCTTCCGCAAGTGGCAAGTGAATTGCCACGTCCATGCAACGGTTGTCGGCCGCAAGGCGCGGCTCGAAGCCGCACTCAGACTAAACCTCGAGATGGTGCACTCTTCGGTCGTCCGCGAGGAGAGCAAACAGCTGCGAGCGTCGGAAATCGCGCGCCGCCGCCCGGAGGAGGATGGAGCGGAGGCGCTCTTTCCTCTGCGAGGGACGACGACGGCGGCGGGTTCAAAGCGCGATGCGCGAGCAGCTCTCGAACGGGAGGCACCGAGCTGTCGCTGGCCGATCGAAGCTGCCAGACATCGGGGTGCACTTGCCGAGATAGGCCCCCACTAGGCTGAAGAGCGCATCGCCCTCGAGGAGGAGTCGTAGGTGAACGTCGTCGCGATCGTTGTGGCGTTGGCTGTCTCGGTCGTGGGCGTCGTGCTCTTCATCCGGGCCGTCGCGTCGATCCTCTCCGTTGTGAAGCTCGGCAAATCCGCCCCTGGCCGAGGTGATCATCGCGGCCAGCGCTGGCGGGGCATGCTCGCCGAAACGCTGGGGCATACCCGGATGCTGCAATGGACCAAAGTCGGAGTGGCGCACTGGTTTGTGTTCATCGCGTTCGGTGCGTTGATCTTCACCCTGGTCACCGCGTACGGACAGCTCTTCGATCCCCGTTTTGCGCTACCGATCATCGGACACTGGCCGCCGTACCAGTGGGCCAGCGAGATCATCGCATGGGCCGGACTGATCTCGATCAGCTTTCTGATCATCGTTCGGCTGTTGCTCCGTGGCCGTGGGCGAGAGTCCCGATTCTTCGGGTCCCGATCTTGGCAGGGGTACTACGTCGAGCTGACCATCCTCGGGATCGTTGTGTGCGTTCTGGCGCTGCACGCAATGGAGTATCGCCTGCTCGGCTCGGAAACCTCCCGGCTGCACCATCCGCTGACCTGGTCCCTTCTCCCGGCTGGCATCTCCCCTGCGACGCTAGAGACCGGAATCGTGATCATCGCCGCGGTCAAGATCATCATCTCGATGGCGTGGTTCATCACCATCGGACTCAATACCACCATGGGCGTCGCCTGGCATCGGTTCACAGTTTGGCCGAACATCTGGTTCAAGCGCGAAGCGTCGGGAGGACCAGCGCTCGGGGCGGTGCCGCCGATCATGATCGACGGCAAGCCGCTCGACTTCGCCGCTATCGAAGAGCTCGATGAAGATACGACATTGGGTGTCGGCAAGGTGGAGGACTTTACCTGGAAGGGATTGCTGGACTTCACCTCGTGCACAGAGTGCGGGCGCTGTCAGTCCCAGTGCCCGGCCTGGAACACCGGCAAGCCGCTCTCACCCAAATTGTTGATCATGGATCTGCGAGAGCATGCGTACGCGAAGGCGCCCTATCTGCAGGCGGCGGAGACAGCGCGCGCTGCGCTGCCGGAGTCGACCCGGGCCGAGGCGGCTCGACCGCTGGTTGGCCCCATCGAGGTCAGCGACGGGGTGGCCGGCGTCATTGACCCCGACGTGCTCTGGTCATGTACGACCTGTGGCGCTTGCGTCCAACAGTGCCCGGTGGACATCGAGCATGTTGATCACATCCTGGACATGCGGCGCTTCGAGGTCATGATGTCCGCGGAGTTCCCAAGCGAGCTCAACGGGCTCTTCAAAGGCCTGGAAAGCAAGGGAAATCCATGGAGCATGAGCCCTCGGGGCCGATTGGATTGGGCCAAGGATTTGCCTTTTTCGGTCCCAGTGGTGGGTGAGGACGTCGCTGACCTGAGCGAGGTTGAGTATCTGTTCTGGGTCGGCTGCGCCGGGGCGTACGAAGATCGGGCCAAGAAGACCACTCGCGCAGTGGCTGAGTTGCTCCATACTGCCGGCGTGAGTTATGCCGTGTTGGGGAACGCCGAGACCTGTACCGGTGACCCGGCCCGGCGCTCCGGCAATGAGTTCGTCTTCCAGCAGCTGGCCATGGAAAACGCGGAGACCTTGCACGAGGCGAAGGCGACCAAGATCGTCGTGACCTGCGCGCACTGCTTGAATGCGTTGAAGAACGAATACCCGCAGCTTGGTCTCACCTGCGAGGTGGTGCATCACACCCAGCTGCTCAACCGACTGGTACGCGACGGCCGGCTGACGCCGGTCGCGCCACCAGAGGGCTCAGTTGCCGGACGGACCATCACTTACCACGACGCGTGTTATCTGGGACGGCACAACGAGATCTACGATCCGCCGCGCGATCTGCTGGCTTCACTGCCCGGCGCCACGGTCGCCGAGATGCCTCGGAACCGGGAGCGATCGTTCTGCTGTGGTGCGGGTGGCGCACGGATGTGGATGGAGGAGAAACTCGGCACCCGGATCAACGAGAACCGCACCGAGGAGGCACTGCGTGCGCTCGCCACGGCCGGCAGCAACGGCCACGACGCAATTGCGACCGGATGCCCGTTCTGCCGGATCATGCTGACCGACGGGCTGACCGCGAAGCAGTCGACCGGATCCGCGCCGGAGACGACCGAAGTGCTCGATGTCGCGCAACTGCTCCTGGAATCAGTCAGACGCGGCAGCTGACTTTGGAGCGCCGACTCAGTGTGCCATCACTTCTGGCGTCGAATCGGCTTGATTTGACGTCACGATGACGCCATAGTGGTGTCATGGATCTTTCACCATACCTAGAGTCGGTCCGAGTCGGCGTCGCGAACGCATCCGCCCTTGCCGACGAGCCGACCCAAAAGGTCGCCGAGCGTATCGGCACAGCGATTGAATCTTCGACTCGCTTGGCTCTCCTCCACGCGTTGTCGGACGCCGCTGGCACGATCAGCGCCGAACTCGCGCCCTCCTCTGTCGAGCTGCGCATGGTCGGCCGGGACCCGGAGTTCTTCGTCTCGGTGCAGACTGCGGAGGCAGAACCAACTTTGCTTCTGCCCGAGCCCGAATCAGGTGAGGGGGACACGAGCGAGTCACCTGAGGACGAGCCGATTTCACGCATCACGCTGAGGCTCCCGCAGTCGGTCAAGACGCGGGTGGATGAGATGGCTTCCGCTGAGGGAATCTCTACCAACGCGTGGCTGATTCGCGGGGTCATGGATGCTCTCGCCGACCGTAGTGGGTCCCGACGGGCATGGCCGCAGGGACCGATTCCACCGATCCCACCGATCCCGCCAGTCCCGCCGGTGCCGCCCTCGCCGAAGCTGATCTTCGGCGACACTGGCCCATTCGGACCGGAGGGCGTCTTTGGCCACAAGGGCGTCTTTGGCCACAAGGGCCCGTTCGGGCCCGGCGGCGAGACTGGTGATCGCCGCAAGGAGTCTTGGCGGGAGGAGCGAGGGTCCAGCCGAAACATTCAGGGGTGGGTGCGATGAGCGTCACGAAATCCTACGAGGGCGTTCGGCATATTGCTGTCGACAACTCCGGCGGCGGATCGATCACTGTGGAGCCCGGCTCTCGGCAAGATCTTGTTGAGGCTTCGATCGATTCGGCCGACGACAAGTTCGGCGAGCCGGTGGAGATCCGGCATGAACAGGACTGGCTGCGGATCAGCTTTCCCAAGTTCCCCTGGCATGCGAAGGCCCACCTACGCCTCGGCGTACCGGACGGGCTGACATTTGTGATCAAGACTGGTTCGGCCGATATCTCGATCAGCGCCGACATCGGGCGCTCCAAGATCATCAGCGGCTCCGGCGACATCACCATTGGCAACGCTGTCGATCTTGATTGCAGCACGGGATCGGGTGACATTTCGGTTGCCCGGGTTGACGGTAACGGCGCGAGGCTCGGTTCGGGCTCGGGCGACGTATCGATAGGCGAAGCGAACTGCCCGATTACGGCCAAGTCCGGCTCCGGCGAAGTCGTCATCAAGTCCGTACGAGGTGCCAGTCTCCAGGCCAATTCCGGATCCGGTGACATCGCTGTCTCCGCGACGAACGGATCGGTCGACCTGCGATCGGCCTCAGGGTCCTTGGCGGTGGGGGTGGCAGACAACCTGCCCGCCTGGATCGACCTCCACTCGGTCTCCGGAGAGATCCGGATCGGCCTCGAGTCGACGGCCCAGCCGGAGCCGGGTGAGCCGTACCTCACAGTCCGGGCGCGTACGGCCTCCGGCGACATCTCCGTCATCCGCGCCTGACTGAGTAGCAGCCCGCCCACCGCTAACTGCGGCTGGCCACAATGTGCGCAATCTTGACCTGTGGCACGATCAACGGCGTGGGCCCAACTGTGCTCATCGTCGACGATCACGCTGCCTTTCGAGCCTCGGCCAGAGCGTTGCTCGAGGCCGAGGGCTTCGACGTCGTCGGTGAAGCGGCCGATGGAGCTGGCGCGCTGCGTGCTGTCGCCATCCTCCGCCCCGCGATCGTCCTACTCGACATCCACTTGCCGGATCTCGACGGGTTGGCCGTGGCCGAGGAGTTGGCGACTATCCCCGACGCGCCCGCCGTTGTCCTGACCTCAAGCCGTGATGCGGCGTCCTACGGGCCGCGTGTCCATACGGTTCCAGCGCGTGGCTTCATCCCCAAGAGCGCACTCTCGGGGGACGCGCTCGCCGCGCTCGTCAGTTGAACGCGGCGGCGTGGCGGCTCGGCCTCCTCGCATTGGCCGGCGTCGCGGTCGGGGTGGCCGCCGAGTGGGTGGGCATCGACTGGAGCGAGCCGGGCCAATGGATCCGGGACTTGGCCGTCGGCTGGACCTTCATCGGCTGCGGACTCATTGCTGCCTGGAAGCGTCCGGAGAGCCGCAGCGGCTGGCTGATGGTGGCAACCGGCTTCACCTGGTTCCTCGGCAATTTTTCCGAGGTCGGAGTGCCGGCGATCGCCTGGGTAGCGGCGCACGCCGTGTACCTGCACCGTGGTCCACTGGTGCACTTACTGCTTAGCTACCCGTCAGGTCGGACCACGTCGCGAGTGATCCGAGGCGCAATTGCCGTCGGTTATGCGGCAGCGATCATTACACCGCTTTGGCGCAATGAGGCCACCACGATCCTCCTGGCGGGGGTGCTTGCAATCGTGAGCACGT
>Ga0193739_1000170_pt1 | contig 17684 bp, 17 predicted proteins | sample L2a2metaG_FD_144926 | JGI IMG/M metagenome (GOLD analysis project Ga0193739, IMG submission 144926) | Soil microbial communities from a riparian zone of the East river system, Colorado, United States - L2a2 | ecosystem: Environmental > Terrestrial > Soil > Riparian zone | place: USA: East River...
GGCCAGCCGGTAGCGCGTGGGATCGTCGGTCGTCGTGTGAGCGCCCATCCGGTAGGTGTAGGCCTCGATCAAGGTCGGACCCTCGCCGTCACGGGCCCGCTGCAGTGCCTCTCTGCTGACCGCGAGGCAAGCCAGCACATCGTTGCCGTCGACGCGCACGCCGGGGAAGCCGAAACCGGCCGCCCGTTTGTAGAGCGGGATACGGGTCTGGCGCTCCAACGGCTCCGAGATCGCCCACTGGTTGTTCTGGCAGAAGAACACGACCGGCGCATTCGTGACAGCCGCCCAGATGAAGGCCTCGTTGACGTCGCCCTGGCTGGTGGCGCCGTCGCCGAAGTACGCGATGACGGCGGTGTCGCGGTCGGCGTCGCCGGTACCGACCGCCCCGTCGCGCTGGACGCCCATGGCGTAACCGGTCGCATGCAGGGTCTGGGCCCCGATGACGATCGTGTAGAGGTGGAAGTTGTTCTCGCGAGGGTCCCAGCTGCCCTGGTCGACGCCGCGGAACAGGCCGAGAAGCAGACCCGGTTCGACGCCGCGGCACCAGGCGACGCCGTGCTCGCGATACGTGGGGAAGGCGTGGTCCTGGGCGCGCAGGGCACGACCCGACCCCACCTGTGCCGCCTCCTGGCCCAGCAAGCTGGCCCACAGCCCGAGCTCGCCCTGGCGCTGGAGCGCAACGGCCTCGGTGTCGATGCGTCGTGCCAACACGAGGTCGCGGTAGAGAGCGCGTATGTCCTCGTCGGTGACATCGCCGACGAGGTGGTCGTAGTCGGGATGGGCGACCCGTTCGCCTTCGGGCGTCAGCAGTTGGACGAGCTCGTGCTCGTCGTGGGCCGGCATCCCCGCCGCTATGGCGTCGGTCTCGACGGTCATCGTTCTCCTTCGCGTCGTCGGCCAGCGGGGTCGCCGCTTCGGCCTGGTCGTGGCGCGTCGACCGTCCGAGCCCTCGGCGCTGAGGGTGGGCGTTTTTTCGGGCCCGAACGGTGGGTCGTTCTGCCCCACGGTACCCAGCCGCGGGTGGGAACGTTACCTGGAAGCGGCCGGGGCAGAACACGGCGGAGCGGAGGGTACTGCTGATGGCGGCGCATGACGAAGCCGGTCGCGGTGAGCTCGCGTTCGCGACACGGCGTGGGCGGCTGGTACTGCTGGCCACGGTCCTGGCGTCGGGGGTCGCCTTCCTGGACGGCACTGTCGTCACGGTGGCTCTGCCGCGCATCGGCGAGGACCTCGGCGCGGACTTCTCGGCGCTGCAGTGGGTGCTCGACGCCTACCTGCTCACACTCGGCTCGCTGGTCCTGGCCGGCGGAGCGCTGGGCGACGTCGTGGGCCGGCGTCGCGTCTTCCTCGTCGGAATGTGGGGGTTCGGCGTGGCGTCGTTGCTGTGTGCCGTCGCGTGGAGCCCGACCGCACTCATCGGCGCCAGGGCCCTGCAAGGGGTCTTCGCCGCCCTGCTGACCCCGGCGAGCCTCGCCATCCTGTCGGCGAGCTTCGCACCGGAGGAGCGCGGTCGAGCGATCGGCGCATGGTCCGGCCTGGCCGGTGTCACCACCGCTGTCGGCCCGTTCCTCGGCGGATGGCTGGTCGACGCCGCCTCCTGGCGCTGGGTCTTCCTCATCAACGTCCCGATCCTGGACGTGACGGTGCTCCTCACCCGGGCCGTCGTCCCCGCGGATCCGGGCGCCGCCCACGGGCTCTCGCGCCGCGAGATCTTCCACCGCATCGATCTTCCCGGTGCCAGCCTCACCGTCGTCGGCTTGGGGTTGATCGTCACGCCGCTGATCGAGGCCGGCCGGCTGCCAGGAGCGGTAGTGGTGGGCTCGGTTGCGGCGGGAGTGCTCACGCTGGCCGCCTTCATCGTCTACGAGCGCCGACGCGACCAGCCGATGCTCCCGCCCAGCCTGTTCCGGATCCGGACGTTCAGCGTCGCCAACCTGGTCACGCTGACCGTGTACGCCGCCCTGACGGCAAACATCTTCCTGCTCTCCATCGCATTGCAGCGAGGGCTCGGCTATTCCGCCCTGGCAGCCGGAGCGGCGACCGTCCCGGTGACGCTGGTGCTGCTGGCCTTCTCGGCGCGCGTCGGCGCGCTGCTGCCCCGGACCGGCGCACGGCCGTTGCTGACGCTGGGCGCCCTGCTCGCCGGGGCCGGTCTCGCATTGCTTGCTGGGATCAACCCGGACACGTCGTACCTGACCGGCATTCTGCCGGGCGTGCTGGTCTTCGCAGCCGGACTGGTGCTCATCGTGGCACCGGTGACGACGACGGCACTCACCGACGTGCCGCCGGACCGACAGGGGGTCGCCTCCGGTACCAACAACGCAGTCGCCCGCGTGGGAGGGCTGCTCGCGGTCGCTGTACTTCCACTGGCCGCTGGGCTTACGACCGCAGAAGATCCCGAACCGGCGGCACTGCTGGATGGTGTCTCCGTTGCCCTGTGGATTGCCGCGATGCTGTGCGTGGTCGGCGCAGTGACCGCCTGGGTCGGCCTACGGACCCGGGACTGCCAGGGCGTCCCTGCCCGTACCCCCGTACCAGGGCAGGGCGGGGTGGCTGCCTAGGGTCGACGACCGTGAGCGACTTCAGCGAAGCCACCGCGGTCCGGGCGGAGGGGCATGGCAACTACGCCATCGCCATCGACGGCACCTGGTCGGTAGGCGGCGTTCCCAACGGCGGTTACCTGCAGGCCCTGCTCCTCCGGGCGGTCGCGGCGGAGTCGGCACAACCGCACGCCGTCGCCACCACCGCACACTTCCTGGCCCCGCCTGCGGCAGGATCGGCCGTCGTGCGGGTCGAGCACCTGCGCAACGGACGCACCACCGCGACCCTCCGGGCCACGCTCGTGCAGGACGACCGGCCCATCGTCGACCTGACGGCCACGACCGGGACCCTCGACCGAGGCTCCACCGCCGAGTGGAGCGGTCCGCCGCCGGAGGCAGTCGCTCCGATCGACGAATGCGTCCCCGCTGTCGTCGACCTGCCCGATGGCACCCACGTCGGACTGCTCGAGCACGTCGATTTGCGCCTCGACCCGCAGACCCTGGGGTGGTTCTCCGGTCGTCCCGCGGGTTCGCTCGCGATGCGTGGCCACCTGCGCATGCACGATGGCACCCAACCCGATCCGTTCGTGCTCGCACTCGCCGTGGACGCCTTGCCGCCGACCGTGTTCGGGCTGGGACGGCTGGGCTGGGCCCCGACGGTAGAGCTCACCCTGCTCACACGAGGCCTGCCGGCGCCCGGCTGGCTGACTGTTCACCTGCGGGGGCGGCTGGTGCGCGACGGCTGGTTCGACGAGGACGCCGAGGTCTACGACGCCGACGGGGACCTGGTCGCACAGTCCCGTCAACTCGCCCGCATCCGAGTCAGCTGACCGGAAGCTGCTCAAGTCGGAGAAGCCGGGCGTCGATGCGGCCTCCCCGCACCCGGGCGACCACTAGGTGTGACGCGATGTGGCGACTCGATGGCCGATATCCGCTGTCGCTGAGCCGGGCGCATCCCCGAGAATGGAGTGACAGCAATCACGTTAGGAGACGGTAATGACGCCTGCCGGATTCAGGGCGAGCGCCGCAGCGGTATGGGCAGCCCTGGTGACCGTCTACGTCGTGTGGGGGTCGACCTACCTCGCCATTCGCGTCGTGGTCGAGTCGGAGATCCCCCCGCTGTTGGGAATGGGTACGCGCTTCCTCGTTGCGGCTGCGCTGCTCATCGGCTTCCTGGCGCTGCGCCGAGGCGTGGGTGCGCTGCGCATCACCTGGCGCGAGTTGCGGGCCGCTACCATCGTGGGCACGCTCCTGCTCTTGCTGGGCAACGGCCTGGTCGCAGTCGCAGAACAGACCGTACCCAGCGGCCTGGCCGCTCTGATCGTCGGCGCGGTTCCGCTGTGGTTCGTGCTGCTGCGCGTTGCGCGCGGCGACCGTCCGCGGCCGCTGACCTGGCTCGGCGTCCTGGTCGGCTTCGGTGGCATCGCCGCGATCAGCCTGCCCCGTGGAGGCATCGAGGGTGTCGAGCCCTGGGGCGTTCTGGTGATCCTGGTGGCCACGGTGTGCTGGGCGTTCGGGTCATACCTGTCGCCCAGGCTCGGCCTGCCGAAGGGCGCGCTGCTGGCGACCGCGTACGAGATGCTCGCGGGCGGCGCCATCATGACCGTCGTCGCACTGGTCGTCGGTGAAGGGGCCGACCTCGCGCCCGCCGAAGTACCAGCCGAGGGCTGGATCGCACTGGCCTACCTCGTGGTCTTGGGGTCGCTGCTCGGCTACACGGCGTACGGATTCGCCCTGGCGAACGCGCCGCTGTCGTTGGTCGGAACGTACGCATACGTCAACCCGGCCGTCGCGGTGTTCCTGGGCTGGCTGATCCTCTCCGAATCGGTCACAGCGGTCGTGCTCGGCGGCGGCCTGCTCGTCGTCGTCGGGGTGGCACTGGTGGTGGGCGGCGAGCGCACAGCCCGCACGAAGCGTCCTGCAGTAGAACAGGAGCGTGAATGCGCGCCGCGCCCCCGGTACCGGCTCGCACACTCCCCTGCGGTGCGCCGCCGGCGCCCGGGGGCGCGGACGACCAGTGAAGACCGTCAGTTATGTCGTCAAATGCTCCTGACGTGCGGAGACATGGCGTCCGGTCGGGTCGACGGCGGGCCGCACCGCCGCCAACGGCACGACGCGGAGAGCCCGGAGTGCCCGGTCGTAGGCATCGAGCGTCGCGTCGACGTGGCCGAGGTCGCGGTAGAGGTCGCCCAGTTCGCGCCATGCTGCGGCCGCCTGCCTCGAGGCACCCATCGCCTCGAGCATCGCCGCCGCCAGCGTGGCCTGCTCGACGCACGCGTCGAGATCGCCCTTCTCGCGGAACACCCGACCGAGCAACAGCCGGGTCTGCGCCGACTCCAGCCGCGGCATTTCGCCGAGAACGGAAAGCGATGTCTCGGCAGCTTCGCGCGCCTCGTCGAGCCGGCCGAGGGTCATCAGCGCCCGCGCCCGCTCCGTGTCGCAGTAGCCGACGTCGACGGCACCGCCGTGGTCGACGAGCTCGGGGCGGACGCTGTCGAGCAGATCGAGTGCGCGGACGGCCTCCGGCGGCGACTGTTGGAGCAGCAGCCACGCGTACGCCACCCGAATGCGGCCGAGGTTGCGGCGGTCGTCGCTCTCGCCGAACATCGCGATGGCACGCTCGACCAGGACCAGGGCCTGCCCGATCTCGGCGCGCGACTCGGCCATCAGGGCCGCGTTCCAGTACGCCGCGCCGCGGGAGTGCGGCGCGCCCATGGCCTCGGCGATGCGAACCAGGTCGGCAGCCATCAGGGTGGCCTTGGTGATGTCGCCGCGCTCCTGGTATGCGGCCTGCACGGTGCAGCCCAGCCGCACGTACTCGTCGCTCGTGTCGAGCCCCAGCTCGGCGGCGTTGCGCATCGCCTCCTCGCCGGTCGTGATGGCCAGGTCGAGGTCGCCCGCTTCGCGGTAGCAGCGGCACAACCCTTCGGCGACGTCCATCCACGGGTGCACGGCCGGTGCCCGTCGGGCCTGGTCGGCCAATTCGCCCAGGACGCGCAGCGCCTCCTCGAGATCGCCGCACCGTTCGGCCGCCAGCGCCTGGCCCATGCGGACCTGCCGGCGTTCGTCATCGCCAAGGCCCCTCGTGTCGACGAGCTCGGTGAACCGGCGGTAGGCGTCGTCTACATCGCCGTGGGCCAGCGCGAGCTCGGCGTGACCGAGGGCGAGCCGGGCGCGCCGGCGGACCTCGGCATCGACGCCGTCGCGAAGGAAGCCTGCGTCGACTCCGAGCCTGTCGGCGATGTGCTGCAACGCCGAGCTCGCCGGCTGGCGACGTCCGCTCTCGACGAGGGAGACGTAGCTGGCCGACAGCAGGCCCTCGGCTACCTCCGCCTGGGACAGGCCCCGCTCGAGCCGGACAGAGCGGATACGGGCGCCGACCGCCGTCCGGGCCTCGGGATCTACAGCGGTCTGAGCTTGACGAATCGCCATGACGCTATTTCACTACGAGGTGTCACGTCCGCGCCAGCCCCCCAACCCCCCGGGAGGTAGAGGTGTCGCGAACTAAGCGTTTCATCGCCGCCGCATTGACGACCTTGGCCCTGGTGGCCGGCGTCGGGACGGCGGCTGCGCTCAGTCCACACCAAGCGGCCGCCGTGGCGCTCAACAGCCCGCCGCGGTGTTGCTGAGGCGGGCCGCAAGGACGGCACCCGGGTTTCGCCCCCCGAACCCTGGGTGCCGTCCCGATTTCCGGGCATAGTCAGGTCCGGCGCTCCTCCCGCCATTCAGCGGCGACCCGCAGGAACAGGTCGCCCGCTTCAGGCTCGGCCACCGTGACCCGGCATCCCTCACCGGGGAAGGGCCGTACCACGACACCCGCGTCGTCGCACGCTCGAGCGAACTCGACGGTGTCCTCACCGAGCGCCAGCCAGACGAAGTTCGCCTCGGTCACCGGTACGGACCACCCCTGATCCAACAGCGCGCCGCGGACCCGGCTCCGCTCCGCGACGAGCGACTCGACCCGCTCGAGCAGTGCGTCCTCGCGGTGCAGCGACTCGATCGCCGCGTGCTGGGCGACGCCGGACACACCGAAGGGCACTGCGGTCTTCCGGAGCGCGTCGGCCACGGGCTCGTGCGCGATGGCGAAGCCGACCCGGAGGCCGGCCAGGCCGTAGGCCTTCGAGAACGTCCGAAGGACGCACACGTTCGGACGGTCGCGGTAGACATCGACGCCGTCGACGGCGCCGGGATCGCGGACGAACTCGCAGTACGCCTCGTCGACAACCACCAGGACGTCCCCGGGAACGCGGTCGAGGAAGGCGGTCATCTCGTCGCGGCCCACGACCGGCCCAGTGGGGTTGTTCGGGCTGCAGACCAGAATCAACCGGGTCCGGTCGGTGACCGCTTCGGCCATCGCGTCCAGATCGTGCCGGGCCGCGGTGTCGAGTGGGACGCGGACGGGGGTGGCTGCGGAGATGCCGACGACGATGGGGTAGGCCTCGAACGAGCGCCAGGCGTAGATCACCTCATCACCCTCGGCCGCCGTGGCTTGGAGGATCTGCTGGAGGACGCCGACACTGCCCGTGCCGGTCGCGAGGTGAGAGGCCGGCACGTCGAAGCGCGCGGCGAGTGCGGCGACCAGGCCGGACGCGAACATGTCCGGATACCGGTTCATGACGGCAGCCGCCTCGGCGACCGCGTCCAGGACGCCCGGCAGTGGCGGGTACGGGTTCTCGTTGGACGAGATCTTGTAGACCTGCGGGCCCTCACCTGCGGCGGCCGCGGGGCGGCCGGGCTTGTACGAGGGCAGCGCGTCGAGAGCGCTGCGGAGCCGAGGCGTGCTGGACATGGCGGTCACCTTAAGGGGCGCCGGACCCTGGCGCCGTGGCCGGTACCCGCGTACGGCGACACCAGCGTCGGGTGGTATCGCTAATGTCACCCTGGTGATGGCCGCGAACTCCCGTCGAGGCTATGCCTACGTCACGCTGGCCGCGGCCCTGTTCGCCGTGAACGCCAGCGTCTCGAAGGTGGTCCTCGAGGCGGGAATCGAACCGGCCCGGCTCTCGGCGGTGCGCTGCACGGGTGCCGCCGTCGGGATCGGGCTCGTACTGCTGGCCTTCGCGCCGGGCCGACTGCGGCTCACGGCTCGCGAGCTCCCGGCGCTGGCCGTCCTGGGCATCGCCGGCGCGGCGCTGGTCCAGTGGCTGTACTTCGTCGCGATCGACCGGATCCCGGTCGGGATCGCGCTCCTGCTGGAGTTCACCGCTCCGGTGCTGGTCGCCCTGTACGCCCGCGTGGTGCTGCGGCAGGACGTCCGGGCCCGTACCTGGCTGGCGATCGCATTGGCCCTCGGCGGGCTCGCGTTGGTCGCCCAGGTCTGGCGCGACACCGGCCTCGACCCGGTCGGTGTGGCTGCCGGGCTCGGAGCTGCCGCGTGCCTCGCCATCTACTTCCTCGTCGGCAGCCACACCGCGGCAACGCGCGACCCGGCGTCGCTGACCTTCTACATGTTCGCCTTCGGTGCGTTGTTCTGGGCCGTTGTCTTGCCGTGGTGGACCTTCGACCCGGCGGTGCTGGCAGGTGAGGCGTCGATGCTCGGGGCACTCGACACGCTCGTGGTGCCGGTGTGGGTCGGCATCGCCTGGGTGATCCTGCTCGGCACGCTGGTCCCCTACTCGCTGAACCTCGCCGCGCTACGGCACATCAGCCCGACCGCCGTCGGCGTGGTCGGCATGTCAGAGCCGGTCGGTGCGGCACTCGTCGCGTGGGCGTGGCTGGGTCAGGCGCTCACACCGGTTCAGGTCGCCGGTGGCTTCGTCGTGCTCGCCGGCATCGGGTTGGTCCAGCATGCGCATCCCCGGTCACCCGCCGAGCCGGCTCCGTCGGAGGTCGCCGTCTCTGGATGACACGACCGGCCAGGCGGCCGGATTCGTTCCCTGGACCCCGGCGGCCGGATACGCTCCCTCCGTGCAGCTGATCATTCGCCTGGTCGTCAACGCGATCGCGCTGTGGGTCGCCACCCTGATCGTCACCGGTATCGACATCGACGCCGCCTCGACCCAGGACGAGGTCCTGACGATCCTGGCGGTCGCCGTGGTGTTCGCCGTGGTGAACGTGTTGGTACGCCCGATCGTCAGGCTCTTCTCGTTGCCGCTCTACGTGCTCACACTCGGGTTGTTCACGTTGGTCGTCAACGCGCTGATGCTGCTCCTCACCTCGTGGATCGCCGATCTGCTGAACGTGCCGTTCACCGTCGACGGGTTCTGGGCCGCGCTGCTCGGCGGACTCGTCGTGTCGTTCGTCAGCTGGGTACTAAACCTCTTGCTTCCGGAGTGAGCCGCACGGATCGGACCGGATCACCGAGGGCGACCTGGGACCGATTACGGCGGGTCGGTGCTTCCCCCGTGGCATGCCGTGTCGTACCGTGGGCATCACTTCCTGCACGACGACGGACGCCCGGCTCACGGGGAAATGTGAAACAGGTGTCTCGGGGGTCGTTGTGCCCCATATTTTGTACTTGCGGGAGGGTGAGAGCCTGATGGCGAACGGCTTCGGAGTCGTGGGATCGGTGCTGACCGAGAAGCCACCGTCGGACGGTCCGTGGGCGACGCCGCCTCCAGCCCCTGCCACGCAGGCTCAAGCGCCTCTGAGGCCGGAACCCGGGGCTCGCGAGCGGTCCTGGTATGACGGGCTGCTCGGTGGGCGGGAGTACGAGGTCGTCTATGACGACGCGGAGGGCTACCCGCTGCTGGCCTTCGCCGAGGGGCAGTGGTACGACGTCACGTCGTTCACACCACGCCCGGTCTCGGTGCGCTACGCGCTGCGCCGCGACGCGGCCTGGTCCGGCGCCGTAGTCCAGACGGTGTGCCTGTGGATGCGCGGCCATCCGCACCACGAGCGGTCCTTCGAGCTCGCCACAGAGCTCGCACTGGCCGTCGGAGAGCTCGCCCGCCACGCGGGCAACGGAGCAGTCTGAGCCCCGGCGGCGACGTCCCCCCTGGCGCCGCCTTCCGCATCTGCCTGGTCTGCCTGGGGAACATCTGCCGCTCCCCGATGGCCGCGACGGTGCTGCGACAACGGCTGCGCGAGGCCGGACTGGCCCACCGGGTGGTCGTCGAGTCGGCCGGAACGGGCGGGTGGCATCTCGGCGGTCCCGCCGACCCACGGGCGCTGGCGGCGCTCGGTGCCCACGGATACCAGGCAGACGAGCACAGTGCCCGACAGTTCGGTGTCGACTCGTTCGCCGACTACGACCGGGTGCTGGCCATGGACCGGGACAACCTCGCCGACCTCGGCCTGCTCGCGCCGGACGCCGTCAGCCGGGAGGCGGTGCAGATGTTGCGTGCGTACGACCCGGCTGCGCTGGCTGCAGGTGACCTCGATGTCCAAGACCCCTACTACGGTTCCGACGACGGGTTCGACCGCGTCCTCGAGCAGGTGGAACCGGCTGTCGACGGCCTCGTCGAAGCGCTTCGCCGCGAACTGTCGGAGGAGCCGCGTGTCGACTGAGGGCCCCGGCCCTTCGGTGCGCGCGGAGGTCGTCAGCAGGCTGACGGGGTCATCCGTGACCGGCCTGCACCCGGTGGGTGGCGGTGACATCTGCGTGAGCAGCGAGGCCACACTCTCGGACGGCCGGACGGTCTTCGTCAAGGCCCGATCGGGTATGCCACCGACGTTCTTCGCGGCCGAGGCGCGCGGACTACGCCGGTTGGGAGCCGTCCGCGGTGGGGTGCCGGTGCCGGAGGTCGTCGCCCACGACGACTCCTGCCTTGTCCTGGAGTGGCTCGAAGCCGGTCCACCGTCCAAGGCATCGGCCGAACTGTTCGGCCGGACGCTCGCCGCGACGCACGGCTCCGGCGGCGGCGTCTTCGGGTCCGCTGACGGCGACGGGTGGATCGCCACGCTGCCGCTCCCCGCGGGCCCGTGGCCGTCCTGGGCGGACATGTGGGCCGAGGGGCGGGTACTGCCGTACCTCCGCGCCGCCGTTGACGCGGGCGCCCTCGCGGCAGGCGACGCGCGCGACATCGATCGGGTACTCGCCGAGCTGGCCCTGCTGGCCGGACCGGTCGAACCGCCGGCACTGGTGCACGGCGATCTGTGGGCGGGAAACGTGCTCTGGTGCGCCGATGGGATCGCCCGACTGGTCGACCCGGCCGCCCACGGAGGTCATCGTGAGACCGATCTCGCGATGCTCGCGTTGTTCGGATGCCCTCACCTCGATCGGGTCCTCGGCGCGTACCGCGATGCAGCCCCGCTCGGCGATGGCTGGCGCGCCCGGGTTCCACTGCATCAACTCCACCCGGTGCTGGTACACGCCGTGTTGTTCGGCGGGTCCTACGGCGCTCGAGCGGGCCGGCTCGCCCGAGCATCGCTGCAGGCCGGCTGACCCGATAGTTTCGGGCTTGTCCGTCCAACCCGTTCTCAGGAGTCCGCATGATCACGGTGCACGGACTGCGCAAGCGCTACGGTGACAAGGTCGCCGTCGACGACCTCACCTTCGATGTACGCCCCGGCGTCGTCACAGGCTTCCTAGGTCCGAACGGTGCCGGCAAGTCCACCACGATGCGGCTGATGCTCGACCTCGACCACGGCGACGGCGAGACACGCTTCGACGGCAAGCGCTTCCGCGACATCCGCGACCCGATGCGCGAGATCGGCGCTGTGCTCGAGGCGAAGTCGTTCCACCCCACGCGAACGGCACGCAACCACCTGCGGATGCTTGCGGCGGCCAACCGGATCCCCATCTCCCGCGTGGACGAGGTCTTCGACATCGTCGGACTCACCGAGGTCAAGAGCAAGAAGCCCAAGGGTTTCTCGCTCGGCATGGCGCAGCGTCTCGGACTGGCACAGGCACTCCTCGGAGATCCCGCGGTGCTCATCCTCGACGAGCCCGCGAACGGCCTCGACCCGCACGGCATCCACTGGCTCCGCGATGTGCTCAAGGCGCTTGCCGGTCAGGGCCGCACGGTATTCGTCTCCAGCCACCTGCTGGCCGAGATGTCGCTCATGGCCGACGAGCTGGTCGTGATCGGCCGCGGCAAGATGATCGACAACGGGTCGGTCGCCAGCTTCGTCGGACGCTTCACCCAGGCCACTGTGCTGGTCCGCTCGCCCGGGGCCGAGTCGTTTGCAGACACCTTGCGCCGCGAGGGCGCCGTGGTCGAGTCCCTGCCGGACGGCGCACTGATGGTCTCGGGCGCCGGCGCGTCTGCGATCGGTGAGCTGGCCCACCGGACCGGCGTGGTCCTGCACGAACTGGCGCCGCAGAGCGCCTCGCTCGAGCAGGCCTTCATGTCCGCGACCGGCGCATCCGAGGAGTTCGTCGCCCACGAGTTGGCCGAAATGGCAGACGGCGACGGCGCGGCCGGCACCAGCGAGCCGGGCAGCGACCAACCCGGCACCACGGCACCGGGAGGTGCCGCGTGACCGACGCGCTGCGGTTCGAGTGGATGCGGATCCGCACCCTCCGGTCGACCTACTGGCTGATCGGGCTGGCACTGATGCTGAGCGCCGCGGTCGCTCTGATCTTCGGGCTCGCCACCCGGTCGGATCCGATCGACGTCGTCACGATCGGACGAGCCCTGACCGCGGGCGGCGACTTCGGCGTGCCCTTCCCCGCGATCTTCATGGCGATCGTCGGGATCTTCGCCACCGGTCACGAGTACCGGCACAACACCATCCAACCGACGCTCACCGCGATTCCGCAGCGATCGAGACTGCTGGCTGCGAAGGTCATCGTCGTGGCCGTGACCGCCGCGATCGTCGCCGTCGTGTCGATTTTCCTGTGCTGGGGCGTCTTCATGATCGCCCGAGGCGAGTCGGTGTCACTGGGCGACGCTCCGTTGCCCGAGGCGCTAGCCGGCTACGTGATCTACACGGTGCTCTGGGCGATACTCGGACTGGCGTTGGCACAGTTGTTCCGCGGCGTGCCGTCGGCGATCGTCGTGATCTTCGTGTTCCCGTTCATCGTCGAGACTGTGATCGTCGGGCTCTCGTTCATACCGGCCCTCGACTGGCTCCAGCCGGTCCTGAAGTTCCTGCCGTTCTCCGCCGGCTCCCGACTGTTCGCCTTCGAGGACTTCCCAACGGGCGAGGACCAGCCGAACTTCGACTTCCTGGACCGGTGGGCGTCCGGTGGTGTGTTCGCCCTCCTCGTGGCGATCATCCTGGCGATCGGCTGGGTCCTGTTCCAGAAGAAGGACGCCTGACCGGGTTCAGCGCGTCAGATGCGGACGATGCCGGCCTGCGTACGGAAATGAGCGGCCAGGACGCCGGGCTGGCCGTGTGGGGCAACCCACTCGACCTCGACGTCGTCGAGTGGGTGGTCCTCCGGTTCGCCGAGCCACTCGGCCACCCGGTGCGGGCTGCCGGCGATCTCCAAGCGGACCAGGTCGACACCGTCGCCGCCGCCAAGGGTCGCCGACGGGTGCTCCTCGGCATCGGACTCCCAACAGACGAAGAACGGCAGCTGCGGATCGGCCAACAGGCCCAGGACGCCGATCTGCTTCCACAGCAGTTCGTACCCGTCGGGCCGCTTGCGATTGCCCTGGACAGCCGGGCGGCCGAGCCTGGCCTCGAACGGATACAGGTCGTCGACCGCGACGACCCAGCCCAGCCAACCGCCGCCAGCCTCGGATCGTGCCCGGACAGCCTGCCCGAACGGCACCTTGTCGGCAACGGGATGGTCGAGCACCGCCACGACCTCGAGGTAGTGGCCGTCGGTGAGCGGCAACAGGCGATTGCGGGTTCCGAAGCGGGGATGCACGCCCCCGTCGACCAGCTCGACGCCCAGCGCGGCAGCCAACTGCTGGCTCGTCGCGTCGAGCCCCTCCGGGCCCGCGGCGTAGGAGACGTGGTCCAGACGCATGTCCGCATCCTGGCAGCAGCCCATGGGCGGAGCTCGCCCGGGGGTGGCGGGCGGAATAGCCTGCCGGCGTGGCAGCACAGCGGTCGGTCCCGGACGTCGGGACCGCAGGCGGTGGGTTCGACTTCGACGTCCTCGTCGTCGGGTCCGGGTTCGGTGGCAGCGTCGCAGCGCTGCGGTTGACCGAGAAGGAATACCGGGTCGGGATCCTCGAGGCCGGGCGGCGCTTCGCTCCAGATGACTTCCCCACGACGAGCTGGGATCTCCGCAACTTCCTCTGGGCGCCCGCTCTCGGGTGCACAGGAATCCAGCGGATCTCGTTGCTGCGCAACGTCGTCGTGCTGTCGGGCGCCGGCGTCGGCGGTGGGTCGCTCGTCTACGCGAACACGCTCTACCGGCCGCTGGACGACTTCTACCAGGACCCGCAGTGGCGCGACATCACCGACTGGCGCGCCGAGCTCGACCCGTTCTACGACCAGGCCGAGCGGATGCTCGGGGTCACGTTCGACAGCGAGTCCACACCCTCGGATGCGGTGATGCGGGCCGTGGCCGAACGCATGGGGGTGGCCGACACGTTCCACTACGCACCGGTGGGCGTCCATTTCGGCGAGCCCGGAGGTGAGGTGCCGGATCCGTACTTCGGTGGCGCCGGGCCGAGCCGGACCGGCTGCCTGCGTTGCGGCGAGTGCATGACCGGCTGCCGGCACGGTGCCAAGAACACCCTGGACACGAACTACCTTCACCTGGCTGAGCGGGCGGGAGCCCGGATCATGCCGCGGTCGACCGTCACGGCGGTGCGTCCTCGCGACTCCCACGGCTATGACGTCGACGTCCGCCGTACTCCGAACGGTCCCGCCTCCGTCGTCAACGACCGGCTCCGCCGCAGCCGTGCTCGTCGAACCCTGTCCGCCGAGCACGTCGTCTTCGCCGCCGGTGCACTCGGGACGCAGGCACTCCTCCACCGCCTGCGCGACGACGGCGTGCTGCCGCGGATCTCGCGCCGGCTCGGTGAGCTGACGCGGACGAACTCCGAGGCCCTGCTCGGGGCGACGGCCGACGGGCCCGGCGTGGACTATTCGCACGGCACGGCCATCACCTCCTCGATCCATCCGGACCCCACTACGCACGTCGAGCCCGTCCGGTACGGCAAGGGGAGCAACGCCATGGGCCTACTCGGCACGGTGCTCGTCGACGGCGGGGACAGGCTGCCGCGCCCCGTTCGTTTCCTCGGTGTCGCGGGCCGGCATCCGCTGCTCTTCCTGAGGTCGTTCTCGGTGCGTCAATGGTCGGAGCGGACCGTGATCCTGCTGGTGATGCAGTCGCTGGACAACTCGCTGACCGTGTCCCTCCGGAAGGGATGGCTTCGCGACCGGCTCACCAGCCGACAGGGCCACGGGGCCCCCAACCCGACCTGGATACCGGCCGGGCATACGGCGGCGCGGCTGGCAGCCGACGAGATCGGTGGCGCGCCGGGCGGCACCGTCGGTGATGTCTTCGACATCCCGATGACGGCGCACATCCTCGGCGGCTGTGCGATCGGCGACTCCGTGGCAACCGGAGTAGTCGACCCGTACCACCGGATGTTCGGTCATCCGGGCCTGCACGTGGTCGACGGTTCGGCAGTGTCCGCGAACCTGGGCGTGAACCCGTCGCTCACCATCACGGCGCTGGCCGAGCGGGCCATGGCGATGTGGCCGAACAAGGGTGAACCCGACCCGCGGCCGCCGTTCGGTTCCGGCTACGCCAGCGTCGGCTACGTACGACCGCGCCGGCCGGTCGTACCCGCACACGCCACAGGTGCCCTGCGCCTCCCGGACACCTGAGAGCGCGTCTGTGAACTTGTCAGCCCGACGTGGTCCGTGCAGGCTCGGCCGAGGGCGCCCCCTGCCACGATGAGTTCCGGCCGGGTCGCGAGTCTGTTCTGGTGACCGTCGTAGGACGTCGTACGACGCTGCCCGGCACGAGACACCACGGAGGACACCATGACGACCACCCCGGACGACCCGACCACCGCGCTGCCCGGCCGCCCGCCCGTCGTTGACCTAGCCACCTGGCAGGCGGCGCGCGAGGAGCTTCTGGTCCGCGAGAAGGCCCACACCCGTGAGGGCGACGCCCTCGCCGCGGACCGCCGCCGGCTGCCGATGGTGGAGCTCGACGGCGCGGTCGAGGTCACCGGCGTTGATGGGCCGGTCCCGTTCCTGGACCTGTTCCAGGGCCGCGACGAGCTCGTGGTCTACAAGCACATGTGGTACGACGGCGCGCCGTACCAGGGGCAGTGCGAGGGCTGCACCACCACGGCCTGGCACGTGAAGGACGCCGTCTACCTCAACGCCCGCGGCGTCTCGTTCGCCGTCCTGACCTCGGGCCCGTGGGACGAGGTGGCCTCCTACGTCGAGTTCATGGGTTACACCCAGCCCTGGTACTCGGTGCGGGGCGTGGAGGCGCCGGTCGGCGGAGGAATGGGGCACATCGTCTGTTTCCTGCGCGACGGCGACCGCGTGTTCCTCACCTACTCCACGACGGGCCGTGGCAATGAGCGTGTCAACGGGTCCCTCGGCCTGCTCGACATGACGCCCTACGGCCGCGGCGAGTTGTGGGAGGACAAGCCCGAGGGCTGGCCCGAGGGGGCTCCGCCCGAGCTTGTCCCCTGGCGTTCGGACGCGGACGGGAACGCCACCTGGGGCCCGACCAGCCGGCCCGTGCCGCAGTGGACCCGCCCCGGCGCGACCCCCGTGGAGACCCTCGGCCGGCACGGCCACCACCACTGACGCGCCTTCGTCGACGGCGTCGGCAAAAGGTGTTAGGTGCCCGGCGGAACCTCCGGACGATGCGAGGGTCCGCCCGCGCGCTCGGTCGGTGGGCGGTTCGCCCGGAAGGTGAAGGACTCCTGGTAGGAGAGGGGCTGTCCAGGCTTGCCAGTCCTACCAGGAGTCCGGTGCACGTCTCGTCCAAGTGCCAGTACTCGTCATGCCCTGCTCATGGCCGGGGTGGTGATCGTCCCTCGCGGCGGCACTTCTACCCCGGTTCGACGATGACCGACGGGCAGTGGGCGCTGCTGGCCGACTTCCCGCGGCACCAGACCGTCTACGCCCTGTTCCGCCGGTGGACCCGCGCGCGGGCGTGGTGCCGGATCTACGCAGCGCTGCGTGAACGTGCGCGTCTAGCCGACGGGCGCGGCCCAGTGCCGACCGCGGCCATGATCGACTCCCAGACCGTCCGCGCCGCCGACACCGTCCCGACCGCCAGCAGCGGGTACGACGGCGGGAAGAAGATCAAGGGCCGCGAGCGGCACGTCGCGGTCGACACCGGCGGGCTGCTGCTGGCCGTCGTGGTCACGACCGCCTCCTTGCAGGACCGCGACGGTGCGTTCTGCATCACCGCCGCCCTGCGCGAGGCGTTCTCCACGATCACCCTGGTGTGGGCCGACGCCGGGTATACAGGCCGGTTCGTCCGCGACGCGCGCAAGATCTGAGACCTGGCCGTGGCGATCGTCAAGCGCCCCGGCCAGGCCAAGGGCTTTGTCCTGCTCCACCGCCGCTGGGTCGTGGAACGCTCCTTCGCCTGGCTGACCAAGTTCCGCCGCCTCGTACGCGACTACGAGACCCTCCCAGCCACCCACGAAGCCATGATCTGGACCGCCGCCACCTGGCAGCTCAGCAACCGCCTCACCCGCTGACCCAGTTCACAGACGCTCTCTCAGGAGCGGACGGCGCCGAAACGCAGCCCGAGCCGGCCGTCAGGGAAGGGGTCGACGTCCCGCGAAGCCCAGGTCGAAGCGGTGGTACCACGCCAGCTCCGGGTCTCCTTCGAGCCAGCACAGCAGCACCGGCACGCCGGCTCGCTCGGAGGGAAAGTCCACCAGCAGCGGAGCTAAGCCCTTGAGCTCGGCGCCCGACCGGCTGATCTCGGTCATCAACTCGTCGAGTCGGGCGTGCGCCGCCTTCAGCTCCGGCAGACCGCCCAACGCGGTGGCCGCGCCACCGGCGCCCACCGATGCGGCAAGCTCTGCCGCGTCCGCCCGCACGGTCACGAACTCGTCGAGGACCGGCCGGAGCCGGTGAAGCTCCGCACGCGCCCCGGCCACGTCGAACAACGCCACGACTCCAGCCTGCCACCTGGCGGTCGAGCGGCAGGTCCTGCGGCGTCAGGTGTCGTCGGTCAGCCGAGTGAGGAGGCGGACCAGTTCGGCCTGCTCGGCGGCGGTGAGCCGGTCGAGCAGTTCCGCCAGCCCGGCCCGACGGCGACGTCCCAGCTCGTCGAGGACCGCGATGCCGCCTGCGGTAAGGCCCACCAACGTCGCCCTGCGGTCCGCCGGATCCGACGTGCGGCGGACATGGCCC
>Ga0193739_1000171_pt1 | contig 17681 bp, 12 predicted proteins | sample L2a2metaG_FD_144926 | JGI IMG/M metagenome (GOLD analysis project Ga0193739, IMG submission 144926) | Soil microbial communities from a riparian zone of the East river system, Colorado, United States - L2a2 | ecosystem: Environmental > Terrestrial > Soil > Riparian zone | place: USA: East River...
CGGGCGCGCCACTCGCGCCGAGAGCCGGCACGACCGGAATCGAACCCCCCGCCCGCGCCGGCACCGTCCCCCGCCCCACCACCTCGCGAAACGCGCGATCGAGCAGCTTGAACGCGGGATGGTTCACCTCGATCTGAGCCGGGTCGGCACCATGCAGGAACCTCACCGTCGCCGTCACGTGTTTGGGCGCGAAGCGTTTCACGGCCGCCGCCACCTGCCGCTGCACCGTCTTGAGTTTCTGATTGGGCACGAGCCGGAGACTGACTTTGGCCGTTGCTGCCGCCGGGATGACGGTCTTGGCCCCCTGCCCCGTGAAGCCCCCCATGATGCCGTGGATCTCGAACGTCGGCAGCGCCCAGAGCCGCTCCAGGACCGAGTACTGCTTGAGCCCCGTCAGCCCTTTGGCCTGCACGCGCTTCGCGAGGAAGTCCTTCTCCTTGAACGGGAGCTTCTTCCACGCCGCGAGGTCGGCCTTGCTCGGGCGCTTCACCGGCCCATAGAACCCCGGAACGTTGACGCGTCCGTCCTCGCCCTTGAGCCGCACCAGCAGACGCGCCAGCTCCTCGTGGGCGTTGGGGGCCGCGCCGCCGTACTCCCCTGAATGCAGGTCGCTCTTGGCCGTGCGCACGGTGATCTCGGCGTAGCACAGGCCGCGCAGCATCGTGTACACGGCGGGCCAACCGGGCGCGACATACGACATGTCCGCGACGAGCACGACGTCGGCCTTCGTGCGCTGCGGTTCGCGCTTCAAGAGATCGAACAGAACCTTCGACCCGTATTCTTCCTCGCCCTCGATGAGAAAGCGGAAGTTGACGGGGGGGCGACCGTTCGCGTCGATCGCCTTGAGGAGACAGAACACCTGTCCCTTATCGTCTGCGGCTCCCCGCGCATACAGGCGACCGTCGCGCACGGCGGGCTCGAACGGCGGCGTGGTCCACTCATCGAGCGGATCGGGTGGTTGCACGTCGTAGTGGCCGTAGAGGAGCAACGTCGGCGCGCTGGGCACGTGCGGCCCGACGCCCCACACGACGGGATGTTTCTCACTGCCCTTGAACTCGACTTCTTGACAGCCGAGGCGGCGCATCTCGGCGGCGACCCACTCGGCGGCGGCGCGACAGTCGGCGTCGTGCGCGGGAAGCGTGGAGACGGAAGGGATGCGAAGGAACTCGCTCAACTCGCGCAGCAACCGATCGCGTTCCATGGGGGCACAATGTAGGGAGGGCGGGCGCGCCTAGCCAGCGAGGGGGCGGGGGGTAGATTCAGGGCCATGCGGACCACCGCGTCCTACGATTTGTTTCCCGACGCGCCCAGCGAGCGGGCGATGGCACGAGCGCGGTGGCTGGCGCGAGAGGGCCGCACCGCCGACGCCGAGTCTGCCTACCTGAGTCTGCTGTCGTCCCATCCCGATCTGAAAGTGTGTTGGGCCGAATACTTCGAGCTGCTGCGCGCCAGCGGACGCTCCGCGGCGGCCCTCGAGCTCGCCGAGCGCGCGCGCGCGCAGTTCGGGGAAAGCGGCTTCGCGCTCACGCTGCAGGGCGCCGCCCTGGTCGAGCTGGGTCGCTACCCGGACGCCCTCGCCGCGCTCGAGCAAGCGGTCGAGGCGGATCCCGACCTGGCCCTCGTCTGGCACGAGCTGGGGTGGGCGGCCTACAAGTTGGGCGACAAGAACCGCGCGCTCCTGGCGCTCGACCGGGCCTTCGCGCTCGAGCCTCACACGGAGACGCTGAAGCTGCGCGGCCGGATCCTGCGAGACGCGGGGCGCTACCAGGCAGCCGAAGTGGCATTCGAGGGCGCGGCGCAAGCGGCGGAGCACCCCGAGCAGCGGGCGGACGCCGAGCGCGAGATCGCCGCGACGCGGCGCTACGCGTTCTACGCCCCCCGCAAGCCGGAAGACTTGGGCCCCGGGGAGCGGTGGTTCGCCGACACCGGGGCGGTGGTACTCGCGCCCGACGCGGGTCCCGTCCCTCCCGGTGACGAAACCCTCGTCGCCACCTTCGCGGAGGACGCCGAGGACTCGGGGTGGCGCTTCGGACAGGTGATCGCCCTCGACCCGTCGCTTCCAATTTGGAACGATCTCGCCGAGCGCCTGGGAGCACCGGTCGCGGGCCCCGCGGCCTTCGATCCGGCGGTCTGCCCCCTCGTGGTGAGCACGGGCGACGTTCCGGCCGATGGCGCCTGGGCCAAGCTGGCCGCGGCCGTGCCGGAGCAGGGATCGGGCCTGGTCTTCGTCCTCGAGCACCCTGCGGAGACCCCAGGCGGTGTGGCGGACGTGATCGGCGTCCTCACCGACGCGGGCCAGCGCCGCATGCGCGCCCCGAACCCCGCGCACGCCTTGTCCGAAGCCCAGCATCCTGGAGCGCGCCTGGCCGGCCGCCGGCTGCGCCCCGCCTGACCCACTCTCCGGAGACCGCCGTGACCGTCCCCGCGTCATCGCCGCGCGCCCCCATGTCCGGCAAGGCGATTGTCGCGTCGCATTTCGAGAAGGCCGCCAACCTCATCAACCTCGAGGCGTACATGCGCCGCATCCTGCTGGCGCCGTTCCGCGAGGTGACGGTGGAAGTCCCGGTGCGGATGGACGACGGCCGGATCGAGGTGTTCACGGGCTATCGCATTCAGCACAACGGCGCGCGCGGTCCCTGCAAGGGGGGGATCCGCTACCACCCCGAGGCGGACCACGACGAAGTGCTGGGCCTCGCCACCATCATGACCTGGAAGACCGCGCTGATGGACATCCCCTTCGGCGGCGCGAAGGGCGGCGTCACCGTCGATCCCAAGAAACTCTCGAAGCTCGAGCTGGAGCGCCTGACGCGCCGCTTCACGCAACGGATCGCGATCGTGCTGGGCCCTTACCGCGACATTCCAGCCCCCGATGTGAATACCAACGCCCAGGTGATGGCCTGGATCCTCGACGAGTACTCGAGCCGCCAGGGGTACACGCCGGCGGTGGTGACGGGCAAGCCCATTTCGCTGGGCGGATCGCTGGGGCGCGAGGAAGCCACAGGGCGCGGCGTGATGTACGTGATGGAAGAGTACGCGCGCGACTTCGGCATTCCCCTAGAAGGGGGGCGAGTCGTCATTCAGGGATTCGGCAACGTCGGCAGCAACCTGGCCCGCCTGCTCGATGTCGAGGCCGGCGCGAAGGTGGTCGCGGCGAGCGACGTGGAAGGTGGGATCTACAACGACAAGGGGCTCGACATCCCGGGCTTGCTCGGGCACGTCGCGCAAAAACGCCCCGTCTCGGAGTGGCAAGGCGGCAAGCGGATCACGAACGAAGAGCTGTGGACGATTCCGTGCGAGTGGCTGGTGCCGGCGGCGCTCGGGGGCGTCATCACCAAGGAAGCCAACGCCCGCACCCTCGATTGCAAGGTTGTGGTCGAGGGCGCGAACGAGCCGACCACGCCGACCGCCGATGTGATTCTGGAGGAGCGTGGCATCGCCGTGCTCCCCGACTTCCTCGCCAACGCCGGCGGGGTCACGGTTAGTTATTACGAGTGGGCGCAGAACCTCCAGCAGTACCGCTGGACGCACGACCAGGTGAACAAGGAGCTCAAGGCGACGATCACCAAAGCCTACGTCGCGGTGCGGGACCTGGCCAAAGAAAAGGCCGTCGTGTTTCGCACGGCGGCTTATGGGATCGCGCTACAGCGGGTGGCGGAGGCGGAGCGGCTCCGCGGAAACTAGTCCTCTACTCTCATCCCCGGCCTCGAGTACAGCGCTCGGTACGGATCCCGATCGGTCTGCGTAAACACCCGAATCTGGATGGCGCGGATCGTCTCCGCGATGTCGGCGTTGCTTTGCAGGTAGATCTCGTCGAACAGATTCAGGTCCATCCGGTAGAGCCGCTGCGCAATTACGACCGCGTTGTTGAGCGGGGACTGCGCGAACCAACGCCAGTCATAGGTCTCGAGCGACTGCCCCACAGAGCCGGTCAGCTGCGACCGGGCCCACCCGAACAACATGGTACGGGTCCGTTCCAGACGGTCGCCCGTCGGGGCGTCGGCGTACGCTGAATCGAGCCGTCGCGCCAGCTCGGCGTAGAACACGTCGAGCGTGCGCTCGTCTCGCCACCGCGCCGCAGCGCGACGCGCGTCGGTGGTATCGCGGCGCGCGCGGAAAAAGGCCTCGGCACCCCGATACCCCACGAAGCTCGCGAAACTTTCGTTGAAGGGCGTCTGACTCTTCACGTAGAGCGTGTTGTGCGCCAGCTCGTGCAGTACCGTCGCGACGAGTTCCATCGTGTCGCGGCTCATCGCGGTGGAAAAGAGCGGATCGCTGAAGTACCCGAGAGTGGAGAATGCTCCCGAGGGGCGCAGGTACACGTCGAACCCCTGCACCTCGAGCTCCTTCGCCGCCCGCCGCGCGCTCTCCGCGGAGAAGAATCCCTTGTAGGGCACGACGCCCACGATGGGGAAGGTCCAGGTGTACTCGCGCAGCTTTTCGTGCCGGCTCGCCGAGAGCACGAGCAGGAGTGTGTCGCGCCCCACGTCGACGTACGTGGTGTACGTCCCGCCTACGGCCAGCCCCAGCGAATCGGCGGCGAAGCGGCGGGCCTCGAGCACCAGACGCAGCCGCTGGCGCAGCGCCGCGGGGACGCTCGAGTCTGCCAGGAGCTTCTCGATCGACCGGCGCCGCAGCAGAATGCGGGCTTCCTCGATACCGGCGCGGGCAACGTATCGGGCATCGGCACTAACGAGCAGCAAAAGGACGACGATGGCGGCGCCCGCGCCCACCACGATGACAAGCACGCGTTTCAGCAGCCGGCCCCAGCGGGGGCGCGCCCGTTCCTTTAGGGGGTCCATCGCACCCCGACGCGGTGAGTCGCGCCGCCCAGCGCCTGATAGCCCTGGAAGGCGTAGTCCACCTGCAAGTGTCCCAGCACCACTCCACCCCCGAATGTGAACCGTGAGGCGTCGGTGACAGCGGCGCGCGTCGCGTAACCCACCCGCACGAGCAAACCGGTGCCACCCCGCACCATGCCGCCCTCGACGCCCTGGATGAAGGAGGCGGCGCGGTCTTGCGTCCACTGCGCTTCCAGCGTCGTGAGCAGGCGGTAGGTGCCCTGCGGATCGGTGTAGTTGAAGGTGAATCCGGCGCGGGTGCGCCGCGGCAGACGCGCGCCGGCGCCAAAGTCGCCACCCATGTTCTGGACGCTCACGCCGAACGCCGCGATGTCGAAGATGGCAATCGCGATCCCGACGTCCCCCGCCCACGCATCGCTCACCGCCGAGCCGATCTGCTGCCGGTCGTACTTCGCGGAAACACCGAACGCCATCATGCCTCGTCGGATCACGATGGACGACACGGCCAGGGCCTCGTACGGATGGAACGACGCGCCGGTCGCCATGCCGCGGCGCCCGCCCGTGGCCGGATCGGGGACAATTTCAGGCTCAGTGCCGTAGTCGAGAGTTTGCGCGCCGAAGCCCCAGGTCACGCGGCCCACGCGCAGCGCAACCGCGGCGGTCGAGACGGCGGTGCCCGCGAGATACGGCTCGTAGGATCCCTCGATGGAGAGGTGGCGGATCGTGGCGATGGCAGCCGGGTTCGCGAAGATCGCACCCGCATCGCCTACGAGCGCAGCGCCTGCGCCGCCCAGCCCCGCCGAGCGGGTCGTCCCGGGCAAGACGGCCACGACGCTGCCCTCCGTTTGGAGAGCCAGCAAGGCGGCCACCATCCCGGCGACCGGCGTCATCGAATCCGTATCACATTCAACCGCGGGACGAGGGTGGGATCGAGGGGGCCCCCGGCGCTCGTGCTGAACAGCAGCGTGAACCCGGGTGCGCTCGGTGCTTGGAGGGCGCGCGCGTACACTCCCGAGCCCGCTCGCAATGTACCACTGAGGTTCACCGCCCGCCCCGCACTCGAAATCGGCGTCAGGGGAAACGCCTTGGGGAAGGTGCTGGCATCCTGGGCGTTGAGCGAGGCGTACGTCGTGCGGAACGCCCATGACCTGTACTTCAGTTGATTGGGCGCCACGAACCCCGGAAGGTCGGACACCCAGTTCGCCATCGCCCACCGGGTCACGACCCCCGTGAACGTGTCGCCGGTCCGATTCGCGATATTCGCCGCGCCGACATCAGACGTCGCCAGCATTTGCCGCGTGAACACGTTCCACGACGCCACCGTCGTGTCGGCGGCGTACTGATCCACCAGGTAGCGAACGAACAGCCACGCCGCCCCACGCTCGGCGAGGCTGCCGATTCCGGCCGTGGGCAACAGGAAGTGCTTGCCCGTGGAGTCGAGGAACTGATAGGCGTTGTACAGATCCCCGATCGTGAAGCGCGAGAACTCGGGCGTTCCGGGGGCGTACGTCCGCCCTCCCAACTCCTCCGCGTAGTGCGAGAAACCCTCGTTCAACCACAAAACCTCGCCGCTCCCGCCTCGCAGAAGCACGTGCTGGTTGAAGCTGATCATGTGCTGGAATTCGTGGATGAATGTCACCGGCACGATGCGCTGCACCGACGTCGTGCTGTGGGCGCAGCTGAGGGTGCCCGCCGGGTCCGCTACGATCGAGTAGAACATCTCACCCTTGTTCGAGCGGGAGTCGTTTTGGAAGGCCGGATCGATATCGGCCCCGAAGAAGAACCCCGCCACGAATCCCGAGGTGGCGCACGCCGAGCTCGTGACGAGCTTGTTGACCGTGGGTGTCATCAACACCATGACGACGCTGTTGGTGTCGATATCCGACTCACGTCCGAACGCCGCCGTGTCCGTCGGGTAGAGCCGGGTCTCGAAGAGCGTGGCCAGGGTATCGAGCGCGGCGGAGTCGAGGCCCACCGGCGCGGTGTTGTCCACGTAGATCGCCACGTTGCTCTTCAACGCCCGTACCGTGGCCGTGACGTTGTCGAAGCGGGAGCAAGTGAGCGTAGCGCAGACCTTGAACGTCCGCTGGCTGCCGAACACGGGTGGGCCGGCGGGCGCCGCGGGGGACCGCGCCGGGCTCGCTGCCTTCATGTCCACCTGCGGATTGAGACCGCGCCAACGCTCCTGGTCGCCGAGACGGAGAAAGCGGTGGAACTGCTCGGCAGGCGGAAGGTCGGCGAGTGACGCCGCCGAGAAAGCCGGAGCGACGGGGGCGGGGCGGATCGTGTCACCCGCCAGACGGAAGCTCGACGTCCTCCCGGGCACGCCCGTCGCGAGCTGCGGGACGAGAAGAAACTCGGCGCTGTCGGCGGCGCCGGCCGCCGGGAAGACGAGGCAGCCCGCCGCCGTCCCGGTCGGGTCGAAGGAGAGGTAGGCGCCTACGACGGGGAGCGTGACGTTGGAGCCCGCCGCCGTGCAGGGGGGCAGCTTGGGGCCCGCTCCGTCGCTACAGGCTACCGCCCCCAGGAACGAGAGCAGGCCGATCCGCGTCAGGCTTCTCCGTAACATGTTCCCCCTCCGTCACTTCGCCCGTGAGGTGCAAGGCCCGCCGGAAACAGATCGGGCCGGCAATCTCGTGGACGCCGATCATGACCACGACCAGCGCCTCCAAAGATACCCCCCACTCGGGAAAAGCGCGGCGGGCGGCAGCCGCGAGTCCGATGGCGATCCCCGCCTGGGAGACAAGCCCCAGCCACCCATGGCGCACCATGTCGGCCGGGACCGACGGAGAAGCTCCGGCAAGGCGGGTGCCAAGGCGCAGCGCCAGCGCCCGCAGGGCCACAAGGAGCAGCACCCAGGGCCACAGCTCCCGCAGCGTGTCCAGCTGCAACCCCGCGCCCGCGACGGTGAACACCACGATGTACACCGGGAGGCTGCCGCGCTGCAGCAGCGCCCGCAACCGCGCCGCTTCGACCGGCGCGAAGTTCACGACGTAGAACCCCGCGGTGAGCGCGATCAGGATCGTCTCGAGGCCCAGGGACGCCCCTGCTTGCGCGGTCAGGAACGCTAGAGCGACGACAACGAGGGGTGTATCGCGGCTCAAGAGCTTCATGTAACGCGAGACCGCGAACCCCAATGCAGCGCCCCCGGCGATCGAGCCCGCGGCGCGGAGCAGCGTAGTCCAGGCGACAGCCATGTCGACGGCGCCCGCGCTCGTGAGCAGCCCCGCGTTCGCAATCACGAGCGCGAACAGCGCGATCACGAGCAGATCCTTCGCGATGGTGACCCCGAGCACGGCGCGGGCCATGGAGCCGCGCGCGTCGAGTTCGTCGATCAGCGCCATCGTCACCGTCGGCGACGCGGCGGCGGCGATGGTGCCGAGCACAAGTGCCACGGCCAGCGCGTCGCCGAACGGCTGGTTCACGGTGAGGGGAAACCAGGGAGAGACCGACAGGGTCACCGCGGCCACGATGCCAAAGGGGACCAGAACCGTCGCGACGGAAACCCGCGCCAGCATGACGCGATCGCGGCGCAGCATCTCGAGGGTGAGCTGCGAGCCGGCGGTGAAGGCGACCAACGCCATGGCGGCGTCCGCGATGAAGCCGAGCGCGACGACTTCGTCGCTGCGTACCAACCCGAGCCACGCGGGTCCGACGACGAGGCCGGTGATGAGAAACCCGGTGATGCGCGGCAGGTGGAATCGCTTGGCGAGCTCGCCGCCCAGGTGGGCGGCGAGCGCCAAGAATCCGAGGGCCAAGGTCGCGCGCGCCTCGAGCGGTCCCGCGCGCGTGAGCACCTGAAACAGGGCCATCAGGCCCATCATGAAGACGAGCGCCAGCCACCACATGACGGCGCAAGATACGGCGCGGCACCGTTTTGACAATGCGCGAGCGCGCCGGTATTTTACCCTAGTGTCGTTCGTCCACCTCCACACGCACAGCGAGTACTCTCTCCTCGACGGCGCCAACCGGATCCCCGAACTGCTGGACCGGATCCAGGCGCTGGGCATGGACTCTCTCGCCATCACCGACCACGGCAACCTGCACGGGGCGTGGTCGTTCTACGAAGAGGCCAAGGCCCGGAAGATCCGGCCGATCCTCGGTTTCGAAGCCTACCTGGCGTTCGGCAGCCGTCACGCGCGCGCGAAGGTCGCCGACGCGCCGGCCGCCTACTCGCATCTCGTCCTCCTCGCCAAAACCAAAGTCGGCTACCAGAACCTGATCAAGCTGTCGTCGATCGGTTTCCTCGAAGGCTTCTACCGCAGGCCCCGTATCGACAAAGAGGTCCTGGCGCAGCACAAGGACGGCCTCGTCGGGCTTGCGGCGTGTCTCTCAGGCGAAATCGCGCTGTACCTGCGGCAGGGGAACTACGAGGCGGCGAAGGCCAGCGCGACGTGGTTCGCCCAGACGTTTCCCAGCAACTTCTGGCTCGAAGTGCAGGACCACGGCATCGCCGAGGAAAAGGTGGTGAGCGCGGGCATGTTCCAGCTCGCCGCCGAGCTGGGGATCCCGGTGGTGGCGACGAACGACGCGCACTACCTCAAGAAGGACGACGCCGAAGCCCACGACGTCCTGCTGGCGATCGGGACGGGTAAGGACCTCGACGACCCCAAGCGGTTCCGCTTCTTCGGCCAGGAGAGCTACGTCAAGTCGGAGAAGGAGATGCGGACGTTGTTTCCGGATCGGGCCGACGTGCTCGCCGAAACCGCCCGCGTCGCCGAGCTGTGCGAGTTCGACTTCGAAAAGCGCTACTTCCTGCCCCAGTTCCCGCGGCCGGCGGAGTTCGCGAGCGACCAGGCGCTGCTCGAGAGCCTGGCGCGCCAGGGCGCGATCGAGCGGTACGGCGATCCGCTGGCCGCGCCGGTGGAGCAGCGGCTACGCTACGAGCTCGACGTGATCGCCACGACGGGCTACGCCGGCTACTTCCTCATCGTCTACGACCTGATCAAGGCGGCGCGCGACCGCGATATTCCCGTCGGTCCGGGCCGCGGCTCCGCGGCGGGTTCGCTCGTCGCCTACGCGCTGCGCATCACGACCGTGGACCCGCTGCGGTTCGACCTGCTGTTCGAGCGCTTTCTGAACCCCGAGCGGATCTCGATGCCCGACATCGATCTCGATTTCTGCTTCGAGCGGCGCGGCGAGGTGATCGAGTACGTGCGCGAGCGCTACGGGCGCGAGTCGGTGGGACAGATCATCACGTTCGGGACGCTCAAGGCGCGCGCCGCCTTTCGCGACGTCGCCCGCACCCTGCGGGTCGAGATGGGCGACGTGGACCGCATCACGAAGCTGATCCCGTCGGGCCCCGGCTTCTCGCTGACCCTGGCCGAGGCCGCCGAGAAGGTGCCGGAAGTGAAGGCCGCCGCGGCGCAGGACGAGCGCATCCGCAAGGTGCTCCAGCTGGGCTCGCGCATCGAAGGGCTCGCCCGTCACGCCTCGGTCCATGCGGCGGGCCTGGTCATCGCGCCGGGCCCCCTCTCCGACTACGTCCCGGTGTGCCTCGCGCCGCAGGACACCGACGCGATCATCACGCAGTACGACATGGTCGCGCTCGAGAAGGTCGGGATGCTGAAGATCGACCTCCTCGGCCTGAAGACGTTGACGGTGCTGCACGACGCCGCGCGCATGGTCGCCGACCGGCACGGGGTCACCGTGGACCTGGAGCGCCCCGACCTGGAGGACCCCAAGGTCTACGCGCTGCTGCGCTCAGGACGCACCGCCGGCGTCTTCCAGTTCGAGTCGGCCCTCGCCACCGACTGCCTGCGCAACATGAAGTGCGACCGGTTCGACGATCTCGTCGCCACGAACGCCCTGATGCGGCCCGGCCCGCTCGACACGGGGATGCACCTCGTGTTCATCAACCGCAAGCTGGGGCGCGAGAAGGTGCGCTACCCCCACCCTGCCCTCGAGGAGATCCTCACGCCCACCTACGGCGTGATCACCTACCAGGAGCAGGTGATGCGCATCGCGAACGTGCTCGCGGGCTACTCGCTCGCGGAAGCCGACGTGCTGCGCAAGGCGGTAGGCAAGAAGATCAAAGAGCTGATCCAGGCGGAGCTGACGAACTTCGTGGAGCGGGCCGTGGAACGCGGCCACGAGCGCCGGGCCATCGAAGACATTGCGGCGCAGATCGAAACCTTCGGCCGCTACGGATTCAACAAGTCACACGCCGTCGCCTACTCGATCCTCTCCTACCAGACCGCCTGGTTCAAGGCCTACTACCCGGCGGAGTTCATGGCCGCGTTGCTGTCGTCGGTCATCGGCACCACGGACAGCGTCGTCCACTACATCAATGAAGCGCGCGAGCTGGGGCTCGAGGTGCTGGCCCCGGACGTGAACGAATCAGGGTTCAAGTTCACGGTCGTGGGCGACCGGCGCGTTCGGTTCGGGCTGGGCGCGGTCAAGAACGTCGGCGAAGGTGCCATCGCGTCGATCATCGCCGGCCGCAGGGTGGACCCGTATCGCACCCTCGTCGAGCTGTGCGACCGCATCGACCTGCGGCTCTGCAACAAGCGCGTGATCGAGTCGCTCGTGGACGCCGGCGCGTGTGATTCGTTGGGCGGGCACCGGGCGCAGCTGGTCGCGGCCTTGGATCACTCGTTCAGCGAAGCGCAGGTCCGCCAGCAGGAGCGTTCCTCGGGCCAGCACGGGCTGTTCGGCGAGGCGACCCCCGTCCCCCGTCCCTCGTCCCCCCTCCCGGAGATCCCGCCCTGGACGGAGCACGAGCGGCTGACGCGCGAGAAAGCGGTGCTGGGGTTCTTCATTTCCGGGCACCCCCTCGCCAAGTACCGCACGGAGGTGGAGCTTTTCGGGACCCGCACGACGGCTACGCTCGGCGCCTGGACCGACCAGAAGGTGACCGTCGCGGCCGTGATGACCGTGGTGAAGCGGCAGACGTCAAAGAAGACGGGCGCGGAGTACGCGCGCCTCACCCTGGAGGATTTCCACGGCACGGCGGAGGCGCTGGTCTTCCCCGAGGCCTGGGCGAAGCTGAACGGGGTGATCAAGCCGGACGGCGCATTGCTCCTGACGGGCAGCTACAGCGCCCGGGATCGCGGCGAGGAGCAGGCACCGTTCATCGTGGAAGCGGCCCGGCCCCTCGACGAGCTGAAGCCGAGCGGGGCGATCGGCGTGGCGCTGCGCTGGAGCGTGGGCGCCCAACCCGATCCCGAAACGACGCGCGCCGTGGCGGCGCTGTGCGCCGCACACCCCGGCCCCACGCCCGTCCTGGTCGAGTGGGCGGGCGGCGAAGGAAACGGCGAGACCGCGACCGCACGCTTGCGCAGCCGGTCGCTGCGCGTCGATGCGGCCGACGATCTCCTGGCGGCGCTGCGGGACCTGCTCGGCGCCGATCGGGTTCACCTCGTACGAGCGTAGGGGTAAGCGCATGGCGACCCACACCCTGGACTTCGAGCGTCCCCTCCTCGAGCTGGAGCGCCAGATCGAGGAGTTGAAGCGCGCCGCCGGAGACACGGTGGACGTGACGAAGGAGCTGCGCCCGCTCGAGGACAAGCTGGCGGCCCTCCGCACCGAGATCTACAAGAACCTGACGCCCATGCAGCGCGTGCAGGTGGCCCGCCACCCCAAACGGCCCTACCCGCTCGACTACCTGAACACGGTATTCACCGACTTCGTCGAGCTGCACGGCGACCGCCTGTTCCGCGACGACCCGGCGATCGTGGGCGGCTGGGCCCGGCTCGACGGCACCACGGTCATGGCCATCGGCCACCAGAAGGGGCGCGACACCAAGGAGAACCTGTATCGCAACTTCGGAATGGCCCATCCGGAAGGTTACCGCAAGGCGCTACGACTGATGCACCTGGCGGAAAAGTTCGACGCACCGGTGATCACGCTGGTGGATACGCCCGGGGCCTACCCGGGCCTCGGGGCTGAAGAGCGGGGCCAGGCCGAGGCGATCGCGCGCAGCCTGATCGAAATGGCATCGCTCCGGACGCCGATCATCACGGCGGTGATCGGCGAGGGAGGCTCCGGGGGCGCACTCGCCGTCGGGCTGGCTGACCGGGTGCTGATGCTGGAGAACTCCGTCTACTCCGTGATCTCGCCCGAGGGGTGCGCGGCCATCCTCTGGAAGGACGCGACACAGCGGGAGCGGGCGGCCGAGGCGCTCAAGATCACGGCGCAGGACCTGCTCGATCTCGGCGTGATCGACGAGATCATCGCCGAACCGCGGGGCGGCGCCCACGCCGACCCCGAAGCGGCGGCGGAAGCGCTCGGCGAGGCGTTGAATCGCCATCTGCGCCAGCTCAAGAAGCTCAAGATCGACAAACTCCTCAAACGGCGCGAGGAGAAGTACCTTTCCATCGGTGCGCTGACCGAGAAATGATTTGACCTTCGTCGTCGAAGTCCGGTTCAAAGGGAACCGTAAGGGATATTTCAGCTGGCCGACCGAAGACCCCACCTCGCTGCGCCTCAACGATCCCGTAATCGTGGAGGTGGAGCGGGGGCAGGACTGCGGCCGGGTGTCGGCGTTGGGTGACGGCGCGGTCAAGCGGTGCAGCCGCTGCAACGACTGCTCGCTGGATAAGGCCGCCGCCACTGTCGAATCGCGCGTCGTCCGGCGTGCGACCGAGGGCGACCTCCGGGTCGAGGGCGAGCTGCGCCGCACGGAAGACGACGTCCGCCGCAAAGTGCGGGACCGGGTGCGGGACCACAACCTGCCGATGAAGGTTTCCGACGCCGAGTGGCAGTGGGACCGCCGCAAACTCACCATCTATTTCACCGCTGAGCAGCGCGTCGACTTCCGGGCCCTGGTGCGCGATCTGGCGGGGCTGTTCCGCACGCGCATCGAGCTGCGGCAAATCGGCGCGCGGGATGAAGCGAAGCGCCTGGACGGGATCGGCCGCTGCGGGCGTCAGCTCTGCATCGCCAGCTGGCTCCCGGAGGGCCGGCCCGTCAGCCTGTCGCTGGCGAAGGATCAGGGCCTCTCGCTGAACCCCACGCAGATCTCCGGACCCTGCGGCCGCCTGCTCTGCTGCCTCCACTACGAGCACGACTTCTACGTGCAGCAGCGCAAGCGCTTTCCCAAGGAGGGGAAAGTCGTTCGCACTCCCGAGGGTCTCGAACGGGTGCTGGCGATCGACATCTTCCGCGAACGCGTGACGTTGCGCGCCGAGGACGGGAGCACCCGCGTCCTGCCGCTCGAGCACATCAAGACCTAGTGTCGAAGTTCTATCTCACCACCGCCATCGACTACTCGAACGGCGACCCGCATCTGGGCCATGCCCTCGAGAAGGTCGGGGCCGACTGCATTGCGCGCTACCGACGGCTGCGCGGGGACCGCGTGCATTTTCTGATGGGGATGGACGAGCACAGCCAGTCGGTCATCCAGGCAGCGGAGCGGGCCGGCGTGACGCCGCGCGCCTGGGTCGACCGGATGGCAGGGATCTTCGCCGATTACTGGCGGCGACTCGAGTGCAGCAACGACGAGTGGATCCGGACCACGGAGCCACGCCACGTGAAGGGCGTGGTCGCCCTCCTCGAGCGCATCCAGCAGCGCCGTCCCGACGACCTGTTCGTCGCCGACTACGAGGGTCTGTACTGCACCGGCTGCGAGGAGTTCAAGCAGGGCGCGCAGATCGTTGACGGCCGTTGCATCGAGCACCCGACCCTGGAGCTCGTCCCGACCAAAGAACGCAACCACTTCTTTCGGCTGAGCGCGTACCGCGACCGCATGCTCGCGCTGATCACGGCGGGTCAGCTGTCGGTCGAGCCGGCGATTCGGCGCAACGAGGTGGTGCGGTTGCTCGAGGCGGGACTGCAAGACGTCTCCATCTCGCGCCAGCGGCTGCCCTGGGGCATCCCCTTCCCCGGCGACCCCGACCAGACTGTGTACGTCTGGTTCGACGCCCTCATCAACTACCTCTCGGCGACGGGATTCCCGGCGGAGGGCTACGAACGCCTGTGGCCCGCCGAGCTGCACGTGATCGGCAAAAATATCACGCGCTTCCACTGTATTATCTGGCCGTCGATGCTGCTCGCCGCCGACCTGCCGTTGCCGCGCGCGGTCTGGGCGCACGGCTACGTCCTGTGGGAAGGCGCGAAGATGAGCAAGACCGCCGGCACCGTGGTGACGCTGGATACGGCGATCGAGCGGCACGGCGCCGACGCGTTGCGCTACTTCCTGCTGCGCGAGGTCGGCTTCGAGGGCGATGGGAACTTCACCTGGGAGCGATTCGACGCGCGCTACACCGCCGACCTCGCCGACACGTTCGGCAACCTCGTGTCGCGCGCACTCTCGATGGTGGAGCGCTACCGCGGTGGGGTCGTGCCCGCGGACCCGCGAGCGTGGGACACACCGCTCGAGCGTGCGGCGGTGGAGGCCCTCGGCGCGTATGCCCGCGCCATGGACTCGCTGGCGCTCCAGGAGGGCGCGGCGCAGGTGATCGAGTTGGCGTCGCGCGCCAATCGCTACGTCGAGGAGACGGCGCCCTGGAAGCTCGCCAAGGAAAAGAAGGACGCCGAGCTCGATTCGGTGCTCGCGAATCTGGTGCGGACGGTGGCCCGGCTCGCGGTGCTCGCGGGACCCTTCCTCCCGGCGAAGGCCGAGGCGGTCTGGGGGGCGTTGGGCGCCCCAGCACCACTCGCGGGGACGCGTTTCGCCGACCTCACAGCCTTGCCGGTCACAGGACAGCGGGTCTCGAAGCCTCCCCCCCTATTCCCCAAGCCCGACGCGCCTTAGTCGGGCTGCCCGAAACCCGGTGACGTGGCGCACACCGTCGTGGTTGACGGGGCTGTGCGGCGGAGCGTATTTTTGCTGCCCCTATGCGAAAGAACGCAGAGCGTCGCTGGACGGTCATGTTGGTGCCTCACGGCTCGGGAGCCTCCCGCGCCGTCGAGTTGTCCACGACCGTCGTCAAGGCGCTGGTCGGGCTCGGCAGCGTCGTCGCGCTGCTGCTCCTCGTCCTGGGTGGCGCCGCGCTGTCGCGCGGCGTCAACGTCACGCGCAGTCGCGCCCTCGAGCGCGAGAACCGTTTGTTGGCGAGCGAGATTCAACGGCTGCGCGATCGACTTGTCGGTTTGCGCGACACACTCAACGTCTTCACCGAGCGCGAGCAGGGGTTGCGGCTCCTCGCCGGCTTGCAGCCGGTGGACGCCGACGTGCAGAAGGCGGGCATCGGTGGTCCCGCGGGTCAGTGGTCGGAGCGGGATAGTCTCGCGGCGGCGGGCCCCAACGGCTCGATGGCGCTCGCGGCCCGCGTCGACATGGATCAGCTCACCCGGCGCGCCAATATTCTCGTCCGCTCGATCGGCGAAGCCTACGACTCGCTCTCCAGGAATCAGGCGCGTTACGCCGCGACCCCGTCGCTCATGCCGACCAAGGGTTGGCTCACGAGTGCCTTCGCGCGGGAGCGCGTGCATCCGATCCTGCATCTGGCGCGGCCGCACGAGGGCATCGACGTGACGGCGCCGATGGGTGCCGCGATCGAGGCCCCCGCCGCGGGCGTCGTGACGCAAGTCGCGTGGGTCGAGGGCTACGGGAACATGCTGACCATCGACCACGGCTATGGGCTGGTGACGCGCTACGCACACTGCTCGAAGATCGAGGTGGTGCGCGGCCAGCGCGTGAAGCGCGGGCAGAAGGTCGCGCTCGTCGGCTCGACGGGCCTTTCGACGGGCCCCCACCTCCACTATGAGGTGTGGGTGAACGGCAAGCCGGCGAACCCGATGAAGTACGTGCTGCCCGACGCGATCGTGGATTGAGAGGGCCGCAGTACGACGCGACGAACAGGGGGAGCCGACCGGCTCCCCCTTCGTCTTTCATGCCCCTTTCACACCACCTGTGGCGCGCTTGCCTCGGTTCCCTCCGTTGTCCCATTGGAAGGAACCCGTCCACTCTGCGATCAGTCGTGTCGTGTCAGTACAAACCCGGTGGGGAACGAGTCTTGCGCGCGATTCGTGGCCGTAGGTTCGCGCCGTCGCGTGCCCTTGCGCACACGCAGCACCGGGGGCACGCAAGAACGACGTGGATGCGCTCTCGTCACTATCCACCAGGGAGGACTCCCATGATCACGCTGCGCGGTGCCAGTTGGCTTGCTTGCATCTTGGCGGTCGCTAACGCCTGCGACTTCTCGAACCAACCTGTCGCCCCGGGTAACAGGACCAGTGACCCTGGGACACCGCTTAAACTACCGACGCCAATTGTGACGTACCGAGTGCAGGCGTTCACGAGTTTCAATGGTCAGATCTATAATATTCCAGAGTGCCTTAGCTATTTCTGGATGATCCTACAGCACAATATTGATCCCAACACAGTCCACGTGGACAGCATTATGGGGGTTCAGCAGACCGGGAGCTGCGGTGCCCCCAGCCCTTGGAACGGCGGTTGGGTGGACGTCTACGAGGTCCGAGCCACGGGTGATAAAATCGTTGGCCAGGTCTACGGAGACCTTGTCTGGAAGGACTTCTCCTACACGGGACCCCCCTACCTGCAAATCAAGTTGAAGGCGTTCCCCGATCTCACTCAAAACTGCCAGTTCCTGTACTTCGACAACTATCCGCCGGGTCAGAACACGATTGTGGTCACAGGACAAGGCGATATGCCGCTTGCACAATTCTACTGCACCACCTGAGGGCTTCTTAGATTGTCATATCTCTGATGCCTAGATGTCCCGGCGCCGCCTGGTGGCGCCGGGACCTTTTCGTGTTCGTACTGACCACACCGCCAGCGCGCGAACAGTACCCTGTCGCTCCGTCGCTGAGCGTTACTGGATGGCGAAGGTGAAACTCGGCTCGAGACGCGGCTGAACCATCACTCTGCCTCGCAGCTGATACGTTCCGGGCGGGATGCCCGAGTCCACGATCCAACGTGTGTACCGGGTAATCGCACGGGGAAACGCAATGTTGGCCAGTGTGAAGTTCTGCTCG
>Ga0193739_1000172_pt1 | contig 17681 bp, 21 predicted proteins | sample L2a2metaG_FD_144926 | JGI IMG/M metagenome (GOLD analysis project Ga0193739, IMG submission 144926) | Soil microbial communities from a riparian zone of the East river system, Colorado, United States - L2a2 | ecosystem: Environmental > Terrestrial > Soil > Riparian zone | place: USA: East River...
CGATGTCGATCTCGCCGACCACCTGGCCCTCGGCGAAGATGGGAACCACGATCTCGCTGCGCGTGGTGTCGAAGCAGGCCAGGTAGCGGGGATCGGCGCTCACGTCGTCGACGATCTCCGTCCGGCCCGACTGGGCCGCCGCACCGCAGATGCCGACGCCGATCGGGATCCGGGTGTGCTCCGTCGCCTCCGGACCGATCCATGGTCCGAGCACCAGCTCGCGCCGCTGCGCGTCGACCCAGTAGATCCCGACCCAGTCGTAGTGGCCAAATCGGTCGTGCAGAAGCTCGACGACGCGTTGGGCGGCGCCCTCCGGTCCGGGTGCCTCGGCCACGATGGTGCGAACGAGGTTGAGCGCATCGCCGTGCTCGACGGGGCGCTCCTCGGCGACCGGGTGGCTCACTGCCGAACGGCCCAGCGCTCCGCCCAGCGGTCGATTCCGTCGATGGCGCGCCGCAGGTCGCCGCCCTTGGTGGTGAGCGAATACTCGACCCAGGGCGGCATCTCGGACACGATGCGGCGGTCGATCAGCCCCTCGTCCTCCAGCAGCTTCAGCCGTTGCGAGAGGGTCGCCGAGTTGGCGCCGCCGAGCGCGTCCTGCAGCTCGCAGAAGCGCTGGGTGCGCTCGCCCAGCTCACGGACGATGCGCAGCACCCACTTCTGACCCAGCACCGTGAGCGCCGTGGTGGCGGCCGACTCGGCGCGCTGCGCAGCGGCGCGCCGCTCAGCGCGAGAGCGGTGCGTTCCCGGGGGAGTGGCGTGGAGCCCGGCGTCCATCAGGCGCCGGACGATAGCACCGCCCCCCGGGCGAAGCAACCCGAGCCGGGAGCGGCCTATTCGACGTGGATCGCCGTCTGCATCGACGAGTGGATCCGGCACGTGATCTGGTAGTCGCCCGGCTCGTCGAACCTGACGACGACGCTCGCCCCGCCCGCGATCGACTCGTCGACACAGGCGTCTGCGTCGGCGACGCCGCCCGTGCCCTCGGTCACCGTGTGCCCAACGGAATCCTCGTTCGTGAACTCGACCGCCTCGCCGGCCGCGATGGTGATCTCGTCGCCGAACGCGCTCCCACTGATCGCCATGGTGGCGGCGGGGTCGGCGTCGGCCTGCACCGCGCAGCGGGCCGTGCCGGCTGGCTCCGATGCGTCGCTCGAGGCGGCCGGCGTCGGGGTGGCGGCGCTGCACGCCGCAAGCACCAATGCGGTGCCCGCCATGGCAGCCAGCACTGGCGCGCGCCGTGCCTGGCGGATGTCGATCTGCAGCATCTCGTCCTCCTTCGTGGATGGCATCAGTGGCGGGCACACGCGCTGGTCGGGATCACAGGATAGGGCGCCACCGGGCTGCCCCGTCCAGGCTGCTCGGTGTGCGCCCATACCGTCATACGTGGCCGGTTTCGCGGATTTGACGCCTCCAGGGGCAGGCCGCACACTCTGCGGACCCACGACCTCAGCCCGCGCGTCGAGCATGCCGCAGACCACGATCTACGCCGCGCCCCGCAGCGCCGGGCCGCAGACCACGCCCCCGGCGGTCGCCACCGTCGAGCTGGCGCGCCTCTTCGGGAGGAACGCAGCGCTCGCCGGCGTCTCGCTGCGCGTCGAGACGGGGCGCACCGTCGCGCTGCTCGGCCCAAATGGTGCCGGCAAGACCACGCTGCTGCGGATCCTGGCGACCGCCATCCGGCCCTCGTTCGGCAGCGCGGCCGTCGACGGGATCGACGTGGCGGCTGCCCCGGAGCTGATCCGGCCGCGGGTCGCGTACCTGTCGCATGCCACCGGCCTGTACGACGACCTGACGGCGGACGAGAACCTGCGGTTCGCGGCGACCATGCTCGGTCGCCCCGACGCCATCGACGCCGCCCGCCACGCGCTCCACGAGGTTGGCCTCGCGCCGGTGGCCCGCGACCGCGTGCGTGGCTTCTCGGCCGGCATGCGACGCCGGCTGGCCCTCGGGCGGCTGCTCTTGTCGAGCGCGCGGCTGGTGCTCCTCGACGAGCCGCATGCGGCCCTCGACGCGGAGGGCATGGCGCTCGTCGACCGGCTGCTCGGTCGCTGGCGCGAGGCCGCCACGACGGTGCTGGTCGCCTCGCACCAGGCCGAGCGGGTGATGAAGCTCGCCGACGGCTGGGCGCGGATGGACGGCGGCCTGCTGGTCGAGGCCGGCGGTCAGGGCGTCAGCGCCATCCCTCCGGCGGCCTTGCAGGCGCCCGCGACAGCGGCGGCGGCAGTCGAGCGATGACCGCGCTGCGCGCCGACGCGGCCGTGGCCTGGGCCATCGCCCGCAAGGACGCCCTGGCCGAGCTGCGCGGCCGCCAGGCCGTCGGCTCCACCCTCTTCTTCGCAGGGCTCGTGCTCCTGTTGTTCGGCTTCGCGCTCGGCCCCGATTCAAGGCGGCTGACGGAGGCGGCGCCGGGCCTGCTCTGGCTGGCGATCGTCTTTGGCGGTCTGCTCACGGTCGCGCGGCTCCACCAGCTGGAAGCGGACGACGGTGCGCTCGAGGAGCTCGCCCGTTACCCCGTCGCACGGCGCGCGATCTACCTCGGCAAGGCGCTCGCCGGCCTGGGTGCCATGCTCGTGCTCGGCGGCCTGCTGCTGCCGGTGGTCGCCATCCTGTATGGGATCGACCTGGCCGGCGCCTGGCTTCCGCTCATCGCCACGCTCGTCCTGGGCGCCATCGGCTTCGCGGCGGTCGGCACCTTCTACGCCGGGGTGACAGTGCGGATGCGCGCGCGCGAGGTGATGCTGCCGCTGCTCATGCTGCCCGTCATCGCGCCGCTGCTGCTCGCCGCGGTGAAGGCCACCACGGCGGCGCTGGGTGGCGATCCGTTCGGCGAGCTGGGCTCCTGGCTCCAGCTGCTGGCGGGTTTCGACGTGGTGATGCTGGTCGCCGGGGCGGCGACCTACGGCTACCTGCTGGAGGAGTGATGGGGGTCCGGCTGCTGGGGATCATCGGTCTGGTGGGTGTGGCCGCGGCCACCGCCTTCGGCCTGTTCGTGGTGCCTGCCGACCTGAACCAGGGCGACGCGCAGCGGATCATGTACCCGCACGTGGCGTCTGCCTGGCTGGCGTACGGCTCGTTCGGGGTCACCGCGCTGGCCAGCATCGGCTACCTCTGGAAGCGCGACCTGCGCCTCGACGCGATCGCGGTGGCGGGTGCCGAGATCGGGGTCATCTTCACGGCCTTCGCGATCTGGGGCGGCATGATGTGGGGCCGCCCGGTGTGGGGCGTCTTCTGGCAGTGGGAGGACCCGCGCCTGACCACCACCGCGCTGCTGCTGGCGCTCTACGTCGGCTACCTCCTCTTCCGACGCCTGACCGATGACCCCGCCCGGCGTGCGGCGCGCGCCGCCGTGGTCGGGATCGTGGCGGCGGTTGATATCCCGATCGTTCACTTCAGCGTGGAGTGGTGGCGCGGGCTGCACCAGGGCCCGACCATCGGCTCGCCGGACAGGGTCCTCAACCCGTCGGCGCCCGGCCAGTTCATCATCGCCCTGGTCGGGATGGTGGCCGCCTTCACCCTGGTCTGGCTCTACCTCATGATCCGCCGCTACCAGCTGGCCAGGATCGAGTGGCAGATCGAGGAGCACGGGCGGCTGGGCCGCATCAGCGCCGCGCGCCGTAAGGCATCGGTCCCGACCGGCGGGCAGCCGGAGGGGGCCCGATGAGCGACGTCGGCTTCGTGATCGCTGCCTACGGCGTGATCCTTGGGGGCCTGGGGGTGTACACGGTGACGCTCTGGCGCCGGCTCAGCAGTGTGCGCGAGGCCTCGCTCCGGATTCGCCGTGAGGCCGATGCCGCTCCGCCGCCCGACCGTCCGGTATGAGCCTGGCGGCCCCTCCCATCGATCCGCCGATCCCGCCGCGCCGCAGCCGCTGGGGCGTCCTGCTGGGGATAGGAGTGATTGCCGCTGTGCTCGCCTACCTGGCGTTCAGCGGGATCAGCAATGCGCTGGTCTACTACCTGACGCCGACCGAGCTGCTGGCGAAGGAGGAGCCTATCGGTCAGCCGACCCGGCTTGGAGGGCTCGTGAAGGACGGGACGCTCACCTGCTCGGATGGCCATGTCGGGTTCACGATCAGCGATGGGACGACCGAGATGCTCGTCACCACGCACGAGACCGTCAGCGTCATGTGCCCTCGCGAGGGAGTCGGCGTGGTGGTCGAGGGTGAGCTGAACATGCATGGCGTATTCATGGCAACGCAGGTGATCGTCAAGCACGACGAGAACTACGTGGCTCCCAGCGAGGGCCAGCTGCCCTCGCAGGTGATCGACCCCGGCACATGATCGCCACCCTGGGGCACGTGGCGGTGGTCGTGGGCCTGGCCGCCACCCTTTTCGCCGCGGCCGCGTTCGCGCTCGCCGCGCGCGATGACGACCGCGGGCAGGCGGCGCTGGGGAGGCGCGCGATGATCGCCGCCTTCGGCCTGGCCGCGCTCGCCTGTGTCGCGATGGTGACCCTGCTGCTGACCCATGACTTCAGCGTGCGGTACGTGGCCCGCAACAACGCCACCACCACGCCGCCGTTCTACTCGGTCATCTCCCTGTGGGCCGCACTCGAGGGCTCAATCCTGTTCTGGACGCTGCTGGCCACCGGCTGGGCAGCGCTGGTCCTGCATCGCTACCGAGATCGCGCTCCGACATTGATGCCGTGGGTCGGCGTCACGCTGGCGCTGGTCGCGGCCTTCTTCTTCGCGGTGATGGCCTGGCCCGGCGATCCGTTCGTGCGCATCACCCCGGTCGGGGCCGAGGGGAACGGGCCCAACGCCCTCCTCCAGAACCATCCCTTCATGGGGCTCCACCCGCCGCTCCTGTACCTGGGCTACACCGGCCTGGCGGTGCCCTTCGCCTTCGGGGTCGCCGCGCTGGTCACGCGCCGGACCGATGAGGCCTGGCTCGGCATCGTCCGCCGCTGGACGCTGGTGCCCTGGATCTTCCTGACCGCCGGCATCGTGGCCGGTGCGTGGTGGAGCTACGCGGTGCTCGGCTGGGGTGGCTACTGGGCGTGGGATCCCGTTGAAAATGCGGCACTCCTGCCATGGCTGACCGCGACCGCCTTCATCCACTCCTCGATGGTCGCCGAGCGGCGCGGCACGCTGCGCGTCTGGGCGCATGCCCTCGTGATCGCGACCTTCGTCCTGACCCTGGTCGGCACCTTCCTGACGCGATCAGGCATTGTTCAGAGCGTCCACTCGTTCACGGCCTCCGCGATCGGGCCGTGGTTCGCGGTGGCCATCGTCGCCACCCTGACCGTGGCGCTGGGGTTGCTGGTGTGGCGCATGCCCGACCTGCGGGACACGCGCCCACCTGGCGGGACGGTCAGCCGCGAGGGGGCCTTCCTGTTCAACAACGTCCTCTTCCTGGGTTTAACCTTCGCGGTCCTGTTCGGGACCCTCTACCCGCTCATCGTCGACGTCACCAGCGGCCAGCGGATCAGCGTGGGCGCGCCGTGGTTCAACCGGGTCAATGCGCCGATCTTCGTGGCGCTCCTGTTCCTGATGGGTGTCGGGCCGGCGCTGCCATGGGGCGGAGCACGGTGGTCCACCATCCGAGAGCGATTTTTGGTCCCCGCGCTGGTCGGCGCCGGGTTGGTGGTCGGCGGCTGGGCGATCGGCCTGCGCGAGATGGCGCCGCTGGTGATGCTGGGGCTGGCCGCCTTCGTCGTCACCGCCATGGGTGACGAAGTGGTGCGCGGCGCACGCGCGCGCGCCCGGTCCCGCGGCGAGAACCCACCCACCGCCGCCTGGCGGCTGGCCACCCGCAACCGGCGGCGCTACGGCGGCTACCTGGTCCACACCGGTGTCTGCGTCATGGCCGTCGCCGTCGCGGTCTCGGCCACGTTGGCCTCGGACGTCACCGCCACGGTGAGCCCAGGCGAGTCGGTGTCCTTGGGCGCGTACACGGTCTCGTACGACAGCCTCGTGATTGAGCGGCTGCCCGAGGACCCGCGCGTGACGGAGACGCGCGCCGAGCTGACGCTCAGCGGCCCGCAGTCCGGGCGCCTCGCGCCGGCGCTGCGCGACTATCCGAACTCGACGACCCCCATCGCCACGCCCACCGTGCGCACTGCCATCGGCGAGGACCTATATGTCACCCTGCTCGCCTACGACCCGGCTGACCGATCCGTGACGCTCCACCTGTTCGTGAACCCACTGGTCGTCTGGATCTGGGTGGGCGGCGCGATCGTGGCGCTCGGCGCGGCCTTCGCCGTCTGGCCCGAGCCCAGACGCCGTCCGCTGCCCGCGGAAGCGGTGGCCTGAGCCGATGTCCGCCCGAGGAGGCCTGCTGCGCTGGGTCGCCGTTCCCTTGCTGGTGGTGCCGGTGACCTGGCTCCTGTTCACCGGCCTGGGCCGCGACCCGCGCGACATCCCCTCGCCCCTGGTCGGCAAGCCGCTGCCGGCGTTCGCGGCCACCACCCTGGAGGGAGAGGAGTTCTCCTCGCAGGCGCTCGCCGGCCGCCCGGCGCTCATCAACGTCTGGGCCAGCTGGTGCGACCCGTGCATCGACGAGCATCCGCTGCTGCTGGCTGCGGCCCGGGCGTACGCCGGCGAGCTGTCGGTGATTGGCATCGTTCACCACGACTCCGCGGACGGGGCTCGCGGCTTCCTGGCCCGCTACGGCGACGGCGGCTGGCCGGACCTGCTCGACCCGTCGGACCGGATCGCGATCGACCTGGGGGTCATCTTTCCACCCGAGACCTACTTCGTGGACGCCAGCGGGATCGTCCGCTATCGGCACCTCGGCCCGCTGACGGAGGAGGTGCTCGCCCAGCAGCTGGCGGCCCTCGGGTTGGACCGATGAGGTCGCTCGCGCTCACAGTCGCCGCCGCCGCACTGCTGGCGCTGGCGGCGGTTGCCGCCCTGCAGCTGGTGGTACCCCGTGCTCCGCCCAGCGCGGCCGAGCAGGCGCGTGCGATCGCGGCCGAGCTGCGCTGCCCGGATTGCCAGGCGCTGTCCGTCGCCGAGTCGCGCACCGCAGCTGCGGCAGCCATTCGCGCGGAGATCGCCGAGCAGCTGGCTGCTGGCCGCTCGGCGAACGAGATCCGGCAGCACTTCGTGGCGCGCTACGGCGACTGGATTCTGCTGACCCCCACCGATCCGCTGGCCTGGTGGCTGCCGCCGGTGGCTCTGTTCGCCGGCGCAGCGCTGTTCGGGTGGTGGTGGATTCGCGGCCGGCGTTCGTCGGTGGCCGCGCCGGCCCGCCCGGTCAGCGACGCCGATCGTCGGCGCGTCCGCGATGCCGCGGAGGCGCTCGATGACTGAGTGGCTGCTCCTGCTGGTGATCGGCGGGGCGGTGGCGGCCGCGATCGCCTGGCCGCTGCTCCCTCGGACGGCCGAGCCGACCACCGCGGAGGATCGGCGGGATGACGCCGAGGCGGTTCGCCACCGCCTGGCGCTCGAGGCGCTGCGCGACGTCGAGGCCGATTACCGCGCGGGATCGCTCGACGCGGCGAGCTACCAGGCGCAGCGCGCCGAGGCCGAGGCCCATGCAGCAGCCACGCTGGGCGCCGTCGAGGCAGCTGATCCACCCCCGGCCCGGCCTGCGACAGGCCCGCGCCGACGCCGCCCGCTCGCATTCGTGGCGGGCATCCTCGCGGCTGGGCTGCTGCTCGGCTTCACCCTGCCCCCGCCGATCGGGCTGGGAGAGCGGACGGTGGTCAATCAGCCGCTGGCCGACGCCATCGCGCTCGAGGAGGCGCGCCAGGCCGAGATCCAGACCCTGCTCGAACGAATCGCGGCCGCTCCGCGCGACGCGGAGGCGCTCTCCGCGTTGGCCGACGCCTATCTGGCCGGCGGCAGCTCGGACGACCGACAGCGTGGAGCGGTGGCGCTGTTGGCGCTCATCGGCCTCGAGCCGGAGAACGCAGCAGCGTACCGGCGACTGATCACGGCCTACATCGGTGCCGGTGACTGGACCGATGCGCGAGCCGCGCTCGACTCCTACGCCGGCTTCGCGACACCCCACGATGCGGACATCCCGTTCTTCCGCGGGCTGGTCGCGCTGCGGGCCGACGAGGACGCGGCCGAAGCGTTGCGGCAGTTCGACCGGTTCCTGGAGCTGGCTCCCGACGACCCGCGCGCCCCGATGATTCGCAGCCTCCGCGCGGAGGCGGCCGGCCTGCTCGACTGACTAGGGCTCGACCAGAACCCGGTTGAGCGTGGTGCGCAGGGCCTGCAGCTCGGTGGCGGGGATCCGATCCAGGAAGTGCTCGCCGATCCCGCGCAGGTGGGTTGGCGATGCGCGCCGCAGCCGATCGAGGCCGGCCTCGGTGAGGTGCGCCCACTGGCCGCGCCGATCGGTCTCGCATGAAACGCGCTCGACCAGCTCATCGGCCTCGAGACGATCGACGAGCCGTGTCGCGCCCGAGCGCGAGAGGGCCAGCCGATCGGCCAGGTCGCTCATTCGCATCCGTCGCCCATCGCTGTAGGCGAGGAACAGCAGGACCTCGTACTCGCCCAGGCCCATCGCCTGCTCGGCTTGAAGCTCGCGCTCCAGCTGGCGGCGAACCTGCGCGTGGGCGTACAGGAAGGTGCGCCACGCCTTGAGGCGTGGGTCGCGTGGGCTGGGGATCGTGGTGCTCGCGTTCATCCGACGGCATCCTCGCAGAAGTTCATTGACATCGCAACCATCGACGCCGCCGGCGCCGGCCCGTCATGCCGCGCGCGGAACCTCGATCCAGAAGGTGGAGCCGACCCCTTCCGTGCTCTCCATCCCCACGCTGCCGCCGTGCGCCTCGGCGATGTGGCGGACGATCGCCAGCCCCAGCCCGGCGCTGCCCGACGGCCGGCCTTCCACCGCCTCGTCGCGGGCGCGCGAGCGATCCACCTTGTAGAAGCGTTCGAAGATCCGCCCCTGGTGCGAGGCCGGGATGCCGATCCCGTCGTCGGCGACGAAGAACCTGACCCGCTCGCCGGACTCGCCCGCCTCGGACCAGCCGATCCGCACCTCGCCGCCCGGGCGCGAGTACTTCACCGCGTTATGCGCCAGGTTCAGCAGCGCCTGGCCCAGCCGGCCCGGATCGGCCGCGGCCCTGGCGTGCGATCCGGTGGGCTCGCCCGGAACCGCGCGGACGCTGATCTCGCTGCGTTCCGCGACCGGCCCGATCCGCTCCGCCACGCCCGCCACGATCTCGTCAGGCCCCAGCGCCTCGATCGCCAGGCGGACCTCACCCGACTCGATGATGCTCAGGTCCAGCAGCTCGTCGACCAGCTGCGCCAGGTGGTCGACCTCGCGCTCGATCTGCAGCGCGAACTCGCGGGCGGTGGCCTTGTCGTCGTCTGCCGCTCCCGACGAGAGCGTCTCGGCCAGCAGCTTGATCGAGGTGAGCGGGTTCCGGAGCTCGTGGCTGATGTTGGCCACGAAGTCGCGCCGCACGCGTTCGATCCGTCGCAGGGCCGTGATGTCGTGCAGGGCGAGCACGAAGCCCTGCCCCGCGACCGGCACCGCATCGACCTGGAAGGTGCGGCTGCCGAGGTGGCCCAGCTGCGCCTCGCCGACCACCGGCTCGCCGGCCGCCGCCGCCGAGCGGGCAACTGCGTCGAGGGCGGCCGACCCGAACGCGGCGATCAGGCTCATCCCGCGCATGTCCGATCCGCCCCGCCCGGCCAGGGCTGCGGCCTGGGGTCCGGCCCGGACGATGCGGAGCCGGTCGTTCACCAGCAGCAGGATCGGGTCCCCGCCGGACCGTTCGAGCAGCGCCTCGAAGGCCGCGTCGGTGGTGAGCCGCGTCAGCGCGTCGGGTGGCGGGGATCCGGGCCGGTCCATCAGGATGCGGGCGGCGAGAACGCGTACCCCACGCCGCGAACGGTGCGGAACCAGTTGTGACCATCGGCGCGCCGCAGCTTGCTGCGCAGCCAGCTCAGGTGCACGTCCACCGTTCGGCTGTCGCCGGCGTAGTCGTAGCCCCAGATCCGCGCCAGCAGCTGGTCGCGGGTGAAGATGCGTCCCGGATTGCCGGCCATGAAGGCGAGCAGGTCGAACTCCTTGGTGGTGACGTGCACCGGGTCACCGTCGATGATCACCTCGCGGTGGGCCACGTCGACCACCACCGGTCCGAGGTCCAGCCGCTCGCCGGAGGCCTCGGCCGAATCGGTCGATTCGCGGCGGCCTCGCCGCAGCACCGCCTCGATCCGGGCCAGCAGCTCGGGGCGGCTGAAGGGCTTGGTGACGTAGTCATCGGCTCCGACCTTGAGGCCCACCACCCGGTCGATCTCGTCGCCCTTGGCGGACAGGATGATCACTGGCGTGGCCACCCCTTCCCGACGCAGGACGCGCAGCACCTCGAGCCCGCTCATGGCCGGTAGCATCAGGTCGAGCAGGATGAGATCGAGCCGCTGGCCGCGCGCCGCCACCAGCGCCGCCTCGCCATCGGGCGCGCTGGTCACGTCGAATCCCTCGCGAGTGAGGTTGAAGCTGAGCGCCTGGCGCAGCGTGCGGTCGTCCTCCACGACCAGGATCCGTCTGCGCATCTGGCTGCCTACGGGTTCAGGTCTTCGATGCGCCCGGTCGCGAGATAGACCACGTCTTCACCGATGTTCGTCACGCGGTCGCCAAGGCGCTCGAGGTGGTGGGCGGCAAAGAGGAGGTGCGTGGCCTGGCGCACCTTGTCCGGCGCCACGCTCATGAGCGACATCGTGTCCTCGTAGACGCTGTTGTACAGGTGGTCGATCTCGTCGTCACGCGCGCAGACCGCGCGCGCCTCCTCCTCGCTGACGTCGACCAGGGCGCGCATCGCGGCGCGCAGCTGCTCGCGGCAGAGCTGCTCCATCTCAGGGATCTGACGCAAGATCGGGATTTCCGGCTCGCCGGCCAGCTGTTGCGCGAGCTTTGCAATGTTCACGGCGTAGTCGCCCATGCGTTCGAGCTCGATCGCAGCGTGGTACAGGGCGAGCAGCTCCCGGACGTCTCGCGCCACCGGGCCCTGGGTTGCGATCAGGGCCGTGATGCCGGTGTTGATCGCGCGCTGCAGCTCATTGACCTGGGCGTCGTCCCAGCGAACCTGGTCGGCGAGGTCAACGTCCCGATCAATCAACGCGCGTCCGGCCCGCTCGAGCGCGTGCTCGACCATGGCGCCCAGGCGCAGGACATCGTCCTTGGTGGCGTCGAGCGCCTCCTCGAAGGTGCGACGCACGCTGTACTGCGGTCCTTCCGCGTGGGCTGCGCTCTCCATCAGGTCCTCCCTCACCCTCAGCCGAAGCGTCCGGTGATGTAGTCCTCGGTCAGGCGGTTGTCCGGCGAGGTGAACAGCTTCTGGGTCGGCGCCATCTCGACCAGGTAGCCGGCCCGATCGGGCCCCATCGTCAGGAACGCCGTCAGGTCGCTGGCGCGCGCAGCCTGCTGCATGTTGTGAGTCACGATGACGATCGTGTAGTTCTCCTTGAGTTGGTGCATGAGCTCCTCGATCTTGAGGGTGGCGATCGGATCGAGTGAGCTGCACGGCTCGTCCATGAGGATCACATCGGGCTGCACGGCGATCGCCCGCGCGATGCACAGCCGTTGCTGCTGGCCACCCGACAGCTCGGTACCTGGGCTCTTCAGCTTGTCCTTTACCTCGTCCCAGAGTGCGGCGCGGCGCAGCGACTCTTCGACCAGTTCATCCATATTTCCGCGGAAGCCGGCGACGCGGGGCCCAAAGGAGACGTTGTCGTAGATGCTCTTCGGGAACGGGTTCGGCTTCTGAAAGACCATCCCGATCCGCCGCCGCACCTCGACCGGATCGACGCCATCGGCGTAAAGGTCGACGCCGTGGTACAGGATCTGGCCCTCGATCCTGGCGCCGTCGATCAGGTCGTTCATCCGGTTGAAGCTGCGCAGCAGGGTGCTCTTGCCGCACCCGGATGGACCGATGAGGGCGGTGATCTGGCTATGCGGCACCCGCAGGCTGATCTCCTTCACGGCCCGGAACGAGCCGTAATAGCAGGAGAGCGATTGCAGCTCGAAGACGACCTGGCCGTCCTCGATGGGCAGGGCCACGCTCGGCCCGCTCGCACCAGGGGCGATCTGCTCCGCCTCGTCGACGGCGTGGTCGGTCATCAGCCGTATTCTGGGCGCTTCGTGCACGAGCGTCTCGCCACCGAGCGTGATCTGCTCTCTGGTCCTCACGGACACATCCTCACCACTTTCGGGCATATCGGTTTCTCAGGATGATGGCCAGCCCGTTCACCAGCAAGATCGTGACGAGCAATGCGATGATGCCAGCCGCGCTCAGCTCGATGAACTCGCGTCGCGGTTCCTGGACCCACTGGAAGATCGAAGTCGGCACCGTCGTGTACTTTCCCTGGAGGGTCTCCACGGGTCCGCGATCGCCGGTGTTCAGGAAGCTCACCGCCCCGCCGACCATGATGAGCGGTGCTGTCTCGCCGAACGCTCGGGCCATCGAGAGGATCGTCCCGGTCAGGATTCCCGGCGCGGCGTAGGGGATCACGTGGCTTCGGACGGTCTGCCAGCGCGTCGCGCCCACCCCGTAAGCCGCCTCGCGAATGCCCGCCGGAACCGCACGGAGCGCCTCGGAGGTGGTGATGATCACGATGGGTAGAACCAGGATCGCGAGCGTTAGCCCGCCTGAGAGGATGCTGCGCCCCTGTGACTCGGGGCCCGTGATGGCGCGAAGCACGACCACGAAGACGGCGAGGCCCAGCAGTCCGTAGACGATCGACGGCACGCCGGCCAGGTTGCGGATGTTGGCCGTGATGAAGCGCGTGAAGGCGGTGTCCCGCGCGTACTCCTCAAGGTAGATCGCAGCACCGATGCCGATCGGGAAGGCAGTGGCGGCGACAATAAGCATGAGCGCGATCGACCCGAACAGTCCCTGACCGATGCCGGCTCTTGCCGGATCACTCGACAGCGGCGCCGTGATGACGTCGAGGCCGCGATCGAGGTAGACGCCTATTCCCCGGCTCACCACGTCGACGAGCAGAGTGAGCAGCACCGCCAGGGAAGCGAGCAGGGCGAGCAGGAGGAGGCCCTCGAAGATTCGCCCTCCGAGGTCCATTCGGCGGCCGCTGATCCGCGCACGGACGACCTCGGCCGAGATGTGGCTCGTGGCCGTGACGTCGGTCATCAGTACTTCAACCTCACGCTGCGCACAAAACGCTCACTGATGACGTTCAACACCAGCGTCGAGGCGAACAACAGCAGGCCCACGAAGAAGAGGCTGGGATACGCGAGGTCCGAGCCCCGCACCTGGTCGGAGCCGGTCGCGAGGGCCGTCATCGCCGCGGTCATCGTCTGACCTTGTCCGCAGGGGTCCAGGCTGAAGAGCGAGCCGCCCGTGCCGCCGGCCGCGATGGCGACGATCATCGTTTCGCCGATGGCCCGGCTGAACCCGATGATCAGGGCCGCGACGATCCCGGAGACCGCCGCCGGAACCACGACCCGAAGGCTGGTCGTCCGCTTTCGCGCGCCCAGGCCGTAGGAGGCTTCACGCAGCGATCCTGGCACCGCGTACATGGCGTCCTCGGCGACCGAAGCGATGAGGGGCGTCACCAGGACGCCCACCGCCAGCCCTGCGGCGCCCATGTTGAAGACGGCGCTACCGCCCAGGCAGACGGTCTGCATGATGTTGGGGCTGATCCACTGCAGTGCGAAATAGCCGAGCACGATGCTCGGGACGGCGGCCAGTACTTCCAGGATCGGCTTGAGGAGAGCTCGGGCCCGCCGGCTCGCGTACTCGGCCAGGTAGATCGCCGCCCCCAGCCCCAGTGGAACGGCGACGAGCATGCCGATGCCGGCGACCACCAGGGTGCCGGCCACGATGGTCGGGATGTCGAACATCCCGCGTCGCGGGAACCAGCCACCTGACCAAAGCGCGGGCAGGTCCACCTGGCTGATGAAGTTCCACGCCTCGCCGGCGATGGCCAGGATGATGAGCGCGGTGATGACGACCGACAACGTCGCCGCGCCAAGGAAGAGAAGGCGCATCATGGCTTCGGTGCGCCTCCGCCCGCGATCGCCGCGGAGGTCGTCGGCGCTCAGTTTGGGCGGGGCGGCAGCTGACGCCATCGGGCTCACACTCTATCTGTCAGGCGACTGCAGCGGAAGGCAGAGGTGACGAGGCCGGGTGAGCAGATTGCCCGACCCGACCTCATCGCCGCGGAGGAGCCTACTGGACCTGGGTGCCAGTCGCGCGGCTCTCCCAAGTCTCGACGGTCGCCTGCCAGTCCTCGTCGGGGATGTCGACGTAGCCGGCCTCGGCGACCGATGCGCGACCACCATCCGACAGGTAGAAGTCGATGAAGGCCGCCAGGGCCGCGTTCTCCTCGGCAGTCCCAGCGTTCACGTACACGTAGAGCGGACGGGCGATCGGGTACTCGCCGGAGGCGATGGTGTCGATGGTCGGCTCGACACACCCGTCGCCGCCGTCGACCGCCAGGGGCTTGACCAGGTCCAGGTTCTGCTCAACATAGGCGAAGCCGACCCAGCCAAGCGTGTCGGGAGAGTCTTCCGATCCGGCCACGCCCTGGATGATGACGTTGTCATCACCCGACGACTGGTAGTTCGGCGTCGTGGTGAAGTCCTCAACACTGAGCTCATCCGCAACCGGGCCGAGCGCCAGCTCGACGAACGAGTCGAATGTGCCGGACTCCTCCCCGGGAGCTGTGATGCTGATGGGCGCATCCGGGTACGGGGTGTGGATATCGCCGGTTGCAGCGCCGCTTGCCTCGAAGGTCTCCTCGGCGAGGGCATCGGCCTCGGACCAGTTGGTGCCGTTGCCGCCCGCATCCGGCCCGAGCAGGGCCCACAGGTCGGTGAAGCTCAGGCAGTCCAAGTTGTCGTTGTGGATTGACGTGATCACCGACAGACCGTCGATCGCGACGTACAGCTCGATGAACTCGATTCCATTCGCTTCGCACTCAGCGATCTCGTCCTCGTTGATCGCGCGAGAGGCGTCTTGCACGTCGCTGTCGCCAGCGCAGAACAGGGCAAAGCCGTCGCTGGTGCCGGGACCCTCGACCGAGATCTCGACGTTGGGCGCGACGGCCGCAAACTTCTCGGCATTCGCTCTGGAGATCGGCTCCACCGTGGATGAGCCGGAGACGAACAGGGAACCGGAGAAATCCGGTTCCGTGGAGGCTCCCCCGCCCCCGGGAGACGGGGTTGCGGTCGTGCAGGCCGCCAGGACCAACAATCCGCCGACTGCGAACGAGAGCGTCGGGCGCAGCCAGAATCTGTGATGGCTCAATGGTTCTCCTCCATGCGAGAGCGGCCCTGGTTGCGACCCAGCGGCACGCATTCAATCGCGATCGTGCGGGTAGGGGTTTAACCCTCGCTTAGCGATCCGTGAAGCCTTTGTTAAAGGCTACTCGTTGACGAGGGAGACCTCGGGGGCCGGGAGGTCCTCGCGTGAGGCGGCCAGGATGAAGACGTGGATCCGGTTGCGGAGGTCGTCCCGCACGCGACGGAACGTCTCGAGGCGCTGCTCCTCGCTGCCGGTCGCCTCGGATGGATCCTCGACGGACCAATGCCCGGTGTGCTCGACGCCGGGGAAGACCGGGCAGTTCTGGCGCGCCTGGTCGCAGACCGTTATGACCCATTCGAACTTCTGGCCAAGGTAATGCTCGACCGATTTCGAGCGGTGGCCGCCGATGTCGATGCCGATCTCGGCCATTGCGGTAACCGCCTCGGGGCGCACCGCGCTGACCTCGGTGCCGGCGCTGTGCGCCTCGAACCGATCTTCCCCCCAAGCCCGGAGCATGCCCTCAGCCATCTGGGATCGAGCGCTGTTGTGGGTGCACACGAAGAGCACGCGGCGGGGCTGCGCATCAGTCATGGAGGCAGCATAGCCAGCCAACGTAAAGGTGACGTCAAACGAGGAAACCCCGCGCGAGGCCAGCCGCCGCCCCGCCCACGACGATCCAGAGCGACGGCACCCGGAGCAGCAGCAATAGCGCCGCCCCCAGCGCCAGCCCGGCCGTCAGCGGATCGACGATCGCTGCCCCGGCGAGCTCCAGGCTGACGGCCGCCATCAGGCCGATCGCCGCCGCATTCACCCCGTCGAGCAGAGCGGCCGTCAACGGGCGGGACCGCAATCGCGCGGCGAGGCCGCCGACCAGCGCCACCAGCGCGAAGGCGGGCATAAAGATCCCCACGGTCGCCACCACCGCACCTACCGGCCCCGCGACGAGGTAGCCGATGAAGGTGGCGGTCGTGAAGAGCGGCCCCGGGGTGACCTGGCCGATCGCCACGGCATCGAGCAGCTGCCGATCGGTGATCCAGCCCAGCCGATCGACGAAGTCGGCGCGGAGAAAGGCGAGCAGCACGTAGCCCGAGCCATACAGGGTGGCGCCGATCTTCAGGAAGGTGCCGAAGAGCAAAGGCAGGCTGACCGCCGTCGCGGCGACCGACACGGCGGCCGCCGAGACGGGCAGCATCGAGCGAGCCAGCCATGCAACCGGGCCGCGGACCGCGCCGCGCGCAACCGCCATGAAGATCGCGCCGCCAGCGAGCAGCAGAAGCTCGTTGACGCCGAGGACGGCCAACATCGCGACGCCCAGCCCGATCACGATGCGCAGGGGCCCGGCGAGGGCGCTGCGTCCCAGCTGAACGATCGCGACGGCGACGATCGCGATGATGACCGGCTTGACTCCGTACAGCAGCGAGGTCGCGAGCGGTGATGAGCCAGCCGCCACGTAGGCCGCGGCAAGGACGCCGACGATCAAGGCCGCGGGCATGATGAAGGCGAGGCCAGCCACGAGCAGGCCCCTGCGGCCAGCCCGGTCAAGGCCGATGTGCATCGCCAGCTCGGTCGAGTTCGGGCCGGGCAGCAGGTTGGTGATGCCGAGCAGGTCGACGAACCGCTGCTCGCTGATCCAGCGCCGCCGCTCGACTACCTCGCGCCGCATCAGCGCCACGTGCGCGGCCGGGCCACCGAAGCCGATGACGCCGAGCAGCCCGAACAGGGCCGCGAGCTCGACCAGCCGCCCGCGGACGCCGTCGGCCGGAGGCGATCGGTCCAGGGGTCGATCCTCGTGCGGTAGGCGCCGGCAGTATTGCAGGCGCATCGGTGCGCCTCCGTCGAGGACCGGGGGCGTATTGCGCCTTCCACGCATGGTCCGTAGCCTTCGCGAGTGGCAACGGAGAGACGAGCCATCGGGCGCGCGGTTCAGCGACAGGTCAAGGTGCCGAAAGCGCGGGTACGCCTGCAGGCCGTCCCGCACCGGTACTTGAACCGCGAGCTCTCGTGGCTCGACTTCAACGAGCGTGTGCTTGCGCTTGCCGACGACGCGTCCACGCCGTTGCTCGAGCGGGCCAAGTTCCTCGCCATCTTCGCCGGCAACCTCGATGAGTTCTACATGGTCCGGGTTGCCGGACTCCGGCGGCAGCTGGCGGCAGGCCTGTCCACGAGTAAGGCGCCCGACGGCCTCACGACCTTGGAGCAGCTGACGCGCATCCGCGAGCGTGTGGCGGGGCTTGCCGAGCGCCACGCGCGGCTGTTCAGCGAGCAGATGCTGCCCGCGCTCGCCTCGGCAGGCGTCCGGGTCACGCGCTGGGACGAGCTGAGCGCGACCCATCGGGCATCGCTGGAGGCGGCCTTCTCGGATCGGATCTTCCCCGTGCTCACGCCGCTGGCCGTCGACCCGGGCCATCCGTTCCCGTACATCTCCAACCTGTCGCTCAACCTCGCCGTCATGGTCGAGGACCCCGAGATCCGCCGCCGTCACTTCGCCCGGGTCAAGGTCCCGCCTA